>Ga0214923_10000037_pt1:160000-166936 | contig 166936 bp, 149 predicted proteins | sample LL1510_MetaG_FD_177993 | JGI IMG/M metagenome (GOLD analysis project Ga0214923, IMG submission 177993) | Freshwater microbial communities from Lake Lanier, Atlanta, Georgia, United States - LL-1510 | ecosystem: Environmental > Aquatic > Freshwater > Lake | place: USA: Georgia... | reverse complement strand
ATGTTCTTCATCATCACTAATTACTTGAAATTCTATTTTTTGATCTTCTGATTCTGATTCGGAAGCATCATCCGCGCTATCTTCTTCAGAATCGCTACCAAGATCATTTATTTTTTTTTTTTCAGAGTCAGCTTCTTGCTCTTCTTCATCTGTTGACAACATAGAAGCATTAAGACTTCGTTTTAACATCTCTACATGCTGATAATACGCATCTTTTACTTGAGACAGCTCTCGCGCTTCATGCTGAAAACAACGATATTCCCAAAATAAAAATACTGCAATAGTAATGGTAACAAAAAGCACCATTGCATACACGACAGCTAATAAAGTTTTTTGATTATTCATAATTATATATACATTCTAATGTATCTTGCACAATCCACCCGTTTACAGCTTGTTGTCTTATTTGATACATGCCTTGTTTATGTTGTATAACATGTACCAAAGTTCCTGGTTGTAATTTTTCTACAATATGAAAGGTTCGCTCTGGTCCAGCATACACAAGAACGTCTGGTTTCACAACTATCGCCTGATCTTTATGTAAGATTAATGCTCTTCCATACAATATTAATCCACATAAAACAGATCCTAAAGTAATCAAAAGTAACCCTCTTCGATCGCGCCGTGAAACGTCAGACCATCGCCAGCAACGATATAAAATTCCAAACAAACTACAAAGTAAAATAAAGAAAATAAGCTTTAATAACATAAAAGGTATAATTAAAACTATTTTTTGAATCCAACAATCCCAAGATGATCTCCTCGGTAAATCTAATTTTTGATATGCCCGATTCTCGCTTTCACAAATAGTTGCAATTTGACGGTATCGAATCCCTGCATATGCTCTTTTCCAAGACACAAGAGCTTGCGAATATTGTTCCAAATTAAACTGGCAATTTCCCATGTTTTGCCATACTGCAGAATTTTTATGTTCTATTTTTTTATACAGTTGCAATGCTTGTGACCAATCACCCTGCACAAAAGCATCGCTTGCATACTCAAAGGTCTGCTTATCATCACAAAGTACTTTCACGGCACAAACAACAAACATAAACAAAGATAATATTTTTTTATTCATCGTATATTTTAATTTATTAATATTACAAAGATGCCTGTTACATTATCAGATCTTTATGCATCTGTCGAATCAATATCATCTCCAGAACACGATTGACAATATATTTATTTATAGGTACTTTTTGACCATAGCATATCAGAAAACCTGGTATTAAAAAAACAAAATAAAAGGATACGCAATGAAAGCACAAAAAATATATTTTTTAAGTTGTCTTTTATTACTGAATCTATCTTATGTTCAGACAACAAACACTAAAGGAACTATTGTGTTACAACCAGGCAACAAATTAGACATTTCAGCAAGCAACGGCTTTCAACAAATGAATGTTACCATCAACGGTAAACCTGTGACTATTTCGTATAAAATTTTGCAAGAAGGTACTGGCACTAAACCAGCACGTGCTCGATCTGTAAGCGTACATTATACAGGTTGGTTACTTGGTAGCGGTGATATCATCGGTAAAAAATTCGATAGCAGCCACGATCGTAATGCTCAGTTCTCCTTCATTCTTGGACTCGGACAAGTCATTAAAGGTTGGGATCTTATGGTCGCAGACATGCTCGTAGGCGAAAAACGCGTAGTTATTCTTCCACCAGATGTTGCATATGGTCGTCATGGTGCTGGTGGAGTTATCCCTCCAAACGCAACACTGATTTTTGAAATTGAACGTTTTTAAGATTGAACATACATTTTTCACGCGAGCCGTAGTAATGAAGCTTTGCTTGAAAACGAACACAATCTAAAACAACATCTGGCAATACACAAAAAATAAAAGCGGATTAAAGAGTAAATTCTTTAATCCGCTTTTATTTTTTATTAATGATCTCTAAAAATAGAGTTAATCATTATTTTTTACGTTGCCCACGCACAACAGGCACTAAATTAAACCCATTAAAAAATCTAAATTTATCATCAATAATAGAACATTCAATCACAAATGGATCACCAACATCACCTTGTTGCTTGCAAATTTGATCATTAACACTCGCATCTGCAAAATTTAATACATATGGCAAATGAATCATAAACGATCTCATCAAATCTATATGACCAAGCCCACGATTATTAACTTGAACTCTAATTTGTGTACAATTTGATTTTTTTGTGTGAAAGAATCGATCGGGAAAATAACCATGATTATTATGATGATAAAAATCAACAACTTGTAATAAATCCCTGCCAGAAGATATGACATACACTTGATCAATTTCTTCATGTTCAATTAAATGCTCAGTTGTTTTTTGCACAGGACATGCAATTAAAAGCAACTCTAAATGTATATGTTCATCTTTAAAAAAAGGTAAATGTTTCACCATATTTAATGCAACATTCCCCCCATGCGAAAAGGTCATAAGACGCACATGTGGATAAAAACCATAGTTCGCTTTATAACTATCCAATAATTTTATAAGTTCTTTGTATAATATTTTTCCATCACGTGCTCGCGCAGAAAAATTTAATTTACCAGACCAACCAAATGTATAAAAATGCTCACTGCAAAAACGCAACGGATCGCGCTCTTGTAATTTTTCTATGTCTTGATGCAACAATGCATTATCAGGTAGATCTGTAACATGATGAATCCCTGGAGCTCCAAAAGAGACATCTTTACAAAATTTTCCTAAAAACTTTAACCCAACGGCGGTTGTCGTACCATGCACATAAATAGTAACCCACATAGGACTAACCGCAGCATAGCTCTGAACTGAAATAAACGTCATAAAAAAGAGAATATATGATCGTAAAAACAACCCAATCATCATAAGTATAACCCCTTAACCCTTAACGATTTCACCATAAGAAAAACAGTACTTTATTGCGCCTTTTCCCCATTTTCATGCGGTTTTTAACTTCAATTAAGACTTATATTCATTATAACAAAATGACTGATTTTATCCAGTTTGAAGCCTAGTGGGGATTATAGAATATTCTGCTAAAAAAGAGCCCCTTAAGACTCTAAAATAGACTAATTTATACCTTTTGAACCATCAAAATTCGAGGTGGTGGAAACATTCCCCACTGTAAGCCAGAAAGCTCTACCTGACGTATATCCTGAGAATTTGCAAAGAAATTAAAATATTCTTGTCCGTAGAAAATATCTTGTACTAATAAATACCCGCCTGGTTTTAAAACACGCATCATTTCTGTTAAAGCAAGCATTCGATCGTCATATTCAGCAATATTATGAATCACAAAACTGGATACAACCACGTCAAATAGCCCATCATCATATACTAAATCACATACGTTGCCCGTTTGAACCTCGATACGATCAGCCACTCCCTCAATTTGAGCATTATGCAATGCTGCTTGAGCAGAATTGTTACTCAAATCTTGCTGATTCCAAATATCAACTCCTATAACATTTCCTTCGCGGCTGAAATGTTGAGCTACCTGAATTGCCAACAATCCGCGACCACAACCAACATCTAAAACATATTCTTTACCACTCCAAGGAATTTTGCGTAGCATACGTAAAGCTTGTTTCTCTTTGCTAAACTTACTGGTAACAAACATCATTCCAGCTGTCACCCACAATGAAATGAATGTTGAACCTGCCGCAAAATATCCAAACGTTAAAAATAATGGATTGCCGTAACTTTGAACTAAATAATTAAACAATACTAAATAACCAATCGGTAATATTATTCCAAAAATCATCAAATGTTTAATAACACCTGGTGCATCAATTCCATAATTTGGTTTTATGTTCATTTTATTATTTCCCGCAAAACATTGTACTTAAAACTTATAATTCATTATACCCCTAAATAATCCTCAGTTATGCTCACATAGCGATACTCATCAAGCCCATGAGGGTTTTTCTTGAAAGGTTAATCGGGTTGTCGCTTTTATTTCTTGCTCTGAAACCTGATACATCTTCTGATATATTAATCTATTAGGACCATACATAGCATCTTGTATATTCAAACCTAACAACGTAGCATTCTCGTAAACAACGGGTTGATTTGCTCCTTCAATTTCTAGCAAAGGATCTAACCAAGGCCACAAATCCAACATAAAATAACAATCTTGCAGCTGCCAAACCTCACGATAATTTTCTACGTACGTAACAACTTCATATCCCAGCGCCTTCAAAATAGCTACCATACTATCAAAATCTGAAACTTTCACCTCAAACTCTCTCACAGAAGTAATATCAAGAGGCTTAGATTTATCAAATGTTTTCAACGTAAGCGTATTATACTCACCCTCATCACGCACCCTTAACCATTGCTCATCATGCAAACCTAACACTCCAAATACATATCGTCGCATTAAAACACGCGATCTAATACAATGAGCACCCATTTGTATAAGTTTTTGTTTCATTTCATCATGGTCTACAAAAAATTTTGCTTCAAATTCAATATGCATAACAACCTATCAATAGTTTCTTGAAGAACGCACCGACACCACACGAAAAACATAATACTTTTTAAAGATTAAAAACAGGAATTAAACAAAAAAATTCCCCAGTATTTCTACTGGGGAATTTAAATCTGGCACTACCTACTTTCCCAGGCCGTTACCAACCAAGTATCATCAGCGCTTTAGACTTTACTTCCGTATTCGAGATGGGAACGGGTGTTTCCCTAAAGCTATATGCACCAGAAATTTTTTAAATTTTTTTCTTGTAATCTCCCAAGTGCATTTTCATACACTCAAAGGAATGTTTGTAGTTTATTAATGCTCGACCTACAACGAAGCGTTATAGCAAACTCTCTATAAATTATTTCACCAATTTAAGAAAAAATGACTAAAACATTCGACTTATTAGTACTGGTTAGCTTAATACATTACTGTACTTACACATCCAGCCTATCAACCTTATAGTCTACAAGGAGTCTTAATGTGAATCTTACGATTCACGGGGTATCTAATCTTGAGACGAGTTTCCCACTTAGATGCTTTCAGCGGTTATCTCTAATAAACTTGGCTACCCAGCGTTGCTCTTGGGGAACAACTGGAACACCAGAGGTTTACTCATCCCGGTCCTCTCGTACTAAGGACAAGCTCTCTCAAATACCCTGCGCCTACAGCGGATAAGGACCGACCTGTCTTACGACGGTCTGAACCCAGATCACGTACCGCTTTAATTGGCGAACAGCCAAACCCTTGGGACCTTCTTCAGCCCCAGGATGCGATGATCCGACATCGAGGTGCCAAACCTCCTCGTCGATGTGGACTCTTGGAGGAGATCAGCCTGTTATCCCCGGCGTACCTTTTATCCATTTAGCAATGGCCTTTCCATACAGAACCACTGGATCACTAAATCCTGCTTTCGCACCTGCTCGACCTGTATGTCTCGCAGTCAAGCTCCCTTCTGCTTTTGCACTCTACAAACGATTTCTATTCGTTCTGAGGGAACCTTTGAATGCCTCCGTTACTTTTTGGGAGGCGACCACCCCAGTCAAACTACCCACCAGACAATGTCCTCTGTCCGGATTACGGATATTCAGAGTTAGATTTCTCAACAAACAAGGGCGGTATTTCAAGGACAACTCCGTTAAAACTAGCGTCTTAACATCACAGTTTCCCGCCTATCCTACACAGATTTATCAAAAAATCAATGTCAAGCTATAGTAAAGGTGCACGGGGTCTTTCCGTCCAGCTGCAGGTAATCGGCATTTTCACCGATACTACAAATTCACTGAGTCTATCATCAAGACAGCGCCCAAGTCGTTACGCCATTCATGCGCGTCGGAACTTACCCGACAAGGTACTTCGCTACCTTAGGACCGTTATAGTTACGGCCGCCGTTTACTGGGGCTTCAACTCAATGCTTCTCCTTACGAATGACATCTCATATTAACCTTCCAGCACTGGGCAGGCGTCAGACTCTATACTTCCTCTTTCGAGTTTGCAGAGCCCTGTGTTTTTGCTAAACAGTCGCTTGGGCCTCTTTGTTGAAACCTATAAACGCTCAACACGTTATAGGCACTCCTTCTCCCGAAGTTACGGAGCTATTTTGCCGAGTTCCTTAATGATAGTTATCTCAACGCCTTAGTATACTCTACTAATCTACCTGTGTCAGTTTACGGTACGGTCACTTAAAAACTCGCTAGAGGTTTTTCTTGTCAGCGTGGACTCAATTGAACACACTTCTTCACTAGGAATTAGCATGCCCGTCACACTTCAAATCAACAGTTCTACGGATTTTCCTATAGAACCTATCTTTGTGCTTAGCTTGACGACCATATGTCAAGTCAACCTATCCTCCTGCGTCACCCCATCACTCAAACGTTTTTAAGTGGTACAGGAATATTCAACCTGTTTTCCATCGTCTACTCCAATTGGCCTCGACTTAGGGACCGACTAACCCTGAGTGGATGATCCGCTCTCTCGGAAACCTTAGATTTTCGGCGAATAGGAATCTCACCTATTTTTTCGTTACTTATACCAACATGCTCACTTCACTAATCATCGACACTTGTCCTTACGGTCAAGCTTGTATCTATTAGTGAACGCTCTTCTACCCCTGCGCACTGATAAATCAGCACACAAGCCATAGCTTCGGTAATCCATTTAAGCCCCGTTTGTTTTTCAGCGCAGAAACACTTGACCAGTGAGCTATTACGCTTTCTTTAAAGGGTGGCTGCCTTAAAGCCTACCTCCTGGCTGTCTGTGTATCTCCACATCTTTTACCACTTAATGGATATTTAGGGACCTTAGCTGATGGTCTGGGCTCTTTCCCTCTCGACTATGAAACTTATCTCCCACAGTCTGTCTCCTGTCTTCTAAATTCACGGTATTCAGAGTTAGTAAAAGTCCGGTAAGCTTGCGCCCCCAAAACTTTAACTGTGCTTTACCCCCATGAAAAATTCGACAAGGCTATACCTAGATATATTTCGAAG
>Ga0214923_10000037_pt1:0-157500 | contig 166936 bp, 149 predicted proteins | sample LL1510_MetaG_FD_177993 | JGI IMG/M metagenome (GOLD analysis project Ga0214923, IMG submission 177993) | Freshwater microbial communities from Lake Lanier, Atlanta, Georgia, United States - LL-1510 | ecosystem: Environmental > Aquatic > Freshwater > Lake | place: USA: Georgia... | reverse complement strand
GCCGTTCGCCCTCTCAGGCCGGCTATCCATCATCGCCTTGGTGAGCCTTTACCTCACCAACTAGCTAATAGAACGCAAGCTTATCATTCAGCGACAGCAATTAGGCCATCTTTCTCTCTTTCGAGACGTATGCAGTATTAACTTTAATTTCTCAAAGGTATTCTCCACTGAAAGGTAAATTCTCACGCGTTACTCACCCGTCTGCCGCTTTACTCATCCCGAAGGACTTTCACGCTCGACTTGCATGTGTTAGGCACGCCGCCAACGTTCATTCTGAGCCAGGATCAAGCTCTTCATCACAAAATTTATTAAAATGACAGAGGTTCTACTTTAGAATTTTCATCGTATATCTTTTTACAGACATACGAAATTCTATTTCTTATGATTTCAAAGATTTAAAACTGTATCTCGAATCGAGACCGGTAAGTTTTAGTAAACTTAATTTGAATTTTGAACATCGAATTTGGCTTTTGATTGCCGACTGATGTTGTTGATTTCAACTGATTACAAGAACTATGATACGTCGAATCTGGGGCAAAGTCAACACTATTTTGTAAGTTTTTTTAAAATAATAAAAAAAAGATAGGAAGCCCTAAGAAAACAGTCTGATTCACCATGTGCGAAAACGCCAAAAAACATGATAAGAAAAGCAAAAAGCGCACTTTTGGTTTTTGCATAGGTCGATTGAGAGGGACTTTGAAAAAAACTGCTATATTGCGTATTTTTAACAAAAAAGTTCTATGTTTTTTATAAAATTATTACTTTTTTGTTAAAAAATATTCAATAATTCTACACATATATATATAGATGAAACTGCATATATATTTGAATGGCTAAAAAAGCGGTATACTATGTCCATCTTATTGATTGATATATATAAATAAAGAATACGTATGATACTCACCGACCAACTTATTGAAAAACTAAAAGTCCTCGAGCCCCATATTACAGTTATTAAAAACTATTGGGCCTCTTCAGACATTCAGTCAAAACTCCAATCTATTACTACGCAAAGCGAGGAACCTACTTTCTGGCAAAATCCACAAAGCGGCCAAATACTCAAAGAGCTACAACGACTTAAAACGATTAATCATTCATATCAGTTAATAACCAAGAGCTATCACGAACTACCAGAGATCATTGAACTATTCAAAGATGACTCTACAGAACTAGCCAAACTAGATATCGATATCAATAGACTGACCAAGCAAACCTTAAAATTCAAAATCGAACTTCTACTTAATCAAGAGTATGATGAATCAGCATGTTTTCTTTCTATCAACTCTGGTGCTGGTGGAACAGAATCTCAAGATTGGGCAGATATGCTGCTTAGAATGTATGTACGCTTTTGCGAGCAAAACAGCCTGCAAGCATCTATCGTAGAATACCAAGGAGGAGAAGAGGCAGGAATCAAATCTGCTACCTTATATATAAAGGGCGATAATGCATACGGACTTCTACGCTCCGAGCATGGTGTTCACAGACTTGTAAGGATATCTCCATTTGACACCAACAAACGTCGACACACTTCATTTGCTGGCGTTAGTTTAGTTCCAGAGCTTCCACCATCAGAAAAAATAGAGATCGATCCTAAGGAGCTACGCATTGATACCTATCGCGCAGGTGGCGCGGGCGGACAACACGTTAATAAAACAGAGTCAGCTGTACGCATCACCCATATACCAACTAACATTGTGGTTCAATGTCAAAGCGAACGCTCTCAAATTCAAAACAGAGAAACAGCTATGAAAATGCTCATGGCAAAATTGAGACAAAAGCAGATAGCGGAAGACAAAGCTAAAACCACAGTTGAAAAAAAGAAAGCAGAATGGGGCTCTCAAATTCGCTCGTATGTCCTACACCCCTACAAAATGGTTAAAGACCATCGCACCAACATTGAACATTTCCAACCCGAATTAGTACTCGATGGAGACTTGATGGGATTTATTGAAAGCTATCTCGTACAAGAAGGTGCTGCATAACAGACATGGTACTTATGAAAAAAGGTGGAATTTAGTTCCACCTTTTTTGCTATTTTATACTTTATATTATATAGGGCTAAAAATACGTTACTTTATTACCCTCCTACCGCCACAATAAAAACCATCCAAATAACTCTATCGTTCAACACCTTAATTACATAAAAACAACACCCCATTAACCTAATATTGATTCTCAACAAAACGCACGCACAATTAACCACAAAGAGTGGCCAGCATACACACCAAACCATAATGGATAATATTTTTCACGTTGACGCACTATATGCGCAAACGCTCCAGCGATAACCAACCAAATAGATACCGATGGAACCATGAGTACTGCACCTATAACAATAAGCAACTCTGCCGTCATACATCGCACCAGCCAGCCATATACAAAACCACACAGCAAAATGCGATAATCATACCTTCCAAACTTAATGATATCATCCAGCTCGTGCGCTCTTGAAACAAACAAAGAAAACGATTCTGCTTCAAACGTTCTACTATACCACCAAAAAAACAACCCAACGGAAAAAGCAGCAACGACAGATGAAAGAATCTGATATTTAAACACAGAAGAAAACTCAACATTCGACAGTTGTGCTAATTTATACGAGAACAAACAGTCAATGACTAAGCCTAGGCACAGCGTAGCAAACACAGCAATGGCAACAATCGTCAATGATGATAGCGTTGCAAAATAAATCAATGGTAATACGATAAACCAAACATAACTATCAACTTCAACAACACCCACTTCAGCAACAATTTGCACCAAATACCATGATAATATCACAATCATTGCAACCACATACCATTGCGCAATCAGCGGTGTTCCCCATACAGACAATAGTAAAATCACACAACATAAAATCATCATACTATAAACATACCACCGCATATCCTCTATTTTGCGTACCCAAAAATTATACGACAACAACGCCTTCAACTTCTGAAACAATAACATCTTAATAGCAAATTGAAACAACCACGTAATCAACATGCCAGAAGCAAATGTAATTAAAAACACATGTGAAGATACTGTGGTAACAATATATTGATGCAATGTTTCTATAATAAACACGCGCGTTGCAAGTCCCAACAAAACCGGTGGCGCTATCACAATACCTGCTACAAATCCAACAGAAAGCAACATAGGAATTGCATGCATTTGCAATACGAATGGTGACAATGCAGACCGCGCAAACCACATCAACAAATTCCAAATCGTTGCAAAACTAATCCCCATAAGCATAAATGCTTGTGCCATTTCTTGCGTTTTAATAAAAATAACATTATGCACTAGCTGAACCATTGGGAATCGCGCACTCGGTTTTGCAAACACTCTATCTTTGATCGTTGTAGCAATTAAAAGCGCAAAAGCAGCAGCGCACAGCACAAAGCCTGCAATAATTAAAATAAAAATCCACGGTGTAGACAGCCATCGCACAAACAAATGATGGTGCAAAAAATAAAAAGATGGGATCGACAAACCTAAACAAATTCCAACCATACCACCAATAGAACCTGCAGCAATAGTTACCACAATATTTTTTTTAAACCAACGAGCATCAAAGAAAGGCATCATCAAAACCATACAGACAACTACAAATACAGGGGCAACCCAAGGACCCAACTGCGTCGTCATAGCCAAATAGCTCATCATCCCCGTTGAAATGATTGAAAAAAATACGGATAAAAAAAACATTAACATAACTACTCCTTTTTATTTTCTAACATACTCCAGTGAGCTTAGTATAAAATAAATACACACTCAAACATTGTGAAAAAAAATGAAAGCTGCTACGGTGAACCTAACGTTTACATGAAAAGAGGAACCATGACCTATATATTCATGACTGTTCTATTGTACGGTATATGCGCACAAGCAAGTGATCCAACCAATCAACCATTTCTCAATCCTGAGCAACTCAAAGATACAAAAAAAACACAACAACGATTGTTATCGCACGGTTTTAAAAAGATATTTTTTATGACTCAAGACAAATTAAAATTGTGTGGATTGTTTCTGGACAAGCATCAATCTGAAAAAACTAAAGGCACCATTATTTACTGTGCAGGTTTTTACCCGGGAACTAAAGAAGGTATGAGCTCTTTTTATACCCTTATTGCCGATCAACCATACAACGTCTTACTATTTGATGCTCGCGGACACCAAGAAAGCGAAGGAACGCTTCTCACCTATAGCAATTTAAAACAATACGGTTCAACTGAATATCAAGATATTATCGCGGCAATTACTTTTGTACAAAAATATAACACTGAACACAACATAAATACCAACATCATCATTCACGGTATTTGCTCTGGTGCATTTAACACAGCAAAAGCGCTCGAACACATGACGCAACACAACGATCCAAACCTACGTACGATTAAAGGAATAATTTTTGATAGCGGCTGGTTACAACTACAAGATATTGTAGAATCAACGATTAATGCAGAACTTGATAAACGATTTAAAAACAGTTACTTCTCTTGGGTAGCAAAACCACTATCCTACATTCTGAATAATTTTTATTTGCTAACTCTCAAACATTATCACACACAACTCCCAGGCATCGAAAAATTCATACAAACAACAACTATACCTATTTGGTTTGTGCATTGCATTAATGACCCGTATGTTCCCATACAGCCCGTTCAAAAATGCACCCAGCAATGCAGAACACCACGTTGTTGGTGGATTGAGTACAATAGCCACGCGAGCTATCACATGAAACACCATCAAGAGTATCAAGCAAAACTACTTGATTTCTTACAGCAAATTCAACGTTAATATGTTTGCAATTAAACAGACGATTGAGTTAGAAATGTTCCGCCGCCTGCTAAAAAATGAACATGAATATGAAACACTGTTTGTCCAACAGATGATCCATTATTCGATATTAATTTAAATTCAGGGTTACCCGGCAACTGAGCAGATAACTGCTGTGCCGTCAGCAAAATAGTTCCCAACAATGAAATATCCTGCGCTGTGCAAGATTGAATATTGGGAATATGTGTTTTTGGAATAATGAGATAATGAATAGGAGCTTTAGGAGAAATATCTTGAATTACCAAAACATCTTCTGTTTCATAGATTTTTTTACTTGGAATAGCTCCAGCAATTATTTTACAGAAAATACAATTATCATTCATAATTGGTACCACTTTTAATCAAAACGTTTATAAAATGGTACCAAGGGTCGGAATCGAACCGACACAATGCGTCAGCATCGCGGGATTTTGAGTCCCGTGCGTCTACCAGTTCCGCCACCTTGGCATATTCAAAGATACATCTGAATTGTACGCTAAAAAGCCTTTATCGTCAACATAATTTCCATGCTCAACCAATATTGCCCAAATAACTAACAACTAACCTTCAAATAGCTTGCTTTGATGCTCCAATCCGATGCGCTCCAAAAACTGCTGATACGTCAGACTGACACCCAGCGCCAAACGTTTTTTACGGCTTGTAAGTCCTGATACAATCTCTATATCAGATTTATGTATATCTAATTTTTGAGCTATTAACTGTATAAGTTCTTTATTTGCCTTCCCATCTTCAGGTGGGGATTTAATAAAACATTTCAAAATTCCAGATTTATCTAGAACCAACTCCTGTCTACCTGATTGAGGCACCACTTTAAGTTCCACGATCAGCGCCATGGTATTTCCTTATCCTTGCTGGTTATGCAACTACTTTAGTATACTCTGTTCAACAGAAAATAAAGTCTATAATACTAAATTATATCGCATATTTGCTCTCATCAACCATATTCCTTTTTTGAAATAACAATGCTACATGGTACAAAATCAGGAGATTTTATGCCAAAAACAAGATCTTTCCCTTGTAAAACAACAGAAAAACAGTACACTTAAAAAGTATATTTTTTCTTGGAGAGGTGACTGAGCGGTTGAAAGTGCTCGCCTGCTAAGCGAGAGCTCTGGTAACAGGGCACAAGGGTTCGAATCCCTTTCTCTCCACCAGTTTAAAAATTACATCTTCTACCATTCTTCGAAATATAAATGCGCCCGTAGCTCAGTTGGATAGAGCGTCAGACTACGAATCTGAAGGTCAGAGGTTCGACCCCTCTCGGGCGCACCATTCATTTTTCCCAATACTATTAAAACAAACTGTCAAAATAAAGCGCCTCACAACTTCGCTGAAAAAAATGCCTGGCTGTCGCCATTGCTAAATGCAAATTCAAGAAATAAACTTAAAACATCAAACGAAAGCTGTCCGCCAAAGTAAGCGAACGCAGTGAGACACGATGGCTGAACAATCAAAATAAAAATTCATACATATCATGTATTCATGATTGCTCTATTGTTTCTGAACAACCATTAGAATACTCAGTGATGTTTCTGGTATAAAGGCCGCACCATTCATATCATACAAATCGACAACAACAAATCCCAACTCTTCAAACATCCCTTGTAATTCTTCTGCTGTATAAATTTGCAAAGTGAATGCATCGGTAAAATGAATCGGAGCATCTGTCCCTGTTTGAGTCGTATAATCATTGACCGAAGTTAGTTGCCCAGTTGCTCGATCGAGCGTAGAATTTTGCACCAAGTGAATAGTTGTATCACCAACCTGCTTACGTACATCCATAGCCAGATTTTGCACAACAGTATCACTCATCGCATCCAAATTAAAAATATCAAAAACATACAGACCACCATCTTTTAAATTGTCGTATATATTTTTAATAGCTACCTTAAAATCATCTTTCGTTAAATGACCGACAGCATTAAAAATAGTAATGACCGCATCAAACGTGCCTGCTTGCAAAGTGCGCATATCGCCATCTATAAAATCTACATCTATATTTTGCCGTTCTGCTTTTGCTCGTGCTTGCTTTAACAGATCTGGACTAAAATCTGACCCAATGACCTTAAACCCATGCTTGGTTAACCAAAACACCTGAGATCCTGTACCACACGTCAGATCTAACACGGTATGTACCCGATGTTTTCGTAAAATATTTTCTATGATACGATTTTTTTCATCGGTATCATCACTCACATTAAATGCATCAAAATATTCAGGTTGTTTCTGATACTCTGGTGGTAATCCAAAATCTTTTTGTTTCATGTGCTTCTTTCAAAAAACCATTCACGCTACAACGCAGTCTACCGCTTTCTTTAAAAGAAAAACAGAACAATACTTATCGCACGATAGCTCGCAACGATTGACGTATCGATCTTTTTGCAGCAACAGACGATGCTGCTATCAATTCTGCAGCCTTCATATTGTGTGCTTGCTCATACGTTAAACGCTGTTGCGCTTCTAAAGCTTGATGATGCAACATAGCCTCTTTTTGCAACGACACTTTCTGCTGCTGACTCAATGATTGATTAAAATTATTGATTTGCTCAAGCCCACTATTGATTCTATCTGTCGATGGGCGAATATCTTTTGGTGCAACAACATCTGAAGACATATATTTTTTAGGATTATGACGCATCCAAAGAGGATGAGTTGCTGAAAAACCACGCGAACCATGCAAAGCAAAATCACGCATAGATTGCTTTCCAGCTTGAGCTTTCTTTGAAATGTCATCAAGTTGTGATTGTATTGCCTCTATAGTTTCTCTAGAAAATTTGAATTCATACCGACTCTGTAACATACGCAACTGATCTCCATTTAACAAATGTTGATTCACCATAGACTTAATACAATTCTTTGCATTCATATTGTATAACGAAGGATCATCGATAGTAATTATATTTAAAACGTGTTCAACATCCTCTGATCGCAACAATCCTTTTTCAACCATCAAATCAAAACATTGCAATCTATCATTATCTGATAATCCCTTAAAAACAACTAACCGATCAATTAAACGCAATACTTGATTCGTTGTATCTATACTAAAAGCATCATACTCCCACATTTTTTCAACAAATCTCTTAATCAACTCCTTATTACTATCGTTACATATCTTATTCATTAACTCTAACAATTGATTAACTTGATCAGGTCGTAATTTTCTACCCTTAAATAATGCATCAGCTATAGCATCAACAACATTATTTAATTGAATATTATCAGCACCCTGTTTTGCTATTTCATGCATCAACACAGCAAATCTATTAAGCATGATAGTTTCATACAAATCAGTGCTCGACATACTCAAAAACTGTTTTGATACAGGCTCTTGTTGCATACTCGATAAAGCTTTTTTCAACCTTGCATACTGCTCTTGCGTACCACCATGGAGTAACATATCGTACAAATCCATTTCAGAAAAACCAGGAATTTTTTGCTCACCAATACGCGATAATCTTTGAAGGATTTGTGTGCCCAACACTCTAACTTGCTGCAAAGAGCGAGATACTTTAGAGTGCGAATCTAATACTTTTTGGAATTTTTCTTGCTGCCCTGATTGCACAGCTACATCATTTTTCGAACTAATTATGCGACCATTTTTCGCTAAAAATGCAGAAAATCTTTCTTCATGCTTAATATCATTGCCCTCAAAGATAATAATATTTGCAGGATCAATGATTCCTCCAACATCTCGACGCGCTATACCTTGAAATTGTCGAACTTTATCTTTATCTATCACAGCAACACGACTACGTGCATGAAAATATTCTCCCTGACCAAACAACGATGTCAACGGAGCTAGCGATGGAATATAAAACAATCCTCGATTACCATCTTGCAAATATGCTTGTTGATCAATCAATAAACCATAACCAACCATTGTTTCTTCTCCCGCAGTATCTCCTCGTATTAAATAATTATAGGAACAAGCTCCTGGATCCTGGTAATATCCTGCAAACAATGAGGTACCATAAGAAATACTGTATCCTTCTTTTGGTATTGCCCTATGAAGTATTGATTTAACAGAAACATCACGATTTATCGTACTCCCTGCTAAAATCATCTTTTCATCTTGTAGATGTTTCAATGGATTAGGTTTTTCCAAAAAAGATGTTCCTCGCAACAGTAATGCTTTATTTAAAAGTCGCGCTTCATACTCAATAGACATCACCTTTGAAATAATATGTGTTTCGTGTTCAGATCTCATGCCTACCTTAGCATTCCAATTATCAACACGAAAAGAATCTCCAATAGCCTTACATAAATCATTTTTCAACTTTTCAAGCTTGGGTTGCAAAGCATTTGAAACTGTAATACCATCAAACTCTCGACTTAATTCTGGATACGCTTTAAAAATAAAATCCAACAATCGATTATTAATTTTACTTAATGACGATAAACCTTCATCGGATGTAAAAAACATTTTATTAATATCTTCAAATGATTTTTTTACTTCAGATTTCGCTACCGCTGCATCATACTCCAAAATATCCCGTGATTTTGTGCCTGAATCCGGACCTGAACCTTGAGGCACATATATATTCGATGATTTTGCGGCTCTTTCACATTCAGCAGAGCATATATCACTCGATCTTTCGCTAATACAAAAAAGTTCATAAAAAGAATCTGGAACAAACATCACCTGTAAATCAATTTCCTCGGGGCTGACCACCTCCTGTAATTTTTTATGAATAAATTGCTCTTGGGCGTAAGGCTTACCTGGAGCTAAATATTCTACTTGTTCTGCGGGAGTCAGATCAGATTGAATACACATAGGCCACTGATATTTCAAAAGCACATCACTAATTTTGTTTTGATACTGCAACGTTTCTTGATCAGTCATGGCTCGAAGCAAACCGGTCTGCTTATCTTTAGCCATAATAAGCAACTCACCATGGAGCACAGAAAACCAACAACTACCCAGTATCATTATTTTAAAAATACGAAACAACATAAATTACTCTCCTGGTTATACCATCATTGCCTGCTCAGTTAAAACACACATAAATCTTATCGCACGATAGCTCGCAACGATTGACGTATCGATCTTTTTGCAGCAACAGACGATGCTGCTATCAATTCTGCAGCCTTCATATTGTGTGCTTGCTCATATGTTAAATGCTGTTGCACTTCTAAAGCTTGATGATGCAACATAGCCTCTTTTTGCGCTGATAGGGCAACATCACCTTGAGGCATATATGAATCTGGATTAAAACGCATCAAGCGTGTTGATGTCGGAGATATTCCACCTGAACCATGATGCACAGCAGTATTAACCATGCGAGACTTACCAGCAACAGTGTCTTTTGAAAGTATTGATACAATTCTGTCTCTAAGACTTTTATCAGTCACTATTGAAAGCGCTACATCCACCTTATCTTGAGGTAGATCCTTTAAAAACTTTGCGTTAGATCTCGCCAAACGTTCTTGAGAAACGTTTTTGGGCAACTCTGATCCATAACGTTGTGTTAACATATACAACTGATTATCATTTAATAAATGCTGATTAACCAAAGCCTCAATAAAGTTCATTGCTGAATCTTTTTGAGACTGATCAGAACTTCTGCTCAGTGCACTAGTAATTAATTTTAACAATTTATCGGCTTGGTCAGATTGAAATAATCCTTGTTGCACCATTAACTTCATGCAGCTCATTACTTTCAATGGTTCATAGCTACTTTCAAGCAACCGTAATACTTGATTAGTTTGATCTGATTGAAATAGTTGATTTCGAGCCATTTTGTCAATCAAATTAATTATTAACTGCTCATTCCTAGAACTCATTGATGTACTCATGAGTCTTAATATTTGATCAACTTGATCAGATCGTAATGATTTATTTTTAATACAACCATCAACCAAATCATTTAAAAGATCTTCTAATTCAATATTGCTATAACCATTTTTTTTGATTTCACTGATCAGCATATCAAATCTATTACTAATGATAGTCGCATATAAATCCTTACTTCCCATATCAACCACCTGCCTTGAAACTGGGCTGAGTTTCATACTCACTAACTCACGATTCAACATTTCATACTGCTGCGCCGTAGCACCATGAAGCATGATATTATATAACTCCATTTCTGAAAAACCTGGAATTTCTTGGTCTCCAATGCGTACCAACCTTCTCAACATCCTTTCTCCCAAAACCCTTATCTTTTGATGCGAACGCGATAATTCTGTATGGGAATCTAATATTTTTTTAAATTTTTCTTGCTCTAACGGTGTAGTTGCTAAATCATCTTTCATATTAATCAGACGACCATTTTTTGCTAAAAATGTAGAAAATCTCTCTTCATGCTTTGTCGCATCACCTTGAAATATAATAATATCAGCAGGATCAACCAGTCCTTGTGCATCGGGACGAAGTAACCCCGTAACCTTCTCCCCCTTATTTTTATCTACAACCGCAACACGACTACGAGGATGACAATATTGTCCCATCTCAAACAAGGAGGTCAGTGGAGCAAGTGATGGAATATAAAACAATCCTCGATTGCCATCTTGGATATATGCTTGTTGATCAACAAATAATCCATATCCAACCATTTCATCTCTTCCGCGCAAATTATTCATATTAAGCCGAAAACCAGTCCCTCTTCCATTTAAATAATTATAAGCACAACCTCCTTGATCATGATAATATCCTGCAAACAATGAACTAGCATACGAAATACTATATGGAAATTTACTCTCTCCAATCAAGGTCGACCTAACAGAACTTGCTCCTTGCATCGTACTACCAGCCAAGATCAACTTTTCTTCTTGCTCTAAATGCTTTGAAGAACTTGATTTTTCCACAACTGATGTTCCTCGCAACAGCAATGCTTTATTTAATGAGCGAGCTTCATATTCAAGTGACATCACCGTTGAAATAATATGAGTCTTCGGCTCAAATTGCATGGCCCACAATGCTTCACCATTATGACGAACAGCCGCTGATGCAGCTCTATCGTTAGCAACAAGAACTTCACACAACACCTCTTTCAGTTTTTCCAACTTTATTTCCAATGCATTTGAAAGAGTAACCCCATCACGCTCATGGCATAATTCTGGATGAGCATTAAAAACATACTCAATCAACTGGTTATTAATAGTACTCCAAGCTGAAAGTCCATCTTGAGCCTTAAAAAAAACCCCATTAATTTCCTCAAAAGATTGTTTTAATTTTTCTTTTGCAACTGTTGCATCATGCTTTAAAATATCCATAGGCCTAACATCAACGTTAGGTTGACGTACATGAATATTGTCTAACTTTTGGGCAGTTTCATATTGCTCTGAAAAAGCTGTTGCAGAGTTTTTTGCAATACAAAAAAGTTCATAAAAAGAATCTGGAACAAACATCACCTGTAAATCAATTTCCTCGGGGCTGACCACCTCCTGTAATTTTTTATGAATAAATTGCTCTTGGGCGTAAGGCTTACCTGGAGCTAAATATTCTACTTGTTCTGCGGGAGTCAGATCAGATTGAATACACATCGGCCACTGATATTTCAAAAGCACATCACTAATTTTGCTTTGATACTGCAACGTTTCTTGGTCAGTCATGGCTCGAAGCAAACCGGTCTGCTTATCTTTAGCCATAATGAGCAACTCACCATGGAGTGCAGAAAACCAACAACTACCCAGTATCATTATTTTAAAAATACGAAACAACATACTACACATCCCTTATAAGATATCCAGATCACTACAAACAATAGCTTTTTTTATGTAACCGTAATAAAAATACTATAGGATCATAACAATACAAAAGGGATCGCATGAAAAAGAGTAATTTATATCTAACCATGATGTTCCTGATAACATTCGGACAAATAACCATCTGCTCCAAAACACCAGAACGGTCAACAATCTATGCTCAAATTGTAGCAATGCTTCAAGGATCGATACCTCTGGATGTAACTGGAACCACTACTCCATCTGGACAACCTTCATATCCAAACACTCCTCCTAACTATTTAATCATAACCGGTGCTTGCCTACCTGGAATTGAAAGTACACACAATGAAAAACTTCTGTTGGGCAAAGGAAAGTGTCAATATAGTATTCCATGCTTTACCCAAGAAGAAGCTCAAACACTCATTGCACAAGTAAATATTCCTGATGCAGAACACCAATCAGCTATCCAACATTTCTTAACTACAGGAAGAGTGCAAGCAGCAATTGAAGAACATTCCCGTTGTACTCTATCTTCAGAAAATGGACCATTAGAATTAAGTTATACTCATGGAACAAAAGCCCAATTTGAACCCGTAGTTCTTATGAGAATTGATCAACGGCGAACTTCAGCAAACAAACGATAATACGAATTATTTTATTAAAAAATAACGCGTGATATTATTGAATAATAAAAAAAACAATAATAGAACATATAGTATGTTTACTGCTTAAAGGACCCCTTGTGAACCGATCAAACCTGATTCAATTACTGGAACAATATCATCCAACGTACCAGCAAGAAATTGAATCCAAAGATCAAATACTTACCTTCATCAAACAACACCCTAATTGCTTTGAAAGATCTTTAGAGATTGGTCACATCACAGCATCTGCATGGCTGCTGAGCAACGATGAGTCTCAAGCACTTCTTTTGCATCATGCCAAACTAGACAAATGGTTTCAACTCGGCGGTCACTGTGATGGTAATCCTGACGTTTTAGCGGTTGCTATCCAAGAAACTCAGGAAGAATCAGGTATTAATAACATTGTTGCTGTAGATACTCAAATATTTGATATCGATATCCACCTAATTCCAGACAACAAACGCGAAAAAGCGCACTTCCACTATGATATACGGTTTTTACTCAAAGTGGTTGGTGATGAAGACGTTGTACAAAATAGAGAATCAAAAGAACTTCGTTGGATCGACAAAAAACAAGACGGATTACCAACGAATGAACCATCGGTTATTCGTATGTTTGACAAATGGCTCGCGAGAAAATAATTTCTTATGACCTGATACAGGATAATCAAAGCAAGGACCAACTATGTTCAATAAGTTCTGGTTACTTCTGATATATGCAATACTACCGACACAAATAATCATCAGCTCAAGACAACCAGAACGCACCGAAATCTATGAGCGTATTGCAGCGATGCTACGCGGAGAGCTTAGACTTTATGTAACAGGCACGACGACCATGGCCGGCGAACCTCTATACCATGGTATACCAACTAACCATTTAGCCTTTACTGACAATTGCCCTCCTGGTATTGAAAGTACAACCTCAGAAAAATCATTTTTAGACAAAGGCGAATATCAATACCACACCCCTTGTTTTACCATGACAGAAGCTGATGCTCTTGTTGAGCAGTCCAATATACCCAGCGTCCCACACAGATTCATCGTCCAACGATTCTTAATATTTGGCAGAATGATAGAAGCAAAAACCAATCGAACTCACTGTACACTCAGCACTGCTGCAGGATGGGGTCAAGAACCAACTCCATTAGAATTAAGCTATATACATAAAAACAATGAAGGACATTATGAACGCATCAACGTATTTACCATTGAGCAACGCCCACCACGGCCCAATACTCCAGCGAGAACAGAAAGTCCAGAAGAACCTGGCTGGGTGAAAGTACCTCATAACGGTCAAGATTCATAATCTCAAGCTAATACAACAATATACAGATTACATATTCAATAGATAAATATGTCCATTAAGCATTAACGCCAAACTAACCCACAACACATAGGGTACATTTAACCAAAAAACAAAGCGTATGCTCCGATATGTCTGATACATAAAAATAACCAATAAAATCCACATAATTATCAGATCATATAAAGCACTTGTAATATCATGCATGTAAAAAAACAAAGGAGACCAAATGAGATTACAAAAGAACTGTAAACCATAGATTTTGATTAAAGTCGGCTGCTTTTGGTGTATTTTCCATAATTCATAGAATGTAATTCCTATACAAATATATAAAAAGGTCCAAACATACCCAAATATCCAACTAGGTGGACAATAGGTTGGTTTTGATAACGCATCATACCAAACCATTGTCGCTGGTCCGAAATGAGCAATCTTCCCCGAAAGCATACCCAAAAACACGGTTAGAACCATACTTGCTCCATACAAAACATACGACCTGATCGAACAATTCATCTAAAATCTCCTTTTGTCATAAAAGCCTTAAAAACCTTGAATACAAGGTACAAAAATGAAACAACATATTACAAGTAATTGATAACCCGCCAACCCTCATCGAGCGGCTCACCTATGATAAAAAGCAGCTCAACTGTTGCAAAAAACAACGATCCAGCTAGGTTATTATTATAGCCATAACTTCGATTATTAAGGTGTTTTTTATGTTCTTAAAAAAACAGTCCCTATCGTTTCTCTGCTTATCCCTGCTAACACTAACTCCTCATGCATACTCTCTTAAACATAAAAATACACCACATGTTTCAACGGTGATTACATCAGCAAACTTTGTACACGAAACACTTAATAGCCATCTTCCCGTCATTCTCAAGGTCTCTGCAACATGGTGTCCACCATGCCAACGATTAGCACCTGTGTTTGAAGAGGTAGCGCTTGAATACAAAGATCAATGTAAGTTCGCTTCACTTGATTTTGACAGTAATCCTGAATTTGTAGCACAACACAATATTGATAGCGTCCCAACGTTTATGATTTACTTCAAAGGCAAATTAATAGGTCGACAAGGTGGATGCCCACCAAGCACAGAAGCTATGCAAGAATTTGTACAAGCAGTTCTACAACATTGCGCACAATTATAAATCAAAAATACAATTTGAAAAAGAAGCTGGAACTCAAATGTCCCAGCTTCTTTTTCTGATATTCAAACAATAAAATTAATGACTATCAACAACACTCTCACGCAAGGAAGAATGAGAATCAATAGTTCCCTGATATGCATGATACATCTGTTCATGAGCAACCCACTCCTGCTGATATTTCCATGGATCCTCACGATCAATATTGTTTTTTTGTTGCATGCGTTCAGATAGTTCTTGTTTTCGTACCATTTGTTGTGGCAATGCACCCTGATGCCGTTGCTGTTCATAATCAACACTTGCCTTCAAAATCGAATGTAACATGTCATAAGCCTCTTTAAGTGATTGCATCATAGCTTCAAATTCACCCTGTTTCATCATCCCTTGCTGGTATGCTTGTTGCACTTTTTGCGACGCTACAAAGGACTTATCATTCAACTCTTTAAATGTCAGATTTTGCGATACTTTTAATAGCTTTTGAGCGTCCTCAACTGGCATAGATGATTTATAGACATACAACTTCGGTGTTACTTTCATGAAATGAGTCTGCGTTGCAGAAAAATTCCTATATGACATCGAAATAGAGCCTAACAATGTTGATTTATTTATCCTCGGGACTATACGTTTCATACTGCTTACAACTTCTTGATGTACCCATAAAGTAAATAATAAATATAACAATCTATAGCGTAACAACATACAAATACCCCACCCTAAAAATCCCTAATAATTTTATACACTCAATATACTCACTGAACAGAACTAATCGCTAGTATTTATTTAAAATTTCCAGGCACAATTTAAAGCCCAATATATTTTATTGCTAAATTGAGTCCCAAAAAGATTTTGATACGGAACTCCTGCAACACCCGCTTGCATCAGAAATCGTGGAGTTGAAAACCACAGCGAGGGTCCGAGTAAAATGACATTACCGCCTGTATTAGGATTCACCAAACCATCAATTTTTCTTTTTTGAGTATAATTACCGCTCATTTCAACAATCCACGTTAAAATCCAACGGTCAGTCTTATATGCAATATTTCTACCAAAACCTGCTTGATATAAAAATTGACTACCAGCCTTGGTATTCTTATATTCCGTCGTAATTATTCCTCCTGGCGACACATAACAATACCAATCAGTTGCTAAATAATTTGCCGTCAAACCCAGAAAAAAACTAGGTGTATCTGCTCCAGTAATTGGAAATTTACGAATACTACCAGTTGGTAAATATATAGAAGTAACTGTTGTAATTTGTTTATTAGCCATCTGTGAATTGTGAGAATAAGGAGCATACTCAAGCTGCACTAAAATATCTTCTAACCCTGACGAATGCCGATCACCAAGCCTGAGCGTTGGTGCAATTGGTACTTCCAGATAAAGTGATAAATCATCCCGTAGTCCATACAACAAACCGGGAGCTATATCGATAAATGTTTTATGATCACCCAACAATGCATCGAAAAAATTATAAAATAAAAAATCACCTTTATCGATAATATTTTGTCCGAACCCAAACAACGGCCCTGGCTGCTGCGATGCAGATAACGCTAAATTGCCTAACTTTAATGGCTCTGGCTTATTTTCTGCTACATGTGTCTGTATCACCTGCTTTGATAACAAGCATGCGATCACTATCACCACAAAACGACTATGTTGCATCATACTCCTCACAATTTGCATTATTCTATTGTATAGCATACTGCAACAGAGTAAATACGCATGATGTATTACCAATAATTGGCATACTCGGCGGATATGTATGGATTAATGTCGGGATTTTGTAACTCCGCTAGAGTTGAACAACATGCTGCCGCAGGGTCCGCTGATCTTGAAAGCAAACCAAACCAATATTCATTGCCCGGAAATGAATTACTATTCCACTCATACTGCGCAACTAACAATTTACCAACATTATTACGTATCAATTTATCTGCAGGATTTCGCGTAGAAACAATAATATTAATGCCCTGTATATTTTTCCTTAATGCATTCCACTGCAAACCACTCGGAAATGAACTAAAATCAAGATCGCTCACATTAGGTATTTCATCTGCTTGCATTTGCGAAAGTACATCAGTATAAGCATCAACCAACAGTTGTCCCTGCTGCGACACGATCTGCCAAGCCCCGAGGCCAAGCGGGACAACATGACCATATACTTTCTTATTCGCTAAAACTCCACGAATATTTGCATCTCTTAAAAATAAATAAATAGGAACAGCCATCCGTTTTTTATACATAATCGTATCAAAATAACAAACCTGCCCTCCGCTCATAAATTTAATATACCGTCCTGTTCTATTGTATTGCGCTTGTTTATATGTCTCAAAAATATTTTGATAAAATATAGACCATATCGCAAACCAACCTGCCTGAGATTTCAACTGCTGATCACGCGTAGGAGTAACAACAATAAGTTCCCAATCCATATAATTAGGTTTTTCAAATCGGGCTCCCACCAAAGCTATGTAAACGCCCTCAAGTTCATAATTATACGTCGTCGAAAGAATTCCCATATTGGTACGATTACCATTGTTAATAAAATAGGTCGGAACAGAAACACCAATAAGTGCTGATATTGCCATTTCATCGTATGATAAATAATTTGCTAAGATGAGTGGTGCTTGCTGTGCCGATGTACCAATCAATTCAAAACCACCCACACCAGTTTGTCCAGTGATTAATAAATAAATATCTGCAGAAGTTATAAACATCAATGGTCGTTTGGTTAAAAGACGATTAATCAAATCATACACCGACATGCCAGCATAAAGTTCTTTTTCAATAGCTGTGCCGCTCAGAAGTTTATAGGTTAAAAAGTCCTTCATTAAATACAGCAATGTAATATTCATCAGTGGATATGACGTTGCTGCTTGCTCAACAATCCGCGCTTGCTTTTTTACATTCGTACCAGCAATAGTTCTGATGCGATTATCAACCGTTGGAAAATGAGAAGGAAAAGCATCAATTTTTTTAAGAAGCGCAGTAAACGGAGCTATGTTTTTGTAAGTATTATCAAAACAATCTTCTAGTGACCCATCCAATAAATTCAATAATTCTGGTTCTTCTTCCGCCAAGGAATGATCTTGTAATTCATCAGATTGACCCTTGACCACAAAACCACCAAAAACATATGCGATAAAGATTAAACGCACCATGATTTTCATACTACATCCATATCATTATTCATTATAATGCTTCACCAATAATGCACATGCTTAGCTGAAACGTATGGATTAATCTCAGGATTTTGAAGCTCTGCGATGGTCGAACAACACGCAGCTGCCGGATCACCTGACGCTGCAAGTTGCTTATTCCAGTATTCATTACCAGGATATGCATTACCATCCCACGCATATTGTGCAACTAACAGTTTCTCAGCATTTTGATGCATCAATTTATCAGCAGGATTTCTCTTAGAAACATGTATTTTAATACGCTGCTTATTATTTTTGATGCCGTCCCATATGAGTCCACTCGCAAACCAACTAAAATCTATATCCGTAATATTTGCAATCTCTTGTTGCTGCATTTTATTGAGCACATCTTGATACGTATCAAGCAGCAGTTGTGCTTGCTGTGGTAATATTTGCCATACACCAAGCCCAAGTCCTACCACATGTGCGTATACTTTTTTACCATATTTTTTTCCACGCTCATTCGCATCTTTTAAAAACAAGTAAACCGGCACTTCCATACGTTTTTTATACATAACCGTATCAAAATAACATTCTGCTCCATCATGCGTAAATTTAATATATCGACCACTCTTATCATGTTGTGCATTACTAAACTGATCAAAATTACAGCCATAAAAACGAGCCCATAATCTAAATAAATCTTTTTTAGACAATAACTGTTTATCACGCTCAGCAGTAACTACGACATGTTGCCATTCCATGTACCCTGGCTTTTCAAATCGTGCTCCTACCAACCCAACATAAACCCCAAGTTGTTCATGATCATCATACTTAGACTTCATACCAACATTATTACGATTTCCATTATTAATAAAATAGGTTGGAACAGAAACTCCAATGAGTGCAGCAATTTGCATTTCATCATATGATAAATAATCTTTTAAAATTAATGGAGCTTGCTCTTGCTCAGTACCAATCAATTCAAAACCACCGTAACCTTTCTGTCCATTTTTCAGCAAATAGCAATCATCTGACATCATAAACATTAATGGTCGCTTCATTAAAAGACGATTAATAAAATCACTAACCGACATTGCATCATATATTTGTTTTTCAACGACAGTACCGTGTTCTAACTTGTACGTTAAAAAATCTCTAATTAGATGAGATAGTTTTAAATGAACAATCGGATATGTTGTAGCTGCCTGCTGGGCAATATATAATTGTTTACTCGCATCAACACCAGCAATATGCTTGATACGATTATCAACCGTAGGAAAATGCAACATAAAATGATCTGATTTTTTTACAAGCTCATGAAAAAATGATCTATGGCGCCCATCCTCAGTAGAACTTACTACAGAATGCGCAGCTTTTATTCGATCTATATCGTTAAGCATCTTTTGTTCAAATTGATCCAACTTTTTAAATGCATCATCAGAGAATTTTTCTAACCGTTGCTCTGCTTTGGCTAAAGTATTATCAATAGAATAAGCAGATTTACCCCCTGCTATAACACTAGTAACAACATAAACCATAAGAACTAAACGCACCATGTTTTTCATACAAATTCCATAACGTTTTAATTTTGACTAAGTGATGTTTTAACCATCATTCTATGTATTTCTCGATCTAATTTATCTACATTTTTTTGAATATGTTTAAATCGCTTCGGATTCAAAGCGTTTCTTTTATATTTTTCTTTAAGAGAAAATAATAAACGTCCAAGCTGTGAACGCAACAAACAATATTTTTTATTTGTGCGTATTTTACTTAAGTTATATTGCATACGATACAGTTTATGCAACAGAGTCTGATATTGTTGTCGACCAACCATCTGGCGACTACAAGACACTACTTTTACTTTTTCAGATGGCACCACACTCGATTGCGTAGCCCCAAAAATAGAAACTATACTACTCATCAACCCAACAAATATGAGTTTGAACCTTACTGCTTTACTTTGCATAACGTATCATCTCCATATAATTTTAACTCCAACTATAGACTTAGTTATCCTAGTCATATTCACCGACAAAGATCAAATCGTGCGATTATCATCCGTAGCTACTTAAAAATCTGATACAGCTGTAACTCTTCTGTAACTCGTATTTTTTTGCATTTTTTGAGAGATTATCATTTCTTCTATCTGGTTGTTCAACTGATTCGCTTTGTTCTGCAAAACAGCATAATGCTTCATGGTCAACGTATATTTCTTTTGCTTATCTTTTAAACAGCTGAGTAGATGATGCACTTTAACACGAACAGCTTTATATTGTTTTGTTTTTTTTAATGTGCTCACTTTTTGCAGCATTGCATTTAATTGGTGTAATAGTTTTAAATATTGCGGAAATTTCACAAAATTACTTTCTGCCAATACCCTTTTAAGTTCTGGATTTAACGATCCCTCCAAAACAGCGGATTGATCATATGTTGATACATCTTTACGGTCCATCTGATCTACCGCATACAGACTGACCGCCACAAAGATAACAAAACATAACACCCCACTTACCGTTTGTTTCCTTGGCATACCATACTCCTCTCCAATGATATTATACTCTTTTAAATAAACGAACGGGATAGACAAACAATCTGTTGATCTATCCCGTCAATTAATTATCAGTTACTACCTCTATTCTTATTTTTTTATTTTTCTGCATGCAGCTAATTCTTGTTTCAATCGTTTATTGTTTGCTCTCAATTTTTCATTTGCTTGTCGTAATCGTTTATTTTCAGCTGTTATTTTAGTTGCTGGTTCGGCTTGAGACTTAGCAGCTTTTGCTGTTGTTACACCTGCAGTTTTAGCTGTAATGGTAGCAGGAGCAACAGCCTTAGCTGTCGTTGCTTGTGGTGCAGCTGCTGGTACCATTACGATTCCTGAAGCCTCTGTATCTAACAATTTAAAATAACTAGTAGCTGCAGAAATAGGCATAGGCTGTGACTTCGTGGTAAAACTACCATTTGCCGCCACATGAACAGCCATCAACTCAGTTGCGCCCGCTGGAGCAGTAATTTCTTGAAAAGAGATAATATTACTTTGACTGTCCATAACTATCAGCTTATACACGCCTGCACTTACCTGATCTACCTGAACCATGACACCCGCTTGTGCATCAACAGCAGAAACTGCTGTTAACCATGCACCTGACAACGTATTTTGCGGTAACCAACTTTGTAATACTAATTGGTTAAGCTCTGACATATCAGACCATCTGTTTCGCACTAAACAAAAATAACTTGATTCATCAGCAGGATCTAATACTAAATAACCATATCCTGGATATTGAATTTCAGAATTATTATTACTAATTGCCCCTGACGCACCTGGTACAATTTGACCAAAAGTTGCATAATTTGGTGATTGATAAGTACAAACATTATGACCTGCATTATCAAAGAAATTTACATACGGAGTTGCTTTAGGATATAAAGCACTTATTGATGAATTCGATGTATTTAATCCTGGTAACACTCCCATAAATTCATCACCTTTATAAGCATATAAATATAACGCCGATTGCAAGTTAGTATTTACACGCTCAAAATTTTGTAATGAAGTAAAGGGCACATAATTTACAGAGTTATAAAATACAGGAACAATTTTTATTCCAGCTGTCCATTCTTCTTTTGTTAAACTCCACCAAGGACTAGAAAAACTACCTACCGTTTGATTAAAAGATTGACCAGGAGTAAGATTTGCTGGATTACTTGTATAAAAACCTGCACCATACCAACTTGCAGAACTGTTCCATTGTGTAATTGATAACGTCTCAGGATGCGCATAAACAGCTTGATTAATTGGCAATATTTGATTCGTAATATTAGTCACAGGATAATATGTTTGTGCAACTGGTGATAATGCATCAGGATCTGTCGAGGCTAACTGACCTTGCTGTTGAAGCTGTAACGATTGATTTAGTACAACAGCAAAACTATTCATCAACCCACCAAAAGCACCACCTCTCGCGGGAGTTACCAAATCCTTATATGATGACTGCGGTATATTTTGTTGACCAGATTGAGTTTGTACTGCACTGTTCATAAAACCAAACATAATATGATCATTATCTGTATCATCTAGTCCTGATGAATTACATGCTACAAAAGAAATATCCGAAGAAACATCTTGTGCATATGCACCATACACATCGGTAAAAATCATAGTCCCTATTTGTTGTCCAGATGGCATTACAGCATTTTGATCAACCACGGCTACTAATCCATCTTTAAAATCAAAATATTTCAGTGAGCGCAAATATTCAAACGGTTCATACGTTAATAATCGCGCAAGATCATAATACACTGGAGCCGTACCAGCATACAACTTTGCAATCGTATTTGCATATAATGCAATATACGCTGCATATAAACTATTCACTTTTGAGCCAGCTTGATAGACAGCGCGAGGCATTAAAAGTAAAGGAACATCATGACCCGCTATGGTATCTAAAATGTGTACGCCCTGGATAGAAACTGCAAAAATGTCTTCTAATTCCGCAACCACTGAAACTTGATTGTTAATTAAAGCTAACCCCATCTGCGAAATTTGAAGTGATACTGTATACATATTGGTAATGTTTGAAATATTAAAAGCCTGTATACGCTTTGCTGCCGCTGCAAGAGGAGTTCCTGAAACTGATGTTTCATTTTCAACGACTAAATATAAATCACTCGCCACTTGCTCTTGATCATTAGTCCCTGGCAATGGCTGTTGTCCATTTTTATAAAAAGTTATTGGACTTGATGACTTTGCAGACTCTCGTGCAACTACTGAATTAATATGAGCAAACAACTGCGCACCGGTCATCACGCGTATAATCAATTGAGATGTCCCTGAATCCGGAACCAATATAATTGATGGCAATGTCGTCGAACTTGTTGCAGGAGGATTAAGCACAGCTAAATTTAAAACTACATCACCATTCCACCCTGGCAAAACTTGACCAATAATCACATTATTTTGCTGCACAGTAAATCTTGTTTGCGTATTGTTTGCTATACCCAAAATAGCACCCTGATCAGCAGATGTTCCTGAAAAAGGTTGTGCTGTACCACCTGTTGTTGCTGCAACATCAGTCATACTACATACTGATGCTAATCGAGTTGCGGCTGCAGAAAAATGTGTTTGTAGATAATTACGCATACGCTGTCCAGGATCATTCTGGAGTTGTGCAGCACTTTTTGCTGCAGCTGCAATTGCAGTAAGTGATGCATCAGATGTAGATGCATCTATCCAACTACCTATTTGCAATAGCAACAGACCTATTAAAAACGTTCGTTTATCCCTATAAATCATACTATTCTCCTTATACAAACACTTATACTCTGCCTCTGGAATTCACACTAACATATATTTAATTTATTTTGTAACTAGTTTTTTCGATACCCTTCTTGATTTTATCGACAATTCGCGTAGAATAAAAAAGATTATTCTTTGATTTTTCTATGGAGAGATGGCTGAGCGGTCGAAAGCGGCGGTCTTGAAAACCGTTATCTCGTTAATCCGGGATCGTGGGTTCGAATCCCACTCTCTCCTCCATTTTTTATGCTCAATATTTTTATAGCATATATCGTGCTTCTTATACTCAAAAAAATTCCTCGTGCAACATCTACACAGATGTTAACATCTTCATTTTTTACCAAAAATACTTTATTTTAGTTTTTTAAATGCACCAAGTGCTCGTACTCTCGATGTTGCAATATCTACCATTGGCTTTGGATATGTTGATCCTAGTACAATCGAGGCTTCACGCAATACACTTTCTGGTGCGAGCCATGGTTCAAACAAATATTTATCAGGTAATTTTGCAAGCTCAGGTAACCATCTGCGCGTATACTCCCCCTGTTTATCAAACTTTTCACCTTGCGCGGTAGGATTAAATACGCGAAAATAAGGCGCTGCATCATATCCTGATCCCGCAACCCACTGCCAATTAAAACTATTGCTTGCTAAATCTGCATCTACCAATAGTTGCCAAAACCAATCTTCACCTTGATGCCAATTGATCATCAAATTTTTAACCAAAAAAGATGCAACAACCATCCGCATACGATTGTGCATGTATCCCGTATTAAACAGCTCGCGCATAGCAGCATCAACCAACGGATATCCGGTCATCCCAAGCTGCCATGCTTGCAAATCATTTTTGTCATAACGCCAAGAAAAATGATCAAATTTACTCTGTAAGTTTTTACGAGGCATTGTTGGTTGATGATACAACACATGGTATGCAAACTCTCGCCATACAAGCTCTTTTAAAAAATGTTCTACATTATCCCTGGAAGCATATTCATGTCCTACATCTTTAATATTGTCCCATATTTGTACGGGTGAAATTTCTCCAAAGTGAAGATAGGGAGAAAGCAATGAAACCGACTCTTGAGCAGGAAAATCCCGCCCAATTTTATAATTTTTTAACTTTTGCTGAGTAAATTGTCGTAACATTTTTTGAGCTTGCGACTCACCCGGCGTCCAATAATTATCAAAACGCCCAACAACGGGATTATGATGCAATAATTGTAAATCATCAACACAGGTTGCATGTCGCGCTGGTACAAATTTAATTTTTGTGGACTTTGAAATAACGGTGCGCAAATCCCCTGAAATACCAGTACAGCGTTTAAAAAAAGCAGTGAAAACTTTATAAGGAGTTCCATCAGATTTAAGAATTTCCTGCGGCTCCCACAACAATGAACCATTAAATGTTTGTACGTCAATTCCTTGAGCAAGCAGTTTTTTAGAAATCTGCTCATCACGCTCAGTCATCCAAGGTTCATAACAACGATTCCAATACACAGCATCAACATCAAACTGCTTAATCAATTTCTGTAAAACGACTGCTGTTGTGCCACGGTATAGCTGTAACATTCCACCTAAACTATCTGACAAAGAGATCAAACTATGATGTAACCACCATTTGCTGCCATCACCAAGGGCAAAATCACCAGCACCCTGCTCATCCAAGATGAAAACAGGAATAATAGCACCTTGCAAAACCGCATGGTGCAAAGCCGGATTGTCTTTTAATCGCAAATCTGCACGAAACCATACAATGATTTTTTTATCCTGCATTTCAACTCTCTTTTTTTAATTTACAAGAAAATTCGTTTGCCTAAATCTGACAAACTTTTTGTATCGCCGCAAGATGCTTTGACATATCCTGCGCAGATACATCATATACATTATCAACACCATAAAATTCAATATCTGATATACCAATAAATTTAAATGTTTCTAACAGTTGTTCTTCTACAGGAGTATGTTTACCAAGAGCTTTCATTTCATTTACTTGCGCACATGAATACAAAATTATGACTTTTTTAACATTATGCAGAGGTTCTGCATATCGACCTGACTGATAATTATAAGCCCAACCTTGAATCATATCAATCCATGCTTTAAGTATTGCTGGAACGCCGTACCAATACACAGGAAACACAATCAACAAAACATCTGAACCTAAGAAACGCTCTTTATTTTCTAAATAAAATGGATGAGATTCCAAGTATGCACGATCATGTTTAAAAAATGGAATTTCTGCTGCACGGTCATATAATTTTAAAATATCAACGCTGTGACCATCTGCTACCATTTGCCCAGTGGCTGCATTAAAAAAACCCTGAGTATTGCCCCGCGTATTATCATTTGCAAAGATTGCATAAATATTTTTATGCTGACCAGAAATCTCACTGCTTGTTAAACGAGCACTACTCTGCTGAGCAGAAACAAAAAACATTCCTCCACAAAACACAACACTAATGAAAATAAAAAAATAACGTACATGAATTTGTTTGAATATGTTCATGAAAAATCTTTCTTAAAAAGAGAATGTTACAGTTGTGATCCATAAAGTCTAATATAGAATATATCCTAATAGTTATCATTACAATCACCAAAAACAATCATTGAAAAGGAATGTTATGAATATTAAATTAGGACTGTATCGCCACTATAAAGGCAATTTATATCAAGTAATAGGAGTTGCTCGTCATAGCGAAACATTAGAAATACTGGTTGTATACCAAGCATTATACGGATCATATGGAATATGGGTACGTCCATATGATTTATTTACAAGTTCATTGCGACATGAGGATCAAGAAGTACAACGATTTCAATTCATTCAAGAAAATTTGAGCGTAGCACCAATTCTACGATAAAAAAATATGTACATACAACCTACTTCAAAAAATTATATTGTATGTACATACTAAATATTCATCAATTTATACTAAAAAGGAGAATGCCTTGAAAGCATGCTGTGGACCAAACCAAAAAAGTTATATGAAACAAATAATCTGGTTTTTTATAACCGCAATCGGTAACCCTATTAACTTTCTACTCATTCTACCATTTCCCAAAGATATGTTTTTCTATGAGATTCCCAATAGAAACATGCTCATGCTGCACATATTTCCATTTATTATGTTCTGTTTGAGTGTCAAAATAGTTTGGTATCTACTGCTTGTTATGATTGCCTATGTGCGTGGTAACAATGTCGCTCGTTTTTTAACTGTTCATATATTACCACAAAGCAAAATGGCTCTAGCATGGCAACTCATGGTACTAGCTGTAGGATATACTAACTTATATTTGTATACCCTACGTGGCATGGATGCAACAATTGTCGGACTTGCATTCTTCATGCTCATAACAGTTATTGCATTGATATCTTTAATATCTTGTAGCATTACACTGTACAAAATACTGCGGAAACGATTTGTATAAGTAGCACAACTACTTTTTACAAACGACCGTCCCACGGATAACTTTGCCAGAAAACTCAACAGAATCAAACATTTCTACAATTCCACCATCATCTTCAAAGATGATATCACCATGCACAACAGTTTGATCTAATTTGATTTTTTGAGTTTTAAATAAAGAGCCAAACCATGATAAAGGTGTTACTTTAATATTTTTCATAATCGTACAATTAACAAAAGAAAATTCATTGCCCGTCAAATTTACATCTTTACGCAATGTTGTCTTTTCACAACTAACACCACCACACAACTCAGCATTACCAGAAACAGTACAATCTTTCATCGATATACCACCAGTAATATTAATATCAGCAAATTGACAATTACTCCCTGCGAAAGCCCCAGAAACCAGCAACTCTTTTTGTATCGTAATTCGAGTAAAATGAATAGCACCTGTAATATCAGCAGCTCCAAACTTACAATCTTGAGCATTAACAGGTCCCGTCATCACAAATTTTTTAGAAACATTAATTTTGTCTAAATTTGCAACACCCGTGATCGTAAGGTTGGTCAATACCTCAGATGACATATTCACAACACCCATACGCGATACATCTTTAGCGCAACAAATTGATGTACCAAACATAACTGATAAAGCCACTAACTTTTTATACATACTATTTCCGATCATTTAACTCACAACTTAAACTAATAACGTTTTTAGAGTACGACGAATCATGATTCTATCTAATATAATCATACCCAAACTTAAACTAAAAAAATATAACGGCATCGGGTACAAGGTACCATTGTGTAACATTCCCATCCCCAAAGTACACAGCGAAATCCAAAAATAATAGAAAAAACCAAACAAGCTCGATGCTGTGCCGATACACCATTTATAATCAACCAGTGCCATCGCAAGAGCAGTACTCGTTACCATACAAACACCAAACATCATCATCATTTGAGCTACAATAGTACAAGCTATCAGAAGATACGATGATAACTGCAATGTTGGCTGCAGTATAACAAGACCACTAAATAGTCCACTCGCAACAGCGATGATATAAATACCATAGGACATAATATGATGAGCATCTACCTTTGCATGCAACCATCGAGCAAATATACCACCAACCATGGTACTTGCAGCAATACCAAAAAAGCTGAGTCCATACTGACTTGGCGTAAGCCCTAAAAGCTCTATCAAATAAAATGAACCTTCTGCAAAATAACTAAAGTTGATTCCGTTGCATGCAGCCACGAGCAATCCAAATCCAATCACTTTTCGATCAGTGAACAATGCGCTAGCCACTGTAGCAATAGAATTTTTCTGACGCACATCGCTAGGTAGCGTTTCAGGTAAGAAGTAAATTACCAAGCAAGTAATGACAATCGTGCAAAACAACAAGAATAAAAATATATTATACCAGCCAAAATGCTGCGCGATATAACCTCCTATCATAGGACCAACCGCAGGAAACAGAGCAATACTACTACTCACCGTTGCAAACACTTTACCTAGATCAGGTCCATGAAACGCATCACGCACAATCGATTGTGCCAGCACACTACCAACACTACCACCAAACGCTTGCACTAAACGACTGAGCATCAACATCGTAATCGTTGTTGACATGTAACAACCAACACAACCCAGCATAAAAAAGAAAAACCCTGCTATCATGCACGGTTTTCTACCTAAACGATCAGACAAATTACCCCAAAACAATGTTCCGAGCGCAAAACCAAATAAATAAATTGTCAGCGTATATTCCACCATAGAAGCTGAAACTCCCAAAGCGGCTGCAATATCAGGCAGTGATGGCGTATACACCGTCTCTGAAAGTTGAGGAATGCCAATAATTAAAACAATAAGCCAGATAGCTGGCAAAATAGGCAATATCATAAAAAATCCTTTAATTTTTAAGTTCTAGAAAAAATGATGCGATCAAAACAGACTCTGATCTTTAAACATTTGTATAACGTCCTCTAAAGAACCATTGATATGATCATGCATCAATTTTTTTGCCCTGACCGTATCGCGCGCAAGTACAGCATCTGCTAACTCTTTATGATGCTCATGATTGATATGTAAATTTTGACTTGATAGTCCATACGACATACGACAATAACGATCAAACTTACTATAAATAGAACTACGCAACTCTAACAACAACGGCGATTTACATCCCGAAATCAAAGCAAGATGAAAATCAGCATTCCGCTCTAACCAAATATTATCAGATACGTGCACCTTAGCCTGCTCAACAAGCGATAGTTTATACAACTGAGCAACAATATTTGCTTTCCACTCATCATCACCATGCTTGATTGACCAAGCAAGCGCCAAAGATTCAATCGCTGTCATGACAGCATAACAATCACGAATATCTGACTCAGAAATAGCAGCAACACGAAATCCTTTATTTTCTTCGGTTTCTACCAACCCTAATGCTGATAACTTTGATAACGCTTCCCGGACAGGACTTTGTCCTATACCAAAACGATCTTTAATCGGTTCAACTTTCAATTTTTCACCGGGCTTTAAAACACCCCCTACAATCTCAAGCTGCAACTGCTCAAAACATTGCTGAGCCAAAGAAAGATCAGGCAAGAACTGAATAAAACGTTTCATATTTTAATCTCACGCAGAAAACAGACACTCTTTATATTTTGTCGACAAAAATAAGCTTTGTCAACAAAGTCGACTTTGCGCAAAAGAAAATCCCCAGCTCACGCCAGGGATTTTAATTTTCTTTATAGCCTTCAAATTACATTTGAAGTAATCATATGATATATGATTATGCTCGAGGAGCTGCTGATGAAGAAGCACCGAAACGATCATTGCGATCTTTTTTAAAGAATCCACGACCGCCTGATGATTTACCACCACGACCACTGCTGCCACCGCCAAAACGACGGCCGCCGCCACGAGGAGACTCACTACGATCTGAACGGAAACCACCACGATCTGAAGAGAAACCCCCTTCTTCACGAGGTTGACGCTCGAAACGGCTTGAACCTTCATCACGAGATGGGCGATCAAAGCGACCAGCACCTTCTGCACGAGCAGGACGATCAAAGCGGCTTGAACCTTCTTCACGAGACGGACGATTTTCACCTGATGCGTAATCACCACGATCACCGCGATCACTACGAGGTCCACGATCATCGCCACCAAATCGGCTTCTTCCGCCAAATCTGCTGCCGCCACCATTACCACCACCAAAACGACGGCCACCGCCATTTGATGATCTACCGCCACCAAATCTGCTGCCACCACGAGGTGAACGTTCTTGATGTCCTGATTGGCCTTGTTCGCCAGTGCTCATGAAACGCTCAATTGCACGCCATAGACGACTATCTTGAGGAGTAATAAAGTTTACAGCTGCACCAGACGCACCAGCACGAGCTGTACGACCAATACGATGGATATAATCTTCTGGACACTGAGGTAAATCATGGTTGATAACGTGCTCAATATGAGGCACATCGAGTCCACGTGCTGCAACGTCTGTTGCAACTAAAATACGGAAACGTTTATTTTTAAAACCTTGAATAACTTGATCACGTTTATTTTGACGCAAGTTACCATGAATAGCTTGTGCTTCAAAACGATCGCGATACAATCTATCAGCAATCTTTTTAGCACCAAATTTTGTTTTAACAAAAACGACTACAGACCCTTCACGAGCTGTAAGTTCTTTTACTAAATGATCATACTTTTGATCTTCAACCAACTTAACTGTTTCTTGTTGAATTGCAGCAACTGGTTGTAAACATGATCCAATAGCAATACGCTCTGGATTGTTAAGATATTTTGAAGCCATATGCATAATATTGTTTGGCATAGTCGCAGAGAACATCATAGTTTGACGCTGCGGAGCTACTTGAGCAATGATGCTATCAATTTGCTGACCAAAACCCATATCTAACATACGATCTGTTTCATCTAAAACGATGTAATTGATTTTTGATAAATCAACAGTGTTTCTTTCGATGTGATCATTAATACGTCCAGGTGTACCAACTATGATACGCGGTCCTTTACGCAATTGCATGAATTGACGGCGAATATCTTCTCCACCAATAAGTAATGCTACTTGGATGCCACTGTTTTTGCCTAAAAGTTGTTGGATTGAAGCTAAAACCTGTGAAGCAAGTTCACGAGTTGGAGTTAAAACCAAAGCGCCTTGGCACTCATTATTTAATAATTTTGAAACCATAGGAATTGCAAACGCACCTGTTTTACCGGTACCAGTTTGAGCTGAACCTAAAACATCACGACCAGCAAGTGCTAATGGTATTGCTTGAGCTTGGATTGGAGTTGGAGTATTAAATTGCATACGCTGAAGCGACGCTAACACCTGAGGCGACAACCCTGAAAATTCTGAGAAAGAATTCATATAAATTCCCTATTGTAAGAGGATAAAACATGTATATCAGCAATATCCCACTTAACAATCAAGAATCGATTTCTACGTATTAGATTCGATGCGCAACAAAGATGTCCGAAATCCTAACGATCTCATTTTTTTATTTTTTCATTACTGATGAGTTAGGGGAGACTTTATTGACCACTTACTAGATAAGGGAATATAAGCTTTATAGTATATAGTTTACAGCACCCCCCAGGAATTGCAAACCTATATGCCAACTTTGATCTATTTTGCGATCTAAAGCCTATATTCCCATCAATTTTGTATCAATTATTACCCTTAGTGGCCCCTTACTATCTTATCATCAGCCCGCCATCTTTCAACTGCATATTCATACCGCTGCTCAGAATCAATGATGCCGAGCAAACAAGCAGCTATTACATCCACATCATGAGAGTTCCATCCCATGCTAGAGCCCAACAAATGCGTAACATCTCTTGAAAACTGCGATGGCCTGCCAGGTTTAAAAAACTCTAACTTTTTTTCATTTATGACGTTTTCATGCCTTAACTCTTTAGACCCCCTTTTTGGGGCATACATCACCACCGAAGAGACAAATATCGAAAAAATACAGATTGTTTTAATATTGAAGAATTGAAACATGATATTCCCTTTTTACTAAACTGTGATAAAAGACAATTCAATTGTATCAATTAAGCAAAAAAAACCACAAGTATTAAAAGAAACTGTTAGTATTTATTCAGCACCTAATGACCAAGTAAACGCTCAATTGCATATCTATACATCGTGCGTGGCATACGTGCACCATGTGCATCTAAAAAATATCGCAACTTTTGTTCATCGCGCTTACCCATTTCACGCAACATCCAACCCACAGCCTTATGCATTAAATCATGTGGGTCTGATAGTAATTGTTCAGCTAAACGAATAGTCATATCAAACGAATCTTGACGTATCAAATACAATGTCGCAACCATACCAATTCTGCGATGCCACAACACCGATGAACCGACAAGATCTTCCAGCACTGACAATGACACACGACCAGCATGTATGTGCGCTCCCACAATCAAATGAGCTGAACTATCTACCAAATTCCAATTACTCACCGCATCAATATGCTGCATATAAAAATTATACACAGCGTCACGGCCAGCCATATCCGATTTCTGATAGCGATTAACCAACATAAATAATCCAAGCTGACGATATTGGTTATAAACAGAATCAAGCAATTCAGCGATTTCATCAAAAGAAAGATCTTTATATTCTTTTGCCAACTGCCTCAAAGCAGGATTGGTGATCCCAACAAATTGATCATGTGCACTATACGAATCAGCTCCTGTTTTAAAGAAACGAGTTGCGTCATAGTTCGATTGTGCCGCAATCATTTGTAATTTTTTATGTAATTCTACAAAACGACTGCTCATGACAACAACCGCTCTTCATGATCAAGTAGCCACTGCTTTCGTTCAACGCCCGCTGCATAACCACCAAGCAAGCCATTCGATTGAATAACGCGATGGCATGGAATTAAAATTAAAATATGATTTGCACCATTAGCTTGCCCAACAGCACGCACAGCGCGATCTTGCTCCATGACATATGCAACCTGCTGGTACGACAACGTTTTGCCATATGGAATACCTTGCACAATGCGCCACGTTTTCTCTTGAAAATTGGTGCCAAACGCTGGACAAATAGGAGTGACAAAATGCTGCAATGATCCTTGAAAATATCGTTCCATTTCATCTTCCAAGAGATCTAAAACGGTGTTTTTCGTAGGTATCAATGTTGCTTGTAACATTTGTTGTATTTTATGCAAATGAAGATCATTATCTTCACAAAACTTCAAAAATAAAATCGCTTGTTCATCTGCAACAGCACACATTTCCCCCAATGGGGTCTTTATATAACTATAATAATTTTTCACAATTTTATACCTACATGTTTACTTCTTGTATCCAAATCAATATATCACACATGACACACAGATCATAATCAATCGACAACAAGCTGAACATGGTGCTATTGCTCTATCTGGATTATATCAACACACAACAATTATGCCCCTCAATTCATCTATACAAAGAAACTGATCAATGATACTTTAGGCAAAATGTTAACAACAAGGAGAACCATGATCAATACAACAATACCTGCAGAATTTGTATACCTTCAAGATATCGATGCAACAATGCTGCAATCTGTACGTTATGCAACATCACATAATTTCGTTGGCTATCCCATGCCAGGATACAACAACCATCAAATCATATGTTCACTGCAAGCTGCAGATGCTTTAAAAAAAGCTCATAATGAATTAAAAAAAGAAGGTTTCCTATTTGTCGTATACGATGGATATCGTCCACAAAAAACGGTCGATAACTTTAAAAATTGGAGAACCGATAAACCAAACGATACGGCCAAACAACTGTTCTATCCAACACTGACCAAGATAGAAGCTTTTGAGCAAGGTTTTTTAACCGATACAAAATCTGGCCATTCACGTGGTAGCACCTTTGATCTTACCATCATTGCTGCTGGCCAAAATCTACGCGACATTACAGTGAGCTCAAGAACGCTCAAGAGTGGCGATCGAATTCCTTTTTTAGATGATGGCACTGTAGACATGGGATCGAGCTTTGATCTATTTCACGCAGTATCCAAGCACGATAGCCCACTCATTTCTTCAACGCATACTCACCACAGAGAAACATTAAGATCAATCATGAAAAAGCATGGTTTTAATGATTACCATGGAGAATGGTGGCATTATACTTTGGCCAATGAACCATTCCCAACAACCTACTTTAACTTTGATATTATATAACATGAACTAAAAAACAAGTTACATTCCACAACAACCAGTACCGCGACTGTTTTTCTCATTTTCATTTTCTTCCATCACCACTTGCAATAAATCAAGTTGTGCTGCCCACGATTGCACCACTTCAATGGTGATCACGCCATAGCAAAATGGCTCATGATTTTGACGGATATCGACCAGCCAATTATCAAATTGATCACGACCAAACAAAATAACATCTTGAAATCGTCCAGTTGCTTGCGAGCCCGCAGCCATACTTTGTAACATTTTCTTCAAACTTTCCAGCGCACATCCTGTCACATCAGACAGTAAAACATGCTGCTTATCATGATGCTGCAATATTAAATCAATCGTATCACAACAGGTAATTGTTGCTAAATCAGATGTCTTTGAAGAAAATACAAATTTGATACTTGATGATAAAGGCCAAACAAGAAGTTGATGCATATTAAAATCCTACAAAATATAAAGTATTACATCACGCGCTTACCGCAACACTCAACCAATAAATCAGTAAATTGATAACATTTTAAACATAATGTTTCGAATTTTCCTGTTTGAAGTGAAAAATACCAACCATGTACCGCGACCTTATGCTCACGAACACGATCAGCAACTAATGTATGTGACAACAAATTTTGACAGGACAACAATAAATTTAACTTTTCAAAAGCAACAGCGTTTTCAACGCTATATGTATATTTTACCAATGCCTGTAAATGCTTTTCACGCGTTACGTACTCTACGGGTACATCACCAAATGTCTGCAATCTGTTACAAGCAAGCATTTCAACACCTGCACACTTTTGATGCCCCATTACAATAATGTCTTTAATATCAAACACACAAAGAGCTACTTCAAGTGCAATTAAAATTGAATTGGGCCCATCCATAACATGTGGTACAACATTGGCCACATTACGCTCCACAAAAATATCTCCCGGCTGAGCTGATACCAACACCGCTGGATCAACACGCGAATCACAACAAGCTATAAACATAGTATTAGGCTGTTGTTTATCATACAATTTTTGATATACAGATTGCTTATCAAAATATTGTTCGAAGAATTTTTGATAGCCTTGAATTATTTTTTTCATAAATTATCTTGGAAAGTATATGTTATTATTTAAGTACATTATACACATAACCTTGTTTTTCAAAAGGATCAACCATGAGTATCCGTTACTTACTACTCCTCATGCTTACCACAAATCTTTGCACGGGAGAAGCCCCGCGCGAACCAAAATTTCAATACCCTATCAATCTTTTTGCTGATCGTAATATCGCAGAAAAAATAGCTCAAAACAACCCAGAAACACCCCTTGATCCAGTTATAGCTGCGTATCTAGCACAACCATCAACACACAAACAGCTCAGCCATGCTGTTGGCCGACAAATGCCTGATATTGGACATGATGCACTACGCAAAACGATATATACCGGAAACCTACAAAAGCCGCGATTTATTGTATTGACCTTTTCAGGACTCCCAACCCTTGAAGAAACAGTTGCATCGCTGAAGAAAAACGGGCTCGCTCATAATTTCATCATTGCTCCAACAGGAGCCATCCATCCAGTAACCAAAGCAAACGAATCAATAGATCAATCTCTCCAACATCGTCCATTCGCTGTTGGAGTTGCTGGCTGCGTTGTCGATGGTCATTTAGATGAAAGAGATATGAATGCTGCATCAATTACCATATCTGTTGTTGGAGTTGACACAACTAGCTGTTCAGAACAACAAGAACAATCACTTATCGATTTAATTCATCATTTAAGTCGCAAATTTGAAATAACACCAGAACGAGTCGTAGACTATGGTTTTATCGCATATCCATATGGTCGTCGTAACGCGCAAGAAAATTTACCATGGGAACTACTTGCGCAACATAATTTAACCGTGTGGCCTCGCGCAGAGGACAATAATATTGAGCTACCTGAGGACGCCCAAAACACAACTGAGTGGACATCCCTAGCTCTACGCCAAATTGGATTTATGTGCCCACCAACAATTAATCCTAATAATCAAGATTTTAAAGCGTGTTTAACACAATTCCAAAAACATTTTAAATGTGATAATCAAGAAGGAAAAATAACGCTGCAGACTATTTACAAACTCAACTCAATTTTAAAACAACATAAAGAACACAATCCTAAACTACAAGATATAATTCCTTCAACCATTGATCAATGACCATCAACAAAACAAATCTGTTTTTAGCTCAAAGAAGCAATAACAATTTCATTTTGTTACTGCTTCTTTTATGCTCATATTCCAACAAACAGTCACAGATTATTGCTTTTCCAAATATTCTTTTGTTACAGTAGCAGCACATTTACTAAACAAGGATATTCTATGATGATGATTTTCATTTTATTGTATAGCATTTTTTCTGGCGATAATCTTAATGCTGCTAAATTAAAAATCGATCATCAATCATTACAAGATTACACCGTACGCAAAAACAAAAATAAAAAAATCGTAAAACCAGAATATATCATCATTCATTACACGGCTAACTGTAATCAGAAGTCAGTTATTAATCACTTTAAAGCAACAAAAGTCAGCTCCCACTATATTATCAATCCTCATGGGAAAATCACACAAACAATACATCCCGACAACACCGCACAACATGCAGGTGAAAGTTCATGGAAAAACAATACAGAAATGAACACATATTCTATTGGTATCGAACTGATCAACCCAGGATTTACCAAAGAAGAAGAAAAGCCTTGCTCGTCAGAACAACAAGAACTCTGGACCAATCAAGATTGCATATTGCTAGAAGGATCACCAGAGTGTTGGTACCCTTTTACCAAACAACAAATCGGTAGCCTAATTAATCTATGCAAGAAACTCATGCAACAATATCGTATCCCTGCATGCAATGTTTTAGGACATAGTGATATCGCTCCAAAAAGAAAAACAGATCCTGGACCACTATTCCCCTGGAAAACACTGGCAAATTATGGCGTCGGACTCTGGTACAATACCATAAACACCACGCTTGAATTCTCTATCCAAGAAATACAGTTCATGTTGCAAGCATTTGGCTATGATATCAAAATAACAAATAAATTAGATCAACAAACGAAGCACATAATTACCGCGTTTCAAATGCATTTCAGACCAAGCAATATTGACGGTATCCCAGATCAAGAAACAATAGCTATTCTATATTCACTTCTTAATGAATATGATAAAGGATATCTCGACTTAATTTGACAAATACTCTAATCATTTTTAAGATCCCAGAGAGATTATTTTAATTCATACATACAAAAAGGAGACCTGTATGATGCCTATAAACCCTATTTTAGCTGCAGCCCTCGCTGACATTATTGTTGGCGCTGTTTACTACTCAGATTACGCATTCGGACCATTATGCAAAAAACTTTCTACAACAAAATACGACATGCACAAAGATTTCTATCTTCGTATGGCAGTCCAAGTTGTTGCTTCTTTAATGATTGCAACAGCTTTTTATATTTCTATCTTAACTCTTAAAAAAGCAGAACTACCTCAATCACAAGAAATGTTTACTCGTATCTATGCTTGGTTCTTCAAAGATGCACAAGATGTACACGCAGATATAATGTCATCGCTTAAAATTGCAGGATTCCTATGGTTTGGTTTCGCTGTTCCTATGGCTTTTGCTGCAACAGCTTGGCATTCAATGAACTGGAAAAAAACAGTTTTAAAACTTGGATGTAAATTAGGTCAATTCTTAGCTATGGCTGGCGCTTTGGCTTATTTTGGATAATATTTACTTTGAATTGTACCTGTCTAGGTAACAATGCAAAATAAAAATAGCCGGATGTTTTCCGGCTATTTTTATTACTTTTAATTTGAAAGTTATCGACGACGCTCTTCACCAAAAATACGTAGCAAATACAAGAATATATTAATTAAATTCATGTATAAACCAATCGCTCCCAGTAGAGCGAATTTACCAGCATCATCAGGTGATGTAATGCCATACTGACTATATTTTTTCAGATTCTGTATGTCATACGCTGTCATCATTGCAAAAATTCCAACACCACAGCATGAAATAGCAAGATTAAATGCAGCACTTTGAACAAAGAAATTAATCAGTCCTGCTATCATGAGACCAATCATTCCCATCAGCAAAATATTGCTCATCGATGAAAGATCAGAGTCTGTAAACCAACCGTATATTGCCATCGTTGCAAACATACCTGCAGCAATGAGAAATACATAGAAAACAGAAGCTGCTGTATAAACATATAGAATTGGCGCAAGCGTAATACCCTGCAACAAACAAAAGGCCATAAATAACGCCGACATCATACCATAGCTCAATCGAGCATAGTTCCATGTCATGTACATAATGATGCCCATTTGTACGATGAATAAACCGATAACCATGAAAAAATTAGATACTAAAGACTTAAGAAGCACGGGGTTAACATCTGGTGATAAATAATATGAGACTGCTGCGGTAGCGCCAAGACCAGCACACATCCAACCATATACTTTATTCATAAAACCATGTACAACAGAACCCGTGTAACGTTGATTATTGAACATATGTTTTCCTTTCGTAGAAAATATGTTAAAACCTTTTGCCTACGCATTTTCCTCATTGTACTATAAAAAGCTATCAAGATAAAGCGAAACTATAGACTCTTAAACCACATTGTAGTAGAAAGATATGCAAGCAATGACCTATTAGTATGTTGGCAAAAAAGGAACCCTATGAAGCATCATATCTTTTCTCACAAAAAACTTATTTTCTGTTCTCTTGCACTCATTATAACAAGCTGGAATGGGTCAATGGTAGACACATCAGGTAAAAATAAACGTCCTGACGTTAATTTTTATGGACAACTCACCGATCATAATGCCACATGCACCGTTGAAGACATTTTAATTGGTGGTAAATATGAAGATATATACGTATACCAACCCATCAAAAACGCAAAAACAGCACTGGAAAAACTAAAGACTGATTCCCCTAAATCCGAAATAGATCCTAGCCAAAATAAAATCAAACTTGATTTACATAACACCACATCAATCGAGTTAGTATATCCTGATAAACCAATCGAACATGAGCTTCTAATCAACAATCGAAAATATATCGAAATAGAAGTAACAGCAATTACCGGTAGCAAAGAAAAATACATTATCGAAAGCTCACGTGAAATAAGCTGCTTAAAAATAGACAAAGGGCCCGATCAAGACCAACAACCAATTACCAAAGAGCGTAAACTAACCTTTATCCAAATGACAAAGCTAATCATCAAAGGATACAAGGGTGCTCAAGACACTGTAAAGTCCAATCGTCACGACGATCAAAATTCACAAAAAGCAGAAATTGCTACTTCTACAGAAAAAATCCTTGACCAAATTGAAGAAAAAGTAAACAATTTACCAAAAGAAGATTCAAATTATGACAAGCTCAAACAATCTCTTCTTTCTTTGCTGAGATCACTACGTGATCAACTGCAAAAAATGTTGTCCATGATAAAAAATTAAGGCTATCAATAATTTCGCTCAAGGAGTTCTCACATGCCTATAGCAATAACAAAAGATAATTTCGATAAAGAAATTAAACAGTATGATAAACCCGTTATTATCGATGTATTTGCAACATGGTGCGGGCCATGCCAACAAATGAAACCAATTTTTACCGATCTAGCAAAAGAATTTGAAGGACGTTGTAAATTTGCAATGCTTAATGTTGATGAAGTGCGCGATCTTTCAATTATGTTTGGCGTTACCTCTGTTCCAACATTTGTATTTTATTACAATGGTGAAATGCATTCTAAAGATACCGGTTACATGAGCAAAGAAGCTCTCAAAAATCGTATCGAAGAATTTATCGCTTCTGTTTAAAAAGTTATAGGGCAGCTCTTACGCTGCCCTATATTTTATTTCTTTTCTTGACGCTTTATTGCAAAATCTAAGTCACTCCGACTAATCAACATAGTTATTTCACGTCTTTTGATAAATTGAAATTTCCAATTTACAACCCAACCCTGCAAATGATGCTGAGCGTTAGAAACAACAATCTCATTAAGACGTATGCTGTGTGGAGTAAATCTTTCTGGAGATTTAAACCATGTATGAGACTTATTTACTACATAAGCAACCAAAACTCTTTTTTGCTCTGGTGTTAAAAGAACATCATTAGCATATCGAACATGCGCCGTTGACTCTATAGAACTTTCTCCCACTCTTCTTTTTGCAGCATCCAAATGAATAGCAATGCACATAACTGAAACAATTATTACCAATGACTTCATGCCAACCTTTCTTGGATTCTAATTTTACACAACTATCAAATAGTATGTTTTGTATATTTTACATTATTGTCTCAACATATTCACACGACTATCGCGTCAATCATCATCATCTTTCTCTTTTTTATATCGAAACACGAGGAACAAATGTTTGCAAGGCTCTGAGATATTTACTACCCAAACCTTACAACATTAAAGCTTTCAGCAAGCGTCAAGGTTACTAGCTCTCCTGACCCTACACGGCCAGATACAGTTGCCCTAACAGTCAATGCATCTTCCCCTGCTAACTCAACGGTAAGTGTTGTATCACAAAAGTTCAACCTTTGACACAATTGATCAACTAATCGCTCATGATGGCGTACAAACATATCAGATGCTTGATCTATTAAAGCCCTACGTGAAGCATTTTTTGCAACACACACCGTCCGATAGCCAACTGTTTGCTCACCCACACACAACAAAGTCGTAGTAAAAAAACAAATAAAAACTACTTTTTGAAACAACATATCGCAACTCCCTAACAAGCATTGCAGACAATTGAAACATCCCATAAAACAATAGATGCGCGATCAGGATAATATTATCCCATGTACATAAAAACAGCATTTAAAATAATAATTTGTATAATAACAGCGGTTACCGTAAAAGAATATTTCATGGGCACACGTAATTTTTTTTCCATACATTCCCCCTTTAAAAGATCTACCTACCATTAAGATAACAAACAATACCCTACAAAAACAATCCTTCAACGAAAAACATCGTTATAAAAAAGTTGTTAACCTCTTACCAGTATACGAGAATCAAGACCCATTTATTACAAAAAATTAAAGCTATCCCAGATAAACATGTATCGAAAAAAGCCCTAACTTATATAATCCCTAAGATTGCTAAACAAAAAACTATTACGCACCTAAATTTGTAGGATCTCAAAAGTCTCACTAATATCCAGACTTATTGGTTCTCCTGAATCTGAAAAACCTGCTATTACCGCCCGCACCTGTAATAAATTATCTGAGTCTGATCTATATTCTATTTCATAACCACGAGTATGAGTAATCTTACATAATTTCTTAACTAATGCTCCTTGTTGCAGCATAAATACATTAAGTGCACGGTCTTTTAGAGCTATAAATGAAGTATCTTGTGAGACCGATATTCGTCGAGGATTCTCTACGAGAGGAACAGGACCATCACTGTCTAATTCGCCGCTCTTAACCAAAGTCACTTTTAAACCCGGTTTTTTCGTTTTTTTCGAGATGTCTCTGTGAGATCAACAGGATCACCATGGTCTGATTTTTGTGACTCTTAACCGTACAAACTACTGTCGTAATCAAAAAACAAATAAAAACATTCTATTAACAAACATCTCAAATCCCCCTTTTTTGGATAAGAACTTATAAATTCAACAGCCCTATAACAAAGACCATTGTCCCAACACATCATTTTCTTGAATAAGACCCAACCAAAGAGAGACTATCTAACAAAATACCCTATAAAAACAGAAGTTAAACAAACAAAACAACCAAGCGATTTCACATACTAACAATCACAAAAAACAACAACCTTTATTTTAATTTCTTATCATGACACGCAACACCCAAAGCAGCCAATTGATCACGCAGCTGATCCGAAAGAGCCCAATTTTTATCTTTTCGAGCTTGATCCCGCTGTTCAAGTAATTGTTGAATTTTAGGTGTAATAACAACATAATGCTCACGCAATGGCTGCAAAGTTAAACCTAAAACCTTAACTAAGAAATATTTAACCAATGCTTTACCGTGGCTATCACCCTGCAAAAGAGGCATACTTTCAAACAACACACCAAACATGGCTGATGTATTTAAATCATCTTCGAGCGCTTTGATCATATCTTGTACAATGAAATTAGCCTTAACCAAATCTGGCAATGTAACTGATTTTTCACATACATCTTCAAAGCAATGCACAATTTTTTTATATGCTACCTGCGCAGCATCAAGGTCTTCAAATGAAAAATCAAGAGGATTACGATAATGATGTTTTAAATAATAGAAACGAACAACCATTGGATCATACTTTTCAAGCACTTCATGAAGCGTGAAAAAATTCCCCAAAGATTTTGACATTTTTTCTTTATTAATTCGAACAAATGCATTATGCAACCAATAACGCACATAAGGAACTGGATATAAACTCTCTGATTGAGCGATCTCATTTTCATGATGAGGGAACATTAAATCCATACCACCAGCATGAATATCAAGCGGACCATTAAAAATATCATGTGCCATTGCTGAACATTCAATATGCCATCCTGGTCTACCCTGACCCCAAGGACTGTCAAAACCTACTTGAGCATCAGCTTTCCACAACGCAAAATCTAATGGACACTCCTTATGCTCATCAACTTCTACGCGCGCACCTGATTGCAAGTCCTCAATTGACTGCTTAGACAGAGAGCCATAATTTTTAAACGTAAGAACTCTAAAATAAACACTGCCGTCTTTTTCATATGCAGCACCTTTATCAATCAACCCCTGCACAAATGCAATAATTTGTGGAATTACTTCTGTCACACGTGGTTCATGTTGAGGCTCAAGACAATTTAGATGCTTCATATCTCTATGAAACGCTTGAATATAACGATGAGTAATTTCGGTATAACGACCAGCGTCACCCAACTCTTTTTCTGCTTTATTTAAAATCTTATCGTCTATATCGGTAAAATTACGAGCATATGTCACGCTGTATCCAGCAAAACTTAATACTCTATACACCAAATCAAATGTTACATAACAGCGCCCATGGCCGATGTGCGGATAATCATAAGGAGTGATCCCACATACGTACATAGAGACTTTTTTTAACGCCCTAGATTCAAATTGTTCTTTCTTTTGACTCAATGTATTTGTAAAAACTATCATAAAAACTTCCGTAATATACCTGAAACATCATTTTAAAAAACATACCCAATTTCAAAAAAAAATAGTATCATAAAACAATCTAACAGCAAATACTCATCAGGAAAGTTACAACAAACAATAGACAGACAAATTCAGGAGAACATTGAATGACGCTTGAAAACAAAACAATGGTAGTAACATTAGCATGCATATCTCTCAGCTTCTGCTTGTTTCATACAACAATTTATACACAATCAGATTCTGATGATACAGCACACACAACAACGCAACAATCAGATGAATCTGCATATTCCAAAAAAACAACACAAGATAACTTTCCTACAGAGACCACAACTGATCAACCACTACCAACCACTCCACAAGAAAAAATATTTCCAAAAACTATTAATCCAGAAATGCGCCTAAGCATTCATGATGCACAAAGAGTAGTTCAAGAAATAGAGGTGCTAGGTAACAAAGTTGTTTCTCAAGCTGCTATTTTACATACAATACCTATTAAAATCGGTGATGTATTTAATGTTAACTATACTGCAACAATGATTAAAAACCTATATAAACTAGGTTATTTCCATCAAATCAAGATTTTTGCTGAACCTATCGATGAAGATAAAGTAAAATTATATGTCGTAGTAGAAGAAAAACCAAAGCTCAGCAATGTTACTTTTGTTGGTAATAAAGCAATCACTGAAAAAGAACTTAAAGAACAACTGCATATTGAATCTATTACAACTCTTGCTCATGCCGAACTAAAAGCAATTATCACCAAAATCAAAAAACAGTATCATAAAAAAAATTATCATGGTGTTCAGGTTGAAGCAAAAATCAATCCTGATACCGACAATACCGTTTCTGCAGAATTCACTATTAAAGAAGGAAAAAAATCCTATCTTAATCGAATCTCATTTAAGGGAAACAAAAATATACCAAGCAAAAAACTCAAACGTATTTTATTCTCTCAAGAAGATTGGTTATTTAGCTTTATGAACCGTGGTGGAGTTTATAATTCTGAAATGACCGAAGGTGATAAATATATGATCGAAGATATTTATCGTAACAACGGTTTTATCAACGCTAAGGTTACCAACGTTGAAGTCGAGCAAGATCCTGTAACAAATAACCACCATATTACCTATAGTATCTATGAAGGCGATCGCTATCGCATTAAAGACGTAGAAATCGAAGGAAACGACAAAGTTCCAACTGAACGACTCAGAATGGTTATACCTCTCTATCCAGGCCAAATATATTCATCTGAAAATTTACGCATAGCACTCGATAACTTGCGCATATTATGGGGCGAGTTCGGATATATCTTTGCCGACATAGAACCAAACGTTTCGACCGATGAAACAGATAAAACAGTATCGATCCAATTTAACACTGACGTAAAAGATCAAATATACCTTAATCGAATCACCATTCGTGGAAATAAAAAAACACGAGATAAAGTAATCAGACGTCAACTCTTCCTTGAAGAAGGTGAAATGATTACTAATCAAAAAATGGAAATATCGAAAGCGTGCGTAGGACTGCTTGGTTATTTCGATCCAAAAAACGGTGTAACATGGAAAACAACTCGCATTAATGATACACAAGCAGACTTAGATTTGGTACTCAACGAAGTTAAAACAGGAAGCTTTTCAACTAACATTAGCTGGGGTGGTACACCAACAAGAGCACAAACACCTCAAACCGGTATTAACGCGAATATCAGCTTTGGGGATAAAAACTTCTTAGGAACTGGTGTTGCATTAGCAGCATCTGCAGATATTTCACAACGATATCAAGCAATCCAAGCATCGATTAGTAATCCTTGGATGTTTGATAGACCAATTCGAGGTTCTCTTGCTGGATACATCAAAGCGTCTGAATATAACGATCAGATTAATTTTGCAGAAGAAGCACCTTTTGAACAAGTCATTGGTGGTGCTGCAGGTGTTGGTTATGTTGCTAAACTACTTGGTGGCGTCATGATTGATGGTAGAGTCACCGTAGAAAACATCTACTACACCGACAAACTCCAAGCAGCAAAAAGATTCAATGCTGGTGATCGATTTATTGCGGATGTTATTCTTAAAAGATATTTCCAAGATGGAAATCAAATATCACTAGTAGGATCATTCAGTCAAGATAAACGTAATGGTGTTGTATTCCCAACCAATGGGTACCAATGGAACTGGTTCGGACAATGGTCTTTCCCCGGATGGTGTTTACTTCCAAAAAGCCAAGCAACCGATTGCTGTGCCGTCAGAACTCACCCAAAAACGACATTTAACTATGTAAAAACAGAATTTGATGCTTCATGGTATACACCACTTATTGGTGAACATGATCTCGTACTCTGCGTGCACGGTAACATGGGTATCGTACATAAATTACGCGGAAATGATATTCCATGGAAAAACTTGTATCACGTTGGAGGACCAACAACGGTTCGTGGGTATTTGTATGGACAAATCGGACCAACATGGAAAAACGACTCACTTGGTGCAGCTAAAGCATTCTTTGTCAACGTCGAATTCATTGTTCCAATATCCGCAAACTTAAATACTCGTGCCGTGGTATTCTATGATGGTGGAGCTGGATGGGATACTCCATACAAAGCTGATTTTAGCGCTGCAGCTCGCGCGGTCGGTCTATCTTTTGAAAAAGAATTTACAAACAACAATTTCTTCTATAGACATACTGTTGGGGTTGGAGTTCGCTTGAAATCGCCAAGTCCACTGCAAGTTGATTTCGGTATTAAGTTAAACCCAAGCAGATTATTTAGAAAAAATCTTACAGAGTTACACTTTAGTATGGAAAACTCATTCTAACGACTTATATGAACAAGCAGGAGCTGTATGACCAATAAACAGTTATTTTTCCTTGCAGCGTTGATTAACATTGTCATGATGTTTCTGCTTGTTCATAAGCAAAATAAGATCATCAACAAACTGTATAATTTACAGCAATTGCAAGAAGAAAAAGACGTCTTACTTGAGAGAAAAAAAGAGTTAAGCCTTACTGCACATAAACTCACACAACTATCCACCATTCAAAACTACGCCAAAACAGAACTCAATATGCAACCAATGGTTCTTAAAGATGCTCTTACCATTCCAGTTCCAACACCAAAGGAAACATAATGGAATCATTGCATAATAATTTCATTCGTTCACTGTTTGTACTCATTATTTGCTCTATCATCTATGGAGTTATTGCTTTCAACCTATATCTTATTCAAATTCAACAAAATAATTTCTTTAAAAACTTGGGTGAAAAGCAATACAATGTTACCATGCAAACATTTCCTCCCCGCGCCTATATTTATGACCGCAATCACAATCCCGTAGCTATTAACAAAGATAGTTTCGCAGTATTTATTTTGCCCAAAACACTCATCAACAAAGAAGAGACCCTCAATTTTTTACAAAAACATTTCCCACAATCACATCAAAGATTTAGTGAAAATCAACAAAAAAGTTTTATGTTCATCAAGCGCAATCTCAGCCAACAAGAAATAGATCTCATTAAAAATTCCAACATTATCGACCTACATCTACTCAAGGAATCAAGTCGATTCTATCCTTATGAATGCATGGGACCAGTCCTTGGTATTACCGACATTGATAACCACGGACAATTCGGACTTGAGTTACAGTACAACCAAAAACTTCAAGGAACACCAACCACCTTCAAACTAAAGAAAGATGCCAAATCGCATCATTTCTATTTTTCTAAAGAAATGACCGAGCAAGGGGTCGATGGTGAACCAATCAATCTAACCATAGATGCAGTACTACAACATAAATTCCAAACAATCTTAGATGAAGCGGTTGATAACTACGGTGCAGCAGAAGCTGGAGCATTAGCTATTGATCCTGTTACCGGAGAACTCCTCGCCATAGTTTCATATCCACATTTCAATCCTAATGACACCAAACAACTCAACATGGAAACAACCAAATGCCGCCCCATAAGCAACTGCTTTGAAAGTGGATCAGTTATAAAGGTCTTTGCTGCTGTTGCAGCATTGCAAGAAGGAGCCACAACACTTGATGAAGTAATTGATTGTGAGAACACCAAAGAAACCTATATCGATCACCTACGAGTCAGAACCGTGTACCCCGGCGGAAAAATTCCATTTATTGAAGTAATGCAACATTCAAACAACATCGGTATCGTGAAAGTCATGAAACGAATTGGAACCGATCTGTACGACTATTACACCCTATTTGGATTTGGAAAAATAACAGGTCTGCATTTCCCTGGAGAGCAAAAAGGATTTGTAAATCATCCATCAAATTGGTCTGCATACTCAATCCAATCGTTATCATATGGATATGAAATTACCACATCACTGCTACACCTTGCACGTGCTTACAGCCTGTTAGTCAATGGTGGTTATTTAGTAACACCTAAACTAATCAAAGATGGACTAGTAGAATCAACGGGGCCTCTAATTTCCCAAAAAACACTCGGCGACATGAAAGAAATGTTACAATCGGTCGTTGAACTTGGATGTGGTAAAAAAGCTTTCATACCTGGTTATACAATTTATGGCAAAACAGGTACCGCAGAAATATTAGAAAATGGTAAATACAATGAAGATCGACGACTTTATACCTTCCTTGGTGCCATAGAAAAAGATTCCTATTTACGCGTAATTGTCTGTTACGTCAAAGACTCAAAAAGAGCTACCTATTCATCTATGGTCACAGCGCCACTATTTAGAAAACTCGCAGAATCTATGATCTTACATGAGCATTTTACTCGATAATCATTTGTTGTAGCAAAAAATCCCCAATCGTATATATTAAAAAGATAATCATATTTAGGGTATGGGAAATTACGTTTCATGAATATTTATAAGTTAATTATCTGTCTTTTAAGCACTACCTCATTCCATGCATCATCTCCTGGTTCAATACCATCAAGAAATCAACCAGTACAAGCAATGACAAAACCACTTACTCCAGACCATCAAGACTCTGTCTTGACACAACAACTCCCCATAGAGATGGCTAATCGGATATACATTGCTATAATGAGAAACACTATAAATAATTTAACAGATCAAGAAAAAACTCTCATCAAGCATTATCGCAATAAGCCAGTTGATCCCAATCAAGGCAATCGTTCTATCGCTCACCTAGTCATAACACCTGAACAATTAGTACGCATATTACAATATGCTCCTGATATACTAACTCATACCTGCACACAACAAGAAACACCTCTGCACTGTTATGCTAGAATGTCTGACACTAGATCATTACAAATAGCCTTAGATCATTTACAAAAAAGACTCTCACCCGAAGCATTTACTCGAATTATCAATTTAAAAAACAAATCAGGCGAAAGTGCTTTTTTTGTCGCTGCATCATATTACAAATGGGATTCTCTCAAAATACTATTAGCACATGGCGCAATACCTCAACACCAAAACGATAAAACAACATTAGATAGCTTGTGGCAAAAAAGAGAAAAAAGAACACAGGAAAAAATGCACAGATTACCTGCAGATAACTATGCATATAACAAAAAACAATACGAAGAATGCCTCAATGCTAACAGAAAGGATGAATCATCTGCTCTTTCTGATTCTCCCTTAAGCTCAAATGATTCTATGGATCAATCACCTAAAAAGCTAACCCATTCCAACAAGGATACCTCAACAGGTCTTTCGCAAATCAACAACCAAGAACCATTCCAATTTTCGCCAGAAACCATTGAAACATTTGATAACTTACCACGCAAAATTCAAATCCAACACTTACAAAATTTATTAAAACACCTTAAATCATAGCGACTGATTGCTCTTGCATGCAAATATCTTGCTCTCGACAAGACCTCAGTAGTTTCTGATGAAAATCAGTATGATCTTGCACAGCAGAAACTGATAATATCGATTCAACAGAGTCATTCGGTTGGTATTTTGACTCTTGACGCAGTAATTCCCACAACTTTTGTACAACCAGACAAGAATCATTTGAAATCTTAACAGGTTCTTGCAAAGCAGCTGGACCATTGATTGCTATCGCAAAAAACTCTTTACCCTGCTGATATAAACATACCCCCTTTGTCCCAGCGCTAATTCCCTGAGGAACCCAACTAGATTTCGGAATAATCATAAATTGATGCACCGTTAACTGCTTGGTTATCAACTTATCACAGATAAATATTTGCACATCATGCATATCTTCAACAGCAAAAAATGCCTGCCCAATAAAATCCTTCATAAAAAAGCCTGCTGCATTAATTGTGTCAACCCAAATAACACCATCACCTGGCAACATAGAAATAAACTGCGGAATACGCTGTTTTAAAATAACCGCACCACGATACTGCTTGGTATACCATAAGAGACCAGCCTTGTTATCACTCACTAGAGCTTGAACAGAATCATGAATGACACAATCAACATACCGTCTGTCAATGGGAACAAAAAAAGTTTGATTAGGTTTACGAACTAAAGGAATATTTTCAATTTTTGCTAAATCACACAAAGAGTTTGTACACTCCTGATACACCGTCACCGATTGTGCAATTTTTTTAATATTTTTACGAGTGACACTATACCTACAAAAATCATTAAATTTTTGCATGACATACCACTGTAATCCTTGCGCAGAAACATCTGATGGTTCTAAATAAAAAGTCGTATCATACGGTGGCAACTTTAATCCAGCTGGTAAACCAAACACATAAACAGGCGCATCGGTTAAGCACGTTGCAACCACAGGATAATTCAACAGCAAATCTTTCCCTGATTTTTTATATGGCTCAATCAAATGCATTCCTGAACTATAACATGAACTATATACCAAAATATTAGTTTTCAGCGCATCATTTAAGAACATTAAAAGCTGCTGAAATTGCTCAATGGTCATTCCAGCAATCAATTCTATATCATGCGTTGTATCAATATGATTTCCATGTCCAGTTAAATATATTGTCCAACTATCTTGATGCTGCAACAATGATGATAAACATGATACTAAGCTGATAGACAACAATGGTTCATGTCGAGCAAACAGCTGCGATCTTTCTACTTTCTGTGCCAACGTAATATGAAACCCTTGATCATAACCTTGCAACACCAACAATACATATCCACCATCTAATCGATACGCAGTCCACGGCTTGATCAAGCGGTCCAATTGTGCACAAAAAAAATCAAACAGAACGGCTTTATAACTGTCAGAATTCAAGCGAGCCAAAATAGGATATGTTTTCTGATACCATGCATCATTAAAAAATGAATTTATAAACTTTAAATCGGCTTTGTTTTTTATCTTTTGATTTATTTCTTCAACCAATGATTTAACTTCACAACTTGCACTCTCAGGCTGCAAGCACGCTGCATTGAACCGATCTCGTCGCATGAGAATATGATTCCACACATCAGATGCCACCAAAATAGTTGCAGATCCTTTTTGCAGCAATGCAGTCAACAACTGATGCGCAACATTCATACCTGCGATATCAGTTAACTGCTGGGTTTCAATATCTTGAAAGATCAACAAACAACGCTGCTGCCCATGCACCATAGCAATGAAAAAGAACAGCTGCATACAACATACAATTTTGATTAACTTCACCACAACTCCTTCAATTTTAATCCGTACAGCATCATACCTACTAGTTCACTCAGTTTTCAAATAAAAAAATAAGCCACCACGTTTCATGATAGCTTAAGTATATTTATAAATTTAAAACTAAGACGGAATTACCCTACGCCGCTAGTGAATTTACAACCTCAGGCTCTTGAACTTTACACAAACTATACACATCTTTACCAAATATAGTTCCTTCGTGCATTAACATCTCCGCCAAAGCCACCAAATTTTCTTTGTGTTGCAGCAAAATAGACTTGGTCTCAATGCGACACTCGTTAATAATTTTCGCAACCTCCTGATGCAGTTTTGTTGCAATTTGATCAGGAAGGTGAACTTGATTGTGTATGAAGTCGCTAAAGCTAATATCTTTAAACTCTGCACTCATACCGTAACGCATCACAATATCCGTTGCAACCCCACGAGCATTATCAAGATCACTTGAAGCACCTGCGCCACGAATACCAAAAATCATCTCTTCTGCAACGCTACCACCAAGAAGTACAACTATAGATGCACGCATCTCTTTTTCAGTTAAACTGTGCCGCTCTTGCACATCACGAGAAAAGGTTAAACCCAAAGCTCCACCACGAGGCCGAATGGTAACTTTAAATAAAGGTCGAGCATCTTTTTGATATACCGTACAAAGTGCATGACCAGCTTCATGAATTGCCGTTATCCAATATTCTTCCTTGGTTATTTCCATTCCCTTAGTCTCACGACCCATCCACATATAATCACGCGCTTGATCAATGTGAGACATAGTAACACAAGATGCATGTTCACGCAGTGCTAAAATAGCCGCTTCATTAACAAGCTGCGCAAGCTCTGCACCAGAAAATCCTGCTGTTCCAACTGCAATCTTATAAGCATCAATATCTTTTGACGTTTTAACGTTTTTCAAATGTACTTGTAAAATCTTACAACGATCTTGTACGTATGGTAAATGAACTTCAATTTGACGATCAAATCGACCAGGTCTTAGTAAAGCCTCATCTAAAATATCAGCTCTATTGGTCGCGCCAATCAGAATAATAGGCGTTTCATTTTGCTCAAACCCATCCATTTCAGCCAATAGTTGATTCAACGTCTGCGTTAACTCTGTATCACCACCAAAACTATGAGCAGAGCGCTTACGCCCTATCGTATCAATCTCATCGATGAAAATAATACACGGAGCTAAATCACGTGCAATTGCAAATAAATTTCGTACACGAGCTGCACCAATCCCAACAATCGCTTCCACGAATTCTGAAGCAGTAATATATAAAAATGGACACCCAACCTCACCCGCCAACGCACGAGCCAGAAGTGTTTTACCATTGCCTGGAGCACCATTAAGAAGCACACCTTTAGGAACCTTCGCTCCCATTGCTTTAAAACGCGCTGGATCTTTCAAGAATATTAAAATATCCGTTAAATCTTCTTTGACAGTTTCAAGGCCAGCAACATCAGAGAACAATGTCATAATCTCTCCTGGTCGATAAACCCGAACCCCAGACTGAGAGAACTTTGCAAGCCCTTCAACCGTACTGCTCTCTAAATTTTCATCATCATCTTCTTCTGAACCAAATACAGATTCCAAGATTGCTTCCTTATTCCAATACGCAAGCGCTAAAGCAGCCATGCTCACAGGAAACACCACATGCCTGTAGTCATGCATTCCCGCTTTGATTTCTGCAAACTTTTCAGGATACAATACAGAACTCACTGCTCCGGCAACAAGCGCTGTACAAACAGCTGGATGGTTTTTCCACATTTCTTCGAAAAATTGACGCGACATGCTCAAGAAAGGAACATGCACTCGATAATCACCCTTATTTTTTGAAGAATCTTTTTTCTTTTGCCCCATTAAGACCGCCTCAGACATCCCCAATAGAAACATACCTAAGACCAAGAAACGAAGATTTTTGATCATAAAAAAGACTTTCTTTGTAAGGTTTTTAATACGGTCTCTGCTTATATAAAAATACCATAAAAACGGTGTCTACACAAATAAAAATAAGCCCTGCCAGTCACCCTTCCGGAACTAAATAAAATAGCTTTTATATTTAAAATCAAATTGATTTTTAAATTTCTCAATCATAAAGTTATGTGATATGGTACCTAACAGAATATACCGGCAGCTTTGATTTGAAAAAACATTATGTAAGGAAATGTGAATGAAATTCAAACTCTATACGATTTTATCAATAACTTTGGGGTGCACTGCAATATACCCTCTGAGTGATTATACCAATCAAACAAATATGTTTGTTCGGCCCATATTCGATTCAATCAGCATAGAGCAAGCTGGATGGCACAATATTCTGTATCACAAACAAAAACGTGGTTTTGCCGCTCAAATAACTGCTATTTACGAGCAAACCTATGAAAACTTACAAACTCCAGCATATTTCCTGTTCAACTATAAAGACAAATTAAATATCTCTGCAGGAACTCCTTCAGTATTTAAAATTACCGGCCCAGGAGCATTTAAATCTGTTGTGAATCCAAGCGAAGGACAAATCAACGTACAATCTCTCACCCGTGACGTCTTAGGACAAACCGTTGGTATCAACACCGGTAAAGATTTCTTTTTCTCCTTACGACCAGCACAACGTCAAGCATGCGCCATGATTGAAGTCAGTCAAGACCTTAAAAGCTTATTTAGTTGGTGGATTTTTGAAAACTGGTTTATTAATTTTGCAGCTCCTATTACCTGGATCGAAAACAATATAGGCGCAAATGGTGACTCAGAAGCTCTTGCTGCTTTTAACCAAAGAGCGTATGACCACGTCAGATTTACCGGCCAGAATTTAACATCTATTCGCCTCACCCAAGGAGCACTTTCACTGGGAACCCGCTATATGTCTGAAAATGATATCCAAGTAATCACAACAACTGGCGTAATTGTACCATTTGTCGAACAACCAAGTAATCTATATGTTTTCGAACCGACACAAGGATTTGATGCTCACTGGGGCTTTGACACTCAAATTCATTTTCAATTCCCACTCCTACAAAAAACACCCGACAGCCCTTCTCGAGTTTTAATGTTCATCGATATCCACAACAACTTCCTTGCTCGTAACTATCAATACAGAACATATGACATATGGAACAAACCTTTTTCTCGATACATGCAATTACTCGATCGCAAAACTAACAAATTAGTCCCTGCAATGAATGTAACGACACTCAGATCACGTATCGAGCCTTACAACATAGTCAACTTTATGACCGGAGCAAGATTTGCATACGACAATAACTACATCGATATGGGTTTTGAACTTTGGGCACATGCCACCGAAAGAATCACGCCACAGCCTCAACCGGGACACAAAGATGAATATTTTGAAAATGGTCGCTACGGCATAGCCTTTATCGACAGCAATGGCAACCTTGCGCAAATTAATCAAACTACTGGTGTCGTTGAACCCCTCACACCAGGAGTGCAAGGACAAACCGCAAGCAACAGTACCATCAACTTTATCTCAGCACCTGACGGACAAGTCAGCGATACATCTCCTGCGATATTTCAACCAATCAATCAATATTTAACCATCAATGATCTTGATTTTGAATCTTGTGCATCACGAAGCACCATCACCTATAAAGCTTTTTTAAGCGCTACAATTGGCGATCGCGGTAAACACCGTAACTATTTTGCAAACTTTGGAGCGTTCATCGAAGCAGCTCAAAATAACGCGGCTCTTTGCTTCTGGGGAGCGTGGCTTAAAGGTGGTTTTACTTTCTAAGCGACCATTTTTCATTCAAAAAAGCCCGCTGCGCCAACAAAAAACATGACAACCTTAAAGGTGCAAGATATACTATAATAAAGTTTTGATTTAAACGTAGGGGGAAATACGCTTAAAAAATCGCTTCAGTCTGTTTTAATCAAACAAACAATTAATTTTCAATATTTCATCTTTATGGAGGGACATTATGTTACCACTACTTTTTCTCATAATTTCATTTTTATCTGCCACTGCGTGTGTTGCAGCTATGCCTTCAAATTGCGCAATACGAGCTGATAACGGTGATTGCTTAGCAACAGAAGCAGAATGCTCAACGTATCACGAAGGTCCTTATAGAAAACCTAAAACTATCCATGACGTTTTGTTAGCAATGCAATGTCCTCGACACGAAACAGCTTGGACGCGTACACAACAAACGGTAAAATCTGCTACCCAACGTGCGGTAGCTGAACTATCAACAGTCTCGAACAACCACGAACCAATCGAACCATCAGAAAAACCACACGAAAAATGCCTATCAGAAGGTGACAAAGGTAACTGTTTAGTAACAGAAGCTGATTGCTTAGAGCATATTAAAGATCATCTGAGAAAACCTAAGACTATCAACGATGTTCTTCTGGTATGGACATGTGCTCCATACAGCAATGCTATTAAAACAGACAAACAACGTGCATATGAAGCATGGAGATCTCAAGAAGGTTAAGGCCTTTAATTCATTCAAAAATATACAAAACTAAAAAGCGCTGGGATTCATTCCAGCGCTTTTTAGTTGATCAACAGGATAACAGGCATCATACCAAGCGTTGTGCTCAAGGGCATTCAGCCTTCTAAAACCATGATCAAATCGACAGATCATCATAAACTTCATGCTAAAAAAAGTTGCATATATCAAAAAATATGATGTATTAATATATTCGTACTTCGACATTCCGACCCAGCTAAACGGTTCTCAAGCCGATATCAAATACGCACAGTCAAACAACACCCAAGAAACAACAAGCAAACAAACTGAAAGCAACACCACGGATCAATGCCCAGAACCATTACCAAGTGGTACGTTAACAGAGTCTGATTACCAAAGGAGTCTCATGATCAAATGAAAAATCGATATGACCAGTTTCCATATACCAACACAGATCAACACATCCTCGCATCAAACATTAGGGGAAATAAATCCCCTAAATCAACTTAATATTGAAGATTCAAACAAAACGCCTTTTCTGTAACAATAAAAATGTGACTTTTTTACAACTACTTTATAAAATATTAATAATATTTATAACCACGTAGGGGGAAAACGTGATTCTTATAGCATTGTTACTACCAACCAGTAGCTCTTTCATCAATAACAGCAAAAACTATATTCAAACACTTTTGCGCGAAAGAAAAAATTTAATTCATTATTTCGCACAAGTAAGGATTAATATGAAACATTTTCTTTTGTTTCTCATAACTTCATCAACTATTATAATTCATAGCGCTGATCAACAATTCTCTCCACCACCGCCAATGAAAACAATACTCCGCACGTGCTTGAGACCTCAACCCGTGACATCAATAACTCAACGGGAACCATCTCCTGAAGAACTCCAATCATCAGGTAGTCTTTCACCAGCAACCAGACGCAGCGTCTCTTTTAGTTTAAACACAAGCCCTATCGAACCTTCTGATTTAACCAGCAACCCTATCCAAGACGACCAGCTTTTGCTACAGGCAATCCAACCTATAACGACAATAAAAACGATTAGCGAACAAGAATCAACAAAGCGTAAGGAACTTCAAGCTCAAGATATTCGTATCAGAGATCAAGCAATAAAATCTTTTCTCAATGCAGCTCAAGCATCATATCTTCGCCAAGTTATGCAAGATACAAGTCCCTCAGAAAAATAAGATTTTACGAACAACGACTTCGCAAGGGGAAATATGGGAAAACTATACTACCTAGCATTTCCCCTTGCCCTCAATGAACCCCATACATCAACTAAACATTAAAGATTTACGCAAACACCTTGCCTATAAGAAATAAAAAATGTGACTTTTTTGCAACTATATGATTAAATATTAATAACTTTTATAAACACGTAGGGGGAAAAAACGTGATTCTTATAACATTATTACTACTATCTTGTAGCTATTTCATCCAAAGCAGCGAAAACCAAGTTCAACCGCCTTTACGCGAAAGAAGAAATTTTAACACTCTATTTCGTACAGATAAAGAAAACCGCGCTCGTCACATAACGATATTCACATCAGATGCAAATATCGCACAACAAGAAAATACTGACCCTACAACTGTTGACCAATTAGTTCCAAACAGCAAAACAAATACAACCAGACCTACATCAGCTCATCGTAGCTATTCACCTGCAATTATGCCACGCTGCCTGCTTTTTACCGACGATGTAACATTGAGCCGTAATCCAAAGACTCATGCTGCAACAATACAACAACCAGCAGCATCAACGCTTCTAACAGTTGCAATGCCTGACAAATGCCAACTTCCACTGCCTTTAAATGCTGCCTGCCCTATTGCTCCAAAAAACAGCAGAACCATCTCTGTGCTGCGCAGCTACTCACCAACAATCATGCCAAGCAACGTAGCAACAACATTTCATGCATCTTCAGAAACTCAATTGCCAATATTTCATAGTAAACCAATGCGCTTTGCAATAAACTTGTCAGATAAACCGTCTGTTCCTACGCAAAAGACAACCTGTACGCCAAATGATCTCCAACAAGAAAACAACTTTTTAAAGCACACACTCATCGCTGCAGCAGTTGCTCATCATGGCGATAAAAAAACGTTGTTGGAATCAGAAGAGCAGCAAGCAAGAAAAGATTTACTTGCACAATTTTTAGCAACCAAAAGATACGCTGCACGTCAATCATTAATGACGAAAGCGTTCAGTTCGCGCTATACTGACAATTCGAAATTTAAATTTTAAATAAAAGGGATTTTAATGAAAAAGTCACTCATCTTACTTATTTCGATCTTTCACATAACCATCTATAGCTCTACAGTTCAGAGATTAAGCGAAGAACAACTAGACAGCAAAGTAAATGAAACACCTCTCGCTTCTCCTGATTACGCTGCTTTCAACGCATCAAATCATTCTTTTGGTCTATCTTCTGATAGTCCAAAAACAGAAAGCGCCATCCGCGATTTACAACATGAACTTGCTATAGTCAAAGCAGCTTTGACCTCATACGCACTCCTAGATCATCGCCAAAATGCACAAAGAATTATGTCGCAAGAAAAACGAGATCGACGAAGCCTAACTACAACGTTTGAAAACATGCAAAGAGCTTGTGTGCAACGACAAGAACGAACCAACTGGTGTAACATTGAACATTTATTTCACAAAGAAAAAAGAGAACTCCTGAATTATTTAAGAAATCTGTATGCACAACGCAAAGCAGCTCTTGAAATATACAACAATCATTTCATAGATGGAACAGCTCTGTGTCCTTACACTGGCGAACACTTTGATACCCACACCATGCGTACGGTACATCCTAAACCAACATCACTACCTGACATAGTATTTGTAAAAAAATAACAGAGAAAAAGCACTAAATTATAAAAAATTTCAACAAAGAGGTTTATTACCAAATAAATAATAAGTATCATATATTATCGTTGTCTTATTTATAACTATCCATAAACATATATAACAAACAATAAAGGAACACTCTTGTTAGTATTTATTTTATTCTTATCATTGCTACACGCAACAACAGACTGCTCACTGAATAAACAACAATATTCGACTCCTCCACCGTATGTCCCCGCATTTATAACCTCACATCCAGCATTTCAAACACCAACTGTAACAAGAAAATGCTCTCCTCTCAATGAATCATTTCGCCTTGAAGAATCTGCTATCACAGCATCTCCAAGCCATGTGAGCAGCGACTCCACAACAAGCCCATTCCAAATTTTTGCAGTAGAACAAGCTGCGTTACAAGACAGAACAGATCTTTTAAAAGCAGAGGTGGCTGCATTAGAAGATGCAAAAGCTCGATTAAAAGCAGAAGAAAATAGAATGCTGCGATATCTCATAGCTTTAATCATACAAACAAATACAACAGAAAGAGATTTGATATCTCGTGAAGAAAATTCTGTACGCCAAGCACTAAAAGAAGCATCATTTACACCTCACGACAGAATTCTCCAAACACGAAGAGCTCTTGCATACAACTTACGTCACGAAAATCCTTGCTGCAATGATTTTGCAACATTTCGCTGTCCAGTTACAAATCGTGTTTTTGACCTAGATACTGGTTATAGCGATACAGAATAAAACAATACAGAAAATTCTTTCATAGAATTTGTAAAAAAATAACCACTCATAAAAAGAGCGCTGGGATTAAAGCCCCAGCGCTCTTTTTATGTACAAATATCAGATGAGTTACATCATACCAGGCATTCCGCCCATACCACCCATAGGAGGCATTGCTTGATCTTTCTTATCTTCTTCAATATCAGCAATCATTGCTTCAGTCGTTAGAAGTAGTCCAGCGATAGATGCAGCATTTTGCAATGCGCAGCGTGTTACTTTTGCAGGGTCAATAATACCAGCTGCAATCATATCAACATACTGCCCACTTTTTGCATCAAAACCGATTGATAGATTATTATCACTCAGTACTTTATTGATAATAACTGAACCTTCATGTCCAGCATTTGCTGTGATAATGCGTAGTGGCTCTTCAATTGCACGGCGTACAATCTGTAGTCCCAACTGCTCATCACCTAGAAGCTGCATGTTCATCAACGCTGCTTGTGCACGAAGTAACGCACAACCACCACCAACAACAATACCTTCTTCAACTGCCGCACGAGTTGCACTTAAAGCATCTTCGATACGATCTTTGATCTCTTTCATTTCAACTTCAGTTGCAGCACCAACTTTGATCACTGCAATTCCACCTGACAATTTTGCCAAGCGTTCTTGCATTTTTTCGCGGTCATAATCAGAAGTTGAATTTTCCATCTGCATTTTAATTTGAGCTACACGACCTTTAATAGCCGTTTGTGCACCAAGACCATCGATGATAGTTGTATCATCTTTAGTGATCACCACTTTTTTAGCGCGACCCAGATCCTGTTCCATCAAAGTTTCAAGGCTCATGCCTTTATCTTCAGATACAACAGTACCACCAGTTACAACTGCAATATCTTCAAGCATCTCTTTACGACGATCACCAAAGCCAGGAGCTTTAACAGCTGCTACTTTAAGTGCGCCACGCATTTTATTGACCACGAGTGTAGCTAATGCTTCACCTTCGATATCTTCTGCGATGATTAAAAGAGAGCGGCCTGTTTTTGCAACATTTTCAAGTGTTGGAACCAGCGATTTCATCGTTGCAATTTTTTTGTCATAGAGCAAAATTAATGGATCGCTCATCACGGTTTCCATTTTTTCTGAATCAGTCACAAAATATGGTGATAAGTAACCACGATCGAATTGCATACCTTCAACGACTACGAGCTCGCTTTCAGTACCTTTTGCTTCTTCAACAGTGATAACACCATCTTGACCAACGCGCTCCATAGCATCTGCAATACGTTGACCGATTTCTAGATCATGGTTTGCAGAGATAGTTGCAACTTGCTCAATTTCTTTTTTATTGGTGACTGGTTTTGCCATTGCTTGCAACGCTTTAACAACTTCAGCTACTGCTTTGTCGATCCCGCGTTTCAATTCAATTGGATTTGCACCAGCAGTAACGTATTTGTTACCTTCCTGGAAGATTGCTTGAGCCAGAACGGTTGCTGTTGTTGTGCCGTCTCCTGCGATATCTGCAGTTTTGCTTGCAACTTCTTTAACCATCTGAGCACCCATATTCTCGAGTTTGTCTTTTAACTCGATCTCTTTAGCTACCGTTACACCATCTTTCGTGATGATTGGTGAACCAAATGATTTTTCAATCGTAACGTTACGACCTTTGGGCCCAAGAGTCACTTTAACGGTGTTTGCAAGAGCATTGACACCTTCAAGTATTTTAGATCGGGCTTGATTCCCGAATAAAATTCTTTTTGCCATATTCATCTACCTTTTGTTTATTTTTCAACGATTCCAAGAATATCATCTTCTTTTAAAACTAAATACGTATCGCCAGCCTTAGTACCAGCATATTTTCCAAAGAAAACCGTATCACCAACTTTAACTTGGAGTGGAACTGTATCCCCTTTGTCATTGACTTTGCCTGTACCAGTCGCCATAACGATACCGGTTTGAGCATCACCTTTTGCTGAATCTGGGATATATAGACCACCAGCTGTTCTGGTATCTTCTTCAATACGTTTGATCCACACATTGTTACCTAATGGACGAAAACTTTGAAACATATACATACCCTTTGCATATAAAAAATGTTTTGAGAGTTTTCATAAATAAACATAATCTTTACAAAATAAAACTAAAGCTTGCTTGCTTCGCTTTCTTTGTTTTTATCAACAAATTCTTTCATTTTTTCCGGAGTCGGTTGATACAGATCAAAAACGTTGCCGCCTGGATCTTTTACACCGATCATCACACCATGAGGAGCAACAACTGGTTCATTTACAAATGTAATGCCTTCTTGTTGTTTTTTTGCATGGAATTGGATTAAATCATCCATTATTTCAAATACCACACCGGTACGAACATTGTCTTGAGGTTGATCTGTCGGACAAAGCCCAACTTTGACACACCCTAGATCAAATTCTGCCCAACGATTTGGCAAATGAAAATTCAACTTTAATCCAAGCGCTTGATAGAACTCAACAGCTTTTACCAGGTCTGGTTGCATTAAAATCACCATGCCCAATTTGATCGGACCATGTTCCATAAAAAATCCCTTTGTGTTGTGATAGAAACATTTGGAAAAACGTCTTAAAAAATTAAGATTTAATCCTCTTTAGTATATCAAAAAACGCCTAACTTTAAAACGACGAAATTCATCCCGGCCTCATCAATTTTTCAGGCCAGCCTATCGCCGACACTCTTTCTATTTCACAAACCCAGCAAATCTTTTAAAAACTTGAACTAGTCCACGCATTGCTCATGGCAAAGGTCAGTTTTTTCGTCAGCAACTTTTGCGCTAAACCATTAATCATGAAATGTCGCTCAGGTGAAAAATAACAGTCCATATCACGACGACCATCCAAAAGATGCTCCATGCTATAGTAACCAAGCGCTGCCGCAATCGGCAACCCTGTCGCTCCAGATGCATAATAAATGTGGGGATACTTTACGTCAGGACCTGCAATAGGCGCAATATCTTTTGATATTCCAATCAGCCCCGACCATTGATATTCAAACTGCAAATCCGCCAGCTGGGGGAAAGCATCGTAAAAATAGTTGGTCAGTTTACGGGTGATGCGACGATAGTTATGTAATTCGGTGTCCCAATAGGTCGAGAATAAATCACCACCACCCAGGACCAATCGACGGTCAGTGGTCAGACGAAAATAGTTATAAATCAAATGAGTATCCCATGCCATAAGCTTTTTGTCAGGGTATATCAGCGCTATCTGGCTGTCTGTGAGTGGCTCAGATGCTACAACAAAGCTTTGAACATGATATACCTGATCCCCCACAACGCTCAGTTCTGGTAAAAAGTGATCAACACATACCACGATCTGTTCTGCGGTGATCTTGGCGTACGGAGTGGTTAAAACATGATCATCAATGCCTGTCACCTCGGTCTGCTCAAAGATAAGTACACCCTGCGCTACCAAATGCTTTTTTAATGCTTGGCAATACTCATACCCATTAACGCCAAAACTACCTTTGTACGATACACCACCGAAATATCTGTTTGAATTTACAATTGACCGGATCTCTTTTTCTTCAAATAGATCTGCTCGGTACCCAGCTTTAGCTAAATTTTCATACTCTACACGAATGGTTGGCATATCTCTTTTGCTCGTAGCAATCAGTAACCCATCCTGAGCCACATAGCCACAATCAAAACTATGAGTTTTTATGTTGTTCTCGATACGTTGCAGACCATGGCCAATCATATCCCAAATACTCACTGCCGAAGCATAATCATGACGTTTAATAAAATCAGTAAACGACAGCTCTGCGTTTGGTGTGATAAATCCTGCACTTTTTCCCGTTGCTCCAGCGCCACAGTGCGTTTTTTCAAACAGGGCAACTTTTTTACCACGATCCGCAAATGCTTGTGCTGCAGACAGTCCAGCCATCCCACCACCGACAATAGCAACATCGATCTGCAAATCTGTAACGCACTGTATTAATTTTTGAGATTGCACCAACCAATAGATCTGATCCTTAGGAGCTTTTAACGAATGGTTCACATCCTACCCTTTTTTCCTTTTTTCACGATACTGACCTGCTTACCATACCAAACCATACAAGCTTTACAATCCACACAAACTATACTACGGTAACAACAAAGTTATTACGCTCGTGCAAAAAGGACCGTGTATGTTGATGCTTCTTTATACGATAAAAGTTGGACTATTTGCAGGTATTATTATGAGCCTGGTTGGCATGGCATTTGGCATGCTCGGGTTTACCAACCTTGACCTCACTACCTATGTTGGATGTTTCCTATCAGGTCAATCTAAAGGCAGAGCTCCTTTTATTGCAGGAACATTGTTTCATCTTTTTGCATCTGCCTTTTTTGGTATGATGTATGCCTGGATTATATTTTACGCAGCAACTAAGCATCAAATCTACATTCAGCCAACACTGTTTTACGGCATTACCCTTGGTTTAATTCACACGGTTGTTGCAGGCTCCCTTTTAGTAGTCATTGATAAAATCAATCCATGCGTGATCAGCAAAAAAGTACCTCGCATGAGCTTTGCAACATCTGCACATGGCGCACATGCAGTGATCGTATACACCATCATCCATCTGGTGTATGTAACGATTGTGGTCAAGTTACTGGCTTAGTAAGATTTATATCTCTTTCTGCCGTTCATCATAGTCACAATGTTGAAACACATGGGTATAATTCTTTGCTTGCTCATTCCATTGAATTAAAGTTTCTTTTGGAATAATTCTGTGAACTACGACTTTGTAATCCTTGATCCACTGGGCATAGGGAATAAAGTTTGAATCAGCAGCTCTTTCTTCATCTCTTGTTTGTTCCCATGGATAAGATGGACTAATTTCAAAAATTATATTTCCATCCTTATCATTGTAAAACCAACTTGAATAATATGGCGGTGTTTCTATATGAGTATTGCTTATAAAGTAATGCTTTGTTATCACATCAGAATCTTTTATTATGTCTTCTGAATATTGACAACATTCAAAACCTGGATCTTGTTGCTTATCCGTATCAAAAAACAATTCATTATTTAATAACAATTTCATATTTTTAAATTTAAATCCACCATAAAATGTAGTTGACTCTGTATATCCAAACAGCATTTTTATATGTAATTCTTCACTTACAAAATAAATTTTGCTTCGAGCAGAACATTCATCACAACACTGCCCAATTGGATCTGGAACAACGAGTAGATATTCTTTCGTAGTAATCATAAATTTCATAGTATTTATCATCACCCTACCTTACTCTCCTGACGAAAAAGGCTCATGGGTTATCATTTTTTCTAGCTCTTTAGCCTGATTAATCCATTTTTTAATGTTCTTTTTTGGAATTATAATTTTCAGTGTTGGTTTATAGTCTTTAATCCACTTTTTGTATGATATTTTTTCTGGACATGTTTTCTTTGTTTCACCATGCCAAGGATAAAATGGAGTAATTTCAAAAATGATTTTGCCATCTTTGTCATTATAAAGCCAACTATTATAATAAGGACGTATTTTTTTATGATCATTCCCTAAAAAATAATATCGCATGAATATAGTTGCTTGCTGTTTTTCGGCAAACAATTGATTACATTCAATCCCTAAATCCATAGAAATAGTTACATCTATTTTTTTTGTACCATTAATAAGATCTTGAATATAATTACCTTCGGTGAATTTACATGAAAAACTATCAATAAAACTATAGCCGAAACGTATACTAATATTTGCTGCTTCATCGATATAATCAAAGTCAACCATGGTGCAAGTTGGACAACTATCATCATGCAGGCATTTAGGTATTATTTGCAAATACTGAGTATCAGATATTTTATACTTATATATGTTCATTCTGGTCATGATTTAAATCTTGAAACAAATGAGTATCATTTTTTGCTTGTTCATTCCATTGAATCAAAGTTTCCCTTGGAATAATCTTATGAATAGTTACTTTATAATTTTTCATGAACTCTACATATGTCATAAATCCTGATTGGCTTTCAGCATTGTCTACATTAAACCATGGATAATATGGACTTATTTCAAATATAATATTGCCACTTTTATCGTTATAAAACCAACTGGTATAATATGGCAAGATGCCATTGTAACTATTACCTTCAAAAAAATAGTTCTGCATCACATCACTATCTTCTATAATACCTTGACGATACTGATTATATTCAAATCCAGGATCTCTCCGCTTGTCGTTATCAAAAAATAGTTGATTATTTAATAATTCATCAAAATTTCTAAAGCCAAATAGTCCATGAAAAGTTTCTAATTCTGTATATCCAAATCTTATGCTTATCCCTAATTTTTCGTCTACATAATCAATCACACAATATGCACATGCTCCACAAGAACCATTTTCTATCAATTCTGGTATAACATGAATATACTGTTCATCCGTCAGCATAAATTTCATAGTATGCATCATTTTATTTTTCCTGATTTACTCATTAACCCTGCATCTTTTAATGCCGCCTCAACTAATCCTTCAATTTTTCCAGTCTCAATATATCCATGATAGTCACCAGGTACATGTTCATGAAAAATTACCACTTTACCATTTTCCACTCCAACTCTAGTTTCCAATTTTTGATCACCTTTTATTTTAACTAAGATAGATTCATTCAACGCTTGTTGTCCATCACGCGGTAGCTTACCCAAATTGTCTGGTGAATTATCATAATGATCTAATTTTTGGAACATATGAGTATAAGTCTTTGCCTGCTCATCCCACTCAAGTAATGTTTCTCTGGAAATAACTCTACGAATTACAACCTTATAATCTTTGATCCACTGGGCATATGGGATAAAATTTGGATCAGCAGCTCTTTCTTCATCTTTTGTTTATTCCCATGGATAAGATGGACTAATTTCAAAAATTATATTTCCATCCTTATCATTGTAAAACCAACTCGAATAATGCGGCAATTTCTCTGTGTGAATATTACTTACAAAAAAATACTTTGAAATAACATCAGAATCTTTTATTATGTCTTCTGAATATTGACAACATTCAAAACCTGGATTTTGCCGACTCTCAACATCAAAAAACAACTCATTATTTAATAATAATTTAATATTAGTAAAGCCAAATCCACCATAAAAATCATTAGATTCTGTATATCCAAATAATATTTTTATACGCAACTCTTCATTGATGAAATAAACTGTACTTTGAGCAAAACATGTATCGCAACACTCTCCAATTGGATCAGGAACAACGAGTATATATTCATTATCCGAAAGCATAAATTTCATAGTATTTATCATTTTACCTCAAATCCAATTACGTATTTAATTCCAACCGAGCATAAAGACCATGCAAACCTTTAACCCACTCCTGGGCAACATCGCGTGGAATAATGGTTTTATACAAAATCTTATACTGAGGCAACCAATCATCATAAGAAATATTTAAATCAGCAGATGGAGCATCTTTAAAAAACCAAGGATAAGCATTACTCACTTGCATCACAATCTGGCCATGCTCATCATTATACAACCAAGTTAGACAACTATCAAAACCAGACCCTTTATTTTGCAGAAAATACAATTCCATGCCTGGCCAATCCCAGCTAGGTAAAGGACGACCTGCATCTTCTGCTAATGCAATTTTTTGCCAATGTTGATGCCATAATAACCCTATGTCTACATTGTGCCCCAAAATAGCCGGAATATATCGCTGCAAATTCAAGCAACTCTCTACACGCTCTGCAATATAATACAAATCATAACCCACACCACTTGCGCTTAAACATTTTAACTCATCACCCCTACGTAAATGCACAGATAAATAGGTATTATATAAATTAATAAAACTATTATCTTCAACCTCTGTAAGAACTTGCAAATCAACACTTTGATCAATGTTCAACACTAAAAGAGTATTCATCTTCTTCCCGTTTTTCTATTTTTAACAATTCCAGCATAATACAAAACATTTTGCACATCATCCTCTAACTTATCCCAAATTTCTCTATGACCATGGTATTCTCCGGGGCGTTGTTCATCAAAGATGATATAATAATCTTCTTCTACACCTACCCTTCGCTCATACCCTTGGGTACCTTTTTCTTTACAAAGCAATGAATCATTCAAAGATTTTTGACCATCTATGGGACCCGGAGATTTACCACCCTGGTTTCCTCCAGAACTATTTTTATGATGATAGCTTGCACCCGTATATTTCATAGGCTTGCCCCTAGAGTTCAACTTTGGGGCAACTGTCGATGCTTTCGGGTCTTTCGCTGCTTTTGCAGCTTCCATCTCATCTAATTTTTTCTTAGCTTTGTCGCCAATATATCCCAGGAATCCCCTCTTAGCATCCTTGTTGTTCTTGTTTGGATCTTTATCTGGGCCCGGTCCAGAATTTTTATTTCTGTTAGCGTCATTCTTTCGTTGCTGTTGTTCCTGTTTTTTGAGCTTTTGTTTTACTTCAAAATTAAAACAATCACGTAAAGCTGCCTTATCTTTTCTGGAAAGCGTTGTTAAATCTTCTACAACAGCTGCTGTATAATTTCCACATATATGCCGAGTAAATTTAATTATTTTGTCATCTTGCACGACGATTCTATCAGTGCTGCCAGGCACACCTGTAGAAATATCGAGTAATCGTTGTCCATTACCATAATGATAATGGAGACTTGGATCCACCGGCCGACCATCTATGATTGGATCTCCTTCAAACTGACTCTTTGCATATCGACCATTTTGAAAGACTACCTTATTTGCCTCTACTGCTTGACGTGCCAAATTTTGATTTTTGCAAATTTGGTCATATTGCGCCTTGGCTTTGATATATTGATCATATTCCACTTGAGTCATATGCCGAGTATCTAAATCTCTGCGAACAACAACAGGATCTCTAAATCCTGGTATAGAAACAGAAACATAACATCCAATCAGAACAGTACCTACCACAACCGGAGCTAAGGGAGCTGTCACCGCCATTGCTCCAGCTGTCCCAGCACATTCAGCGGTTCCTACCATTGCAGCACCAACCATATATGCTGTCGCCGTCAAAGCTCCAATAATAACATCTTTAGCGTCAGTGCCTTGAGAATTCTTAGGATCTTTAGGATCCAGTGGCGGCATCGATCCACTACCATGAGCAGGAGTAACATGTGCCTGAAGATTACTACCGTTAGACGTTGCTTCTTTAAGCATCACAGATCCAGATGAGGCCTCTGAATTTTTGAATTTTTCTGGAATAAAAACAGGATGCCCATGGTACTCCCGAGGAACCGAAAACAGATCTTTATTTAATTCATAAAATTCCCGCGTTGGAATAAACACCGTTATTTTATCAGTCTGCTGCGCTACTTTCTGAAATCTATACCTCTGCAACCTCTCTAATATCTTGTCATTATGGTCAAAATACTTTAAGTCCTGTTCCGGCTCAACATCTCTTCTGGTAAAAGTCGGCGCTTGAGATAAGCTTATTAATTCAGGTTTAAAAACCTTTTGCTTCTCCTGTTGATCTAATACATCTGCTGCAATTAATCGCTGGGCAATATTGGCACATTGCGATTTTTCAGGAATTGGCCAATAAGTTTGCAATTGACCTTCAATCAATTTTCCTACTTTTGTTGTAACTACTAGACATGCTCGTCCAATCGCAGCATAACGTTCTGCCACTACAGCTGCATGTGCTATCTCGGCCTCTGTTAGCTTTTTTTCCACAACAACTTCCTGCTTTGCCGGGCTAGGAACTACGCGCTTAGCATACGTTGTTGAATCAACCTGCTGAGTAGTTTGCGATACAGACTCAACTATTCGCTGAGTGTGGACCACTGGAGAAGCAATTCGTTGAGTTTGCACTATTGGAGTAACCTGTAGTTGCGCAAGTACTGTTGGAGCAACATATGATTGAGCCCTTCTGCGCTCCTCCCAATCTCTGTTATTCCACTCTTCATCTTCTATTCTTTTCTTCTCTTCTGCCGCCCTACTATCATAATAATCTCGCTCTCTTCTTTCCTCATAATCATCATCACGCGTTGATGATCGCGTAGAAGAACAACTTACAGAACGAGGTTCTTCGCGTCGAATATCTTCCACGGTTGTAGACCGACTTTCTTCTCGTCGGGATTCTGATGATCTACTATGCGAAGAACTACTGCGATCATCATCCCGAGAACTACTTGATGATGAACTACTCGAAGAACGTGAAGATCTAATAGTAGTGCTTCCTGCAAATATCGATTGTGAAATAAGAAGTAATAGTGATACGTAAGCATGTTTATGCATAATGAAACTCTTTGTTAGAGAATAGTTTTTGGTAGTAGTAAATGTTTATACGTTGTAAGGTTTTTTTACAAAAATTAACTGTTAGAAAACGAACTAATACCAGTACGCCTAATAGTTTTAATTTTACATATACCAATGAACGTATTTTTTTGATCGAAACGAGAATAGTTTCTTTCAGATAATTTTGTTGCTGCAACAATACTGTGGTTAGTCAGTAATGTTACATACTTTATGCTCATAAAAAGCTCCAGATAGTAGTAAGGTAGATCTTTTCTTGGTTACTTCTTACGACTCTGCTTTTTTTGCTTATTTTTGTATACAACCAGTAAATAGCTTTACACAGAAAAGTAAACATCAAATTACAAAATAATTTGCATAGATTATAAATTATTTTCTATCATACAACTAATGAGTATCGTTTTTGAAAGGTTGAGTAATGAATGGTTTTTTCTTCAGGTCCATCGTTTTAAGCACAATGATCAGCTTAAACATTACAACAGCACAAATACCTTTTCAAAAAGAACTGCAAACGTTGTCACTACTTACCCCTGCTCAGAAAAAAGAATTAACCATCGCATGGACCACGTTACATCAAATGTATGAAACGCAAAATAGTACAACTCCCGCAACAACGCTGACCGCTCTACAAGCAAAATCTATTGCCCCACTTTTTTCAACCAACTATTTTACATTGTTTGCAAAATATCTATCAAACCCGCAAAATTTTCTCACTATCAAAAGCCCTGAACAAAAAAACTATGCAACAATGCATCTGGTAAAAACAATGGAACGCCTCGCATCTGTTTCTCAATTGTCATTCACGAACAATGAACCAAAAATAAGCTTTTCTGGCGACAATCGTGACTTTGGAGTTATTGTAAATATCAAAAACAATACCGATAGCCGATTTTCAATCTATCAAAGTTCACTCGATGGCAAAATCAAAACTCAAATCGGCCAAGTTGTAGCAGGAATCAATGCCGTCAACCTTCACACAGCTGCGCTACAAAACCCCCAAACAAAAAATGCAAAAACGAAGCAACCTTCTGCATACTATTTTGATTTTTACGAACTAAATGCAGAAAACCCAACCTACATTTCCATTCGTATGTACACCGGTCAAGAACTTATCGATTTCTTAGAGACACTTCCCCGCAAAGACAAGAGCTCTTTTCAACTTAATGGACTACCGACAGGCAAAGAATATTTAACTCATCTGCAAGATTGGTATATGGTTTTAATACAAAACCCAACAGAAAAAACACAACCTGAGCCAAACATAGATCAACGCATTCAGGCAATCAACATTTCAAAACTATCCGGACCTTATCTGTTAAAAATGCAAATCAATCAGTCTTCTGTTGCAATCACAGCACAATCAAGCACGACAGATGAAACCCTTGAACTATTTCAACCATCTTTGACCAATGCTTTAATTCCCAAAAATCAATATGCTCAACTAACACAATGCCCATTTATCATTCTGCCTAGTTTCTTATGGACCATGCCGCAAATCAAGACTTTGTGGATACTGAATTATACAACTTACATTGCAGCCCTAACGCAATACAAAATAGTTGGTGTCAACAGCTTTGGCAAAGCATTTACATATTTTGAACAACTAGGATTTTTTAATATTACGAATGAACATTCCCTGTTTGTAGACCTATATAATCGATTCAAACCTGGTTATAACCTCTACAATGCTTCTTGGTTAATGTCAGCTGGATTATATGAAACAAGTTTAAATATTTGCACTGATATTCCACAAATATATACAGCTCAAAACAGTTTCGGTGAAGTTATAGCAAATGGTCACAATTTTTACGATTTCACATTCTTAACCATATTTGAACCTCAAGATTCTCAAACCGCATCTGAAAAACTGCTTGAGAATAAGGACTTTAATGCTATATACTCACTTCCTAAATACCAACTCTATAGCTCTATCACCAACGCACGACAAACAGATCTCAAAAAAGGAATATTTGGTTCTCTCACTAAGATCAAATCTAATGTTTACAAATTAACCTACAGCAATAAAAAGAATAAAATTTTAAGCTCTCAATATTTATATCTCGATTCACCAGTATCTAACATTCAAATCATCTTTGTTAACTTTGAACAAGAACCAAACTGGACAGGGACAGCTCTTCCTACAAACTTAATACCTCAAAAGCCCGGTGAAACGACCCACTTTAAAGTAACCTATGAATATAGCGCAACAAATAATAAGCATATCCTGCTCACCCAATCAACATCGGCTATTGATAAACAAGAAGCCATTCTTCCACTGTATTTCTCGAAATACCCAATTCAAGAGCTATATGTTGACGTGTTCCATAAATTTAATGTAGCACCCTATACCCGCTGCTTCATTATACAAGATGGAATTATCCCAGATCCTCTTACTTCTTTACTCGAACAAGATTGGAAAAATGGTATTTATATGATTCCAACGATTGAAAATAACGATCAAATCACCCCTAACAACCCAGGAGCCTTAACCCTGGTTTTCTATAAATACGATAAAACCATGATCGGCAAACTCACGATAAATGGGCAATATAACAATACTGCCGAAAAAGGCATCAAGGAGCCGGTAACCGCATATAATCCGCACTTTACCGAAACAAATTGCATCTCAGACTTATACCTAACAACCGGTGTTCTTTTGCGTTATAACTCATAATTTTAACCTCTTAATACCCACCTATCCTTTTGCGAGAGCACCTAAAGGTAGATATACTAATAATTAGTCAGGCACTCAAAAAATGCATGCTTTTTAGTGGGGTTTTTATGAGTAAAATAAATGAATTACAAGCTCATGTCGGGTTTTTATTAAAAAGACACGATATTATCAACATGTCCGTAGTCGATCTTATCAGAGAACTACAACATCATTTATTTGAAGCAAAAATTATCCAACATACAATTACACATATCATCAATAATAAAGTTTCCAACATAGATAGTTCCGTCGGTGATTGGAAATGCCAAGTTCGCACATCTATGATTATCGATATCATACAAAACAATCCTAATTTATATACTTACTTATCAAAAGAATTAAACTCTATTAATAACATTATTACCAACTTAGATAATTTAATAATATCTATTAATCGCCTCACTCCTTCAGCAAGCCAGCAACTACGACAAGATCTTAAGCACACTTCACTATATATGTTTTTACAACAGCACAATGTAATGTATAACACATCAAATATTTTAACGTTTTTAAGTTTATGCTGTTTGACAACACTAAAAAACAATTATCTACCACTGTTTATTAAACATCATATTAGCACCAATAAAATGAAAGCTATTATCAATCATGCAAAAACAACATTGTGCCATTTATCAATCAATTATGAACAAGATCTAGCAAGCAAATATGGTACAACTAATGAACAGTTACTATTAAAACAAATCGAATTCAAGGGCATGCAACATATGACAGCCTTGTTTTCAAGCTTTAGAACTATTTATAAAAAAATGAAACGACAACAACAATCATTCATCATGCAAAACATATGGTTTTGTAGTTGTGGTAAAGTTCAATCAATAGAAAATCAATTATATAATTGTAACAATAATATTTTTACACCAACTAACACCACTGACACTCATCAAGTAATTACAGTTATAGAATCTTATCAATTCCCAGGATCATTATTGGAACTCCAAAATATCCTAGGAATTCCACACAACGAACCAGGTATTCCAAAAGAATATTATCAACCATGCAAATGCCCGAATCCAACGCCAAAAAAATCTATTAAATCAATCGATGAAGCAATTATGGCATTCTTCGCTCAACATCCACAATTCACGAATCACAACCCTATTGATTTTGAAGGCCTCGGACTACTCAACTCTGATCTCAAACAAGAATATGATTATTTACTTACTCTGCCCGGCTTTAGTCGTCAAAATATGAGCATTTTCCATATTAACCATATGTACCCATCAACGATTGCTGATGTTATCAGAGAAACAACTCAGCTCAATAATGCAATGAATCAACATGTTAACAAACGCATCATGCAACCTTCATGCACAATAAGTACACAACTCAATTAATCTTTAAATTTTTTCTTTTCAAAATCATAACCAAAACGCTCAAGAGTCACTTCTTCATCTGCAATCATAGCATCTGCTATTTTATCTAATTTTTCATATGATAGACCTATATATGGACCACTCGTTTTCATACGACTCATGGCATGTAACAAATCCACAAAAGAATTATGTAGATCTCCTGGATAATATGACCAAACCAGCGATATCCATCTACCAATGATTTCTACTGGTTGTCGCTGCTCTACTCGTTGTTTTAATTCCAAACCAATCTCTTGCTTGGTATATATTTTAGGAGTTGTAAACGGCATATCGCGATCATAATATGGTTTATAATCAGCTTCAAATTCATTATCTTCAGGGCTATACCACTCATCATCTTGCCATTGATGATCTTTATAATATAGTTTTTTAGCTTTTTCATATAGCAAGTATTGCTCATGTCCAGACTTAATTTCTGCTAATTCTTGCTGCGATAGTTCTTTTTGACCAAACATATCTACAATATCAAGAGGACCTGAATCGTCTAATGTAAAAACAATATAGTTTGGCTTTTCTTGTTGTAATTTTATCCATTTTTGTTTTATTTCATCATAATTAATAAAGCTCATAAAAAGCTGAGGGGTTTCTTCATACCGTTGATCATAATACAGATCATACGCTTTTTTAAACTCTTGTTTTTGAGCTTCAGAACTATATGTTAACTCCACTTCTTTTTTTATATATTCAAAATAAGAACGCATATATACACAGTGACGTTCAGGTAATTTTGAAAAATTAACAGGACGAAATTCTACTGGTTCAAAATGAAAATAAAGCTCTAATAAATCTCTTTCTCTTGTATAAAACTCTCGTGGAATTTCATACCATTGCTGAGTTGAATTAAATTTTAAATACTGTTTCTTTAGTATCATGGTTTAATCTTTACATAAGGTAAAATAGTTACAATATTAGTACCTGTATCATGAACTTTTAATATAATGCTCATTTCTACTCCATCAACTATTAATTTTTTAGCTGGTTTACCATCAGAAACAAACTCTGTTCCTCGTTCAAAAACATCCCAAGCCGCTTGTGCTATTTTATCCATTGTCCAATTTTTGGGAAATACTGTTTTAGTAAGAGCTATGCTCGTAAAATTATTTTGTATTTTATATTCAAGACTTCCAGACGGTAATCGTATTGCATCTCTCATGGTGATAACTCCGATTTCTTCAAGCAACTGACATAGCTCTGGCGCATGACCTGTATCTAAAAATACTTCATATATTTGTCGTGTATTATTTTTTACTAATTTATAATCAAACGCCAAACTATGATCTAACTTCATAATTATGTCTTTTCTGATTCCTTTTTCATATGTAACTCTTAACTCATACTTTTCTTTAAGTTGTTCAGTTAAAATCTTATTTACTAATTGCTTAATCTCCTCTAGCTTTGTTTTCACCTCTTGATATAAATCAAGCCTATGAAGAGGAATTCCCGTATGTTGCAATGTTTCGGCCATAATTGATTTTAAAGATCGAGCGATTGAACCTGTCGATGGTGGTGGCACATGTCGCTCTGTTTGCATCATCTCAGATGCAAATTTTTGTGCAATATGTTCTTGCATAGTAACTTCAAGCTCAGCAGCAGCTAAAGCAACTTCCTGCGCAACCTGGGAAGCTCCCAACTCCTCAGATACGCAAGAGGCAACTGCTTCAAGTGTACGCATAAATCGCGCTTGTGTTCTAACGACACCTAAAAAAGTACCAAGCCCTTGCATGATTTTATGAGGCATACAAAAATCTGCGACACATCGACTCAGTAGCTCTACTTTTTGCTCGGGAGAACTATCAGCAAATGCGTGGGCCATATGCATAATCGCTACACGAGCCTTTTCATTTTTTTCATCTCGCACATCAGCAAATATTTCAGGCGCATCTAAATCATTATAGACTGACAGCTCTATCAGATCACACATAGCACCAACCAACCCATCCACCGTGTCATAAGGATGCCTGAGCATATGATAAAACTCAGTGACACTACTCTCTCCTGCACGAGCCATGATCGGTAAACAGATTTTTGCACTCTGAGCGTAGCGACCAGCAAATTCCAATAACCAAAAGTTCGTGTTGATAAGCTGTGAGGTTAACGCTATGTGCTCCATTCTGTTACTATCAGATGCGCCGTCTGCAAAATGCACCACGGATGACAATAAATTGTAAGGGCTCGTTACTTCTCGTGATAATTGTGATAGTTGTTGCAACTGAGTGCAAATTTCATGATGAAACTGATGTTGCAACGCAGTTCCATAAAAATTTTGAAATGATGCAATACTGACTCCATGTGCTGATAAATATCCAATGGTATGTGCATCGATATCATATTTCTTTTCACGCTGCTGGTATTGTTCTTGTTGCGTTTGCAATAAAGCCTGCTGGCGTTGCTCATACTGCTGCTCAAGTAGCTGATGAGGACAATCTTGCAGATCTGCTTTATAACGATCATATTTTACTTGCATGACCAAAGCATCTCGCATGGATTCTGTCGTAGCCGGGACTGATTGATGAGCAAGTAAAGATCGAGGTTGAGATGCAGGATTAACCTGCATTTTTTCATGAGTGCGACGTTGTAATTCTGCGGTGATTTTTTGCTCGTAAACAGCAATCTCTTTAGATTTTCTTTGCTTACCGCAACGCTTATATTTGTGCCACAAACCAACCATTAATTCATCAGAAAATCGCCCTGGATATAATAATTGAACAACAAAAGCATCAAGCTTGTAGTTCATCAGATTCGTAATTGCATTGTAATTCATGCCATACAAATCGTAACACTGAGTATCTAACGTTGTAGCGCATGCCGATAAAGATTGCTGCTGATGATTTGATGCGCGAAAACGCCCTGATGCGCGCAATTGATAATTACTGTTCGATTGATCAGCAAGGTCGAACGTTTGTGCAGCACCAACAGGTGTCACGGTGATTTGTTTGTCCTTATGCTGTGCAAAAATAAATAATGGAGTAAAACAGATTAAATCATAATCACTTTTATGTTCATTCCTACTCTCTCCAGCTGGCACACCGTAGTACCTATCGCTATCAAAATTACAAAACAGTAGCAATATGCATAATTGCAGCAACCATGACAAGTTGTTACACTATAATCTACTACTACTGCGCATATGTAAGGAAAATCTATGACCAAGCAACATCAAGCAACACCAAAAGCTTTACTGGCAGCTCAAGAGCTACTGTTTACACCCGCAAAGCTAAATGTACGTGATATTGTAGTGGAGCAAGAAGGTCAGGAATATGAAGCTTGTCATTTCAGATTAGAAGATAAAACCATACAGTTCCGTGCATCGAAAATAACGCCAACCAAAGTTGGGCAATTTGTAACGTTTTGGAAACGAAGCAAAGATGGAATCACCATGCCTCATGAAACATCAGATCAGTTTGATTTTTTAATCGTCAGTGCAACCTGCAAAGATAAAGTTGGTCTGTTTATCTTGTCTAAAAAAGCACTAAGACAACATGATATCATCTCTAAAAGTGGCGTTGGTGGAAAAAGAGGTTTTCGCGTGTATCCTGCATGGGATATAACTAACAATCCACAAGCAATTAAATCACAAAAGTGGCAGCTAAACTATTTCATGCAACTGCAAACAGACCGTGCAATCAACAGCTCCCGATTGCAAAAATTATTGTCCTGAAAAACAGGGCAGCGATAGAATCAACTCTTGAATAATTGGTAGTGGTACATACGTATCAGCAAAACCACCTTTTTTATCAAAATCGACTGTTTTCACACAATGATGCTTCAATCCCAACTGTTGTGACAAATACCAAAAAGAACAATCTCCACGCTGCTGAAAAATTTCAATCACCTGAGTACCAGGACTGCAAAACATCAAATTCGTTAAACTGGATCCATGACAAGCAACAATGATTTCAGCATTTTGAAACAAAGTAATCTGCTGCAACAGCGATAAATCCCACAGATCATAGCGCACAAAACCCTGCGCTTCAAACAATGAAAACACTTCATCCTCGTTAATCATTTTGCGGGAACTATCTTTTTTTCTACTGATAAAAACACGTGAAGCAAATTGTGACGGATCGATCTCTTGCAGTTGCGATAAAGTTAGAAATTTATGTCTGATATATTTTAAAATCTCAGGTGATGTGTACAAACAAAATAACGGATCAGGACCTTGCGCTGGTACGATACGGCCAATAAGTGACGGAACAACCAGCTCATCTGCTTGAATGTAGACCGTGTCACCCGATGGTTCTATTACTTTGTCTAAATCAACACCCCATAGTGACAAAGTTTCTTTTTTAAAAGCTTTATCAAGCGCGACGTACAAATAATCATAATCAATGCCAAATATTTCCAGCAACGCTAGTCGACCCAAAGTCTCCAACATCCAATGAGCATATGCTTTACCCTCTTGCGCAATCACCGCAACTCTTCCTGGAATTTTGGTAACATCCAGATCATGTTTAATTTGAAAACGAGGATGTCGATGCATAAATCGAATATTGCTCGGCCACAAAAATTGCTCTACAAAACCATACTCAGTGAGCACTAAACCAACAATGTTTTGATTGTGACTATACACCGAGCCCTGTGGAATTAATGCGATAAACGTTTCATCAAGCACACCTTGATGTGGTTGCAACGTAGGCCAGAGTGACAATGGAAATGGTTCAAACTCAAATGGTAGTTGGTTTTGACATTTGATATATGCAACATCATCAGTTGCACCAATCAAATCATACATTGAAACCATAGGTATGGTAGCCTCATCTCCAGCTACCATACCAGTTATCAAACTTAAAAGAACAAAACTCCAACTTTTTTGTACCATGAATCGTACTCAGTTACAGACGAGCAACGATATCAGCAACGATTGATAATGGAATCTCAGTATCTAAAAATCCATTGCGTATGACATCAAAATCAGTTGTTTTCACGCACTCATGACGTAAGCCAAGCATTTGTGAAATGTACCAATAGGTAGCAGAACCACGCGCTTGGAAAAACTCAACAATCTGAGTACCCTGATTGCAAAATAATATGTTAGTAAGTCCTGCACCATGACACCCAACGACTATGTCTGCATTTTGAAACAACACAATTTGCTCTAACACCGATAAATCACTCAAACTATAACGCTTAAAACCCTTTGCTTCAAACAATGCAAACACTTCATCTTCGTTCGTTGTTTGACGCAATAAATTTGGAGCATCTTTACGAGTGATAAATACACGCTTGCTAAAATCAGATGCAATATTTTGCTCTTGTGCTTTACGCACTAATTTTTCTTTAACATAGTCCACAACGTAAGGCGGAACATAACTTGCAAACTTGGTATAACCCTCTTCGATTTTTGAAACGAGCGATGGAACAATCAGCTCATCAGCCTGAATATAGTTTGTTTCATCCGCTTCAATAATTTTAGATGGATCAACTCCCCATAAAATTAAACTATCTTTCATAAATGGTTTATACGTCGGAACATAAATATAATCATATTCAATGCCACTCATTTCCACCATTGCTAACCGACCAAGAACTTCAGTAATCCAGTGAAAATAACAATATCCACCACGTTGCGCAAGCACAACTACTCTGCCAGATACCTTTTGAACATTTTCAAATTTTGTTTTCGTAAAATCTTTAAGGCCAAGTTGTTTATATTTCCAAATCAGTTCAGTTAAAAAACAGTTATCGATCACAACCCAACCAGATTTCGAACAAACACGTCCCTGTGGAACCGTTAAAATGAATGTTTCACTAAAAGCACCTTGATGCGGTTGCTCTTCTGGTAACACTGACAAAGGATATGGATCGAAATTAAACGCTAATGTTGGCACTACTGTTTGATACGTAACTTCTGGATGCGTTGTAATAAAATCATATACCGACACAAAATTAACGCTTGATGGATTAACGACTTGTTGCTCAATATTAATCACAACATGGTCAGCAATAGATGATTCGCCATGCGCAGAATCATACAACAGACCATGTTCTACATAATCCATCGTGTCACAGTACGACAGTTCTGCAAACATAACACTCATCAAAAATAAAACTGCTATTTTTTTATGTATCATAAAAATCCTTTTACCCTCTAATAATCACAACATCTGAATATATAAACCTGCTGTATGCATTGTACCGATAAAAAATCTATATTCAACAGAAAAATAATAGTTTTATTTTGTAATAGAAATTATTTGAAAGCAAACGGAACTACCTACTAGAGCGAGAAGCTGGAAAGATAGATGCAAAGCGAAACGATTTTTAGTTTCAAATAGGCGCATTGCGCAATTTTTGCAATATGCTGATTATAAGCCATAAAAAGTTTTAGCATACTCAATGATTTTATCAAACTGTTCTACGTGAGGAGTTTGATCCGTTGCATGATCAATAAAGGTTGCACCAATTACACCAACGTCACAACTATCGGGAGCGCCCAAAGATTTGGGAATGAAATAAAAACAACGTCGCATGAAATATCCGGTAGGAGTCATTTCAATCGCAGCAACATTCATAGATATCATATATTGAAGATCAGATGGATTTTGATTACGAAGCATCACTAGATGACCTTGTACCGGTACCATTTTTTCATCGTGATTTAATTGCGCAGCATTCATGCCGGTGCAATGCACAATAATTTTTTCAGATAACTGATCAAACGATGTCACATTTTTTTGCACAAATGATACACCAACTTTTTCCAAATAGGTGCGCAACTGCAACATCATCGTTGCAATGTCGATAAATATTCCATCATCATACACCACCATCTTACGCTGAGTTCCATTTCCAAAATCAAGCACCACATCTTTGGCTGGTTGCATCATAACACCAACATATGACTCCATGCCAGAACCTTCACGTGATTTACAGTACAATGGTAACAACCGTGCACCAGCAGTAAAATCTTTATGGTCACCACGGGCAATATCTGCATAAAAATGATAGGCTAAGGAAGCAATTGACAGTGGAATTTTACGAGCAGGCATAAAAATACCACCCGCTTTGTGTGATGTTAAATTCTGAAACTGATCAGCATAAACGGTAATGTTTTTAAAACCTTTCTTCGTCAAATCATATGCCGAAAAAAGTCCGATAGCGCCTGCACCAATAACTGCTACCGGCGTATCGACCGTCAGAGTTGTAAGCGTTAACTGTTCGAGCAACAATCGATTCACATGATCTGCACAACCAGGGGCTAGTGACCAACCTGCTCCTGCATGACCATAATTATGAGCAACTATTTTTTCACCGACCGATACGACTTTCATACAGATCACACCACTTTTACATTTGGGACGATAACAAACCGTCTTGGGCCCAATGTACATATCATCTAAGCGTGGGGGTGTAATAAATCGAGTTTCAATTGTGGAACGCATTGTATAAAAACCTAAAAACTATTCTTCATTGTGTTTTGAATTCTAATAGATATATACTTAATCGTATAAAATTCCGAATCAAATCAACCTATGAATGTAAAAAATTATGAATAACTTTATATTACTACAATTTTTATTACTGATAAATCCCAGCATTGGACTCAACTGGAATTATCAATCACCCAATACATTAATCTTTAAAAGCAATGAAAAAACACCACTGTTTAATAAAATTTGTAATCCAACAACTCCCACCGATCAAGAAGTTTTAGATATCATTTCTTTTTTCCGCGATATTCCATTTATGTGGGTGGTTGACTCTCAAGACAGCAAAACAATTGATGTATTAATTAAAAACAACTTAGTACATCGCGCTTCTGCACCTGCAATGCAACTCGATCTGTCAAAATTTACACCAAAAAAACACAACGTTACTATTACCATTAAAAAAATTACTCCTGACCACCCCACCATCAAAGAGTGGTTCGAACAAATCGCATTATCACACAACCTTACTCAGGAACAAGTTCGTAATTATTTCAAGCTGATATATAAAAACGGCTCTCAATCTATACACCTATTTCAAGGTTTTTTAAATGACAAACCAGTATCAACAGGGATGAGCGTCGAACATACCACAGATATTATCAGCATACATTGGGTGAGCACATTACCAGAATATCAAGGTCAAGGACTCGGATCAGCTATCACACAAGAAGCTATTATGCACGCTCAAAAGACTGGCCATACTCAAGCAATTCTAGTTGCAACTGCACCAGGGTATCCGTTATACAAAAAACTAGGATTTACGCAATATGCTACATATCACTATTATAGCAACGGCAGCTGGTATTCTATTGCTCGGATGATTTTTGACGGTCTTTATAACTATATTACAAGAACCAACAAATCATGTGTCAAACCAGCATGATGCTGATGCATTATTTATTTTTTGCATCTAACAACTTGAGTAAATACGCAGATCGAACAGTACCTTTCTGGTGACCCGTTCTGATCTCAGATGGCAACGTTTCTAAAAAGTTATGAGTTGCTTTATACTGATCAAAAATAATTTGATGCTGTATAAAAAATTCTGCAGCAGCATGTACTTCTTCGGGCGAGCTATATTGCACCGCAAACCAATCTGCCTGTTTTTCTTCATGCAGTTTAAATGTGATGTTCAGCAAAAAAGATAATAAAAAATCGGTCATCCCACCCACAAACAAACCTAGTATGAGCGCAAGCAGACCACTAATTTGATATGCCCATGCAGCTGCAAGAATACCACAATAGGTTGCAACTGTTCCCATCACAAAGATAACGATCAATTTCATCCAAGAATAATGACGCACAATGTGTCCCAGCTCATGTTTGAAAATAAAAGCTTGCGCCTCAGAAGTTAGAGCGAGATGCACTTGATGCATTCGTTCTTGCACAATACTGTTTAAAGTAGGTTTAATGTGTGACTGAAACACCGTCATCACTTTTACAGATTCAGGGTCATCATGCAAACCATGCCAAAGTGTTGGATCAACTATGACCGTTTTGCCTGCTGCCATTGCAATCATTTCATTAGTAAATGCATATTTTAAAACCACTGTATCACGAGGCACACCACACTGCTGTATGATTGCATCAAAATAAGCTGCATGAGCTCCTGTCGGCACATATTGCAACATTCTTTCTAGGTTTTTCAACTGAAACCAATTGCTGTAATAAATATAAAGCCCAAGTAGCAGCGAACAGATAATTTGGCTCACCGTATTACAAAGCAGTGCCGGCCAAAATGTGAACAAAATAATAAGCGGTGTCGATAAAATTACAACACCAGTGATTTGCTGTTTGATCATAGAAGAGCCCTTGATCGACATAAAGTTAAGAACTGCTGACAGTCCTACTTAGTATATCAAGAACCATAACGGGGTGAATCTTTATAATTATGTCCTCTTTACTGCAAATCATGTAGGCGTGCATACAGGCCCTTATTTGCAATCAGTTCATCATGCGATCCGGATTCAATAATTTCACCTTTATCGAGTACAAAGATAGTATCAGCATTGCGAACCGTTGAAAGTCGATGCGCAATAGTAATCATCGTATGATGTTGCTTTAACTCTCTCATCAATGTTTCCAATGCTGCTTGCGTTTCATTATCCACCGCCGATGTTGCTTCATCAAAAATTAAAATCGGTGATTTTTTCAAAAGTGCACGAGCTATAGCGATACGCTGACGTTGACCACCTGATAGATTTTTACCCAGCTCTTCAACCTTTGTTTCATACTTGCTTGGCAACTGCATAATAAAATCATGCGCTTGCGCCAAGCGTGCAGCTTGCTCAATCTCTTCACGCGATGCATCAAAAGATCCGTACACAATGTTATCAAGCACTGAACCATCCACCATATAAATATCTTGGCTCACCAAACCAATCAGCTGACGCAAACTTGAAAGATTGTATAGCTTTAAATTGCGACCATCGATCGTAATCGTTCCTGAACTCGGGTCATAAAATCTCAACAATAAATTCACAATCGTACTTTTGCCAGATCCCGTAGTACCTACAAATGCAACTGAATGTTTCGCAGGAATAGTAAAGCTAATGTTTTTTAGAACGGGAACTCCACCACGATAACCAAACGAAACTTTATCAAATACAACAATCCCTTTAACCGTATCAACTTCAATGAGTTTGGTACATTTTATCAACGTTAATTTATGGGCCAGAAGTTGCAAAATACGCTCTAAGCATGATGACGCATCTTCATACATATCAGCAATCGTTGTCATTTTCGTAAATGGCCACAAGAATCGTTGCATTAAAAACACCAGTGCTGCGTACCAGTTAATCGGAACCTTACCCTGAAGCGCAAGCATACCACCATACACCAACGTACTGATAAAACCAACCATGATCACCATACGCATAATCGGAATGTATAGCGCATTAAAATGATGCGTTGCGTTTTGCGCTTTGCAGTATAACGAACTTTGTTTTTCCAGAAGTCGCAATTCATAATCTTGAGTCACATAACTACGAATCGTTACCATTCCTTGCAGTCGATGTACCAAGTGTCCTGCTAAAGCACTCGACATCGCTCTACTGCGACGATACAAGCTCGATAATTTACTTTGAAAAAAGTAAGCTATAAACATCACAACAGGCATAGGAAGCAATGTAATAATTGCCAGTCGCGGTGACACATAAAAAAAGATCATTCCTAAAACTATGCTGTTGACAATCAGTTGCACCAGCTCATTGGGTCCCTTACTTACAAACTTTTCAAGTTGATTGATATCATCGTAAACGACATGAAGCATATCACCCGTAGTTTTTGAAGTCACATATGACACGTCAGCATGCTGCAAACGATTGTACGCTTGCAACCGCAGCTGATGTTGCATCTCAAGCGCTATTTGTCGCCAAGAAACTGTCGCTAAATATTCAAAAATCGACTCCAAAATCCAAAACAGAGAAATCAATGCCCCAACAAAACAAAGCTGATACCAAGTATCAGTGATTCCTAGACGCAAAACGACTGATTTTTCAGGACTGACAATCACATCGATGGCAATACCAATGAGCACTTCTGGTAACACATCAAAAACTTTATTAAACGCAGAACAGATCGTTGCAAAACCAATCAGAGATGGTGATATGTACACATATTGCGATAACTCTTGTAACTCGGCTCTAATTTTCATCAACACTCCCTATTCAAAATATGTTTTTCATAATTTGATCAACATAGATTGTCCATACCAATTTTATAGCTCAAGTTCCAAGAGTTTCATAAATATCAAAGCAACTTCATCTCTCTATAAAATCTGAAAATCAAAAATAATTTTTAAACATTTTTTTAAACTCTATTGTGTATAATCCATCAGGCAATATTTTAAATAATACTGTTTTCAAAAAAGGACACCTTATGAAATTATTTACACAAACTATGATCTCCAGCTTCGTGACAATGTGGTACCTACATCCATCGGTAGCATTAATTTCAATAACTCCAGATGCTGAAAAAGCATTGCATACATTGCACGAGTGAGTAACCCTGCAAATCAAAACAATGAAAATTATGCAGGACTGATAAAATATGGCATCAAAAACCATCACTGGTCTGTGTTTGAACAAGCTTTTATGACCCTTGAAATTGAAACAAGCCGCGCTATCTGCACACAAATTTTGCGACATCGATCATTCACCTTCCAACAATTTTCACAACGTTATGCCGACAACTCAGTACTTGCAGAAACCATTCCGATGCCTGATCTTCGCTTACAAGATTTTAAGAACCGACAAAATTCAATCGATAATCTGACACCCGAAGACAAAGCAATATGGCATGAAAAAATCAATCAACTATTTACCCAAACAATGACACTGTATAACGAACTACTAGCAGCAGGCATTGCAAAAGAATGTGCACGATTCATATTGCCTGAAATTATGCCAACGCGCCTCTATGTCAGCGGCAGCATCCGTTCATGGATTCATTACATCGAGCTACGCAGTGCAAACGGCACTCAAAAAGAACACCAAGAAATAGCCCTGCTTTGTAAAGAAATTTTTATCCAAACACTTCCCACCATCTCTAAGGCTTTAAACTGGACTAACTAACAGATCGACGCCCAGTATATTGGTGGTATTTATGCAAAACACAAGAACAGCGAAAGTTTCTTTATCGAAATCTTCGCTGTTCTTATGTCTTTATAAATTATTACAATCCCAATAATTCTTGATAATTAATGTGACCCATTAATTGATACGGTAACTCTTTACAAAAGAAGAGACAATAACATACCTTTTAAGAACATATGAAAATCAACCGACTGATTCCTCAATTAAAAAAAGAGAATAAAAAAGGAAGATCCTTTATGAAAAAAATATTATTTCTCATGTTTTTATATTCAAGCTATACAGTAAGTATTCCTGACGATATAGAAATGACAGAAATAGCTAAAAAAGAACCTGAAATCACTCGTGAAGAAACACAAGAACTCCACGAACACCAAAATGAAGCCCGACAACTCGAAGATGTGCGAAAAACAGCTCCTACTAAAGATCACACAGAAGCTCAAGAAGCAACCCCACAGCCCGAACAACCAACAACGAAAGTAGATTTTGCTGAAAACTTTAAAGAATTCAATCGCCAAAAAGCGCTGCGCGCACAGCGATATATGCAAGAAGACGCAGCGCGCAATAAACAATGGGCTCGCGAAGATGAAGCTGCTGCTCAGGGACGCGACAATGAAGGATTCTTTACCAGATTTACTAAAAAAACAACCGCTGATGCAGCAACTGACGCAGAGACGCAACTAGTCAGAAATAAAACTATTTTAGAAATTAACAAAGAGCGCATCTTTGAAGAGTTCAAAGAAAAATCTGCAACCTTTGATCTATTTAAAAAACAATACAGTGATTTTTCAGCAAAAGCTCCTTTTGATACATTGCTGCAACTGGGTGACATGAACAAGTTCGTCAACATGTCACATGACGAGCGTACAGCATTGATCAATGATATTAATGACGCAATCACAAAAACCATGTCTGATGATAGTTTGGATTTCCAAGAATCTGATATTGCACCGCTGCAAGATCTTATCCGCCTTACCAGGTTTCACAGCACTGGCAGTTCAGAGTTGCCAGCAGATCTACAAAAGAATTTCGATACAACTTTTACCACAGAGTTTTCAAGCAAAACCCCCGAAGAGCAACAGGAAATCAAACAAAAATTAATCGATATTTTAAAAGAATCAGTTCCTACAGCTCTCGATACCCTGACGAAATTTAATTCCGACATGGAAGAAATCAAAAATGATATCGATTCACTTGAAACACTTCGGACTATTAAAAATGCGGGTAACGCAGCATTCTGGGTACTGGGTACTGTCGCAGGAGTTTGTATGCTCGGTCATACAAGTGTTGCGATTAAAGGTGTTCAGCTCACCATGGAAAAATTTGCGATAGGTGCCAAAGTCGGTTATGTCGTTGGTCATAAAGCTGCTGACATAGAAGCTGAGCTCACCAAACATATTCAAACTAAGATGCAAGCAATCTTTAAACCATTGCTTCCTGAAACGATGGAACTTATCGAAACAATTTCGTATGAAAATAAGGCAAAAAGTTTAACGCAACGCGCAAAAGAAGGCATACAAAACTTAGCTGGCAAACTGGATGGCGCTCTTGAAAATAGTCGCGTTGGTAAGCATTATCGCAACTTAAAAGATAAAGCATCACGAGCTAGCGACTCCATGCATGAAGGCTTAAAAGAAGCAAAGCGTCAACTCATATCTATGCACGACCACACCAGTAAATGGTTAAATGAACAAAAAACATATCGATCTGCAAAAAATCTAGCTTCATCAGTTGGTGAGATCGTAGGACAAAAAGCAAGTGATATAGGTACAGCCATCAAAAGCAGTAAAGCTGCTCAAATTATCCATGATCATGTCATAGATCCTCTTGCAAGAAGAGCTGCTGCCCGTAAAGCAGAAAAGCTTTCCACATTAGATATCAGTGAATTTGATATGGCAAGTAAACCGGGCGATCAAGGAGTGCAAGGAATAATTACACCAGAAACTGAACTGCCTGCAGAAGTAGTTGCACAAAAACCTCTGGCGAAATTAGATTTTTCAGAATACAGACGCCAAGATACACTGCTCAAACACCAACGTAAACAAGAGGATGAACTGCTGCTCAAACAATGGGAACGTGAAGATAAAGCTGCAGCGCAAGTTCGAGACAAAGAAGGATTTGCAACACGACTCACCAAAAAAGCTACTTCAGATGATGCAACGGACAAAGAACAGCAAGCAAAACGAAATAAAACGATTCAAGAAATTAATAGAGAACGAATACTGCAAGATTTTACAATCAAAGCAGCACGATTTGAAACATTCAAAAAAGAATATAGTGAATTTTCAGCAAAAGCTCCTTGGGACAGCGTTCTTGAACTGGGTGATATGAATAAGTTCGTCGATATGACGCACGAAGAACGTACTGAATTGATTGATAAAATGAATACGGCAATCGAAGATCTAATCAATGACAAAATTGCTCTTGATCCAACTGATATACCAGCACTTCTTGACCTCGCTCAACTAACCCTCGATACGAATCTCACACCCGAGCAGCAAGCACAGTTCGAGTCAACCGTGTCTGCAGAGTTTGCAAGCAAAACATTAGAGGAACAAGAAAAAATAAAACAACAACTACTGTCACTTCTTAAAGAATCACTACCTCTTGCCATCAAAACACTGAGTGATTTCAATACCGCAATGGAAGAAATAAAAGGTGACATCAGTAAATTAGAGGACATGAAAGCCCTCAAAGGTGCCGGTTACGCAGCGTTCTGGGTACTCGGAACAACTGCCGGAGTTCTCATGTTTAGTCATAAAAATATCGTTATTAAAGGTATCCAGTTCACCATGGAAAAATTCGCTATCGGTGCAAAATTAGGTTATCTCGTTGGCCATAAAGCTGGCAACTCCGAGGCTGAACTCGAACAACAGATACAATATAAAATGACCAAAATATTCCAACCGCTGCTTCCTAAGACTACAGAATTAATCGAAACGATTACCTACAAAAACAATGCTAAAAGTCTTGGGCAAAGAATGAAGGAAAGCCTACAAAGGCTGTCACATAAAGCTCAAAAACTCGCAAATAAAGCCGATAACACGATAGAAAATAATTTAAACGATGCAAACAAACGAACATACCGCTCCCTCAAGAAAAATGTTCAAGCAACTACTGAAGGAGCAAAAACAACTCTAAGTGGCCTGAAAAACAGTATCGTTGAAAGCAAGACAGTTCATAACGCAAAAAACTTAGCATCAGCAGTTGGTGAGGCAGTAGGACAAAAAGCAAGCGACCTAGCAACATACGTTAAAAGCAGTAAAGCTGCTCAATCCGTTGCTGCAACCGCTCATGATGCATCAAAAGCTTTAAGCAAAGCTGCAAATTCTACAGGTGATGATATTAATACGGTAAAAACTATGTTAGGTATTAAAACCAAAGCAGAAAAGATTTCAGCAACCGATACATCAAAGTATAGTCTTGCTACACCAAAACCAAAAGGTGCATAAGGTCATCTAAGCCTTTATGGACAAGGTACCCCAGCAGGACAAGATTGAACGGCAGTGATAGTTCCTATAGTTGTTATGGTGCCAGTATTGACAGCATCAACATTGCACGGTGCAAGATTAAAGGTACCGGTACCACTATCTACGGTATAACCAGTATCACTACTGTTACCTGTCATAGTAAGGCAAACTGACGGAGACGCATCAGATGTACTAATATCTACCGAAGGATCAGTGTTATTAGATAACCTATTGTTAGCAATAGTACCCGACAAATTAACATACTCATGTATATCAATACCACTGGAGAAATTACTTCCAGCATTTTGATTATTGTTGATACTGTTATTTGCAATATTAATCTCTGCATTGGTTATTGGAGTTGATGGATACATGGTAATACCTGATCCCTCATTATTACTAATATTGTTTTTGGTAATAGTTAGATTGAAATCAGAACTTCCATCATGAGCAATCGCAACCCCATTTGCCGAATTTGTATTTCCTGTAATTTGATTGTTTGAAATTGTCACATTTGCTGTTGTAATTATTCCTGATGAACCTAAAAGAGCAATAGCATTATCACTATTATTTACAATACTATTATCTGTTGCATTAAGTGTAAAATTGTTACCTGCAGCAGCAAAAACGAAACCACCACCACTATCAGTTACCGCATTGCCAATAGCATTGATTTGAAATTCATTAATAACCCCGTTCCAACAATAAAGCCCTCTTGATGTATTACCAGACAATTGATTATCTAATACATTTAAATAACAATTACCAATGGTAGAGTTGTTCGCATCAATCACAATAGCAGACGCAGCAGTCCCAACACTGCCTGTCTGATTGTTAGAGATCGTATTGCCTGTTATTGTTAAATGTGCAGAATCAGTATCAGTCAGTACAATATGCATCCCCCCACATGTATTATGACGAATTATATTCTGAGCAATCGTAGCAAAAAGAGGATCTGTATTTGCTGAAATTAATATCGGGAACGAACTCACCGAAGATGTATTGCTCAATGTGTTATCTGATATCAATAAAGATGCTGGACCATTGAAAACAAGATTTGTACCATTTATATTATTATCTATAGTATTGCCTACTAGGCTTAAATTCGCCTGATTTGCAAATGATGTGTTAATAGTATATTGCCCCGTACCTTGAATCACAGAATTTTTAAGAGTACATGCAACATATGGGGCTGTAGAATCAATATATACAGCATCGTTTTGTCCATTGGTCAGCGTTAAATCATACAAATTAGCAGATCCATAACTACTGCTATACTCAAGATGAATTTGATCAACTGCAGAGTTATTAATCGTACAACTCGATATCTCTATGTTAGACAGATTGGTACCATATATACCATGGTCATACGTGTCAGTTATCGTAAACCCACTAATTTCGTTGCTCGCAGCAAGCGTAATACCATAACCATTCGTATTGGTCATTTTTGGTGCCGTCGTACTATGCGCAGGAATCACAATGTTACCCTGTGTTGTCTGAAGCGAATGTGGCACAGCTGAACCCCAGAATTTTTGATCGAGCTTGAGAGCGATTCCCTCATTCATACCTTTGGTAGTTCCATCTCCTGGGGATACATAAATAATATCACCCGCAGCAGAGTTAGCCTGAGCTAATGCCAAAGTAGGATATGGACTTTCAAAAGTACCTAAAGAGTTGCTCTTGTTATTTACAAACACAAAGCGATAAGGCTGACACGTTGCAGGGTTAATGCCTGGTACACGCTGCGTGCAATGCTGCTCGACAATAATTTCCTGTCGATCCAGTGGTTGCACCATACGAGAGAAAATCAGATCAGACATACCACGGCTGTCATACTCATCTTTTTCTTCTGATCCACTGCCAAACGGTAAATTAAACGTCAGCTGACACTGAAACCGATCATGGAAAACTTTATCGTACGAATTGCTCAGCTCGAGGGTCCAATTCTCTTTGATGCGTGCCATGAGTCGTGCTTTGCCGCCCCAAAACTTACACCCCTTGTCTTTACCTGAAAAATAATACGGACCTACTGCAGCATAGAAATCAACCCATTTTGTTTTGCCACAGTGAACACCCAGCTCAGCATTAACACCCCTGAGTGCTAACTGATAATCTTGCGATATCATCATCTGATTTTCTTGAAATCCTGCAAACTCAATATTTGACGGATATGAAACTGTTTTTTTAAATGGCAAATAACCGTTAACCCGAACATCACAACGTCTTCCCAGAGTTTCTAGACCAAGACCCATCTGGTTGTAGTGACCTTTTTCGGTATTTCTGAAATCATAATAAACGCTACCACCATAGACTCTGTCTCGCGCAATACCTCGCACACCACCACCAGCGTTGACCGCAAGCTTACCAGTGTTAAAAACATGACCTCGCAGATCTAAAAACGGCATTGCTCTCCATCGCTCAGGATCTGGAGCAAAGAATGCCTCCAAAGTTGTATACCCTTTGTTATATCCAACCCCACCACCTTCAATATGCCGAATAGCGACGCGCTTATGCTTTTGATTACTCGGATAAAAAACTGAAGAATATAACGGAGTATCTTGCACAAAAGTCATAGCTACAAAACATATTAAAAATCTAATAAGTTGTTTGACTAAACAAAAGATCATACTCGGCTCTCTCTTTTTTAAAAAGTAGTCTGGATCATGAAAAGCACGTTAAGCTTAACTCAGAAATAAAAGATATTCAAACAATAAAACAGTATTCATTTGAACAAACTAATCTACATGGTTACAATTAATACAATAAGAATCATACTAGGGAAACATAATGTTCAATAAAACAATCACATTGTTATGCATCATCACTCTCAGCCTCAATGTTTTTACAGCACCATCATACATGATCCGACATGTTCAAAAATCAGACATTCATCAAATTCAACAGACATACGTAGCTGTAGCATCAACATCAAAAAACCTTGCACTTCGCCCACATGAAATCACCTATGAATATGTATCAACACTCGTACATGATGTCGTAGATTATGGTTTAGGACTGGTCGTTGAATGTAATGAAAATATTATTGGTTGGATGCTCAAGCAACGATATCATATCGAAACATCACGACATGTTCTGTACAGCGGAAATATTTCTATACATCCTGACTATCAAGGAAAAGGTATTGGTTCACAGTTAATGCAAGCTTTTTTACATGAAGTAACAACTAACCACCATGATATTTTACGCGTTGAAATCTTTGTAGCAGAAAGTAACCCAGCACAGCATCTCTACAGACGCCTTGGCTTTGTGGATGAAGGCATATTTAAAAATGCAAAAATAGACGACTGTGGCAAATTAGAAGATTACTATACTATGACTTGGTTTAATCCAAATTATACATTTGCATAACCACAATAGAGATCTACTTGCCCAATTATAAAAAATACATTATTACTGATGTATGTTTTCATGCGATAAACAGTTTATAAAAAAAGAGTCGGTAATGTTAAAAAAAACAATCTTGCTACATAGTCTATTATGCTCATCTCTGATTTTTTCAGGTGGCCTTCGAAAAAGCCAACCAACAGAAGAGCAAAGAGTGCATTCTCTTACGCACTTTTCCTCTATTGTTACTCAAACACTTAAAGACCCTAAACTTACCAATACTCGTACTCCAAAAAGACAACGCTAAAAGCGCTTTAACTACCAACACAAACAATGCGGAACTGCATGCAAAAAAATATTTGTACGTATATCCTGATGCTCCTGTTTCTTACCGATTCACCAATATCTGCATTGTCAGTCGTGTACAACTTTCGCATAGCTCAAATCACGCGTCAATCAATCGGACATCAAACAGAAAAGCGTCCCAACAGCCTTTCAATACTATTTTTTGATTTCTTTCAAAAAATGCGTCATTTTAATGTTCGTGAAAATTATGCAGGAGGACTGATTACCTATAACCGTGATATCGCGAAACATTGCTACGTTAGAGCAGATTTTGCAGCTTCTCATGTCCATCAAAAAAAAGACTGCCTTTCCACCGTCGAAGTCATAGAACCTGACAATATTTTACTCACAGCAGGACGCAACTTTATGCCAACTGAAAAAACCAAAGTTACTCTATCAGGACTACTTGGCATCCCAACTCATAACGTTAACACTCTGCAACGAGTTGGATTTGGAGTGGGACAAGTTGGCGTAGGAGTACAATTAGATGGTTTATGTAAAATAACCCAACCCGTCGATTTTTTATGGGGTGCGCGGTACAACTATTTTATTCCACGTAGCGCATTTGATACGCAAGGCACATGTCATAAATTCACCGTCGGTAGCATTGCAGATGTAATTGTTGCTCTACAAACCAGCAAGCCAATATCACATGGTATTGAGGGTGGTTACTCTGGCCGATGGGGTTTTGGCGTAAGCGCAACACCTCGAATTGCCAATCTAGACTCTTTAAACTATATGCGCAATAACGTCTACCTCGTATACAAATACACATTCCTACGCAAACATTTTGCTCATCGACTTTTGCTCAACATTTCCTATGGATCTGATGCCAAACCTAAACGCTACGGTTACGATGCGGTTATGATCTGGGGATCATGGGGTATATCATTTTAAGAATCTTGTCTGTGCAAAACATTGACCAACCCTTGATATTTCTCACTTAAAATCTTTATTCTAAAGTAACCATTTTAAGTAGGGGAATATATGAAAAGAATCAAAGCTATACTGTTTGCTATTGGAATCGTATGTTTAACGTCAAATACAACGACCAGCATGCGACGTATAACACCAAAACTGACTGCGCCAGTAGGCCAAGCCGTGAGCAGACAAATTAAACCAATAGCTACCGCAGCTCTCACTAATCAAGCTCGACAGTTTGCCACAACGCAACCGAACTACGTTCCTTCCAATACCGGTGATCAAACTTTTAAAAGACACACCAATTTTAATCCAAACAGCAAACAGCTTGATCCAAAGTTGCTCGAGATCAATAAGCAAGTAACCGCCTGGCAAGAAACTTTAAGTCCTGAGCAAAAAGAGGCATTCGCCCTCTTACTTAAAGATTATAATGACTGGTTTGGATACTACTTAAACAATCCAACAGGAAGCGCTCTTGAATACACCACACAAAATAGTGCTGATTTAAAACGACTTATGCATAATCTACCGATAATTTGGAAGCAATACACAGAAATTCAACATAATCACACAACAATAGAAAAATGGCGAAAAACATTAACACCAGAAGAAAAAATGCTGTTTAAACGCGAATTCGAAAATTATGATGATTGCTTTAAATTTTATTCTCAAAACCCTACTAACGATGAATATCTAGCATATCTAAAAAAATCCAGTGATCTGCTCACGACCGGATTTCAACAATATCAAAAAACACAACATGCCCATGCACAGATAATGTCATGGCGAGCGACATTAACCGAACAGCAGCAAGAACTATTTACTGATACATTTCATAAATATGATGAACTCTTTCAAGAATATAGCCAAGCCCCCATTCGGCAATTTACAGCTCGAAGCCTTGAAGAAATAAGTACATCTATTTTAAATATTATTCATAGTTGTTCCAAAACAGACATTAATCCACTGGTACTCTATTCTGACTTTTTAACATGGAAACAACAACAATCACCAGAGACATTACAAAAACTCCACGCAGAAATCGATCAACTAACACAAAAATTTCACGAGTTAAGTAGTGACCCTAATACAAGTATCACGGATATAATTGGATCTTACACTGACTTATATCGCCGGATTGGTACCAAAATTATCGATGCCCAACCCATTCCAACTGATCAATACAAAGCCCTCACGTCTTTTAATCAAAAATTTACAACCTGGAAAGCAGAGCAATCTCCTGAAACACTTAAATTACTAGAACCATGGATACAGAAATATGAAGATGAATACCAAGTTCTCAATTTAAAATATAGTGCATCATCTACCATGCTGGGAAGGATAAAAAAAATATTCCACCCAGAACCTTATGTCTCTACTTATAAATTTGATAAAATAAAAGATTTTTTCTATCTCATCATACATTCAGATTTATCATCTCTTAAAATACTGCCCGTCATCAAATATATGCAACAACAACATCATCAAATATCAACAGTCGTTGCAAAACTATCACCAACCCAAAAAAAATTACTTGAACAAAAACTCAAAGAATACGAGGATGATTATAATAGGCTCCTAGAGGATCCTACTGGTTATTCGACAGGATCGATATTAGACAGCCAAAGTAGGCTTATAATGCTTTTACAGAAAAATATTCAGATTTTTGAGCCCATCCTTGGTTATGATACTAAGCTACAATCAAAAGCTCTCGAAAGTTTTGGAACCGATCGGTACGATGACGCAGAAAATTTTCATACGACCATAGCTGAATTAAAACCTGAAGCAATCGCTCTACAACACATTGCTCGTACGCACAACCCAACCAGCCCTTTCATTCCTTTATCATCATCAAAAAAAACAATAAATGCCCTGGGTAGCCATAGCGGACATACAAACTTAATGCAGGTTGGTCAAGAATTTCACGCTCTAGCTCCTGCAAGACAATACCATACTTTAATTCATGAGTCCCGACATGGAATGCAGAATGAAGCAAATGCTTTTAATGATCAAAACGCTGCACGAAAACTATATCCTCCCCAAGTTCTTGCCCGAGCACAAAAACATACTGAAAATATAACATGGGAGTCAAATCGTGATCAAAGCTTATGGAAACCCTACGAACATGACGCTGACCATTTTGCAACATCTCATATTGCTTGTCCAATCTGTTTAAAAATAGTTCAATCCCACCACGGCACAACAGAAAATCCTGAAGGATATTTTAATCAAGCAGACATAGAACCTTTTATTCAAGCTGCAAAAAATAATCCTTGCTGTCCAGCGCATAGTATGACACCAGGAGACGAAGCACACAACCGAGTTGTAACAAAATTAAATGCTGCTCTAGAAAAATATAAAATAAATCCAACCTACTCTTTAGCAGAAGAAATTTCGAATCTTGATAAAAAATCAGGAACTCTTTTGCAACACATCCCAGGATACCATACAGAATTAATACGAGCTATTGCCCAACATAAAGAGTTTCTGCATGAAAAATTACCCCCAAAACTGCGCAAAGAAATTGATATCCACCAACAAATGGAGCAAACCGCACGTGAAATTCGTGAAGGAAAATATAAAATGCTGGAAGCCCCTAAACCTCTGATTCCAACTATGCATACCGATATGCGTTAAAAAACTCCTACAGATTTTTTGATTGCGCTGATACAAACAAGGTTGAATTGGACAACACCCTCAAGCCTGCTAAACTAACAAAACGATTAGGGTAATATTAATTTCTGTTATAGGGGTCATGTATGCATATTAAACTCATTCTTTTTACTGCTAGCCTTGGACTCACGATACACTTACAAGCCAGTCGGAACAATACAGAAGTTTCATATGATATACGCAATAGACAAATAGCTGTAATTCAAAAACATATTGAGCATCTTATCGCTCTTGAAGCAAGCAATCGCTCTGATCTTTTATTACTCCAAAACCAAGCTCGACAGAGAATGGAAAAAGAATGTTTACAATCACACAGAGTTGCTCTTTGCAATGCTTGTGGTTTAAAACTCAGATTCGCAAGCCAACCTCAAAAGCAACAATCTAATAACACAAAATTATCGCAACTCTTTGTTAGTTTCCGTATACCAGAAGACATAGCTCAATAAAAATCACAACCAAATTTATAACAATGACACCAATAAATTCCAAGATACGTTCAAAAAATTAAATTAAACTGGCTGACAAATATAAATCTTATTTCCAGAGTTATCACGCACAGCCATTGAAATGCCCCATGGCTGAGTTTCTGGAATACTGACAAAATCGACACCTTGAGCCTTTAACAGTTCATAATCTTTCTTACAATCATTGCTTTCCAAATTCATAAACGGAATATCACCCATTTGTTTACCAACGAGAGCTTTTTGAAGATCGTTAGTAGCTTTCATAATCACTAATTCAAAATCTCTTTTTGCGGGAAAACAAAGAGTCAACCAACGCATGCCCTCAAAATCTGCATCCGTATGAACAACAAATCCTAATTTTTTATAAAAATGAAGCGTAGCATCTTGATCATGCACAAACATGGTGATGTGAGTTATCGATATAAGCATATTTTTCCTTATTTTTACAATATCAGACTAATAATATCATAACTCAAATGATCCATTTTGCTATTGCTCATGTAATGGAATATATCATCACAAAAAAATATTTTTCAACCGTTACTTGCAGAATTCGTAACCATCTTGCTATCAAACTTCTGCTCTTTTTTTCGCTTCGCAATTAATGCCTGAGTTTTTTCAGCGATGTTAACATGCTTTACAACTAATGCTTTCACTCGCTCAGATAATGGCTGCACCTGTTCAACAGTTCCCTTAATCTCTACAGAACCATTTTTTGCTTTCCCATAAACCGGTGTATCTTGCCCACCCACAACTAATGTTTTAGTTGCATGCGTCAAAAGATCGCTTTCTGTTAAAGCTTTATCTTCTACGGTCAAAATATAATTTTGAGTATCTTTATCATCTTTACCATAAACATATTTAGTTCTATTGTGCCATACCATTTTCTTATTTTCCCATCGAATAATCAACGTCGGTTCATAATAATCACCACCAAAACGTATCATCACGGGACCATGGGAAATACCAGTTATCGTTATGTTTGAAATAGAAATTGTTATATTTTCACTGAATAACACCGGTAACATTTCATGCATCGTCTGTATAAACCGTTCTATATGTTTATCCGCATGATGAGGTAATTCATCAAACAAACCATTCCTCTCTCGTGGTTGACTCTCTACTATGACATTTTTAATATAATATGTTTGATCATGATAATTTACGGGCAGTATCGGGACTGGTTTATCTAATTTTATCGTTGTTACTTCATTTGCTTGAAGCAATATATACTGCTTACCAACAGGAACAACAATTTCTTTTTTTGTTAATGCAGTAATTGGTCTAATTTCATACAGCTGCTTAACTAATTGATGACCCATTAACCACCATGATGTATGAGGCAACCGAATACTCATCATATTATAAATAGGCCTTGATCCCTCCAAAAGAACAAACAAACGCTGATAATCAATCAACTTTTCATGAAGAGCCGCAAAATACTCAGTGAAAAAAGATGCACTTACGGCATAACTAACAATTCCAAAACTACCCTGTTTAATAATAGGATATGCAATATTTTCCAAAGCATGATTCACATACTTATTATCGATATTAAACTCTTTTAAATATTTTCCTCCACCAGGATAACAACTGCTCAAAGTTAATGATTTCATATTGATATGATTATTCAACCACTCTAAAACTTGTACAAACTCAGACTTTTGATTACCATCCTGGACAATCGATAAAGCAGCAGTCTTATCATGCCACCCATGACCTGTCAAAAATATATTAAATGAACTATTGGTTATTTTTTTTACGTCCTTATGTAATATGGTAAGAGCTTTGAGTAAAGCAACGTTTGTCGAAATTGAATGCGATCTTTGCCATTCCTGAAGTGATAATGGTGATTTTGTATCGGCTAATGAAAGGTATCGAATTCCAATATCTTTATTTTGCAAACGCAATGGTACCAATAAACAATAATCCTTTGATACCCTTTTATAAATATAACCCTGTGGAATTTCCAAGTCATCAAGAATACCATTTTTAATTAATATTAACTGATCTGAAGCAAGTCCATTTTTCAAGTCAAAATACATAGCACCATGTTTTTTATCACCATCTGTATCATTAATAATAACTAAATCGACCGTTAACTCTTTTTCAAGCGGTATTGCTTCCGATTGCCCACCCTGTTCAGAATCGTTCGGTAAAATCAATTTGGCAATTTCAACATCATTAATTAAATCTATCGGCGTATTTCCTCGATAATCTTTTATGGTTACATCTGCACCAGCTTTCAACAGTGCAATCACCATTGCATGACGCTTTTGCATGATTGCTTGATGTAATGGAGTTTCCTCCAAATATCTACTCTGCCCATTTACATTCAATTTTTTTGTAATCAAAAAATCTACTAAATCTAGATCATTGATTTCAATAGCCAAATTAAAAAGATCAAAATCGGATATGATATAATCACCAGTAGTTAATAACTTTGCACCATTATTTAAAAGAATTTTAATTTGCTTGCTACTTTTGCCAAGCATTGCATCATACAAAAAAGGCCAAGACAAATCACTGCGTATCCCATTAGGATCAGCACCTTGATCCAGAAGCTTTTGTATTTCTACTAGATCATCATTCATCATTGCCCTAGTCAAAGCATCATTGAGTGGTTTTTGTATCACTAATTTTTCTTGGGACGCTGCTTGCACAACACTTAAAACACTGACTATTTCAAAATCTTTAATTCGGTTTTCTACAGCCCATAAAGTCCCAAAAACAGAACAAACAGTACTTATCACAAGCAAATGAATGATTTTTGCATGTTCTCTACACATCTCTATCCCCTTTAACTTTTACTCGTTACTTAATAAAAAGCCTGAGCAAAAATCAATAGTTACGTTCAAGTAGAAGATGATGCAATTCTTCACTCTACTCTAACAACCCTAGCATGAATGACGCGTGATGGTTCTGACATTTTAAAAGTTTCATCATAAATGCGCACGAGTTCAAAACCAGCTTGAAGTAATAATTCTTGCCACTGCTGATCCGAGCGCCAAACGACTTCGATAAGTTCATTTTCCTGCTGTACAACAATGCCATCCACCATCAACTCATACCAACAAAAAGTATCTGCTAATTGCTGCTTGAGATTAAACATACGGCGTCTTGTTAAACGAATCGTTCTACGCTCATCTAGCCGGGCAATAGAGACTGCAATGGCGTCAACGTTAGTATCAGGAACGAAAATATCAATAAAAAGATTCCCACCAGTAAGCATATGAGTATGGATATTTTGAAGCATTTTTAAGACAAGAAGTTGATCCGTAATAAGTTGCAACGAACCAACAGCAATGATCACTGTGTTATATGTATGTGGTAATGCCATAGTTTCAAGCGATTGTTCATACAGCTCAGGACTCAGTCCCAACAAGGCACAGCGCTGACGACAGCGCGCAAGCATTGCTGCAGAATTATCAACACCATCAACAATGTATCCCCGCGCCATCAAAGGAATTTGTAATCGCCCCGACCCAGACATTGCTTCCAAAACCCTGCCCGGATTTTGCTCAATCCAAAAAGCAAAAAAATCTACTTCCTGCTTTGATGCATACTTTTCAGTTGCATCATAAAACAGACTGCAAAGTTCTCCATAAGCCTTTCTATTATCATTATTCATCTATACATTTTTCTATTATAAAAAATTAAAACATATCAACATTATTTTATGAATTATATTCTTCATTATATTACATTTTTGTATAAACATTTATTTTTAAAAAATTTAATATTAATGCATGTTTAAAGTTATAAAAATTTGGTCACAAGATAGAATATCAATTCTGATCATGATACTATTAAAATCATATATTTTTACGATTTATAAAGAATAAAATTAACCATAATTATGAGGAGAAATTAAATAATGAGTAATTTACCAAAATGTCCAAAATGTAGTTCAGAGTATACTTATGAAAACAATGGAATATTAATTTGTCCAGAATGTGCTCATGAATGGAACGAAGAAATAAAAAGCGAAAATACTGATGATAAAAAGATCGTCAAAGATGCGCATGGAAATATCTTGAACGATGGTGACTCTGTAGCACTCATCAAAGACCTTAAGCTAAAAGGGAGCTCTTCGACCATAAAAGCTGGTACAAAAGTAAAAAACATACGGCTGGTCGATGAAGATCATAATATTGATTGCAAAATTGATGGATTTGGGAAAGTCGGCTTGAAATCTGAGTTTGTCAAAAAGATATCATAAAATATCTACAACGTAATTTTTGTAAAAGGTTTAGGTCATGGTTATTGAGTCATCTCTAACCTTTTCTATTAATATTTATTGTTTCTCAAATAGTGCCGGCGATAGCCAGACGAAGTTACGAAGTAACGAATACTGGTGTGCCTGGTTGGATTCGAACCAACGACCTACGGATTAGAAATCCGTTGCTCTATCCAACTGAGCTACAGGCACATGTATAAAAAAGAAGTGATTCTAGAATGAATCGTCTTTAGTATAACAACACATAACTATTTACACAATAACCTTCCTGTAAGTAAACTACTAAAAAAGGAGATTTTTATGTTTGTATACTATTTATTAGTCCTGATCATGACCTTTTCTCAAATATTTATGGCAGGCCACGAAGAATATAGCCAGGAACCAACACTGACTAGAACTGAGTCTGCTGATTCTATCGCTACCATAGCTGCCCGTCACGATCAGATGCTACACAGCGATGAATTTGAGCATCCAGCAACAGAACCAGGAACTCCCCGTTCTCGCCAGAACTCAACAGCCAGCTTAGATGAAGATCACGATCAAACACCTATTAAAAAAACAACAATCGACACAGCGCAAATAGAAGCAAACTTTCAAGCATTAGCTAAAGCAAGATTTAAAGAAAAATCCACCACAAGACATCAAAAATATTTAGACAAGGTAAAAACCTTGTCACCCGAAGATCAAAAGGTCTTTAAAAAACCCGATTTGCTCAGCGGCATGAACAAGCAACAGCTCCTGGAGTTACAAAACAGAATTATTACAAAACTAGAAACAGAAGAAGGGTTCTTTCGGCTTGGCGGTAAACGAAGCCAAACCTTTATCAATGATTTAACAAAGTTACGAGACACAATCACACAAAAGATTAAAACAACTTCTGAAATTCCTGCATTACCAAAGAAAGTAACTACGTTCTTTAATCTGATAGACTCTCTATCACCGCAAGCAAGAGAAATATATAAGCATCCTGAAAAAATTGAAACCCTATCACCTGTGGATCTCGATAAATTTCAACAAGAAATAACACGCAAAATCAAGGAAGAACAAGAAAAACAGGGCATTTTTCGAGATACATCCAACAACTTATTTTTAAACAAACTTAAAGAATTACAAACCAAAATTGAATCTCAAAAAACAACTGTCGCAGAAGCAAACAGTAGGGCAACGCAAAGAGATAATGCTCAAGCAGGAACCCTGAGTGATTACCTCGCAAATAATCTATTCACCAACAACAACGAAACATTTAATATCAACGATGTTAACGATGAAAAAATCACCGTTTTAAATCAACAAATAGAAGAACTTGAGCAAAAAGAAGTACAAACAGCTGCTATTAAAGCAGAGATAGCAGATTTACAACAACAGAAACAAGCGCATTATAAAAACTTATACGACGAAATCACAAATCAAGTTGATACGCTCGAATCTGAGCAAAGAAAATGGAATAAAGCATCAAACAACATGGATGCCAACAAAATAACGCGATCCCGACTCATAAAAGAACTCGATACAAATAAAAAAACAATCGATGAACTAACGACAAGAATACAAGATCAAGAAAAAGCTCTTACTGAGCAGAAAAAAGAAGTGGCAAAACTGCAATCACAACGAGATGCTACAGCAAGCAAAATTAACCAATACACCGAAGATCTCACAAAATTACAAAGGGAACCAAAAAATTATGTGGATCCTGAAACAACAGCAAGAATTAAAGAAATAACAACTCAACGTGAAAAACTGGGCGAAGAACTCACAAACCTCTCCCAACAAATAACAGAAGCTCAATCATCTACATTTAGTAAGCTCAGAAACAAATTTAAATTACCGGATCTTGAAACTAAACAAACACAACTACAGGATCAAGTTAACAGCCTGAGCACTCAGTTAAGAACATTGCATGAGGACGCAAAACCTACATTCTCTCCTGACGTCACACGCAACATTCAAGAATTACAAACACAAAAAGATCTGCTCATTGAACAACAAGAAACGAGAAACGCCACAATAGAAAAGACGAAACGCGATATCAAAGGCGATCAACAAGATTTAGATGAAAATCGACAAGCATTACAAACAGTTCGCGCTCAAATTAAAGCGGATACAGTAACTCTGGCCGCGCTCCCACAACCAACACCCGCAGAATTAAATGCCCGTATACAAAAAGAACTAGAGGCGTATCCTGACGCTTCTGCAGAGGAACGCCATGAGATGATAGAACGAATTAAAAAATTCCCTCTGGTCACCGAGGCAGAACTACTAGCCAGAGAAAAGATTATTCAAGCAAAATTAAAGCATCTTAACGCTATACGAAATCCTCTAGAGCAAGCATCTTTGGCTACTGCTCAGTCTTAAACAGTCTTGCAAATTCAGTGGTTGCGTCTTTCAATTTCGCAGCCACTGAGTCTGAAACATCTTTGGTTATTTCAATCTCTTTGTACACATCTGCGTAAACAGATTTGATAAAACTCGTACATTTTTGCACAAAAGAAGAAATTTCTCTAAGTGGTATTGCATCAAGTATATTTTGTCGAAGCATGAATAAAATAATCGCTTCATCAACAAACGAATAGTGCAAATATTGTTCCTGTTTTAAGATTTCGATTGCAACAGCACCACGATTAAGATGCTTCTGGGATATTTCATCTAGCTCAGTACCAAACTGTGCAAAACTGAGTAGTTCATGATATTGAGCCAACTCTAAACGCAGGGCCTTCGACATTTTTTTAACTGCAAGCGTTTGAGCAGCACCACCCACACGAGAAACTGACAACTCAACGCTCACCGCAGGTCGAATACCTTGTTTAAACAGTTGAGCATCAAGCACCCACTGACCATCAGTAATGGAAATTAAGTTGGTCGGAATGTAAGCAGTAATATCATCCTCTTGAATTTGAATGATAGGAAGTGATGTAATCGACCCACCAGCTTTTAAACAAGCTGAACGCTCAAGCAAACGAGAGTGTAAATAAAACACATCGCCTGGATATGCTTCACGACCAGGTGCACGTCGCATCAAAAGCGACATCTCACGATACGCAACAGCATGGTTTGTTAAATCGTCGTAAATAATTAAAACATCTTTACCTTGGTACATGAAATATTCAGCTATCGCGGTACCAGAATATGGCGCTAAATATTGATTAAGCACAGCTTCACTTGAATCAGCACTTAAAACGATCGTGTACTCAAGTGCCCCATGCTCTTCAAGTTTATTTACTAAACGAGCTAAGTTCCCTTGACGTTGACCAATAGAAACATAAATACAAATAACATTTTTATCTTTTTGATTCAAAATCACATCAACTGCAAGCGCTGTTTTACCGGTATTTCTATTACCAATAATTAATTCACGTTGCCCTTTTCCAATTGGGACTAAAGCATCAATTGCTAAAATTCCTGTCTGAAGTGGTTGAGAAATCGGAGTACGTTCAACAATCGATGGACACTCTTGTTCGACAAAACGTTGATCCGTCGTTTCAATTGCACCAAGGCCATCAATCGGTTGACCCAGTGCGCTCACAACACGCCCAAGCATAGCTTGACCCACAGGAATTTGAAGCGCTTCACCTGTACGTGTAACAACTTCACCTTCGTTAATCGATATTGATTGAGATAGCACAAAAATAGAAACAAAGTCCTCACTCATATTTAAGATGATTCCTTTGTTGCCTCCCTCAAATGTAACCAACTCACCATATACAGCATCAATCAGTCCGTATACTTTACAGATACCATCACCGACTTGTACGACAACACCTACCTGGTCAAGCTGCTGATGAGGCTTATCTTGTAATTCTTTTTGAAGCAGGGAAACTAATTCTAAATCTTTTGTGCTCATTTTATTCCTCATGACGCATTTGATTTTAATTTTTAAAAGCTACGGGATTTAACTCGTTAAATCTACCTGTTGGGCTAGTAAGCGAATACGTGCTGCAATTGAATATTCCCATAACAAAACATCTGATTGCATACGTACTCCTGCAATCAAAGATTCATCAATTATAACGTGACTTATGATTTTTTTACCAGACAATTTCATAAAAAAATCTTCAAACTTTTTCAATTCGTCTGCATCTAAATCCGTAGCTGTACTAATCGTCACCTCAAGCATATTGTTTTTCTCTAAATAGAGACAACAAATATCTTGTACCACGGATGAAAATAGTGGTAATCGTTTATGAACAACCATAATATCAACTAATTTTTTCAAACTATCGGGTAATGAAAAATGCGCAAACATATCATCAACTAAAACATGTCGCTTTAAATCTTTAGTCGTTAACTCACTAACTAGTGACATAAAAGTATGATGTCTACGACAAAATTTCATGACAGATGTCAGGCGCTCAATATCTTGCCACTGCAAGCTACTTCCAAACTCTAATATATATGCTTTTGCATACTGTTTAGCAATTAATGATTGTGAATATCTCATACTTACTATTACTCGTAGAGTGCGCGAAGCACTTTAGTTGTGTACGCTTTACCCAAACTCTTATCTTTACTAAATTTTGCCTGTAAATTCTGCGCTGTATCTTGAAGTAGCCCTGGCAATTCTTTTTCAATTAAGAAACGACGATGTACATATTTTTGTTTTTTTTCTAACTGCTGTTGCATTTTTTCCTGCTGCACCATATGAATTGCTTTTTCTTGCTCTAAAACAGCATTTACTTGTTTTTGCCATAACATAAATTTAAGCTGCAAATCATCATACAATTGTTGCTGCTTTTTCATGCTAATCTCTAAATCGGTACAAGCTTTTTTTAATGTAACTTCTTGCTGTACCAGCATTGCCAAATCTTGCTGCTCATACGTCAAAGCCTGTGAAATGTATTTCACGACATATTTTTGAATGATAAAAACCACTAAGCCAACACGAACAACAATATTTAAACAGTTAAATATTAAATCTATCGATATATTCATAACTCAACATCCGACAGTTCATCATGTAACATTTTTTGAATATTTTGTTTTTGCTGCTCAGACAGCTTAACATCTGAAAGCTCAATGGGCGTTGAAATGCGTACCACATCAACATCATTTTTTGCATTAAATCGAGGGATCATTGATATTAACGCGTGCTGTATCATTTTCCAACTTTGACGTTGTTGCCCAACCAGCTCTTTTTGCTCTGCCATCGTTGTATCAACATTTTTAAGTAATTGATCTTTATACTCTTCATTTTGCTCAATTAAAGCAAGTGCAGGCGCAAAAACAAATCTACGTAAAATGGTATATGCAACCAAAAAATGTAGCATCTGAAAAATTAATGTAACATCAGGAAGATTCATATATTTTCAACGATCTATACGCTAACTTTACCAATAATAATAAATGCTATTAACAAGACATATAAAGCACACGTTTCCACAAGTGCCATTGAAATAATCATGGTCATACGAATTTTTGAATATGACTCTGGATACTTACCCACGTTTTCACATGATTTCGCACCAATCATACCTTGTGCAATTGCTGGTCCAACGGTCCCAATTCCCATTGCAATAGCAGCTCCAACAAAAACCGCTGCTTGTGCATAAGCGCTAATATTTGCATCCATGATCTGTACCCCTTATAAAAATTATACATTTATTTGCAATTATGACGCTACAACGTTTGACAATGTAAGATCAATATTTCCATGAATCTTTAAAAAATCAAGGATTTGAACTACGAAATTTTGTTGTATAGCCACATCGTCTCTAAAATTAACCGTTCCATCTAATACTAAAACAGGTATATTCTGCAATTCTAAACATATATTTTTTTCAATCAACAACTGTTCATGGCAAATATGTAATTTTTGTAAATAATCGAGCGGCACTCCCGCTTCTTCACTGCGATTGCGATTTTTCAGGCGTTGATAACAAACTTCTGGCGTTACTCGTAAATAAATAAAACCAATCGGTAATTCAGTATTGCGCATGTACCAATCCCACATTTGTCCGTACACTGCCCACTCTAGCTCAGAAATCATCTGACCCTCATGAAGCATTCGAGCAAAACAATATCGATCAGAAAACCAAGATCGCTCCATCATCTGAAAACCATCTGCATCTTTACTTTCTGCACACTGCTTACGAATACGCGTCATACTTGCATAAATCTGAAATAATGTTGCCCATCGCATCGGATTTGTATAAAACGCTTGCAGCATATTATGTCCATCTACATTTTGCCACTCATCACAAGGTTCAAGTGAAATCACCACGGGCAAATATTTTTGTAGCATGTTTACAAATGTAGATTTACCTGCACCAATGTTCCCCTCGATAAAAACAAGAGCTGGCTGAAACCCTAATGTCAGCATAGTGCTACATAATGCAAATAATAGAATATGTTTTTTCATATTTACCTTTTAAACTGAATATCTTTTAAAAAACTTGTAACTTGTTTCAAATATTGCTCTTGCATATCAACATCAACCATCAAATCCCCAGACAAATCTAATACTAATGTCGGAACCGTTCCCAAAACTTGATCTATCCCTTTTTTATGCATAAACCAATCTTCATACTTCTGCTCTATCCGCTTTAAGTAATCCAACGTAATCGGCTTCTCTTCAAAACGCCCTCGATGATTGATCCTGTTATAACAAATCGACGCAGGTGTCCGTAAATACACAAATCCATCAGGCAAACGAGAAACTCTCACCTTTTCTCTATCCCAAAGCTTACAGTACAAACTCCATTCCAAACCATCCATAGTGCCAAGCTCTTGAGCAACCTGTGCAAAACAATAGCGACCAGAGTAGATAGAGCGCTCGACTACACACATTTTATCTGATAAAGCATGGTACTCCTGCAGCAACTGATCAACACGTGTAAGTAAAATATAACTCTGACAACTATAAGCCCAACGCGCTGGATTTAAAAAAAACTGCTCAAGCAAATTATATCCATCAACATCCTGCCAAAGCTCATTTGGCTCAAACAACACATCAATATCTAAATGCTTTTGAAGAAATGCCAAAAAAGTCGATTTACCAACCCCAACATTACCTTCTATGCACAGTGTGATCTTTGATTTACTCACCATATCGATCATACTCATGACCACTTACCCCATTACCCACAAAACCTGATTCTAAATCTCGTCAAAAAAAGCGGCTTTTTTTCAAAAAAAACTTGCAAGATAGCATACTATGACACGGAAAAAAGAATACCCCTTTTTGCCTAAAGTAAAAAAATATAGTATGGTTAACGATGAAAAAGTTATAAGTATATACATAACATGATGGTGTTTATGAAACTTAAATTGATCAAACAGCACTGTTCATTTTTAACATTATCTCTTATCTTTTCTGTAGCAACCGCAAATGATCTTTTTAATTTTGACTCTATCGACTTATCAGAGCCTACAGAGTCAACAACTAGCCCAAGCAAGGCTATTAGTAATGATGACTTTGATGACCTTATTAACGGAATAACCCCTGAAGAACTCGCAACGATACGCTCTTGCCCTTTAGGCAACGCAAATAATTGGCTACTCGCATTTGCGCAATTAGATTTTATTCCAGCGCTGAATGCTCCTTTTTATAAAGCAACCTCGATACCAATCACGCGAAACTTGATTCACTATCCAGCAATGGAGATCTGCTCATATCCAGACCTCTCTAACCGTCAATTTACAGGACATATTTTATTTACCCAAACATCCCAAAAAGCATTTCGTACTTCAACTGACGATGAAGTTGGAACACGCATAGGTTCATATCTCAACATTGAAGATAGAACACTGATCAATGTGCTGGAAAAGTTCTTTTCTACCAACAAACAAAAGGCAACAGTAGACTTTACCGCCCTTAATAGAGCGCTTGGTAGCGCACATCTTGAAGAACGACGCTTCGCATTCATGAGCCATTACTATCAAGAAATGGGTAATGATTTCTACTTTGAAGCAAAAATGCCTCTCATTTGGATGATTCGCAACTTAAATTTCAAACAACAATACAAAGATGTTATCGATCAGCAACTTTCTATTTATAAAAGTGGTGGTGGCAATGTTGGTGATGGTAAATTCGATGAAAATGCTTTTGCTGATAAACACCTCATCATGGACGTTCTGGGCACAGGAACAGTTGAACTCAGCCTTTGTAAAAAAGTATGGGAACATAGCAATTGGAGTGTTGATCTAGGAGGAGGACTACTGCTCCCTACTGACTACGCATTTGCATGCGGAATACGCGGTAGCTGCTTTAAACCTATTGAAAAAGCTCCTGTTTTAAATTTTTGCGACATCATAGATCTAAGCACGCAAACAGTTTTACCAGGAGGCGCTCAAATCGCGTCTGATTATTTCCTTGGAGCATTAGATCAACTGTCATCAATCCTGCTACAATGCCCACTAGGCTATAACAACCATTTAGGAGTTGAACTCAAACTGTCTCCTTTCTGGCAAGTAAAGCCGAATTTAGAATTTAATGGTATCTACATATTTGAAGCGTTCTTACCTCGCGAACAACAAAGATTCTTTGTTCCAAAAAATACAAAAGAATCTTTTGCTGACCAATATGCTGCTCTTCCACAATCAACAGAAGAAGAACAACAAGCAAAATTAGCCTTTGTTGAACAACGAATTACACAATTATTATATCCTAAAGCAATAACGACTAAAATGTATCCGGGATGGATCTTTACTTCTATCTCAAGCCTACGACGTGCATATCGCGGTTGGGACTTTATAGCTGGTTATAGTGGTTGGTACAAATCAGGTGAAAAAATTCTCAGTTTCCCTAATAACTCTGCTTCAGAAATGAAAGCTTTAAATCTAAACTATGCAAAATCAGTAAACCCTGAGGTTTATTCAGTAAAACTATTTGGCAAAATTCATCGAACATTACATACTAAACGCCATGATGATTTATCATTATCATTATGGGCCGATGCAACTATTTTCAATAGTGGTATTGGTAATGATTTCTCTCTTGGTATGTGCTTTGATCATAAATTTTAAATAAGGAATATAAATATGAAACGTTCTATTATCTTTTCTTTAGCCCTACTCACCACATTGCCGACAACTCCCCATACTTTATCAAACCAACTTCTTAAAGTTGCTGATCAAGCAGGTGTCTTTAATAAAGCTATTGTCGACATTCTCAAAGTGCGCCAAAAAATAAAAGAATTTATTTCAGGAAAATTTTTTATTAAAGGCGCCCTGTGTCCACTCACCGTAGTTGACGAACAAGGCAACCGAGTATCACAAAAATTAAATGTACTTCTCAAACGTCCAGAAGCAATCTTTGGAGGAACGTTTATCGTTATATCTACCAGCCATGCTGATTTAGGGCTGTATAGCACATCTTCTACCCAATCAACGGTGCAAGAATATATCACCACAACCAACAAACAAAACTTGCTATCACGCTACGAACGAACCAATACTCATGGTGTAGCAACCGGTCTTTTTGCACTACATCCAATCACTCAAGAAGCTCTTCCTATCTATGTTGCAGATTACATCTTAGAAGGATATGATACACGAATTACACAAGCTCACTTTGCTATCCCAGCTCATGATCAAAAAGATTTTGAATTCGCTCAAGCACATGGGCTCAACATTAAACTCGTCATCAACTCTGCAGAGCAAGGTAAATTATCAAGCCCACAATTCAACAAAACAACCAAGCAACTACTATGTGCTTATCCTGGTGATTATGATGATTGTTCAGTCATTGATAGTGATTTCCTCAACGGTTCTATTCGTACAGCTTATGAAACAGCAATGACTCACTTACAAAAAAACAATCTCGGCTCAGAGTATAAACAATACCTCCTCTATCAACTCGGCAACAAACATTATTCACTACATGAACTTCAAATGATCGAATTAACACTCGCTAAAGAAAACAAAGAGTTATCACAAGCGCAAAAAGAGTTGTTAAAAATCATTATGATACAAGCTCAAGCAGATTTCTTGACCATCGTTGAACAGTTCTTAGTCAATGCAAAAGATGCAAAAGATTTGATGGTTGAATTAATCGAAGAATCTTGCTCACTGCGTGACAATAAAGATGCATACTTACTCAAATGGGCTCATTTCAACACAACAGAAACAGAAAAAGTTGTTTTCAAACGTGATATCAACACATTTAATAACTTTTATAAATTTGGTACAGAGCTGGTAGATTTCCTGGGTGACTTTGCATCAAGCCTTCCTTGTGCCCTTGAAACACTCAGAAGCGTTAAAAATACATGAACACCGATCAAATATCCGGAATTATAGACCGAATCCTGTTTCAAAATAATGAAACAGGATTTTCGGTTTTTATGGTTCACTGCAAAAAACATGACCCTATCACGGTCACTGGCAATTTCGTCAATATTCAAGCTGGGCAAGAAATTCATATTGAAGGCACCTGGAGCTTTCATCCAAAATTCGGTAAACAACTACTCGCAACCAGTTACACAGCAAAACTTCCAACCTCAACAGTCGGTATCAAAAAATATCTCAGCTCGGGATTTATTAAAGGTATTGGACCTACATATGCTGAAAAAATAGTTGAACGTTTTGGTGAAGCAACTTTGCAAATCATTGATGAACAATCAAATCGATTATTTGAAATCGAAGGTATCGGTCCAAAGCGCGTTGAACAAATTACAGCATCTTGGCGTGATCAAAAATATGTTGCCAAAGTTATGGTGTTTTTACAGGAAAAAGGCGTATCAACAGCATATGCAACTAAAATCTACAAAAAATATGGCCATGATTCGATAGCAAAACTAACCCAAAATCCATATCGTCTCACCGATGATATCTGGGGTATTGGTTTTAAAACTGCAGACAAAATTGCTCAAAACATGGGATTTGCTACAGGATCAGTACAACGTATTCAAGCTGGTTTACTTTTTTGCATCAAACAAGAAATGAATAATGGTAACGCATATCAGGAAGTAAACAACCTGAAAGAAAAAACATTACAACTTCTTGAAATCGATCCTGAACTCCACATAGCACCAACAAAACAAGCACTCACCACCTTATATCAAAATGATCAAATTAAACTGATTACCTACGAGCAACAACATTTTGTAGGCCTAAGTAGCCTGTATGGATCAGAGAAAGCGATTGCTCAAAAAGTATTACAGCTTACTCAAACTCCAATTACCGACGCAATTGCACCCACCGAATTATACCAAGCACTTCAAAAAAATATGGATCTTGAACTCAACGAAGATCAACAAAACGGTATCTTGCAATGTTTTCAACATAAACTCTCCATCATTACCGGGGGACCTGGCACTGGTAAAACAACCCTGGTTAAAGCACTGCTCAAACTACTAGAAACTTATCAATTCTCCTATAAACTAGCTGCTCCTACGGGACGCGCAGCAAAACGACTCATGGAAAGTACACGTCGCCATGCAACAACTATTCATCGCTTACTTGAATTTGATCCGGCAACTATGAGGTTTCTGCACGACGACACTAACTGCTTAAGCGTCGATTTTTTAATCCTTGACGAAACCTCTATGGTTGACATCTTCCTTGCGCACAACGTATTTAAAGCTGTCTCTCTTAGAACTCATGTGATTATGATTGGAGACGTTGATCAATTACCATCCGTTGGACCAGGAAATGTCTTAAAAGATTTAATTAATACGAAGATGATTGCTTGTACCAAACTCACGCAGATCTTTCGACAAGCACAAAATAGCATGATCATACAAAATGCACACCGAGTAAACAACGGAGAGTTCCCAACCACAGCCCTTCCAGACTGTAAAAAAGATTTTTACTTCATCAAAGAAGAACAGCCTGAGAACTGTTTTAATGCTATTACTAAAATACTTAAAACCACCATTCCTGCACATCAGATCAAAATGGAAGATGTCTCAATTTTAACTCCAATGAACAAAGGAGTTGTGGGCACACAAACATTGAATCACAATATGCAAAAGCTGCTCAATCCTGACGATTCAAAGCCCAAAACATCTTTTATGGGCACTATCTATCGCCAAGATGACCGCGTAATGCAAATCAAAAACAATTATGATAAAAAAGTCTTTAATGGTGATATTGGGACTATTACCGATATTAATCATGACGACGAACAACTGTTAATCAATTTTGATGGCGTCGTCGTACCGTATGGTTTTGATGAAATCAATGAACTAGTACTCTCCTATGCGATTACCATTCATAAAAGCCAAGGTTCAGAATATGATGCGGTAATCATACCTATTTACATGCAACATTTCATGTTGCTTCAAAGAAATTTAATATATACTGCTATCACCAGAGCAAAAAAATTATGTATTTTTATTGGTCAATCCAAAGCTATTGGCATGGGTATAAATAATGCAAAACAAGAACAACGTATAACGTTTCTACGTCAATATATTACCGAGCAGTTAACATGTCGTTAAAATATTATTTTTTATCATTTATATTTGCAACCATCGTCTATCCTCAACAACCATTTACCATCATGATTGACCCAACTGGTGACGCAAAACATACAGGAAGAGAAATCGACGATACATTTGAACGAGGCATCACCATTCAGTGTGCCCAAGAGCTCAAACAGCAACTTGCAAAGATTATACCTGAAGTCAGAGTCATTCTTACTCGAGTACCCGGTGAAACAGTACAACCTTTGCAAAATGCTTCTTTTGCAAATCGCCTCGGCGTAGATTTTTATCTCACACTCTCTTTTTATAAAGAAGTAGAAATTCCATCACATATCAGCTTTTTTTATTACCTGCAAAACGCTACTGATACGTGGCATAAGTACAATACTTTACAGTTTTATCATGCTTCACAAGCATATTTGATTAATATCAATATCACACACGAGATTGCAAAAACATTTATCCAACATTTTAAAGAAAAAAATCTCAATTTAGCTTTTGCAGTACGAGGTATGTTTGGAGTTCCTATCAGCCCACTTATTGGTGTTACCGCTCCCGCACTGTACCTAGAAGCTGGTTTACGCAGCAAAGATGATTGGAAATATCTGATAAAACCACTTATTTCTTGCTTACAAGCAATTACTCCATAAGGTTTGACTATGAATAAAATATCACTCATAACCGTTTGTATTATAACCATGCTGCTTGGTACCTTTTTTTTCTTCTATCAACAATCATGGATCCTCATCTCTTTTCCAACAACCAATCAGCCACTCAGCCATAACACAACTAAATCTATTAAACCTCAACAGGTCACGCTCTGGGTCTGGAAACAAAATAAATGGTTATCAGAAACTTCTGAAATCATACATAGTACCAACATAGCGCAAACGATACAGCTACTACTTAACAATTGGTTCTTACTGCTTGAAGAAGAACAAATTACCGACAAACAAACAACCATTCAATCGGTCGCTTTAAGCGCAAATGGGAAAGAAGCATTCATCTCGTTCAACCAAAATCCACTCGATCCACAAGCAAGCACCTATCAAACATGTATGCTTATCGAAGGATTGCTTAAAACCATACGATCTAATCAGATTCCATTACAATCCGTGCGATTGTTGGTACACCATCACACATTACAAGATGATCGACTTAATTTCGAAATATCATGGCCCATTGAAGGGTACATGTCCACTCCATAAATACTCACCACTCTTCATAACAACCCATCTTTTTTAATCCTCACAATATACCGTTATGAATAAAATATTACTCACATGCCTTTTTATGCTTATTTTAGCGCACAACATTATCCTGACTGACCCTGAAATAAGAAAACAACTAATCCAAAATAACCCTGAAATTTATATGATTCATCAACAATGGAATGCACAGGAAACTCCTACACAAAGACGATCAATCTTATCTTTAAAAAACAGAGATAGAATTTGTACGGCATGTATGCTTATTAGCACACTATGCTTTCTCCAATTGTGCGATCAAATGATTCAAAAATCATAGCTCAAGTTGTTTTTGTATAGACTTCTATTCTGAAAAAATTATATTAATATGATCTTACTTTCATATTGTATAACTATAAAAAGTACTCAATATTATGAATAAAAATTTACTCACATTCACATTAGCTCTTATTGCTGCGCAAAATACTACGACTACAGAAACAAAACGCAGAAAACTTAATTCTCCAAATCCCTCATTACAAGCACCCAATACACCCATGATGGGAACTCCTACCAATCCTAGAGCCAATAAAGAACATGCGAATTCTTCACAAACAATAATTACAGCATGCTTGCAAGCAGCAGAAGCTAGTGTAAGTTGTGTACTTCTATGTTCCTGCGTTTGTGCTCGCGAACTATATATCAAAGCAATGGGTGATAACGACGATCTTTTGTAATTCATACCATCAAAACTTTTATCAAAAGACCTAATGTATCATACAGACCAGAACCATTGTCATACAAAAATCATTATGCTATGGTCAAACACAATAGATCTTTCAATCTTAAAGGAGAGAAAAAATGTTTGACATGATACTTAATAAATTATCTGGACACCAAAAAGGAATCGTTTGCTTGGTGCTTGGATTCATTTTAGTTTTCGGAGCACTTGGTAAATTAGGTTTCTTACAAGATTCCTTAAATATTATCATGATTGTTGTTGGAGCGTATTTACTATTTTGTGGTGCTCAAGCAATGAACTTAATGGGTAAACTGAAAAGTCTCAAAGGTAGAAAATAAAAATAGCCGGTGAAAACCGGCTATTTCTTTAATCACTATCAAACTCATAATTCTATACTGTTATTTTTAATAAAGATTTTCATGCTTGGCCCAGCAATTGTAATTCCAGCCTTTGTTAATTTATCTACCAATGCAAAACGAATATTGCTTGCAATATCCCATTGACGCAGAGTGTTCCCAGAACTCAAAAATCCTCTGATCATAAAAACATAACCCTTATCACCAAAATCCTGCAACCGAACAAATGGCTGAGGAACTTTAAGTACATCAGGATCTTCATCGATTACTTCTAAGCATATTTTTTTGACCAACTGAATATCTGTTCCAAAAGGCACACTAAACAATATTTCCTCAAGACCAATATAACTTCTGGTATAATTCCAGTTATACAGTGATGCTTTTAAAATCGTTGAATTTGGCACCACAATGTTAACTGTATTTTGACGTCGCAAAATAACAGCTCTTGGGCCTACTTTACGCACAACACCCATGGTATCACTATCAATTTTTACATAATCACCCAGCTTTACTGGACGCTGCACAAGAATAAAAAAGTATGCAACAAAGTCAGTGAATAGATCTTTAAATGACCAACCAAAAACAACAAGTCCAACATATGACGTATAGGTCACCAAAGACCCTAATTTCGATTGAACACAGGCTAGCATAATCGCAAAAATAATGATTACATACCGTGAAATAATAATAACAGTATTTTGAATTCCAGGATCAACATATTGAATATCAAATAATCTTTGCAGTACTAATTTTTTGAACAGATATGCAAACACTACACCAAGAAACGAAACAAAAAGTATGTATAATAAATTAATGACCTTAAATGATTCTGGAATAATTTTACCAGCACTATTAACATACTCAATCTTAAATAGCTCATGCAGTGCGATTTTACGAAGCGTTCCATACGTAAATCCATAACTCCACACATGTGAACACAAAATAACAGTGACTATCAAACAAAACAACATACTGGTTATGACATATATCGCATACCATGTTTTTGCATGATCAAAACGCTCACTTGCCACCCCAACACTATCAGGCTCTTGGAAAAACAATACGGTTGAGTACTGCTTAGCAATGGTATACAGCAGAAACATTGTTGCGCAAATACTAATAGTTAAAAATAAATTCCAAAATATATGCCATAAAAGCGATCCATAACCACCAAGGTATGGATCACACATAATCAAAAGTGAAAACAATCCCAACAAAAACAAATAATAATAGCGTTCAAACATATCAACAATACGCTGAGCTATGGCTGATTTTTTAGGTAATAATTGAATGATTTCGTCTTTATCGAGTGAAAAAACAATCGATATAAAAATAACAACATGATAAACACGTAGTAAAATATTAGGCAACTCAGTGACTTGATGTGCCATTACAACAATAAACATCTTACGTAACACTAAAATAATAATCGTAGCGATTGAAAAGAACGAATATACCAACGAGAATTTATCGATTAAACGCTTACTAAGTAAAAAATAATCAAATTTTCTATTAATCGTCAGCGTGATGAGCAACAGTCTGCGCGAAGCATAAATCCAAAACACAATGGAATAGATATAAAACATAATGAGTAATGCAACGGGCACATCATACAATGATTCATACACAAAGCACAAAAACCAAATGTAAAGCGGCTTAAAAACTTCACCTCCAAAACCAATGAGTATTGCAAACAATTGTCTCCATCGATAAAGCGGATCAGTGTCATCATAATCTTCACGCGTAAGTGATCGATACAGCGTTGGCAACAATGCTTGTAAAAAAAGATAGAAAATAAAAATTCCAAACAACATAAGAAAGAAAGCAAGCATGCCACCAAACCCAAAACCAGCAAATGCATATGCAACCTTTTGCATAGTTAATTGAGCGATATAGGTCGTAATAATGATGTACACGTCCTTTAAAAAGAGACCAATATTAGGAATAATATTTCTAATACCATCCCAGGTTACAGCACTCATAGATCGATGCCACACACCAATCATATCAAACTCATGCAAAATAGTTGCCACTGACTCGATAGTCTCTTCATCTGCTCGCAGTAACTGTTCACACAATTCATTCATCTGAAGCATGATTTCATACTGCTGCTCCATATCTTTAATAATATGAGCCAGCATCATTAAACTATCAGCCCATTTTTTATTTTGAGTCGTTGAAGCCAAATGACTGTTGGATCCCAGCTGCTCTTGTTGTCGCGTCAAATATTCAATAGATTTTTGAGCATCTTTAAGTAGCGCATGTAAAGAAACAATCATTTCTTTATGATGGTTAACATCCACCATCAACATTTGTTTTAAATTTTTATATTCTGTACGTTCTTTTTCAAATGTTTCACTATCTTTACTATGTCCCTGCACAATATCGTAGAGCAACTGCACCGCTTGTGCAGAGACAAGAGTTTGACGCTCCTGAGCATCTTGCATAAGCAGTTCTATTTTAATTTTTTGTAACGATTTGTCGTACACAAGAACCATATTTAACGCATACGTTACAGAGTACAGCGCAAATCGATCAGAGACCGTGTGAACATCTCTATCTAGATCAATGAATTGCTGCATATTAGTTACCGATAATTTAAATCGATGCCGTAATCGATCCAACTCATCTTGCGACTCTAATTTTTTTGCTGCCATGTCTTGTCGCAACTTAATCAGCTCAGTCCTTTTCATTTCCGACTGTTTTTTTTGTTCAATATTTTTACGCTCATATTGCTGCACTTCTGCACTATCGATATACAAACGATTACGAATCACATCTGCTTGCTCAGACAATGTATGCAAATGCTCTTGCAAAACGATCTCTTTAGAACTTAAAAGCTCTTGCTGCTTTTGATATAAACTTAATCGCAATGAAGCCAACTCACGCTCTTTAGCGATCACTTCTTTTTCCAAATCTAATAAAGAAATATCATCTTTATTCATATCCGGTTGATGCTTCTTTTCTTCAATAATTTGTTCTATGCTGCCAAAATCTTTTTCTTTGGTTGCAAGAATGCTCTCTTGACGACTAATTTCATTAAATAACTCATCTTTTTTAAGCAATAATTGCCGAACTTGATCTTCAACACCAAACATTTTTTTGGTTATGTTTTGAAAATCAAAAAAAGTATATAAAGATTTTTCTTCTATTAAATTATTTTCTTGTACATTTTCTGCAATTTGCTGAGATCCAAACTCAATATGCTGCTGCAAAAGCTCTAAGATTTTAGCGCGCGTATCTTGAATTTCAATTAAAATCGTTTCTAACTTATGTAATGTATTATTCTTGCGTATCGTAAGATTAGAGGTTTTTCTAATTGATATAGATTTTAAATCTTCAATCTGTTTTTTAATATCAACTATTTTTTGAGAGATATAGTCATTAGATTGACCCCATTGCTGTTGCAACGTGACCAATTCTGTTTTTAAATTTTCTAAATATTTATAACGAGCAGCAGCATCAAGACCTAGAACAATACGAACCTTTGGAGTAGCTATCTCATTTTTTAACTTCGCACCAATATCTACAGCCGGTAACACCTGAATAGAACAAGCCATCACGATGATCAAGCGTAACAAAAACATCTTTAACCTTTACAAAAATCTGTATACCATTTTTATTGCAACACAAAACCATTTATTCACACTAGCGAAGAAACTGTTTTGATTCAATATAGATTTATATGTATCTAAAAAAAGCACGGTATATCAACTGTTCTTAAAGCAGGCCTTGATCAACCAACTGATCCCATCCAAACTGGACATAACGCTGCAATAATTGATCGTCATGTACTATCTTACCATATGGATCTTGCATAGCTATACGATATAATTCTTGTGTTTCAGGCAAAAGTCCACACAATAAAAATAATCGCAACAACGCAATATTTTTACCCTGTGAGGATACATTATCAATATCACGATATAAATATAATAAAAATTCCACTATATCTGATACCGCAACATTATTGGGTATAAACTTTAAACAGATCAACATAATTTCATGTATAAATTGCAACTGCATCACATCTACGCAGTTGGTTGATCGTACGATTTCTAAATATTCAAATCGGTATGCACGATTAAAAGGCTCAATCTGACATAAAATCACTGAACCAGTTGTCAGTAATGCTCCTTGATGTTTTTGGGGATACACACAAAGTACTTTTCCATATTGCGCATGCAAAATCTGCACCTTTTTATAAACAGGAACAAAATTTTTAATAACAAACGCATATGAAATCATTTTGTGTTTCAATCCCAATAAAAACCAATCTTATAACAACGCCATATACGCATTCATCGAATAATGGCGACCTAAAAATCGTTTAATCATTACTTGTGGATTTATAGAACCACCAGGACTTAATATATCTGCAACATATTTCATACCTGTTTCATAATTCCATAAACCATGCTCTTTCATATGCTCAAATAAATCAGCTGCAATCACAGCACTTAATGGATATGTATAATATGCAGCAGCATACTGTTGCGCTAAATGAGTGAAGCTCGTTTCAACATGAAAATCTGGCTCATATACAATATGACGGAATAATTTTTTATGTAATTTAGCAATCAATGCTTGAACATCTTGCTCACTGCCGCCCTTAAATAAATAAAAGGATAACATTGATAAATAGAGTTGCTTTAACATACGACCCGCTCGCCCAAACTTTTGAGCCGCAACCAATTTTTCTATCAGTGGTTTTGTAAGTGGCTTACCTGTTTCCACATGGTGACTAATCGCAACCAGCATCTCTGGCTCATCAAACCAATACTCGAGCATCATCGATGGAGTTTCTAGAAAATCCTGAACCACTTGCGTACCAGAAAACATCGTAAATCGCGTTGCACCAAATACTGCATGCAGCCCATGACCGATCTCATGAAATAAGGTAATAACATCACTAAAATCCAATAAGGTTGGTTTATCTGCTTCTGGTGCTGTAAATTGTGCTGCAACCACGGATGCACCAACACATGCGATACTACAATCATCACGAATCGCAGGAATAATAATCATGTGACATGCATCAGTAATATTTTTACCAGGACGATTATATAAATCTAAAACTAAATATCCAATCATTGCCTGATTTTTCAAAGAACGAACCCCATACACCAGCAGACCTGGAGCCCATAATCCTTCTGCATCTTCTTTTTCGAATGTCACATGAAATACTTTTTTAAACTGGTCAAGCATTGCAGGAACAACATAATCAAGCGGAAAATACTGGGCTATCTCTCGGTCATCAATCTGGAAATATTTTTTACGATACACCGATTTTACAAATGCATCATCCCATGGCTGTATTTTCCCTTGAGGCGTTGCGATAACAGATGGCGGCAATGTGCGTAACATCTTCTTGTAATCACGATCCACAAACGGTTGCAGTTCTTTCAAGAAATTCCATAAAAACTGTTCTGCTTTCTTTGAGCTCTTCATCATTAAATCATGAATTTGATACTCTGCAAAGCTCTGATATCCATATAGTTGAGCTATTTTATGACGATTATCCATTAATGCTTTTAAAATAGATTCATTTTGAGGATATCCAATTTGACCAAACATTAAATAATAAGCTTTACGAGTTTCTGCAACTTCGCAAGTTTCCATAATAGCAAAAAACAATGACCAATCAGACGGCAACAAATAGTTACCCTGATCATCTTTATGTAATGTTTGTAAAACACTGTCAGCTACACCTGTCAACTGATCATCTGCTATGAGAATATGACGATTATCATGCAGCACATTCCCATAATATTGTCCACATAACTGTCCAGAGATTTTTTGTAAATCAGCCAATTCTGTTTTTTGTTCAACAGATAAACCAACACCCTCTTGTATCCCTTTTTGAATCATCGTATGTAAAAAATGCTGTACAGGCTTGCTGACATGATATGGGTCTTTACCATATTGTAAGTACTCAGAAAAAGCTTCATGCAATGCAACATTTCCAACCAAATTGCTCATCTGATATTGCTTTAAATCTTGCACCGCTAAATTAGCAGAAAGTTGCAACTGCGCATTAGAACTAAGTACCGCAAGAACTGATAGTACTTGTAAATGGGTAAAAAACTGTAGATACGCATGTTCATACAAGAGCACGGTATTTTGATAGGTTCGATTTTGTGGCGATACACCATCAATTTCAGTAAGCACTTCTTGCATATGGGTTTTTGTAGTCTCAACTAACAAATCTATTTCTTCTGGTGTACTTGGAAATAATGACACAACGCGATCCATATCCACACGAGCACACATGCGCTCTTGTTCAACCGTTTTTTTCTTACATCCCGCAATCATTAACACGACACATAAAAATGATATTATTTTTCTCACGAAAAACATCTCCTACTTTTTCCCACACAATATGGCTCACTCATTATTAATGAGTACCAGTATACACATTCAACCAAAACACACAAAGACAGTACCTCTACCTATAATATATTGACTTAACTTGAAGAGCTGTACTAAGTTAACTTTAAATAAAAAGGAGTCAAAATATGAATTATTTCATCATATTATCTTGTTTTCTTACTACCTTATTGCAAATTAGCACGCTCGATGCCGGTCACTCAGCTACTTTACCATACGCTGCTTTTCTTAAGAAAAAAACAAAAGAAGATGCAACCCCTGCACATAGCGCACCAAAAGCAGCTAAATATAATCTTAAATATGTATCCCCAAAAGAAGCTGCAACCAATGTCATAGATCTTATGCTAGCTCTTTTTGAATATGACGAACCTAGGGATATAGTCGTTGGTACAAAACCAGCCATCGATGCAAAAAAAACTACAAAATTACCTTACAACTTAAACATTAAAGCAATAGAAGAACCACTCGATAGATTAATTATTTTTGCAACCAACGAAGCATTAACTCCGCTCATTAAAAACGCGCGTCAACAATTTGTAAACATTGCTAAAGTTCTTCAAGTTGCCGTAATACTTCTTCAGAATGATCAACTATCAGATTTATCACTATATCTCCAAAAAAATATGCCTTCTATGCCCGCACATCTCGTGGCAAAATCTCCTGAGCAAATAATTGCATATTATATCAGTCGGTGTTATAGCCCTCTAGTTGAAGAAAATGTTACTGGTTGGTTACATAAAAAACCTCAGTTGTTCATCCAGCCTCAGATTAAAGAGCTTTTCACGCCTCAAAATGAACTTTTTACCTTGCAGGTCATTGAACTTCTCGCGAAATTCAATCCACTTTGGGATTTCTGTGCAAAAATATTCTTTAACGATGATCATTCAACAAACATTCAATTAGAATATCCAGATGCAACCATGTCTATTGAAGCCTGGTCAGATATTACCGAAAATAAAGCTCTCGATCTGTATAAATTAACAACCCACGGTAGTAAAGAAGATGAAGAAGATAAAAAAATAGCAGCAGATAAACACAAACGAGATATGGAAGAGTTCAAAGCGCATAAAGAACATACATTACAAGCATTCAAAGATAACACTAAAAAACTAGAAGCAAAACACCTCGAAATACTAGACCATGAGTTCAAAGCACATGCATTTAACATGAAATTCGAACAATTAGAAGAACAAAAAACAGAGTTGGAACTACTCGAAGTCACACTAACAGAGCCAGAATTACAACTGGTCAGCGACTCTTTAAGCACAGCTCTTGATGCATGCCATGAAATGACAAGCGAAAACCTGAATCAAGCACACCAAACTATTCTCTCAAATTTGATGACAACGTATGAATGGCTACTTGAACCTCAATCAATAAAAAGCGTATTTGATGATGAAGATACAAGTGATGATTATGAGACATACTTACATCTCAAAGAAAAATTTAATCAATATAAACTATATCCTCAAATCAAATATGTCTTACGCAAATTAGTATACACATGGAACGTTTACTGTTTCACAGGATATGCTGGCAAACAAGAGTCAATGGTAACATTAAAATTCAGTGCTAAAAACATTAAAAGAAATAGTATTTCCGACTGGCTCAAGTTCACAAAACTCGCAGGATTTAGCTATTCTGGACAGTTTGAAAAACTAGATGGGCAACCGGCTCCAAAATCAACTTTCCAAAAACTATTTAATGCCTATAAGTGGTTACGTTTAAAAATGCAATCAACTCCTAAAAAAGCTACGCCTGAAGACATAGAAGAACAAAAAGATTTCATCAAGAATTTTAAAGATGAAACGCAAGCCCTTATGGATCAAGAAGCAAGAGAAAGGGCGAAACTGTTCGAACTATTTAAAGAAGGTAAAGCACAACTCAAAAATCGAAATGCTGTATTGCCATCTCCAAAAGCAAAAGCTCCAGCTGCTGCCAAAGATGAATCAGAAGAGCCAATGATTGTCAAAAAACAACCTGTAGAAAAAGCAAAAGAACAGCCGGTTGAGTTCGACGCTGATTTTGTCAAAGCGCTGCGCGCTGCTCGTGCCAAAAAGAAACAATAATATAATTCGAAAAAAGAACCTCTCGGCAACGAGGGGTTCTTTTTTTAATCAAGACCTTTTAATTTTAACAGTTGATCTCGTAAAGCAATGGCTTTCTCAAAATCCAAGTTTTGTGCAGCTTTATGCATCTCCATCTCTACATCAACAATCATCTGCTGCAACTGCTCAGGAGTTAAAGATAAACGGCCACCAATACCTTTTGATTTCTTATCTTTTTTAACATCAATTCGACCAAGATCCAATGCTGCCTTAGAAATAGATTGCACCACTTCACGCACTACCGTTCGAGGAGTAATGCCCCACTTCTGATTGTATGCTTGTTGAATCGCACGGCGACGCGCAGTCTCTTGTAATGCAAACTTAATAGCATCGGTCATTTTATCAGCGTACAACTTTACCACACTTTCTGTGTTACGCGCAGCACGACCAATAATTTGAATCAATGATTTTTTATCACGCAAAAACCCTTCCATGTCTGCATCCATAATTGCAACAAATGCTACTTCAGGCAGATCGATTCCTTCGCGCAGCAAATTAACACCCACAATGCAATCAAAGATCCCTAAGCGTAATTTTTGAAGTATTTCTGTCCGTTGTGGCGTCTTTAAATCACTGTGCAAATAACAAACCTTAATCCCTTTTTCTTCTAAGTACGTCGCAAGCTCTTCTGCCATTTTTTTGGTAAGCACCGTAACTAAACTACGAAAACCTTTGTCCGTAGTTTCTTGCACCGTCTGAACTAAATTAGCCACTTGATCCTTACGAGGGTAAATCTCTAACTCAGGATCCAAAAGTCCGGTTGGACGAATAATCTGTTCTACCACTTGATCACTATGAGCTAACTCATAATTACCAGGTGTTGCAGAAACAAAAATCACATTCGAGAAAAACTTCTCAACCTCATCAAATTTTAAAGGACGATTGTCGCGCGCAGACGGTAAACGAAATCCAAAATCGATCAGAGTTTGTTTGCGTACACGATCACCATGATACATACCCGATATTTGTGGTACCGCGATATGTGATTCATCAATAATGAGCAAAAAATCATCTTTTTTAAAGAAATCAAACAAACAAAATGGTGCTTGACCTGGCACGCGACCATCAAAATATACGGAATAATTTTCAATACCAGTACAAAATCCAGTCTCTTCTATCATTTCCAAATCATGCGTCACACGACGCTCAATGCGATCACGATAAATAGGATTTTCCACCGTTGGTGCATACATTGCAAGCTCTTGCTTGATAGAAACCAATGCTTTTTTCATCATATCTTTAGATGTTACAAAATTTTTTGCTGGAAAAATAACGGTTGTATCAAAGGTTCGATCAACATTGTTGGTTACTTTTTCTACCCAAGATAATGATTCAATCTCATCACCAAACATCTCAATGCGTAATTTTTTATGTTTTTCATAGGGAACACATACTTCGACTACATTACCCATAACGCTAAACGTACCACTTTTTTTATCAATGTCATTACGCTCATATTGCATGAAAACAAGGCGATGGAGTAAATCTTTTCGCGTTATATTTTGGCCAACATGAATAGGCAACGCTTGTTCTGCATAATCAGTCGGATTACCCAGTGAATAAATACAAGATACTGACGCGATGATGATAACATCACGACGTTGCATCAAACTGGCAATTGCCTCAATTCTCAGGCGCTCAATTTCTGGATTAATTTTTGTTTCTTTAGGGATATACATATCCTGCGCAGGCAGATAGGATTCAGGTTGATAGTAATCATAGTAGCTGACAAAATAACAAACTTTATTTTCCGGAAAGAATAAACTGAACTCTTCATACAACTGAGCTGCGAGTGTTTTATTAGGTGACAAAACGACTACCGGTCTATTTTGCTTGGCTATAACGTTTGCAATGGTAAATGTTTTTCCAGAACCGGTAACTCCAAGAAGCGTTGATTTTTTGCCTTCATGATCTTGCAGTTTTTCAATGGCAGCTTCTTGATCACCAGCAGGCTTAAATGGTAAATGTAATTTAAATAAACTCATAAATCCTCATATGGTATACGCTCTGGAGCATCCCTATAGTACTGTGCCACCCGTATTCTTAACCAATTCAACTCTCGTGTCGTTTTCCTTTTTTTTCTGCGATCAGCATAGACATTAATAAGCTCAAAAAATTGATCAGAACTAGACAATAGACGTTGTCTGCGTTGCTCAATCCGCAATTCATGTACAATTACCCTATCAAGCTCATTCTTGCAAGATAAACCATCAGTATCTAAACAACATTGTACCACGATGTGCAACAATATACCAAAGCAGCAAAGCAGCATTTTCTTCATCTGTTTACCTCATGCATCTATTTTTGTAGATACCTTTACACTCTCACAATTCACTCTCAACTTACAAGCATTGAACAGAAAACAAATACCTCTCAATAATTTACATCTCGTCAGTAGCATCAGAAATATAGTACAGATCATCATCCAACGGCTCGCGCTGTGTTTGTAGCGCCACAGGTACCAGTAAAGCTACAGGCACTACGTATCCCATTGGTTGTGTCTGATTTGCCACAGAAGTGGTAACACCCACAACAACTCCTAAGTTATTAGTTGCTTGCGCAAATGTTGGAAAATAATGATATCGAACTGCCAGATCTTGCAGCTGAGCTTGAAGCGACGCAATAGTCACCGGACCAACAGTATCTGCCATTTGTCGTAATGTTTTATGATAACGTTGCCCAAAACGCTCTACATCTTGATACACGCAGTCAAAATCATGTTTTCGAGTGGGAGAATGAGGCTCTTCGACGGCGTCTAAAAAAACAGCCATCGACGCCACTCTCTGCCCTAAGTCAGCAAGCTTCTGGCGTACCTCGTCTCTTTTTTGAGCAGATTTCGCCACTTTTAAAGCTTCGCGCTCTACGCAGCAGAGTTGCCTACTGTCTTGCGAACCCAACGCCATCTGACAAGTCACCATAATGACCATCAAAACAATATAATTTCTTTGCATACCAAGCCCCCTAAAACACCCTATCTATCCTACTTTAAACTATCTAAGTCATCCCCATGCTGTTGAGGTATTTAAGCGACCTGATAATCTATATTTATATTAAATTTATAGTGAGATTTCATCGTGAAAACGTATATTTTCAATATTTTATTACTTTCTAGTTTGTACGCTTATAGCGCACAATATACCGTTTATGCTCATGGAATTATTGATGGACCAGCACAAATAGATCGATTCAAAGACGTCATTGCTACGCCACAAATAGCTCCCGTCATTTTTCCTGATGCTCAAATCGCCTCTAGCTGGAACCTAAATGGTATCATTGGTCAGCTTAGCAATTTGTATGGACAGAAAGTCAACAGTACTCACAGCTTTTATGGTAAACATATCAATAGAAATGCTATGTACATGGGCCAAGATAACGATCTAGAAGCAATATCAACAAAGATTGCCCACATTCCAGCTCAAGAATCAATGATTTTGTATGGCTGTTCACGAGGTGCAGCCGCACTACTTACCTATCTTGGAAAATATAACCCAAGCAATATCGCAGCCCTGATACTCGATGCTTGTCCTACAGATTTACCTGCGACATTACATATCAAATTAGCCTCATGTGGTATACATCCAACATGGGCCAACTCAATTTTTACAACACTATTCCCACAATATCAAGCATCAAAAGCTCTAACACCTTTTAATGCAATTCCACTGATCCAAAATAAAGATTTACCGATTTTGCTAGTCCACTCACAAAAAGATCATGTAGTGCCCTACGTCCACAGCTTACAACTGTATCAACAGCTACTTGATCATGGTTTTACCAATGTACATCTCATACTACTGCCACATGGCAGACATGCATACGCATTACAAGATGAAACAATAGCTCCGCTGTACGCACAAGCCGTACATAGTTTCTACAAAAAATATAATTTGCCTCATGATGCAACAATAGCTCAAGATACGATACAAGAAACTATTTTGACCAAAGAAGAAATAAAACAAAAAACAACTGCTTATCAAGAATCAATACAAAATATTTTATATACCAAACGAGCGATATATTCTGCATCAATTGCCATAACACTCATCCTGCTCTACTACGCAAAAAAAAATCATTAAAGTAATTCTGTTTCGATAACTCTTGGTTCACTACCATCGATAAATTTTACTTTTTTTCCTGGTTTCGTTTTTACGGCTTTGTAAAACGTACCATCAACGAAATGAACACCCGTATCATCATACAAACCATATCCCGGATGAAGTATCCCTGCCGCTACAGATTTTTGATAAAAAGGTAATCGCTCTGGTTCTGTATCAAAGTGAGGACAACCAGATCCTGGTAAAAAACCAAGACCATCTACAACTCCTAGTGGCCACACAGAATCAGTAACACCTTGCTCAAACCAACAAAGCATTCCAGCACTCAGTCCAGAAAGAACAATCCCACGATCATATGCCTCACGCAAAACAAGATCAACTCCCCATTCGCGCCACAAAGCTAACATGCTCCGCGTGTTACCACCACCGACATAAATGATATCTTGCTCTAACAATTTATCTTTCCAAATAGGATCAACACGACCAAACAAGGAAACCCACATCGGAACAGCACCAAGAGATACAAATGATTGATAAAATTTTAAAATATAATCACGCGATTCATTACTAGCTTGTGATAAAAAACCTATTTTGGGATTTGGTTTATCACATAAAGAGAGAAGATATTTTTCTAATTTTAATTCTGGATCTCGCGTAAAACCTCCACCACCCATCACAAAAATTTGCTTCATTGTTTTCTCCTTTTTGACCATAGGGATGATACGCGATTTGGTACCATCCCTATGGTTCTCTATTTAAGCTTTAATTACAAAATTAACTAAACGATCTTGCACAAAAATAATCTTAATAATCTCTTTTTGCTCAAGCCATTTTAAAATCAGCTCTTTCGCTCTTGACTCAACAAATTGTTTATCAATATTTTTTGAAACCGTAAGCGTTGATCGTAATTTACCATTGACCTGAATTGCGTAGGTGACTTCATCTGTTTCAAGCATTGTAGCATCATACTGCGGCCAATTACATTGCGTCAACTGCATATGAAGAACTCGCTCTAAAAGTTCTGATGCTGCATGTGGTGCAAAAAGAGAAAATAAAGTTAACACTGTTTGTGCTGAATCATGACTCAACTGTACCTTATCTTTCATAACATCATTGGTCCACTCCATGAACGATGCAATCGCAGTATTTGGTTTAAATGCTGCAATACGATCTTGCACCTCTTTAACTAAACGATGCACGCGTTTCGTTACTGCAACATCTTCCATTTGTCCTTTTGCAAGTACTGTACCATCTTGCAACATAAAATGTATAAATCGATTTGCAAAACGTTTGATACCTTCAACGCCAGCATCTTGCCATTCACAATCAAGTTCAGGCGGCCCCATAAATAAGATGTACATACGTAAAACATCAGACCCGTACACATTTACAATCTCATCAGGATTAACAACGTTGCCCTTCGATTTTGACATCTTTTCAACAGCACCTGATTTTTCTGAAAGTTTACAAACCATTCCCTGATTAAAAAGTTCGGTAAATGGTTCATCAAATGGTAAAAAACCTGCATCATGCAAAACTTTTACATAAAAACGGGAATACAATAAATGTAAAATTGCATGTTCAACGCCACCAACATATAAATCAACCGGCAACCAATATTTCAAATCCTCCTGTGAAAATGGTTGCGTTGTTAAATCTGGATTCGGATATCGCAAGAAATACCAACATGATCCTGCCCACTGTGGCATAGTGTTGGTTTCTCTTTTTGCGGGTAATTTACAAGTTGGACATGTTGTATTGACCCATGAATCAATGACCGCAAGAGGTGACTCACCAGTACCTGTTGGTTCATATTTTTCAACATCTGGAAGTACCACTGGTAATTCTGATTCAGGAACCGGTACAACTCCACATTTTGTGCAATGTACTAATGGAATCGGTTCACCCCAATAACGCTGACGAGAAAATATCCAATCGCGTAAACGATAACTTATTTTTTCTTGAGCAAGCCCTTGCTCAACCATATATTTTACGAAATCAGATCGAACTTCTTTTCCGGTTTTACCTGCAAATGGCGCTGGCTCTAGAATGATGCCATTTTCCATATCAGCAAAACAGATTTCTAATGCTTCTACCTGTTTACGTAGTTGCGGATCTTGAGGCACCATACCCACTTTTAATGGAATGTTATATTTTTTTGCAAATGCAAAATCACGCTCATCATGTGCTGAACATTTTACAATACCTGTGCCATAGTCAGCCAACGCAAAGCTTGCCACCCAGATAGGAAGATCACCATTTCCAAGGGGATCGACAATGTAACGCCCCGTAAATATTCCTTCTACAGCTTTTTCATCATAATTTTTTTCAAGACGCTTTGTGGTAAGTGCCTGACAAAACTGCTCAATCTCCGCACGATTAGAAACACCCTCTAAAAGCTTTGGTAACAGTGGATGATCAGGAGCAATTGCTACAAATGTATCAGCAAAACATGCTTCAAAATGTGCAGAAAAAGTTTGAATATCAAAATTTAAATCTTTAACCGGTGATGTAAACAAAAGTCCTGAACTTTTACCAATCCAGTTTGTTTGCATCAACTTTACTTTTTCAGGCCAATTTAACTTATCAAGACCTGTGAGTAATTTTTCAGCATATTCGGTTATTTTAAGTACCCATTGACGCACTTGCTTAGGAATAACGATAGAACCACAACGTTCACAACCACCGTTAACCACCTCTTCATTTGCAAGACCGGTCAAACAGGATGGACACCAATTAATCGGCATCATTGATTCGTATGCAAGTCCACGTTTATACATCTGCAAGAAGATCCACTGAGTCCATTTATAATATTTAGGATCAGTAGTATCAAGTTCCTTGGTCCAATCGTAAATCGCACCAATGGTTTGCAACTGTCGTTTAAAAACGGCAATATTACGCTCAGTAACGATACGAGGATGTTGTCCTTCTTTGATCGCTGCATTTTCAGCAGGAAGTCCAAAAGCATCCCATCCCATAGGGTGCAGCACGTTGTATCCTTGCAGCACTTTTGCACGAGCATAGACATCTGATAAAACATAGCCTCGCCAATGTCCGACATGCAGTCCTGATCCTGATGGATAAGGGAACATATCCAGACAGTAATATTTTTTACCATGGTTATTTGGATTTACAACACCATACGGATGCTCGCTCCAATGCTGCTGCCACTTTTTTTCAACCTCGTGCAAATTATAAGACATAAAAGACCTTTTGCGCTTAGGATACAACAAATAACTTATGCTATTTAGTATACATCAGATCAAATTCTTCACAAAAAAGATTGATTTTTTTTTAGTTATTTTCTAAGGTATGGTTATCAAAAAAAGCGATGGGAAAAAAGAGCAGTAATGCACATGTACATCAACAGGCCAAAGTAGGAATTACATGCAAAACACCCAAGTACAAAAACAGCCTTTGATACAACATACTCAAGAAGATATTTTAGTAATTCCTCGTATGGTACTATTTCAACAAACAGCACCATGGCACGGTATCAATTCTACGATATTTGACCACTATGCATCCATCATACAAAATAATGCAACCTACATGCCTCGTGCACATGCAGAAACCAATCCTGCCTACAAACAAATAATCCCTTACATTTTATTTACCTATGATCAAAAACTATTTGTGATGCAACGAAAAAATACCGCTTCAGAACAGCGACTTGCTAGCAAATTCTCTCTGGGTATTGGTGGTCACATACGCCAAGAAGATATTGTCAGTGGCGATATCTTATCATGGGCTGATCGAGAATTTGAAGAAGAGATCAATTACTACGGAGCAAAAAGCTGTCAAGCTATCGGAGTACTCAATGATGACACCAACGACGTTGGACAAGTGCATTTGGGCATGATCATCCTGATGAAGGGAAGCAATGACCATATCACAATTCGCGACGAACACAAAAGCGGTACTTTACTGACTATTGATGAATGTCGCAAGCTTTATAACAACATGGAAAGCTGGAGTCAGCTCTGTTTTGATTTCATCATACAACATCAAAATCTATTACAATAAAAGAAGGCAGTACCATAAATACTACCTTCTATAATGAAATCAAACTGTAAATTATAATTTACAGGTACAATTATCACCACAGTGACAACCACAGCCACCTTTGCCACATTTTATAATGCGCCAAACAATCCAAATTAATGTTAATCCAACAAGACCAGTAACGAGTAATTTATGCATATGTGACATACCTTGCCACTGCATCATAATACTGTCTTTCCAATTCATACACACCGATTCAGTTTCGTCAGCTTGTAACATACAGCTTGTAGCTATCATCAATAAGAACTTTTTCACGCGACACCCTTTTTAAAAATGAGAAATATTTTCTTGCATCATCATATTTTTTTATAAATTTTTCAAGAAACTCTCAAATATTACCATACCAATCAAACAACAAATTTTACATGCTCATAAGCTACAAAACGATAATCACCTTTGTTACCTATTTTAAGCCCGATGGTACCGACATGATCTTTATGCACCATGTAGCGAACATGAATTTTAGACGTTTCAGGAACTTGCGGATATTGCAACCACATTGATAAATAAAATGGTCCATCATACCCACCCTCTGCTTCCCCGCTTGCTATACCACCATATTGTACATACACCGGCAGAAAAGAACCTTTGCAACATTTGATGATTAACTGCTGCTGACTTGGTAAAGATAATGATTTAGATTCACCAAAATGAAATGTTGAATGCGGAAAAATAAATGCTGCAGCAGCATCTGATCCGAAATAAATTTGAAATTCACAATTGTCAGTATCGTTTTCTATGGCAATCAACTTTAACCCTGTTGCATCATTTGCTACCACTTGAGCATTTAATGTTTTCGCATGAATCTCAGCAACGGTTCCAAATAAACATACCGCAAAAAAAATAATAATTGATATAACCAGTTTTGGTGTAATAGAGATTTTTGAGTCCATAATATTCCCCCTTGTTTCATATCGGCTCTTTCACGAGCACAATACCAAAAAGAAGGAATATTACGCAATAATCATGTATATTTATGAACTTTTCTTACGTCCAGACCATAGATCCTGTAGACGTTCTTTTACACGAGAAATCGTGTCTTGCATTTTTTTGACACCACTTGATGTCATACAGTGTCGACATCCTTTTTTGCGGTCAATTAGCGGCCTCATGCCACTCTGTCTCCAGTCGCTCATTATATCTCCTCCATTTTTAAGACTTTATAGTCTAACAATACCGTATTTAAGCGGCAAAAATCAATAGTTTAATAGGCTTTTTTAGGAAAAAGATAATGAACGCGTCAGAGCTTTATCTAGGGCACATTTCAGAGCTGAAAGTAGGCTTTATCAACGATAAATATGTATTCCATTCGGAGTGATCACTTTTCGTGATCGACAAAAAAGCCCATTCGATCTATCAACAAAATAATGCGCATCATCATAAGCTGGCGGATTACCAACTGTCTGGCCATAAGAAGGTGGTAATACCTCTTGAAATGGCATAGCTAATGATACTATCTGACGAGAACCCTCAACCCCAAAAGGTTGCTCTACCAAAGAAACACTAGTAACTTTAGATGCATATGGATTATTGCGCCTCGTTGGTAATTCTACCACCCCAACAGGTTGAGCAACTACAACCACATGATCAGTTTCTGCAACCGATGATCCTTGCTGCACAGAGCCGGTTGATAGCGCAGCTTGTTCTCCTGAACTATTGCTCATGGTATCTGGTGAAACAACTGACTGAGTCATACTATTCTTTTTTATCCCTTGGCACCATCCTGCAAATATTGCTCGCAACCCATCATGCTCTCTTTGCTCTTGTAAGTCATGATTCTTTTGTTCTAATTGACCCGCAACAAATATTAACTTCTCTGATCGATACTTACGCATAACATTATGTGCCTGATCAACTAAAGCTAACCCGTCATCTAATCTTTGCTCATATGCCAATCGCTGATTTTCCACATGCTCGACCGCAGTTTTCCATGCAGCGCTATCTACCTGAAGCTTGGCACGCTGCTGCTTCACTAAACGTTGCAATCCAACAAATTCAATCCATGTTTTCATTCTAGATTTCTGTAATGATCCATTATTTTTCTTCACTAAATATTCAACACCAACTCCATCTACATCATGCAAGCCCTGTCTCGCAAGTTGTATCGTATCAATACCTGCTTGCACCCCAAACTCAACACCTTCCCTACTTTTTTCTAATTGCTGTGCCGCAACTACCCACTCCTGAGAGTCTGCCTTTAATTTCTCACGTTGTACCAATATACTCTGTGTCTCATGATCGCATGCTGTTTGTTTTAAATTATGTGCAGTATCCAGTAACAATCTTCTCATACCATCAAAGAACTCTTTCTGTTTTACTGTTTGCAATTGAACAATCTCTCGCGCTTGCTGACTAAACAACAAAGTAGCCCGGGCGTCTTGAGAAAAACAACCATACAGTTCCTTCAATGCCTGATCATGATCCTGCACCATTGGACGACAAACAGTATCATCAAACTTTTGCACTAACGACTGTTCATAATACGCATTAAGATAATAACGTAAAAATGTACTCGTTGCATCACGACCAATAGAACCAAATCCACATGTAGCTTGCGCAAAAACTCGTTTCGATACTAAATTCAGTAAATAATTTTCTGCAAACTCTTTGTAACGAGTATCACTCAAACATTCCAACCTAAAACTATCCATCAATAACGTATAAAAAGCATCAATTTTACCTATACCCATTTCAATATCCTTAACACTTTTCAATTCACTTACAGGGCGACCTATTTGTTGCCCAGCTACTTCAACAGCCATACCATATAATACTGGATAGAATTGACCATTATGATATTTTTTAAGACGTAAAGATAAATCAAGTAATAAAGGAAGAGATAACGGCTTCTGCAGAGATTGCTTAATACGATCTGCATGTATTGGTGTTTTTACGGCATTCATAATAGAATTACCTAACCGTGCGGATTCACAAGACCTATATCTCCACAATAATATCCGAGATCCACGTTTAGTCGCAAGTTCTTGCTTATCATAATCTACCGTTAAAACCTTACTATCAATCTCGCAAGCATCAAGTAAACGAACTGGAGTAACAATAACCACTTCATCCGATAACCACTCCTCAAGCCCAGTACGACTTTGCTCGGCAGTATACCGATTTTTAAAAAATGGGTGATTGACATAAATACCATCTAATTTCTGACAGCATTTACCAATATTTACAAAAACATCACTCTTACATTTTTTATTTTGCGAAAAACAAGCAAAATCTAATGCGGATTGTTTTTCTAAAAACTCAACGCCATATCCTCTGATAATATTTAAACAACCAGCTTCGACAAACTTTCGTGGATATTGAGGATATTGTACAGCATAACACTCCACAATCTCTTGAGGCACTATCTCTGCTTGCGCCGTTTGTGATGACTGCGCACTACCAAATACCGATGATACTGAAACCATTAAAAATACAAAAAACTGTAACCATCGAAAATTACTATTCACAAAAAACCCTAATAAAAAACAATTACTAAATATTACAAAATAAATTAATTTTATTAACAATACATCTACTCATCTACTGGCATTAGAGACTGTGTATTTCCAGGAACTGAAGCAAACTGAATTCCGTAAGGCATAAGAAACAGACCTTCATCAGATTCAACACCAACAACAGGCCGTCCATTGAAATAAATCTTACGAAGATTAGCCATCGGCACATCTACATTCACAGGTAAACCTACAGACTCATTTTTTTGAAGAACCCCAACAGCATAAGGATCATGTCGTCGCACCCTGATCTCACCCTGCTGCACAGGAGCTATGAGCGGTACAGATTGTTGTTCCGAACTGTTACTTATGGTATCAGGTGAAACATCTTCTTTAAATATCCTATTTCTTTTTATCTCTTGACTCCACCCATTTAATAGAGCTCGCAACCGATTCTGTTCTCTTTGTTGTTGTAAGCCAGAATTCTTCTGTTCTAATTGACGAGCAACAAAATTTAACGTCTCTAATCGATGCTCACGCATAATATTGTTTTTTTGTTCAAGAAGAGCAAACCATTCGTGTAATCTTTTTTCATATGCCAACCGACAATTTTCCACATGCTCTACCGCAACTCCCCACTCCTTAGAGTCTGCCTGCAATTTTTCACGTTGTGCCAATATTGTCTGTACTCCCTCAACACATGCCTCTTTTTTTAACTTATGTGCGAGACCAAGCAAATGTGCACCAATTAACCCCATAGCAACATTCACTTTTTCAGCCGTCCACTGATCCGTCTCTCGCTCACGCTGACGTAACAGTAAGATGGCCCGCCCATCTTGAGAAAAACAATCATACTGTTGCTTAAATACTCGCTGATAATCCTGCAGCATTGGAAAGCAAACTGTATCATCAAATTTTTTCACTAACCACTGTGCATAAAAATCTGCAAAAAGAGATTTGCATATAGTCCGAGTAATCTGACCACCCACACTATCGCGATCAAATAAACTTTTATCAAATACGCGTTTTGATACCAACGTTAACAAAAAAGGCTCAACAAAATTTTTATATCGAAAATCAAAGTGTTTTGTTGCACCTGTTATTAAATCTATTGAATTATAAAAACCACAAACTTTATTATATTCGATTGTTGACCATTCCTGTGTAGGCAGCCCAGACTGCTGCCGAACCACCTCGATACTCATGCAATATAATGTCGGATTAAAAGAATCTTGAGCAAAGCCTTGTATATACTTTAAAAACCCACTTAAATGCTTATCTTTCAAATAAGAATCTAAATTCAACGCACTTGTAACTGGTGCATCTGCAGCTCGCATACCAAGATCATATAATCGCTTAGTTTCATGCAAAACATATAATTCATAAGCGACACTTTTTTTACCATTAATCACTCGCACACTATCCATAGGCTTAGTCGCATAATCCTGTGTCAAAAGCTTACGATCTTGCTCATATACATCCAATAATCTTGCAGCCGTAATAATATCTTGTGCGAACCAATCCTTTAAATCCTGATGATGCAATTGCATAGCATAAGACTTTTTAAAAAAACTATTGTGAATATATATATTTGCTAATGTTGTACAAAAACCATTAATTTGCTTTAAAATATCGCTTTTATACAGATTTCTTCTTAATAAATCTGCGTTATATTGTTGTTGTAAATAAGGCTCTCCCCGCTCTTTAACAATTTTGAGGCACGCTGTTTCTACGAACTTTTCTGGATAATCAGGATTACAATGTTGAGCATAAAAAGAAACGATGCCTTGAGAAACTGCTTCGGCAACAGCTTCTGCTGCCTGCATACTTTCAAGCATACATACTGGAATCGTTAACAACAGAATAAATTGTAGCCATCGATGATTACTATTCACAAACATTCCTATTAAAAAAACTTGAATTTTATTGTTGATAAACATGCGTTCCATCGCGAGTCACATATTTCGTGATCACAACTGGTGCACTCTGCTCGACACAACAATGCTCGCTGCCGTAATGATCGCGATAAGATGACGCAACCGATAATGTTTGAGTTCTATCAAAAACAACAGGCGCATATGGATTATTAACTCGTGAATTTGACAATCCTACTACCGTAGCGCCAACACCTACCTCAGGAACAGCAACCGATACATCTAGCTCAACTGCTGCAACCGACGATCCTTGTTGCACAAAAACTGTTACAGGAGAAACTTGTTCTACTGAACTATTACTCATAGTCTCAGGCGAGATATGAGACTTACTATTCTTTTTTATAAGTTGATAGCATCCTACGAGCATTGCTCGCAACCAATTCTGCTCTCTTTGATGTTGTAATCCATGATTTTTCTGCACTAATTGGTCTGCAACTGCATGCAGTTGACGCTGATGCTTCTTATCCTGTATAGCTGAATAATACCGAGCAAAATATGGTTTTAATACCACTAAATCATTTTGTTGCGCAAGTGTATCTGCCTGTGCGCGCTGCTGTTTCTTACTCGCAACAAAATACATCCACTTTTGCATACCAGATTTTTGCAATGATCTATTGTTTTTCTGCGACAAATATTCAACACCAACTCCATCTACATCACATAAACCTTGCTTTGCAAGTTGCATCATATCAATACCACCTTGTAACACAAGCTCAACATTTTTTCGATTTTTTTCTAATTTTTCTGCTGCAACTACCCACTCCTGAGATCCTGACTGTAATTTTTGACGTTGTGCCAACATACCCTGTGCCTCATGAGCACATGCTGTTTGTTTTAACTGATGAGCACGATCAAACAAACATGAACCGACCATACCTAAAACAACTTTGTCTTTCTCTAATATCAATTGATCCATCTCTCGTTGACGTTGACTAAGCAACACATTCGCTCGCCCGTCTTGCGAGTAACAATCATACTGTTGCTTAAATGCTTGCTCATAATCTTGTTTAATTGAACTACAAACCGTGACGTCAAAATTTTTCACCAACCACTCTCCATAACAAGAATTTAAAACACACTGAAAAAGATGACGAACAGCAACAGCTCCACAACTTCTATCTAAAGCCGTATTTGCAAATATTTTCTTTGATATACATCGTAATAATAGCTCCTCTGCATACTTTAAATATCGGACATCACGAGCACCAGTTTCGAAAATAATTGCATCCATAGAATTATAAAAATCACAAACTTTTTGCGTTTCTATTTGCCCCCATTTAGAAGTCGGTAGACCTGTTTGCTGCTTAACCACTTCAATACCCATACTGTATAGATTCGGACAAAAAGTATCCCCTACTTGCTCTTTTGTCTCAGACAAAAAAGAACGTAATGCAACATCATTCAAATTTCTCTCTAAATAAGGCGCTTCTGGAACTGACATACTACAAATAACCCCATACGAAGATCTCAATCTTTCTTTTTCACAGATGATATATAGTCCTGCCGCAAGACTCTGCACTCCATCTTCAAAATAAACAACATATGGCTTTTTATCATAATCCATAGTTATAGCGCTGCGATCTTTTTGATACGCATCCAGCACGATATCAGCCGTAACGTTTGTATCAGAAAAATGTTCCTGTAGTGCCGTACGATACTGCTCCTTGGTATAACGTTGCTTAAAAAACGGATTGTGTATGTACACATTTGCTAATGTTGTACAAAAACCATTAATTTGCTTGAATGCATCGCTTTTGCTCAGATTTTTTTTGGATAAATCTGCCTTATATTGTTGTTGCAAATAAAGTAAACCATGTTCTTTTGCAACTTTTAGGCACGCTGTTTCTACAAATTTTTCTGGATAATCAGAATTACAATGTTGTACATAAAAAGATACGATTTCTTGAGGAATGTCTATTTTCTGATCACAGTTGTGAGTAAAAAGAGGGATAATCAACAATACAAAGAATTGTATCAAGCGAAAACTAAAAGGGGAAAGAATAAACATGAAGAACCTTACAATAAGCAAATAAAAAAGAGTTAATGATATTCTAATCAGTTTTTCTTTTTTTTCTACATGCAACCAATGTTTTTTGGCTACGGATAAGCAAAAAGTGCACCTGCGCACACAGGTGCACGCGAAAGAATCTATTTATAAGTTTTAATTCATACCAATTAACAAAGACTATTAGGTTTTGATTTTGTTTGTAGCACGGCTATTAAAGATTTAAGACCTTCTGCGCAACGATCACGAAGAGCTACATTACTTCTCTCATACAAAACTGTATTTTTAGATGTAATTACTTTCACTCCAGCATTAATAAGTTGATATAAACCATAAGTCATTTGACGTCTCGCCCACAACAATAACGCCACTCGTGCAGCATATTTTCTTTCCTTATTCACTAGCGATCTCACACAAAAAATCATTCCAACACTTACCAATAATATCAATACAAATAAATGTTGTTTCATATGACTTCCTACTTTTTATCTAGCATGTTCATATGTTATTGTTGCCTTGACCCTACATTCTGATCACGGCCTGTTAACGCACCTCGACTTCCTCTATCACCGCTAATACGCACAGGCTCTCCCATTAAAGCTGTAGCTGTTTGACTATGCGGCCTCCACATATGATGTATCAAGGCAAGCCCTCCAGGACAACATGGTTGTTCACATACTTGTAATACCAATGCCGCCATACAAAAAGGACAACTGGTAGAACGTTGACGATAAACCAAAGCATCATATGCGCAATTTCGACGCACAAGCTCTTCTTCTATTTGCTTAAACCGTCCTTGTAATCGCTCAAGCTCCAATTGTAAGTTAGATTTTTGACGAGAAACTTGCGAAACCTGATCAATCGCCTGAGTATACAATACATCTTTTTGTAACATCTGTGCAATGCGCGCGTCATCTGTATCTTGAGCTTGAATTGTTTTTAGTCTTAATTTTTCCTGCAGCCCTTGATATTGCTCAGCATTTGCTGCTAATAATGCATGAAGCCCATTAACTTCATCTTGCAACTCCCCTATTTCTATATGCAATTTCGCTTGACCACTATCTGTCAACATTTGTAAGTCTAATCGTTGATACTGCGGGTCCTCAACTTGTGCTTTCCAAAAATTTCTTTGATGCCTCAACCATGCAACCTGTATCGAACACGCTGCTTTGTTTTGTTTCTGATCAACAGCCTGCTCAAATCTCTCTTGTCTTACGCCACCATCTGAACAAAAAATCGTGCTCACGATAAACAACAAGCTAATTTGCATTTTTAATATCTTCATAAAATATCTCCGTTGTATCTTCATAATTAAATTTCATACATATTTTACAACACTTTATATCACTACTAAAAAACAAATATTTATTGATACCAAGTAACAGCCAAACCACCAGGACAACATTCTTGCTCGCAATTTTGTGCAACCAACCCTGCTCCACAGCAAGGACAATCAGCATAACGTTCTCGCAACATAACATCATCAAGATTTTGCTCTGCCTGACCTCGATAGTATTGCGCTGCTACGGCGTCTCTTTGTGCCCCGATTTTTTCCATTATTGCAAAATCTAACGCTGTACTCTTAGCATCTAGTTCACGCAATTTTCGATTCAATTGAGTTGTTACAGCATGAAGATTTGTATTCAAACGTCGAGTATCTGTCTGATGCTGCGCAACTAATTGTTGTTGGGCTTGCTCTTGCATGGTTAATTTATTTGTTAATGTACCGACCTGATGCAGCAAAACACCGACGACCAGATTACGATTACGCAACTGCTTCGATGACACATCCGTTTGAGACGCACTATCTACGCTTACAACAACCGGCAACAGAGAACTCATTTCAACACTGCTGTCAAAAAAACGACCAACCATTGCTGCTCGCTGCTGCTCTATCCCTGCCACATTCGCCAACCACCCCTTGTAACGATTGGTGTAACAAGCGTTCAGTTGTTGTCGGCGCTCACGCTGTAAGATTTTATCATGCTGCAACGCCGCATATACTTGCATGTGCGGCAAATGAAATTTACTATGAAATTGAAACATCTCTGTTTTTTGACTCTCTGTTTCTTGTGTGAGCGCATCACTCATCTGCATAAACGATGATTCTCTTGCGATAAGATCATCACAAAGCTGAGCCATTGCTACTTGTTCTTTTTGTTTTTCACAAGCATCGATCACACGACTCAATGCAAAACTAATCATCTTTTCCATGCTCTTTTGCACCGATTGCAACTCTTGCTGCCTTACCACGCAAGCATCAGCTATTTTACGCTCTTTGCGCCTTACTCGTTCATCCTTATACGCCGCAGCAATATGCATATTTTTTGAAATCTGTTGGTGCACTTCCGGATCAAAGCTCACCAATAAAACCCCATCAGCCCGTATAGTCATTTTTATCTTTTTTATATCCACACAACTCAAACAGCCTGGCAATAAAGATATAAATTCAGAGTTTTTTCTGACAACCCCCCTCAATGCATTCATCACAGCAATAGCAGAAGAGCATATAAAACTCTCTGACTTTAACCATTTTGTATAGTCAGTTTTCGTCATTTTATCTAAGGGTAATTCTGACCGATCAACTTTAGTAGTATCATATTGACTCATCAGCACAGCACACTCTTGATAAAATACTTTAAATACACGATTACTTTCCTCGCTATATAGTGGCCGAAGAGCGCTATCATAATAACTATTAACCCAATCTAATGACTTCTTGAGCAAACCAGCTTCTATTCTTTTTCTATATTGCTTTGTTTGCTGTTCATAGTGATCGTAATTAACCGTAACAACCTGCTCATCACTACCAGTACCCATCTTAAAAGTAAAATTTGGATCTGCACCCAAAAGAGTACCGACTAACCATATCAGCATAAGTTGAATTTGTAAGATTTTTCCCACGTTGCCCCTAACAGAACGAAATATTTTAAAATAATTTCAAGTGTATCGATTTCTCTTGTTTTGATAAGATTTTTCTACGCAACGCTCTACATAATTACCACATTTTCAGTCATAGATCCGCTTACTTTCGAGCAAGCCGTGCTTGAAACGCAGCTAGTCGCCCTTCTAAGACCTGTATTTTTTGTTGCAATGATGCATTTTCAACCCTTAATGGCTCTAGCATTTTTTGTCGCTCCCGTATCTCTTCTTGAGAAATGTTACAAGCCTCAAATAATGTCTTACATTTCGCTTGCAAAGCTACACGCTGATCTTTGCCCCGAGCTATAACGTCATCTTTATATTGTATCGCACGAACCAACCTTTGTTTTTCTTCCTGCTGATCAAATAGTCGACGCTGTAACTGTTGATTTTGTGCCAAGATTTGACGTATCCATACTGCTTGTTGTAAACATGCTCGGCGTTGACAATCTAATGGCGCTAACGCTTTATGCCCCTTCGGCCTATCAGAAGCAACAAGACTCACCGCTGACAACAACAAAACAATTTGCATTTTTAAGATCTTCATTCGGCCCCCCGCCTCATAAATATACGATTTACAAAAAAATCCCACCTACCCGACAAAAATTTGAATGCAACTGTGCGTCAAAACACACAGTTGCATTCAATACTATAACGATTACACCAACTGAACCGATTTTTTTTAATAATAATTTTGAACTAACTGTTCCTCAAGACTTTTTTTGATCTCTTTCAGTTGCATGTTCTCCTGATACAACCGAAAGCAATCTGCTTGCAACTGTCTAATCTCTGCTTGTAGCCGAGCATTGATTTCTAATTGTCTGGACAAATCTGTAGAACGCGCTGCAATTACTTCAGTATTTCCTGTAGCGTGCATATTTTGTAAAGTTAATGCTTTTTGCAACCGTTCAATTTCTTTTTTTAACCTTGTTACTTGCTGCTTGAGAAACAAGATCTCTCGTTGATTGTTTGATGATTCTTCAGAATCACTTTGCTCAAGCTCATCTTGAGTAAAAGAGTGGTATGCACCAAAGGCACTACCCAAAGTCAAGAAAAACACCAACAACATTTGTAATATTTTCATACTATCCCCTCTATTAACCTAAAAAACAAACTCTCTTTTTAACTATTTTTGTGCACTGCGCGCTTCAGCCAACTGTCGCTTCAACTCTGCATTTTCTGCTTGCAATCGATCGACTGTTAACGCCAATTCACACTTTGCTTTTTTTTCTTCCAAAAACCGTCGTAACATCTGCACTTTCTGCGTAGAAAATCCCGCAACAGCCAATAAATATTGCTGCTTCAAATCTCTCAATTGAGTAGTTAAATCACATTTTACACGTTTCTCAGCCAAAAATTTTTCACCAACTCGCAATTTTTGTTTTACTTGATCAAGATTATTATCTGCTGTATAGCACAGCCCCGATAGTCCGACCAACAGAACAAACAGCATTGAAAATGATTTCATATAAAACCCCTAAAGCAATAGCATTTACAAAAAAAACCTAAACTATCTTATTTGACATAGCCTATCGGTTTTTTCGTATTTTGGTACACTTTTTATATCACAAAAGTTGAAAGGATTAACATGTTTTACCTATCTAAGCGTATAAAACTATCTCTACTCTTATCCTTTTTGCTACAAGGAAACGCAATGACACATAACTACCCAGGACTGCTATGCGCGATAGAAGGCATTGATGGCTCAGGGAAAACAACCGTCATACAAAACCTACAAACATTATTTGACCAAACCAATATCGATATTTTAATCACCAAAGAACCAGGAGCAACACAACTCGGCAAACAGATTCGCCACATACTGCTTGAGCAAACATCTCCAACTTGCAGTAAGGCAGAATTTTTACTGTTTGCTGCAGATCGTGCTCAACATTTTGAAACGGTCATCATTCCACATCTACAAAAAGGTACACTAATCATATCTGATCGCATGTCAGATTCATCACTTGCATATCAAGGATACGTCAAAGGTGTTGACTTGAGCATGATTAACACAGTCAACAGTTGGTGCATGCAAGAAATACAACCTGATATCGTTTTCTATCTCCGTATCGATGCGCCAACAGCAATCGATCGCATCAAAAACTCCCGAGGGTTACCCAATAAATTTGAAGAAACAATACTGGAAAAAATGCAACTACTCATCAACGGCTTCGAAACAATTATAGCACAGCGATCAAATGTTATCATTTTAGATGCAAACACAGATCCAGAATTTTTGACACAAAAAATATTTGACATCATCATGAACCGTACAGCCAACAGATCGTAATATGCAAACAACCAACCTACTACTTCAACATCATGCTCATGTTTGGGTCAGCGACCCAATCACACTTGAACAAGAAATCGTAAACCACCTGCAACAACTATTTTGCAAACAACAAAACTGCAAACTATGTTCTACATGCACACAAATTGCACAACGCCAACATCCCGCAATTGTTTGGAATGAACCAGAAGGCTCATACACACTCGAACAAATCAATCAGGTACTTGATAGTGTAAAGTTCAAACTGGATAAAAACGAGCATCGTTTCTATATTTTCAACCAAGCACAAGAGCTCACTCCTGCATGTAGCAATCGACTCCTTAAAACAATCGAAGAACCACACCAAGGATACTATTTTATTTTTTTAGCATCACGCACTGACACCATACTGCCCACCATTTTATCTCGTTCATTTTTTAAAGAGTTTGCTCAACAAAATCTCGAACCAATGTATCAAGAAATCATGCAACCATTTATTAACCAAACATTTTCTCACCCCAGCACATTCACCCGCATGATCGACAAGATGGAAATTAACCAACAAGCGTCTAAAGATATCATCGATGCACTCATTACCCATTTTTACGCACAGCTAAAGATGTTACACCAAGAGCCAGTGCACAATGTTGCTATCATGCATCGCTATATGAATTTTCTAGTGATATTACAAGATCAACTTGATCAACTTCCCCTGCAAGGATCATCGAAACTTTTCTGGAAAAACATGTATCTTACATTTCACCAGCATAGCGCGTAAATCACATGAACTGGCAACGCATTAAACAAACATGTGCAAATTATTGTATCTCTTTTTTTGAACTACAATTTGTAATTTCACTCATGTCACTTCCGATACTCATCTCATGGGGTATTCCTATTTCGATTATGAGTCCACTGGCAAACTTTATTTTTACACCCCTTCTCATTCTTTTTCTGTGGTGCTCATGCTTGACCACCGTCTGCATTCTCACCCATATTCCATCCTCATTTTTTGAATCAATACTACAAAAAATTACAACCTTATGGCTCTATCTTCTTTCTTTTTCAAAACCTGAGTGGCTCCTGGGATTCCCCACCAAAATGCTTACCATCAGCATCATCATCTGCATATTTATATTCTTGCTGTACACCTATTTAAAACCAAAAGCTTTGCACAGCATGATCATTTTATGCACCATCTGGTGTATGCTGATTGCGATACGCCCCTACTATACTCAAATAAGCGGAGTACAAAAAATAGGCGAGTTACCACTGTGGATAACCCGCATACACAATAAAACCTATTTAATTGATCACGGAGCGCTGTGCAATAGAAAAAATCTATTCAACAATTTAGATTACACCGTCCTACCAGAACTGATTCGACAAACTGGACACCCAACGATTGACACCTTAATTCTTTGCAAACCAAGCAGCAAAATCGTCAAAGTAGCACAACAATGCACCACTCAACTAAATCTTGATACCATTTTAGTAACACCCAACGCAAACTGTTTTAAAAAACTACAAGCCGCTTTTCAAAAAACAGATATCAACGTCATACCACTGTGTACCAAAAATAGTTCTAAAAAAAATAGCCCCAAAACTTGGAGCTATTTTTAACTTATTTTACCACTCTAAAGAACCACCGCTTTGATATTCGGTTACCCGCGTTTCAAAGAAGTTTTTCTCCTTGCTCAAATCTGTTGCTTCCGACATCCATAAAAATGGATTTTCTTTATTGTAAAGTTTCGGTAGCCCCAAACGCAACAATCTGCGATCCGCAATGTATTGTACATATTCACAAAACTGATTGCTCGTGATTCCAAGAAGTCCATCAGGACAAGCCTGTATAGCATAGGTCATTTCAAGCTCTACCGCTTTTCGAATTAACTCTACAACTTCTTTTTGGAACTCAATGCTCCAAACATCAGGATTTTCTTTGATAATTGTTGTAATTAAATCACAACCGAAAGCTAAATGTAGACTTTCATCACGCATGATATATTCAAACTGTTCACCAACGCCCACCATTTTTTGGTGACGCTTAAGTGACAACATCATGGCAAAACCTGCATAGAAGAATATACCTTCCATGATCACATAAAAACCAATTAAATCGCGTACAAACATCTGAGTCGTTTTAACATCCACGATCTCAAAGTCTTTATCGAGCAACGATTGCGTTAATCCAACGACAAAATCATCTTTTGCTTTAATGATGTCGACGTTTTGATACATCGTATAAATGTAATCAGGATCAAGCCCTAGCGTATCACAGCAATAAATAAACGTATCTGTATGAACCGCTTCTTCAAATGCTTGACGCAGTAAATATTGACGACATTCTGGATTTGTCACATGTTTATACAACGCAAGAACAATATTGTTTGCGGTAAGCGATTCTGCTGTTGAAAAGAATCCTAAATTCAACAAAATCATTGCGCGTTCTTTTTCCGATAGAACTCCTGGAGTTTTCCACTGCTCTACATCGCGCTGCATAGATACTTCTTCTGGCGTCCAATTGTTTGCAACGCCACTTTTATAGTAGGTGCGAGCCCACAAATATTTCATCGGCAAAATTTTATTAGGATCTGTTTTAGTATCGTGAATTATTGCCATTTTAAAAACCTTTCATCTCACGCCATTACTGACATGATTCACATTCTGGATTGTCGATACGACAAGCTTGTATTTCTTTTTCTTCTGACTGCGCAGCAGCTGTTATTGCAACCACTTTAGCTTCTTGTCCGCTATCATAACTACGTATTTGAGTAAACCCATACGTTTGAGCATCAAGCGTCGCTTTTTCAACCTGACTTGCACCAAGTGTACGTAAATAATATTGCGTTTTTACACCACAGTGCCATGCATACATGTAAATATCATTTAATAATTTACCAGATGTTCCTTGCATGAATACGTTATGTGATTGACTTTGATCAATCCATTTACCACGAGAAGCAGTCAGCATTACCATCCACTTTGGATCCAACTCAAATGCTGTTTTATATTTATCTTTGATATGTTGTGGAATCGTTGGAATTTGCTGAACACTTCCATCAAAATATTTCAACAAATCGCGCATCTGTTCATTCCAAAGACCCAACTGTTTCAAATCCTCAAGCAAGTAACTATTTACAATCGTAAAGTCACCACTTGCGTTCGATTTTACATACAAATTTTTATAAATTGGCTCAATACATGGGAAACAACTTGAAATGTTTGAAATCGTTGCTGTTGGAGCTATCGCCATGGTGTTTGAATTACGCATACCATATTTTTTGATATGATCACGAACCACCGACCAATCTTTCGTTACTTTACCAAATTTCAAAATAGGAAGTCCGCGTTCTTTTTCCAACAGATCTAAGCTATCCATCGGTAAGATATTGCGATCCCACTTCGATCCGCGATATGAACTATACACGCCACGTTCTTTTGCAAGAGCTGACGATGCTAAAATAACATGATACGAAGCTATTTCTGTTAATTGATCTGAAACATCCAACGCCTGCGGCGATGCAAAAGATATATTTAATTTATACAATGCATCCTGAAGCCCCATCAAACCAAAACCAACCGGTCTATGACGGAAGTTTGCAGTTTGACCTTCTTTGGTCGGATAAAAATTCAAATCAATAACGTTATCAAGCATACGCATTGCAACCGGTATCGTTTGCGCCATCAACGGTTCATTGATTGCACCATCTTTGATAAACAGACCAAGATTGAGTGACCCTAAATTACAAACAGCTGTTTCATCTTTGCTCGTATTAAGCGTGATTTCAGTACATAAGTTTGAACTATGAACCACACCGACATGATCCTGCGGAGAACGAATGTTACATGCATCTTTAAACGTAACCCATGGATGGCCAGTTTCAAACAAACGCGTTAAATGCTTTCTCCACAAACTCTTTGCAGACACACTTTTAAACAAACGAATTTCGCCTGCTTTTGCTTTTTGCTCATATGCCAAATACGCAACTTCAAACGCCTTACCATAGAGTTCATGCAGATCAGGTACTTCATCAGGTGAAAACAAGGTCCAATCCTGATCATTTTCAACGCGTTTCATAAACAAATCAGGAATCCATGCTGCAGTATTCATATCATGAGTTCTACGACGATCATCCCCTGTATTTCTACGTAAATCTAAAAACTCTTCAAAATCATAGTGCCAACATTCCATATAGGCAACCACAGCACCACGACGACTTCCACTGCGATTAATTGCAGCGGTCGTATCATTTGCAACCTTCATAAAAGGAATAGTTCCTTGGCTCGGAATATCGATTGATTTAATCATTGCACCGGTTGCACGAAGAGCAGTCCAGTCATTAGCCACGCCACCTGACCACTTAGACATCTGTGCATTATCACCAATACATTTAAAAATGTGCGTTAAATCATCGCCAATATAACTCAAATAACAAGAGCTTAACTGAGCACGCTGAAGCCCAGAATGAAGCAATGTTGGCGTTGAAGGCATAAACAACATTTTTGAAATGACATCATAAAATTCAACCGCTTTTTGATTTTTATCTTGCTCAAGAAGCGCAAGACCCATAGCAATACGCATCCAAAAAGCCTGTGGTAATTCAAATACTTGATCATTTCTTCGTTTCAAATATTTTTCTGATAAAGTCTTTAAACCAATATAATCAAATAAATTATCGCGCGATAAATCTAAATGTTGTGCCAAAAAATCAAGATCAAAATCTAACAATCGCTCATCAAACTTACCAGCACTCACGCCAATAGAAATACCATTTACAAATGATTTTCTATACTCTGCCGCAACGACATCTTCTGGCCAATATCCAACAACACTGCGATATACGCTACGCAACAGCAAACGAGCTGAAACATAACTATAGGCATTATCCAACTCAATCATCTGTACCGTTGCTAGAATTAAAACATTTTCTAACTCTAAGCTACTAATACCTGAAAACAGGTTGCGTTGCACATGATCCAATATCTTGACCGTATCGATATCACGATCAAAGCCCTTTGTTGATGGCAGTAACATGCGGCGCATTTCAGTAAGCGTCAAATCTTTTGCTAGTCCATCACGATCTTTTATCACAACAGGAACATTCCCGAAAAGATCTTGTTTCATTTTATCCACATCAAACTCCGGTTAATGTTACACATAGAATTACAATTTTTAGTACAACGTACTTAAGTGCGCTTCTTTACTCCTTTTTTATTTTTTGGACAACCCAACCCAAAAACCCTTTAGAGTCTTGTTTTTTGAAAAGATTGTTATGATATCGTAACACACCGAACCGGATAATCAAGAAAAAAAAGAAGATATTTTTTTTCAAAAAACATTGCTTTTTAAAAAAAACATGCATCACTTGATTTTTTCTGTTTGAAAACTTTTTAGCTCTTTTTGCACAACCCAACAATCGATCGTCACCATCAACCAACCAGCAAAGAAATGCTTTGGGATATTGACAATCAGAAACTCGAACTGTTAGATTTGTAGTAGAAATGGAAAAAATGGAGGGATTTATGGACGTTTCTAAAAAACTATTATTATTCTTTACGCTCACTCAATTATTGCAAGTCTCGAGTACCATCACGCCCCACGCAACAGAGCCAATAGGGGAAACAGAAATGCTGGTTACTGATAAAGAGTTAGTTGCAGCTCTTTATAGTCAAGAACCAACGGTCATCATGCTCAAATCAACATCATGTCCACATTGCAAAGCCTTGGAAGTAGAATATAAAGCCAGTGCAAAAAAAAATCATATGATTAATTTTTATACGGCGACAAACAGCGCACAACTACAACTAATTCCTATCATAAAATCAGTTGATGCATCACTGAAGATTCCAGGTTTTCCAACACTTATCTTTGTCCACAAAGGCAAAATCGTTGATCACCAAATTGGTGGCAATCCAGAGAAGATGAATGAAAAAATACAAAACCTAATCAAACGAGCAACCGGAAAAAACAGCAAAGCTAAGTAAAACTACTCAACAAAAAAGGGCGGACTGTTTTTCAACAATCCGCCGTTTTTTCAATTTCTTACGATACTAACATCAATGACACAATCGCCATTAATTTTACTAAAATATTAAGCGCTGGCCCAGATGTATCCTTAAATGGATCTCCTACCATATCACCAACAACTGCAGCTTTGTGCGTGTCAGAACCTTTACCGCCTAAATTTCCTTTTTCAATATACTTCTTAGCATTATCCCAAGCACCACCGCCATTTGCCATCATTAAAGCTAGCAAAATACCAGTAACCGTTGAACCAACAAGCATACCACCAAGCGCATGCACCTTGAGCGTGTAGAACACGATGATTGGAGTTACGATTGCAAGAACACCAGGAAGCATCATCTCACGAAGAGCAGCCCTAGTTGCAATACCAATACATTGTTCATAATCAGGCTCAGCTTTTCCTTCCATCAGGCCAGGAATTGTTTGGAACTGACGACGAACTTCAAAAACCATCGCCAAAGCCGCTTGGCTAACCGATCTCATGGTAAACGATGAAACAAGGAAAGGAATAACGCCACCGATAAATACACCCACTAAAACGAATGGATTTAAAACGTTGATATCCGAGATATGCGCTGATTTTGCAAAAGCACTAAACAAAGCAACTGCTGTCATCAACGCTGACCCAATGGCAAAGCCTTTACCAATTGCAGCTGTTGTATTACCTAGAGCATCAAGCCCGTCAGTAATATCACGAACCTCTTTACCAAATCCTGACATCTCTGCAATTCCACCAGCATTATCTGCTATTGGTCCATATGCATCAACAGTCATCGAAATACCAACCGTTGCCATCATAGCAACCGCAGCCAAAGCGATACCATACAAGCCACCACCGTAGCTATACGCAAGTAAAATAGAGCTGCAAATTAAAAATGTTGGCAATGCTGTTGATTCCATGCCAACTGAAAGACCATAAATTACGTTCGTTGCTGCACCAGACTGTGCACTTTCTGCAACACGACGCACTGGTGAACAACTTGTGTAATATTCTGTTACGGTACCAATTGCAATTCCTGCAACACATCCGATTACTGACGCGATGAAATATGCCATATCGATATGCGCAAGTACCATATATTCATATGCACCCGCTAAAAACACAACGATTCCAACATAGGTTGAATTTCTAAGAAGTGATGCTGGTGACTGTTTCACCACAACACCAAGCAAGATTCCAAAAACAGAAGCAACCAGACCGATTGCTGACAAGCTTAGTGGTAAAATGATATACGCAAAGCCCATATTCATGCTCAGTGCAAGCAAGATACAAGACACCATGCCACCAACATACGATTCATAAATATCTGCGCCCATACCAGCAGTATCACCAACACAGTCACCGACGTTATCTGCAATAACTGCAGGGTTACGAGGATCATCTTCAGGAATACCCGCTTCAACTTTACCAACTAAATCCGCTCCAACGTCTGCTGATTTAGTATAAATACCACCACCAACACGAGCAAAGAAAGCAACAAGGCTTGTTCCAGCAGCAAACGCTGTAACAATTTGAGAGAAATTTGCATCATCATAAAAGAAATACAAAAGAGCTGTAACACCAATCAAACCAAGACTTGCTACTGCAAATCCCATGATTCCACCACCAAAGAAAGCAACCAGCAACGCTGCTCGCTCTCCACTCTCTTTTGCTGCACACGCAGTACGCACGTTCGCATCAGTTGCTGCACGCATACCAAGAAATCCTGCAACCATAGACAAAAGTGCGCTCGCCATAAAAACAAAAGGGATTACAATATTATGGGTAAATAACCATAATGCGAATCCAACAAAAGCTGCTGCGCCAACAATCAATTTATACTCTTCAACCAAAAAGGTCATAGCTCCACGACGAATGTAAGAAGCTATTTCGCCCGCACGCTTATCAGTCACTTGCTGACTATGAATTTTTGTGCGAAGCGCTAAGATAACAAATCCTCCCAGTGCAGCTACTAGAGCATATGCACCATAGATCATTTCGATCGACATATTCATAACACCTTATGTTTAGGTAAAAAATGATTATTGAAATATTAAAAAGGGTACCCTGAAACGGGAAATATGTAAAGAAACGCTCTTTTTTTACGCTTACAACGTACCGACAGATTTACATAGGTAAACCAAAAAATGATTAATCTTTATACTGCTTAAGCTCACGTCGCGTATCACGTGCAATATCACGCTCTTTGAGCAACTCTTTCTTATTATGAGCTTTGCGATGCTTACCAACACCCAGCTCAACTTTTACCAAACCACGAGCATTCAAGTATATTTTGAGAGGCAAGATAGTCATGCCTTTTTTAGAAATTTCACCGATTAATTTATTGAGCTCCCCACGCTTGAGTAGCAGCTTACGCGTTCTAGTCGCGCCATCTTCATCTTTGTGATATGCATGTGAATAAAGCGGAATGTTACAGTTGAGTAAAAACATTTCATTGTCTTTTACGGTTGCAAATGAACCGTTGAGAGATCCCTTAAGCGCGCGAAGCGACTTAACTTCATCACCCTTTAAAACGACACCCGCTTCAACGGTATATAAAATTTCATAATCAAAATGAGCTTTTTTGTTTTGAACTATGATTTTCATTAGTCAACCGATTACCATACAATGAATTTTTTACAAATCTAAAAGTTAGTATATCATAACAGTACTAAGAAAATAGTATTTTACTATAAAAACAGTGTAAAACGATGAAAACCAAAAGATACATCCTTCTCTTTTTATGTTACGCAGCAAACCTTGTTTGTTCAAACTTCTTGCCACCTGCTCAGGAGCAAACAAAGCTATTCTCTGGTTCTATTGAATTTCCTTACAAAATGAATTACGACCTTTGCCTTTTTTACAAAGGTGAAAAATTAATGTTTGAAACTCATAGCAATATGCCACTGATCGAATTCTCGTTTGTCGATGCCAAAGATACACATACCGTCTATTTCATCATCACCGATGGAATGACCTGCTGTACCGAACATGCAAACACACTCCAATCACTGCAGATCGCACCTGAATGCCAATATATTTGCTATAAATTGCAAGCAAAGCGCGAAATAGACATTGATGAACACGAACTGCTCACCTGGGATATTTTGGATCACAAATTACATAACGATATTATTCCTCACAACAGCTTAATATTTCTATTCGATCCAAAATTAATTGCAGGACTCAAGATCCAATCCTGGAAACCAGAAAACGTATTTCGCATCATTCCAACCGTACTTATCAGCCCTCGAGCAACAATACCAGAACTTGAACGATCAATGCTCATCGCTCGGCTTGCCGCACTCGATATCGATGCTTTACATGCCAAAAAAATCACTCCGATCAACAGTCCTACCACCGCAGTTTTAACCGTGATGCAGTGATCAACGATGAACACAAAAAAATATACTATCCTTGGCATTGAAAGCTCCTGTGATGAAACAGGTGCTGCCGTTTTTTCTGCAGATCAAGGCCTACTTTCTAACGAACTCTATTCTCAGATCCAACATCATGCACTCTCTGGTGGTGTTATTCCTGAACATGCATCACGCGAACATATGGAAAAAATTATTGTCATCGTTGATAATGCCTTGCAAAAAGCATCAAAAACCTTGGACGAAATTGATGCAATCGCCGTCACACATAAGCCTGGACTTCCAGGAGCACTCATTGTTGGTGTTTCGTACGCAAAAGCCCTTGCCTTTGCTGCGCACAAACCGATCATCGGCATTGATCACCTGGAGGGACATATTTTCTCTGCGTGCATCGAAAACCAAGTACCTTTTCCGTTTGCAGCACTCACCGTTTCAGGTGGGCACTCCGCTCTGTACGTGGTACATGGTTATGATAACTACGAAATGACCGGGTCCACACTTGACGATGCAGCTGGTGAAGCTTTTGACAAGGTCGCAAAACTCATGAATCTACCCTATCCTGGTGGCCCCGTGATCGAACGGCTCGCCCAAGCGGTCGATTTCCAAGACTTTTTTCACTATCCACGCGGAAACCTCAAAAATTTTAACTTTAGTTTTTCAGGACTCAAAACAGCGGTACTGTATCACCTCATCAAAAATAATGCGTACGATCCGGAAACCAAACAGTTTTTAAAATCAGATGATCTAACGTTCCAGCAGCAAGTAGCAAGCTCACTTCTAGTCTGCATTGGCGATATTTTTGAAGAAAAACTCAGAAAAGTAGTACAAGCCTACCCAGAGATATCATCACTTTGTTTTGTTGGTGGTGTAGCTTGTAACAAATATTTGCGCAATCGCCTCAGTAGCACCTGCTCACAACTGGGCAAACAGTTGTTTTTCCCATCTTTTAAACTCTGCACCGACAACGCTGGCATGATCGCTTTTGTTGGATACCACAAAGCACAAGCTGGTCGGTTTGATAACCTATCTTTAAAGATATTTTAAACAGATCATATGATTTGAAATCTTTGTAAACTAATCTTACTATATAATTATTTTTTAAAATTAAGGGTGATGTATGAATAAATTGATCTGCCACATGATGATCATACTATCAATATCGTCACCAATGCTTACACTACCCGAACTCGAACATAGAACAACAAGAGATTTTGGTCAGAACCACCTGCAAAACAACCACTCTAACCCGAGCAACCATCACTCACCTACAGACTCAGACAGCAACCTCGCAGAAAGCCTCGAGCATGACGCTGCCCGCGATGCATTATTTAACTGCTTGCAACTCAATGATCAACCAACCATTCATCCAACAATCATAAGACAGCTGGCATCATTTTTATACGCAATAGCCACCTTTCAAACAACCAACAACAAAGCGCACCAAACAGGATCATCGCCTGAATAGATCAAAACCTTGCGCATAGTTCTAACAAAAATTTAAGCGTAACAACTCTGTACAAATATACAAAATAAATAAAATAGATATCCTGCTTTGCGTAGTAGTACTATACGCTTAAACAATCACAAAAATTAATAAAGGGTTAATACCCATGAAACATACATTTTTCACTCTATTTTTTATGTTGTTAGTTGCTCAAACAGCAACGATATTACCCTCTGAAAAAACAGGACTAGTCCCTGTTGCATCTCAAGGCCAACACCCTTTTGGATGTGGATCGCGAGAACACAGACGACCAAATAACCTCACACCAATTGTAACACAGTTCAACAACGCCACCATTGGAAAGGTTGAAAGAAAAGCACCAGGCGCAGCAACATCACAACCAGATGCAGTTGAAGCATTAATGCGCGCACTCGCAGCACAAGGCGCTCAACAATTGACAGAGCTTACCGAGGGATCAGTGTCAGATCACGATAAACAAGCTGATACAACCACAGACGCCCAAGAAATCGTTAAGCAAACGAGCAAAACAGCAGAACAACAAAGATATATTCAAGAGCTAAATACACAAATAAATGCTCTCTGTGCACCAAAACAACTGATCGAAAGAGCAGTGTCTCCAATTTTCCCTCACAGCAAACCAGAACAACAACCCGCTATAAACGCTCTGCAAGCACAATTAAAGAAAAAACAACAAGAATGCTTAGAGCTTCAAAGTCGACTACAGCAAACAGAAGCACAGTATAATAAGCTAGTGGCAGCTCAACAACATCAACAACCAAAAGATGTAGCTGCGCCACAAAATGCTGACAACAACTCTCAAAAAAGACAACCAAATAAGCCTGCATAGGGTTTTGCAGCAGTTGCAGCATTTGCAACGGCTGCAAAACTTTGACGCTACGCGCCAAACACTTACTAACCACGTTGCTCTTCCTGCGTTAAAAGCTCTAGCACGACTTCAAACTACTCAACCGAAAACTCACAAGTAGCAATTGCAAGATTTAATAGAAAAAAGCCTGGCATAAAACCCAGGCTTTTTCGTTATTCAGCAACCATCGCCCTACTAAGCCTACCACGAACAACAACCAGATTCACGACAGCCGAACACAACACGTTCAACATGCTCATCGCACAATATAACCCCACACAACAACCCATGGGCAAACGATCCATAGCTAATCCAAAAAATCAACTTCTATCGAAAAAAGGCTTCTAGGATTGCTTTTTTTTCGTGAAAAATATATTCTTTTAACAAAGACTTATATAACTATCAGAACAATAAAAAACCTTTCAACCTACTCAATAAATGGAGTCAAAATGAAACCAAACGTTTTAAATATATTCATGGTATTACTGACCATCCAAGCAACATCATTGTTGAGCATGCAAGACGCTGAGCAACAAAGACTTATACCTATGACAAACGAGGAATATCAGCGTCGCGCAAATTTC
>Ga0214923_10000036_pt1 | contig 168018 bp, 150 predicted proteins | sample LL1510_MetaG_FD_177993 | JGI IMG/M metagenome (GOLD analysis project Ga0214923, IMG submission 177993) | Freshwater microbial communities from Lake Lanier, Atlanta, Georgia, United States - LL-1510 | ecosystem: Environmental > Aquatic > Freshwater > Lake | place: USA: Georgia | collected... | reverse complement strand
TCAACTTCAACTTCAACTTCAACTTCAACTTCAACTTCAACTTCAACTTCAACTTCAACCGTTAAGTATTTGAATTTTACTTGAAAAAAATATGCAACAAAAAAGGTTTTAATTAATTTACTGGGTTCAAAATACAAATACAAAAACTTATTTATTTTTTTTTGGTTTTTTGATTTTTGTTACTCGTCTACTCGTCATCCTCCTCCTCGTCCGACTCATCATCGTACACATCGATGCTCTGGGTCTCCTCGTTCCACTTTCCCACCACATCTTGTGTCTTCGAGTCGTACATCACACCGTCGCTCGACCTCAAGTAGATCACGCCTTGGTGTTCGAACTTCTTCACCGTCACCACAGGCTCCTCCGCTTCGCTTGTGTCCTCCTCCTCAGACTCGGGCTCCAAGTCGGCGACCGGCTCCTCTGCTTTAGCTTGAGGCTTGACGGGTTCCTCAGCCTTCTTTTTGGAAGTCTTCTTCTCCTTGGCAGCCTTTTGCTGCGCTAAAGCTTCCTTCTCGGCGAGCTTCTTGGCCTTCTCAGCCTCCTTCTCGGCAGCCTTCTTGACCTTCTCAGCTTCCTTCTCGGCAGCCTTCGCCTGCTTCTCAGCTTCCTTCTCGGCAGCCTTCGCCTGCTTCTCGGCTTCCTTCTTCTGCTTCTCGGCAGCCTTCTCGGCAGCCTTCTCTTGCTGCGCTAATTCCTTCGCCTGCTTCTTGGCAGCCTTCTCGGCAGCCTTCTCTTGCTGAGCTAAATCTGACTTCTTCGACTTCTTTGAGGAGCTCTTCGAGGTTTCTTCTCCTGCGCTTTGGTCAGAGAGAGAGGAGGTATCACTCTCGGATTCCTCCACCTCTTGTTCCTTGGCGGGACGAGGCGAAGCTGACTGAGCCTGCTGCATCAGGGAAGCAAACAAGTCCTCGGTTGCGTTCACCTCTACAACCTTGGCTGCCTTCTTTGGGCGTCCACGGCTCTTTTTCTCACCAGAAGCAGAAGATGACTCGCTCTCTGTGTCGGAAGTCGTTGCCTTCTTCGGGCGTCCGCGCTTCGTCTCAGGAACCACAAAATGCTCTGGGGTCACCTCGATACCGAACTTCTGGGCTTCTGACAGCACCTGTGCCTCTGTCAATTTCTGTTTTTTCATTACTTTTGTAAAGTGCACTGGTCCGCGTCCCTTGGGATCCCTGTACTCATCGCCTTGCATCACACGCTTCGCGTACAGTCCGCAATCCGGCTCACCAGATGCGTTCTTCGAAGCTTGTTTTGCGCAGCCCTTGCACAGTCCATCATCGCCGGGAGCGCCTGTGCATTGTGTGTACAGACCGTGGTTTTGTTTCACGCCGCCGCACCAATCTGAGCGTGTAGCGCCGGTAAAGGGAAGGGGGCAACAGGGGACTTCGCGGGGTGCTCCCTTTCCTACCTTCTCGCTCTTCTTCGATTTTTTGCCACCCAATGCTATTGACACGCTCATCTCGCGCATTGCCTCTTCGCTATCAAAACCATACTTCAATGCACACGAACGAATTACTTCCGCACCAAACGCATTCAGTGCCTTCTGCATCGTCACGCTCATTGTTACACTCGACATTCTCAATTAATTGCTTCTTTCGGGGAATTTGTACTTCTCACTACTTTCACTAAATTCATTTCAATTTTTTTTTACATTACTTCTTTTTTTGTTTTACTAAAAAAAATTTCTTCTTTCCACCTTTGAAAAAGGTGGAGCCAAACCACACACTAAATAGTAACCCAAAATATAACGGCTAACTTGAACTTCAACTCAAAAAAAAAATTGAAATACTTTTTTTTGAAAATATGATTAGTACTTAAACAACCAATTTAATATGTCGTCTACGACCCCTGTTTCTCGGAGCTCTCTCCCCACTTCACTCCAGCCAGCAATCAAGCGGGCAAAGTTGGCCATACAAGCCCTTCTATTAGACCCCACCTCCACAGTCAAACTTGCCAATGCACAAAGAGAAATTCAAAATGCGGACTGTGTTTCTGCACAGAATGGCAGGCGTCGTCAATGGAGACATGAGGCTCTTATTGTCCCACACTATAATCTCATCTCAGGCTCTTGGTATTGCGAGGCTCGCGAACCTTCCTGGGAAATCGACAAAATGCCTCAGTGGGCTTACAATGGGTCTTTAGAGCCAAATATCGGTACTATGATTAATGGTTTTGAATACACTTATGCTCCTAAATCGTCCGAAAGGTAAAAAAAATTTTACATTCTTTGTAAAGGTTGTAAGTTTGTATTTTTTCTAAAACATTATACCTCTTTTGTGTTGTCCCACACGACTATTCCAATATCATCACAACCTTTCTCAGGATATTTGTCTTCAATATATACTTCTGGATTCGCTGGGTCATAATAAATTTTCCAATTCTGTTTCCATCGTGCTTCAGTTTTGTCTATTAATTCTGTAGCACTCATTGTCAAAATATCTTGCTCGTCTCTCACTCTATCTTCCTCGCTTTCAGATTCAAACAAATGCATATCGCTGAATCCATCCGTGAAGAGAACGCACCTCATTTGATCAGATGACTCGTAGTACTCGGTGTGAAATTCTGGCATGAACCCAGTTGAACCGCGATGACCTAATGATTGCGTTGGAGCAATTTTTGTTCCATTGCGGAAAATGACATATTCCTTGTATGTCATTTTCATATTTTGTCCAGTAACAGGGTAACTAACCGGTCTGTCCATTTTTTCATATTTTGCACCCATAGGCAGGAGTCTCTCGACTTCTGCTTCATTTTTTGAATTGTGCTCTTTACTCCTATATGCCAAGTGTCCATTTTTATAAATTACTATTCCTGAATCGCCAACAGATGTTGTTTCTATTCTATTCTCGAATGCCTTCATCATAACCAGAGTGCTTCCGCCGCAGCAATCAATCCATTCAGGGACCTTTATAAGATATGTCAAAAGTGTTTTCCAAGGATTTTCAGAAATCATTATAGCTCGCCAGTTTTGGAGCCGTATATAATTTATATATTCAGAACGTCCGTGTCCGTCTAGAACGACCCCCCAATCAAAACCGAGCTCTTCCTCGGTTCCAAATGAAACAAAATCTTGTCGGCTTCCGAGCTGTTTGACTAACCCATTTATGAATCTTGTTCGTGGTTTTGACGAACTCTGCAACTGTTGCTCTTGTTCAACAACAAGAGTTTCATTACTGTTCTCTGCTTCGCTTTGAAAGGTCGACATTGTCTGTTTAGTGTTAGATATTTTATATTATTTTAGTATTTCAATTTTTTTATAAATTGGTAATTAATGTTTTATTTGAATTGATTAGCAAAAGAATTTTTTACAATCGACCTTGGTCTGTTTTTTTTTATATTATTTTGTCTAGCTATATTTTGAGAAACGAGTTGTTTTAATTTATTCATTCTTGAATTAAATACAGCTCTTTTATACTCATTATTTGCATCAACATGATTTATAGTTTCATTGATATTTTCTCCTAAACTCAATTTATAAACAATTAATTTGCGTTTCATTGAACATCCAGTGCACATACAACCAACATCAATATAATGATCTCTTTGAATTTCTCCAATATGTTGATTTTGGAGAGATATTTCTGTATAAATAAAATAGTCTTTCTCCGAGAATGGTTCAACATAATGGTTCTGCTTTATTCGCCAACTATTCAAATAATCTTCTCTTTCTTGAGGCGAATAATAATATTTTAATGAGTCGCAATTTTCTATCATTTCAAAAAGATTTGATGGAATTCTATAGTTATCTTTGAATATTCTATATAAATCTTTTATTAGTTTTTTTTCGGTTTCATAGTCTTTTACTATTTTAATGCTTATTTGAAAATTTTCATTTAGAATATTCTCCCATTCATTTGCATCTTTTAAACGCAATTTTATGTATTTAATACCATTGATTTCTTGACGCATATATTTTCTAGAAAAATCAAAACTCTCTGGAAAAGGGATATTGTAAATTTCCTTATAATAATCAGAACGAGATAAATGGGGAAAAAGTTTATTGAATCTATTAACAACTTTATCTAACGGATATAAATTTACCCTTTCTTCAGTATTATTAAAATGATAATTCGCAATCTTCTCAAAAAATATAGAAATTTTATGCTCTATTGGACTTCTATAAATATCAATCACATAAATATTTTTACCCAGGTAATTATTATACTGAATTATTTCATTCACTGTAACATTCTCTATGCCACATAAAACCTTTAACATTAATTCATCGTGTATATGAAAGATTGTATATTTTTTTAAAGCACATAAACGAAAAGATGTTATCAAAGTAGTTGAACCTACTTTAGGAGGACAATATACAAATATTAAATTTCTATTTTTTTCCACACTCTGATCTTCGCATATATTCATTTTCTCGTTTGCATTTCTCAACAAACGCAGTTTTTCCTCTGTAAAATCACACATATTTTAGTAAAATATTTTAATAAACTACATTTTTACTTAAAAATACATAATATAGTAAATAATAATCAAATAATGGAAGCAATTGTAGCAATTGATTGCAAAAATGGAATTGGTAAAAATGGAAATATGCCGTGGCATATAAAGGAGGACTTGCAATTCTTCAAAAATATAACACTAAACAATGTAGTAATTATGGGTAAAAATACTTTTTTCTCTCTTTCACCGAATGTAAAAAACTCAACTCCTAAACCTTTAAAAGACCGTCTCAATGTTGTTTTGACATCTGAACCTGAAAAATATGTTCATTATTGTGAAAATCACAGAAATTTAGTATTTACAAGCAATGAACATATTTTTGAAGATTTGCAAAAATCGAGAGACTATATTTTGAAATGCTACAAGTTTCTAAAACCAGACTTCAAAATTTTTATTATAGGAGGAGAAACACTTTACACAAAATTTGCACCTCTATGTAATACAATATGGGTTACTCACATTGAAAATGACTATGACTGTAATAAGTTTTTCAATGTTGACATTTATAACAATTTCAAGTCATTTATTATAAATAGCAATGAAGAATTTACAATAAAAAAATATGTCAGAACTATTCAATCACAACAGTCTCAAGAGGTTTCTTGTTAGTAAAAAAATGTTTATTCATATATTTTTGTAGATTGAAATAAGTTAGTGTTACTTCCTTTTTCTCATCTAAACCTAGCAAGGTTTTTAATTTTTCGTCGGGCATAATTATCTTTTTATTTTCACTATTTTGTAGATTGTTGCTTTCGATATAATGAATCAACGCCTTGGTTACATCGGTGCGTGCAATTTCACTACCTTCTTCTCGATTCATAAACTTGCATAAATCATCGGTCACTTTTGTAGGTTTTGCAAAACCCGACGGATTTTTGTTGCCTTTATTCTTGTTTTTATCCACCTCTTTTTTTAGTGTCTTATATTCTTTCTTTGCATTCCTTTCCATATTTTTTATTTGTTGTTGTAGAACTGTAATCTGCGATTTTATATTATTCAATGAGTTTATTAATCCTTCAAATTGAAGAGTAAAATCTCCTACTGGTTCCATTTCTGATGTCATTTTATATATTATATTATAAACTTTAAACTATTTATTCGTTTTATCTATTCCGATGAACAAGTATTTTAATTAAAATAAAAAAAATAATATTTCTGAAAACTAAAATATTATTTTTATTGGTTCATAATTTATGCATCAGCAGGAGGCGCCTTGCTCCTAGGCTTAGGAGCAGTCTTTGGTGCGGCAGCTGACTTCTTGGGACCACGAGAAGGCGCGTCCTTCTTCACAAGGGTCCACTCTGCTCCATCGCGAGGTCCAGCTCCGCGAGCTCGAGGCTTCTGGGTTTGCGGACGATGGGTCTCGGCATCTTGCTCTACGACACGCGGTCTAGGTGTTCTACGCGGAGCAGGTGCTTCCTCGTCCTCACTCTTGTGACTTGTGCGAGCTTGTCTAAAATCTCGACGCGTCTCGCACATCAACTTACCTCCATTAATACCACTCACATCCCCTGCCTGATACTCGTGCGCACCGCCCTCAGTCTTCTCAACCTTGAACTCAACATACTCGCCCTGAACCAAGTACTTGTACTGCTCGTTTGATACTTGAATTCCACTGTGATGTACAAAAATATCTGAACCTGCGCGGTCTCCGTCGCTTACAGTAATAAAACCATAACCTGCCTTGTTGTTGAACCACTTCACACGACCCACGAGTCGAGAGGAGGAATTTCCGAGTGTTGGTGTTGCAACCGTTTCGTCTGACATTTATATACTACATTATGAGGTGTCTTTAAATCGTTTAAAAAAAATCTATTAAAATAAGTTAATATAAATTTTATATTTTATATTTTCAAGATTATCTTTGCTGTTGATTAATAATCACAATCACTGTAATTCTCATAGTCAATTTCATTAACTGTTAAATTAGTATGTTCAGTATTCTGCTTCATATGTCGATATCGTCGCACCATATCACTCGCCTTGTAGTCTCCAATTTCATTCAGGGTATCATCAATGGTGTCCCAATCAAAGAATCTAATGCGAATTTTTTCATTTTCATCTTCACCATAAGTACGAGTGCGCATCTCGTTGTACTTGTCCTCATCAATGTCAACCTCGAAATACCACGAATAAATCGCCTCATCGCATCCGCCCGCACTAGGCCACGACTTCTTTCCTGGAAGACGCTTTAGTCTGGGGTCGTCCTCAGTAATTTTTATCCCAAATTCTTGTTCCATTTCAGCAACAATTGGACCCTTGAATGCGCGCGTGTTTGCATCTCTCATACCGGCCATCGCCTCGATTCTGTAGCCACCTGATGCAAACCTTGCCTGCTCGGCAAGTGGAATCATCATCTTCTTAATAAAGGAACCGTCTGGTTGTCGCAAATCAACGCTTGCAATTACTAGACACGCATCGCACTCTCCCCGGCAAAATGCAATGTTGCTTGGAATAGCAACATCTGTGCCGGCTTCAAATGCTTTTCCGTGACCCTTGAAGAAACCAAGTCTCTCAGGAATAGGTGGCCCAAAGAAGTTTGGTGTGTCGGTAAGTGTGAACCGCATCAAATCAATGGTATTTTGTTCTCTGAACTGGTCAACCCAGAATCTGTACTTGGGCGAATCATTTACGGCTTTCAAATAAGGCTCGATGTGTGGATAAGCGGCATTCAAAATAACTCCGTTGTATTCATACTCTTCTCCGTTTAGAGTTGATGGAAGCTCTTGGTACTTACCACAAAGGGCGCGACCCAAGTTATAGAAATACTTTGTAAATGCACTTTGGTTGGAACCCATTTTCTTTGATGTTGGTACTATTTACTTTTGGAGTTTAAAGCATTACAATTTTTATTTTAATAATAAACTCGTCAAATAATTGTAGTCCGGGGTCTCGTCAAATTTTAAGAATCTGCAATATTCAAAATACTTTTTTATTATTTTTGGTGTATCATCTTCAGTCATTGTTTTCATTTTATTTGCACGCATTTTATTGTTCATATTTATATAATCTCCTTGTTGAATTGAATAATTGTTCCATTCCAAGTTTTCTCTCGTCAAATAGAGAAATATATATGCTAGTGATTCCAAATCATCGCGCCGACTGGGTTCATAACCATCGTGCACATTTATACTTACAAAATTGGGAGTACCTATAATGCTCCGATTTTCTCTCAAAGGGATGTGTGTAATTCCATCTTCCAACAAATATTTTTTGCAGAAACCAAAGTCTATCAAATGCAGTTGTTTGCTTTTTTCGCCTAATCCAAACAAGAAGTTATCTGGTTTAACATCTCGGTGTATTAGCCCCTTTTTGTGTATACATTCCAATCTTTTCAACATATTTATAGTTAGCGAAACTGCTATCTCGAGAGAAAAAGGTTTTGAATTTTCGCGGACAGTTTGCAGTGATGGTCCAAGTAGTTCCATCGCCATATAAAAATTAGTATCATCTACACCAAACCATAATACTTGCGGTATTCCCTCTTGTCCATTCAAGTACTGGTATATTTTGGTCTCATTTTTAAGCATTTTTGTTTCTGCGGATAGTGGTTCTATTTTCAAAGCTACCAACTGCCTATTTCTAATATTTGACGCCTTATAAATATACCCAAATGCACCCTTGCCAATAGGCTCTATTAATTTATATTTATTTGCTATTGTCGAATCCATAAAAAAATATAAACTATATTACTTATAAAATTCTTTTCTATATTATTATTCTTCGTATTTCTCTTCCACTAATTCTACTTGAGTTGCTTGAACATACTGAAAATCTATAAAAGGGTTCTCATGTGCACCCATTTGTTGTGCTACTGCAATCGGTTCGGCAAATACTGTGGGAATTTCAACCCTAGGTTTTTCTTGAAATTCATTTAGCTTCTCATAAAATTCTTGTACTTTTTTATTAATTCGTATTCGTTTTGCATCAAATGAAGTCAAATATAGTCCGTCCAAGCTCTTAACTCTTGAAAGCGCCACATAGGTTTGTCCGCATTCAAATATTCCACTCCCAACATCAATCTCTGCTGTATCCAGTGTGGCGCCCTGAGACTTGTGTATTGTTAAAGCCCAAGCCAAAATAAGCGGCACTTGTGATACGCCAATACCAGGTATTTTGTCACTCAACCAAGTGTGTCTAGGCATCACTTTTTCTACTCCATTATTAAATTTCACCAAAGGAAAACCAGTTGCTCCACAAAATCCTGTAACTATTCCTTGACTCCCATTGCAAATTTCCAAACTATCATCTATATCTGATTTCACATTCACAACACACATCACTTGACATCCCATCTTTATTTTGATGTCTTTCTCACAAATCAAGTTTCCCGCGATAAAGTCAAGTTCCATTTTTATAGACAATTCATTAAATTCGTGCCGAATAGATTTTTCTAACGCAGTCATTTTCAAATCAGTATGATACTTTAGTTCATAAGATGTTTCTTTATTTTCAAGTAGCAACATTTTTGTGTTATTAATATTTTCAACTTTGCTCTTTGTAGGAAAAAGCTTTGTAGGTTCCACAACTAAATTTTTATCATATTCACGACCAACATAACTCAAAAGAATATCATTCGACTTGCGTTTTATTTTTCCTATCCTAATCTGGTTTAAAATGGACGAGTAGACTTCATCTTTTTGTCGAAAAATTTTTACAAGCTGTATTTGACATTGATGAGAGAAAATCGAATTCCAGTTGTCACTTTCAAAACAAAATTGCATAGTTTCTGGTTCATCACGATTCCCCACTGGGGGCAATTGGTAAAAATCTCCAGAAAATATTAGTTGTATTCCTCCAAACGGTTTTGAATTACCCCTTACAGCCTTACCTATTTGATTCAATAGATTAAATAAATGCAAAGAAAGCATACTCACTTCGTCTACTACCAATATATCAGTATCTTTCCATAGTGCCTTCAAAAACTTACTACATTTTATTTTCTTTATTAACGAATCTAACGGTAAATTCCCAAGACCAATTCCAGACCAAGAATGTAGAGTTTTTGCCTTGCAGTTTAGCAAAATAGCAGCACAACCTGTAAGTGCACAAACATGAATATCTTTGAGTCTAGATGAAGCGTGTTGATAGATGCGTCGAATTAGTTCTGATTTTCCCGTTCCTCCTGGTCCAGTAATGAAAACATTGCGTCCTTCAATATATTTCTGAAAAGCTAGTTGTTGCTCATAGGAAAGTTCCATTAATTATTATGTTACCTTGGCTTTATTATTATTTTCAATTATCAATTTTTATTGATATAAAATATTGCCAAAGGGTTATTACTTTCAATAGTATTATATCCCAAAAATGGGCTATATGTAACTACATTCTCTTTTTTTGAATAACTATTTCCAATCCAACATTCCCAAATATATCTATTTGGTGAAGGAACAGGGTCATTTACCCATTTTTTTACATAAACTGACCTAATCCAAAAAAAATTATAATATGCGAATCCGTTTGAATGGGGAAGTGCACAAGCAACATCTAGGTCTTTATTTGTTTTAAACTCGTTAATATATAATTCATAATTTTTTATTGTTTTTTCAAACAATTTATTTCTATCACCATGTTGGTTAGATGTCATACCTTTTGAATGAAAATACAAAATTATAGTATCGTCTTCATTTTCATTAGAAATATCGTAAACTGCTTTAATTCCAGGATATTCATACAAATTCTCGTAATAATGATTTATTATTTCAATTTTTTGATATTTTTCATTTAATAATGATTTCAATGTTGCTAACTCTACATCGTCCGCTATTACACTAAAATAAATATTTTTAGCTTTTTCATATAATTCTAAACTTTTTAATGCATCTAACTGTTCAGTAATTATTGGTAACCATATATTTGGAAGTAAATAAGCGAAATAAACAATCTTTATAAGGTGTTCGTCCATATATACACCAATATATAAAATAATTATAAAAGTAAACTATTTTCCAATAAATATATAAATATGTTATGGCGCGTAATTTTTTTGCTTTTTTCTCTCGCGAACGGTGATACAGAGTGTCCCTATGTTCCTATTAGCAGAGTTAATGATAGGAGAATTGAACAATCCGCGGTAACAATAATGCAATATAATGTTGAATGGTTATTTGTAGACTATTATAAATCATCAGATTGTCCAGGGAATGGGTGTTCCTGGAAAAATTCGAGTGAAGCAAATACACATATTGAATATGTATCAAAAATTATAAAAGATATTAATCCTGACATAATCAACTTGTGCGAAGTGGAAGGCTGTGATGAATTGAAGCTATTAAAAGATGCATTGGATTCAACATATAATCCATTTTTGAAAAAAGGAAAAGACACTTCCACTGGACAGAATGTGGGTCTAATAACACGAATTGACCCTTTAGTTGATTTATATAGAACAGAAGAGAGAATAAGTTATCCAATAAATGGGTCGAATTGTGGTTATACTGGTCCAACTGATACTAGTGGAGTTAGCAAACACTATATTACAGAATACAAAATTGGGAATATGAATATAGCATTCATAGGAGTCCATTTTGTAGCATTTCCAACAGATTCAGTCAGATGTGCACAGAGAGAAGCCCAAGCACAAGTAATTCAAAATGTAGTTTATTCTTATATAAAAAAGAATTATGAGGTCATATTGCTGGGAGATTTTAACGATTTTGATTCAGAAGTTTTGGATGCTAATTCAGACAAACCTTTCTCTCGAGTGCTAGATATTCTAAAAGGAAATTATGGTTTAAATAAAGGTTTTTTTCAATTGCAAAACGCTGCCGAGAAGATTCCACAAAGTCAACGATTTACTGCTTGGTGGGACTCCAACAGCAACTGCAAGTCGACGAAAACCGAATTTTCTATGATAGATCACATTCTCCTGACTCCAACATTGAGAGAAAAAGTAATTGAAGCATATATATACCAAGATTATGAGGAATTTTGTGGAACATACAACTCAGACCACTACCCAGTTATTATAAAAATTGCATTATAATATGTATTTTACTTGGTTTCATTGTATGCTCTGTAATAAATAGCCTCCAATTCATAGTACGGTATTAAAATTATTTCCAGTAAAAAATTTCCGGCAAATATTATTCCCTCGATAAACCATTGTGTCTCCATTGTTTAGAATTTTTCACAAAAAAAGCTTTAAGTTAATTTATAAATAATAAATCAAAACAATTTAAAGAAACGAAAGAATGAAAACACACGGTTGCTATGCAAATTTTTCTTTTAATTTCTCGTAAATAAGTCTCTGCTCTTCCTCTGTGTAATATTGGTTGAAATGTGGTATCAACTCTTTTTCTGCCGTTGGCCACATTGTATGAAACAGTGGGTCCCACTTGAATCGGTCCCTATACCGGGCCTGTAGAGGAGGTTGAAATGCGAGATTCGCTTCTGTTGCGTCTGGCTTTGTAGGGTCCAGATGCCCAATTTGCCATTCTTCATTCGGAACTTCAGTTAAATTGGCGCGCCACCAACCCTTGATTGCGTCTATTTGCTCATTGCGGTCTCCCGAAATCTTTGCCCCAGCACGCTTCTGAATATGCGTTGTATTTAGGACAAATGGATATTCTAAACAGTACTTGCCCTTTCCTGACATTTTTTTGAGACCAAAATCCTTATTGAAAGGCTGAATCGAATCATCGGTCTGTATGCCAATCTGCGCAAAGAATTGTGCCGTGTCTTCTCGTGTCAAGAATCTTATACCACGGTTCTCCGGCTGCGCCATAAGAGCAATTGCTTGACCTCGAAGAGCATCCAACTTGGGCAACTTCACCTTGTCCTTGCAAAATTCCGTCAATTCAGCCGGATATTCTGTAAATTTGGTGCCATACTCACCAATATTAATTCGCTGTGTCATTCTTAAAAATAATCGACGATGCGTGGTTTTCCATTCTAAAATCATAAAAAATTTGCATCAATTTTTATTTCATTTCTCAATAATTATAAAATACTAATTTTTTATTTTATAATTTATCTTTTTCTTTTCTTTAAGCGCTTCGATTCATTCTCTTGCGGCAATAAGACCTCCTGCGCCCCTTCTTGGTATTCTTGCATCCATACTTCTTCATGCAGCGAGATGCCTTCTTTCCTCGACAAGGCGAAGCCTTAACGCGAGCGCGGTAGATATGCTTCTTGGTTCTGGAGTGAGCAGACTTTGAACGAGTGGTAGCCATTATATAATACATCAACAAAAAAAGCAAAATTCGCGCTAAATTAATTTAAAATTGAAATATAAATAATATAAACAGTAAAAACCATAATATAAGAAAGAGAATGGTGAAAGTATGCGCTTCCACTTATCCTAAAAAGGACGAAACAAAATATGCCGAATATTTCGAGAAATATCCATTTCCATTAAGTAGTTTTCAAAAATACGCACTCGAAGCCATTGTTGAAGGACAACATATTCTCGTGACAGCACACACAGGCAGTGGAAAAACTTTGCCAGCCGAGTTTGCAATCGAACATTTTGTTTCCAAAGGGAAAAAGGTTATTTATACAAGTCCTATTAAAGCGCTAAGTAATCAAAAATATTATGAATTCCGCGAGAAGTTCCCAGGAATTTCATTCGGTATTTTAACTGGTGATATTAAATCAAATCCGGAAGCTGATGTCCTTATTATGACCACGGAGATTCTTCAAAATACGCTTTACAGGAAAAAGCACAAGATACAACAAATTAGTGAAGGTTCACAAACAAGTTCAACGACTTTGGCTATGTTTGATATGGACATTGATACAGAATTAGGTGCGGTTGTTTTTGATGAGGTACATTATATCAATGACCAAGACCGTGGAAAAGTCTGGGAAGAGACAATTATGATGTTGCCACTTCACATTCAAATGATTATGCTTTCTGCCACATTAGATGCGCCAGAAAAATTCGCATTATGGTGTGAAACTCGTGGTTTAAGAAATAAGTCGGAATTAGAAAGTATAGAATCGAAGACAGTATATTTGACCACGACTTATGAGCGCGTGGTTCCATTAACACATTATAGTTTCATTACGACAACACAAGGTATTTTTAAGGCAATAAAGGACAAGGAACTTGAAAAACAGATTCGTGAAATCACAAATAAACCGTTTATAATACAAACATCAAAAGGTGTATTTGATGATGTTCATTATCATAAAATGAACAAGATGTTGAAACTATTTGAATCAAAGAATATATTTACAAAGCGCTCACATGTAATAAACCAAGTGTGTAAATATATGGTTGAAAATGAAATGCTACCAGCCATTTGTTTTGTTCTCTCCAGGAAGCAACTGGAAATTTGCGCAAAAGAAGTGACAGTTCCTCTTTTAGAATTCGATTCGAAGGTGGCTTATATTGCACGCCGAGAATGTGAACAAATTATCAGACGACTTCCTAACTATGAAGAGTATTTGCAGCTTCCAGAATATAATGACTTGGTCGCACTTATAGAAAAGGGTATTGCCATTCATCACGCTGGTATAATGCCAGTTTTGCGTGAAATGGTGGAGCTCCTATTTGCAAAGGGATTTGTCAAATTGCTTTTTGCTACAGAGACATTTGCTGTTGGCATTAATATGCCCACAAAAACAGTTGTTTTCACTGATATAAATAAATTCGACGGAAATGGAATGCGCATTTTGCATTCTCATGAATTTACACAGATGGCAGGTCGAGCAGGCAGAAGAGGTATTGATACAGTTGGGAATGTTATACATTTGAATAATTTATTTAAGAATATGGAATTGACCTCGTATAAAATTATGATGCAAGGAAAGCCGCAGAAACTAGTAAGTAAATTCAAAATCTCTTATAATTTGTTGTTGAATTTGATAGATATTGGTGATCAAGACTTTTTGAACTTCGTGCAGCGTAGTATGATACAAGAAGATATTGAAATTGAACTCGGGGCACTATATTATAAAATCACAGAAAAGGAAAGAGAACTAGAAAATCTAGTAACTTCGATGCAAAGCTTGAGAACACCGCAAGAAGTTGTTCAACGCTATATTTATTGTATAGAATCGAGAAAAACCGCAGTTAATAAAAAGCGCAAGGAATTGGATAAGGAAATTGAAAATATTCTGGATAATTATAGAAATATAGGTTCGGATTTCAAGACAGTTGAAAAATATAATGAAAAGTGTGCCGATTTGGAACAAATGCGTCAAAGCTTCCACTCAACGGAGCAATTTCTGGGGTCGAATGTGGCAACTATTTTAGAATTTTTGGATAAAGATGGTTTTATTACGAAGGAAAAGGACGAATCGCAATATAAACTGACGATTCGAGGATTTATAGCAACACATTTGAGAGAAATACATTGTCTAGTTTTTGCAAAACTGGTGGAAGAAAACAGATTCGATATATTAGATGCAAAACAAATAATTGGTATTTTTAGTTGTTTTACGAATGTCACTGTTGCAGATGAACAAAAATCGCTTGCACCACTTTATACTAATAGAGAATTGCAAGATATTATGGGTCGTGTTGCATCTTTATATGATTATTATCAGGATTTTGAGACTTTAAAACAAGTAAGTACAGGAATTGATTATGAAATGCATTATGACTTAATTGATTATGTAATTGCGTGGGCGGATTGTGAATCGGCGCCGGAATGTAAAGCGATTCTTCAAAGGCTTGAAAAAGAAAAGGGTGTATTTTTGGGAGAATTTGTCAAAGCGATTCTAAAAATCAATAATATTGCGAGTGAGATGGAAAAAATAGCAGAAAGTATTGGAAATATTTCACTTCTGAGTAAGCTGAGGGAGATTCCCACTTTAACGCAGAAATTTGTGGCAACAAATCAGTCATTATATGTGTAAAAATTCGAGGATTCATCCAACATTTTATAGTATCTATCAAATAAAAAATTCCTACTTTCTTCGTCCAAAGTACGAACAAATTTAATAAAGAGCGTAAAAGCCTCTTCATATTCTTTTTCCTCTATGCAGTCATCTATTAAACTCTGAATGGTTTTTACAGCGGGGTCTAGAGCCATTATATATATCTATACTTCGTAGCCTTTAAATGTTTTATAAAACTACTTAAAGAAGTGGTTAGGGTTATTAAAAATATACATTATAAAACAAGTTAAAGACACACCATATAATAGTATGTGAATCATCCCAACATCCCTCCTCCATATAAAACTCAATTTTAATTCATATTCAAAAAAATTGACCTCCTTATCATTGCATAAATTAATAATAACCCTTCGTGGATAATAAATGTTTTCATACAGCAACTCAATTCAATTATAAGAAGCCAAATGAAAACAGCAAATAAGCTGGGATTCCCGAGCGGTCAAAGGGGTCAGACTCAAGTTCTGATGCGTTAGCTTCGTGGGTTCGAGTCCCACTCCCAGTATATAGCTCATTGTAGCTCAACAAAGAGTTTGTTTTGACTTCCAAAAAAGACATTGGTAACCATATCCATATGGTGTGAATACCGCCCAACAAACCCGGTTAGCTCAGTCGGTAGAGCGCCAGACTTTTAATCTGGTGGCCGAGGGTTCAAGTCCCTCATCGGGTGCTAAAGTTTGCGTGTACTTTTCAAAAACATGCAAAAATGTTTTCATTCAGCAACTCATTTCATTTATAAGAAACCAAATGAAAACAGTACACCTGCTCGATTAGCTCAGTTGGTTAGAGCATCAGTCTTATGAGCTGAGGGTCGTGAGTTCAAGTCTCACATCGAGCATAAAGTGTTCCCTGCACTTTAAAAACAGGAACAAATCCCACATGGTCTATCGGTTAGGATGTGGCCCTTTCAAGGCCGAGGGCCGGGTTCAACTCCCGGTGTGGGAATTTTTTTTTAGGATTGCTCGTCTTATCGCAGTAAAATTGAATTTTAATTGAAGGAAGGCGGCACAATGAAAGCCAGATTGGCTCAATTGGATAGAGCGCAAGACAGCACAACAAAACTGAGATGGCCATGTGGTCCAGGGCGCTCAACTCAACTTTGAGTACATTAAGGTACTTGGGTTAGAACCCCACTCCGAGTAAATTTTTTTTTGATTTTATGAATCAAAAAAAATTGAATTACTTTCTATTTGCAGTCGTGCATTTACAATCATTATACAAGAATTAAAATGTCTGCATCGCATTCTTCCACAAACGAATCACGCAAAGCAGAAAAAAAACTTCGGGAAATCGACAAACTTAAACTACAATCTGCACACACACATGAAGAGATTGAGAAGCTAAAAACGGAGACCTATTATCGTCGTATCGTAAATCCACTTTACAAAAGTGAAGAAGAAAAACGCGAAGAAATTTTACATGCAGAACGCAAACGAAAAGAAGTCGAGGAATTGAAAAAACGACAATATGCTCGACATTTAGAAAAAGAAAAACAAAGACAAAAAAAGAACGAGAAAGAACGCGAAAAAATGGAGAAAGAGCAAGAGAGAGAAAAACGCAGCAGGTCATATTCTGAAAGGGAAAAAAGAGGGAACGAAGAAAAAAAGCGGGGATTTGAATTTTATATCAAACCCCAAATAAACCCACCTACAAATTTGGAAATAGAATATTATTCATTGCTCAAAAAACACGAAAATAATAATGACAAAACTTTTCGCGTATTGTCAAAAAAATATCACCCAGATAAGAACTTGAAGAACATAGAATGGGCAGAAGACCAACAAAAACAACTGTTGGAAATACGAGAATGCATTCGCTCTCGAGCTCTTTAAGTCCTTTTAACCGAGATTTAAATGCCAGGTCTTATGGTGTCATCCGACCGTTACATTTTCTGTACTATTATCATTTAAGATAATAAAATCATAATTGCTATTTCTGTACTTATATTCTCAGTAAGGCTTGTAAATGCAAGCATTTTTACCAAAAAGTATTTTGGGTTTTCATTTTTGGACATTTTTTTTGTCCATTTTTCAAAAGGGGATTTACTTTTTGACAAAAAAGCTTGCAAAAATGACTTCAGAGCATAATGCTCTCTTTTTATTTTTTCGACGCAAAAAATTGTGAGCATATTTTTTTTCATTTTTTGGGCCAAGGAATTTTGGGTTTTTTATAATATCCATTTAGGATATAAATGGAAATAAAAAAACTCAAAGAAAAAAAACTGTATTTTTGCGAAAATTGTGACTTCCAAACCAGTCACAAGAACGATTACATCCGACATACGATGACAGCAAAACATAAAAATCGGGTAAATGGAAACGAAAAAACCCAAAAAAACACGAATGAGCTATTTTGTTACTATTGTAAGTGTGGAAAATTATACAAAAATAATTCGGGCTTATGGAAACACAGTAAAATTTGCCAATTTTATGCACCTCATTCTGAAGAAATGAGCAAAAATGACATCATAAAGCAGTTGCTTTTACAGAATCAGCAGCTTATATTTGACAACAAGGAATTCAAAGAGATGATGTTTGAGCAGAGCAATAAAATGCTTGAGATGGCAAGCAAACCATCTACAATTAATAATATGAATAATAGTAATAATAAGCAATTCAATTTAAATGTATTCTTAAACGAAAAATGCAAAAATGCTATGAATATGAGCGAATTCCTAGACACAATTCAAATCGAAGACGACGATTTCGAAAATATAGGTAAGCTAGGCTATGTTCAAGGTATATCTAATATTTTCATAAAAGGGCTCAAAAATCTCGATGAAACCTTGAGACCAATGCATTGTAATGATTTGAAGAGAGAAACTATTTATATTAAAGAAAATGATATATGGGATAAAGACGAAAACAAACAACAAATCAGAAAAGTCATAGCACTTATTGCTCACAAAAATTTCAAATATATTCCAATTTGGAGAGAAGCAAATCCCAGTTCATTCGATGTCACCACCAAAAAAAACGATTTATATATGCGAATAGCTAATCAAGTAACCACCGCTATTACCCCAGACGATGAATTCGGAATCAATAAAATAATTAGAAATGTCGCCAATAGTGTCGTAATTGACAAAGCGTACAACTAACTTACGAGTTGTAATCTTATCTTCTTCTTGAATTTTTCTTCATCGTGAAACAAAAACAGTTTATAATACGATTTCTCAAAATTATTCAAGTTTTCTCTCAATACCAACCGTGATGTTAAACGCAATTCCGGCAAGAAAACCACAAATTGAAATAATCCATCATTCCTTATTATCTTGTCAAATGTATACCCTTCATATGTCTTGCTCATTACCTCCGGGTTTGTACTACATAGATGTAGGAGAGAACAGTCGTTTTGAACCCGGCGAATGGAGCGCATTGTAGTGTTGATGTAGTCGAGCTCGGAGAGCCATTTTCTGTAGAACTTGTTCGAGTTTTCGGAGAGATGTATGATGCCAGTGTTTTGCTGAAATTGTATGATATTCAGCAAATCAACTAAGCGTCTTATGGGCGATGTAATATGAATATATGCATCCATTTCCAGCATATCGTGCGTAATCGTCTGACCTTCTGCCAAGATGCTGGCATCAATGTATTGACCCGCCGCACTATTCCAGATTTTGATAAACTTGGTAACATCCTCAGGCAATTCATCTGGTATTGTAATATCGCGCTTCATTATTGTAGAACGGAAAATACCATTTCCGCTTTTCAACATTTCTTTTGCAGTATAATAGTTCATAGTAATCATCAAATAACATACAATTTCGTGGCTATTTCGGACATTCGAAATATATTTATACTTTTTTGACAGCTTCTTTGTCGTATCCATTAGTGCCAAATATTCCGAATTCATAACCAATTCTGGTTCCTCATAAACAAAATTACGGAATACATTAATCGTGCAATTCGAATACTTTATTTCAATGATGTTGCCATCAGCATCAATAAATATATCCATAACAAACGCCAACCGCGTATGATTTGACTGCAAACTGCATAAGCAGTCGGATAAGATAGTCGGCAACATTGGTCGCTTCCTGTCTGGCAGATAAATAGTGGAGATGCGTCTGGAAAACGATTCCCATAGATTTAGCACATCCATCCAAATTGTAACATTGGAAATGTAGATACTTAACTGCTGCTGCTGCTGCGTGTCCAAAGTTATCAAACTGAATGCATCATCGTAATCCAAACTGCCTTCCGGGTCAATTGTGAATATCTTCCATTTAGAGCGGTCCGTGCGATTTTCAATAGAAGGATATTTCTTGCTTATGTTCTGAATGAATGCATCATGTGAATTGGATTTTAGCGCCTTGGAAGTATCCTTCGTAAACTTCTGAATCGATGCATTCAAACTCTTGCAGTATAATTGATATTCGTAGAAGTTGTCCAATACATCCACAGAGCCAATCACTTGTGATAAAATTGCGTGCGGATGTTTGTCTGTCCATTCTTTAAATTGAAAAGTAACATATAAATTGGTGAAAACCTTGGAAAACCCCATATGCCTGATTTCATATGGGACCAAGAAACTAGGCAATCGCATATCATCCGGAATACACTTGTAAAACAGTTTACCATTGGCGCCATTCTGCCTCCCATAAGTCTTATTATTTTTCAAAATGAGGACACCTGGTATAGATTCGGAAACACGGATGCTTGAATGCAATAGAGTCAATGTTTCGTTTTCGTCGAGAGAAAACACATCATTTGTAAGCAATTTATGATTTGCGGGAATAATCGCAGGTAATTCTACTTCTTGAAATTCTGTTGTAGTGTGAAAAACCCACGAAGTATATCCACGGTCATTGATGTGTACTTTGTATATACGATTCAGCATATGCTGGTTATATATAATGTTGAGGTAGCTTTAATTGTTATTGAATTATTATATTCAATTTTTATCGAATGTAATAACTCTAATCCTCTTTTTCAGATGGTTCCTGCAAATTTTCTATATTTGTTGTATTATCTTCCACACCTTCTCTCTTCAACTCTTCTTTCTCAGTGTTCAAATCATTTAAATTCAACTTTTTCACTGTATCTCGCTTTATATTTTGTATTTGCAATGCATACATTGCTATATGTGGAGTAATTGCTGCATTATTCATATAAGTTCGATATCTGAAACACGCGATACTTGATTCTTTTGAAAATTTTATGCTGTACCACCAATAAGCCGGAATATGCAATGTCTTTCCTGGTGTTAAAATAACTTCTAAACATTTAATTTTATCGAAATCAACCGAATATTGTTTTTGGGGTGACCACGGGTCTAGTGGTGACCTAAATTCGAAATTCTCATAATCACAAACCGCGTGCAAGTATTTGCTACTCTTCGGCGGTGCCATTTTTACAGTTACTGTGCCCTCTGTAACTAAAAAGTAATTCCTATAATTCAATTCATAACGAAAAGGAGTTACAGTTCCCGAAGAACCCACCATTACATCATAATTGCAATTAGAAACCATATAAGGCCTCAAAAATTCATCATTATATTGAAAAGACTTGGTAACACCTGTTTCTTGAAGAAAATCAGCATTATTTTCAGAGAAATATGAAGACGATGTATCTTCTTTCACCAATTTTGCGGCAGAATGTAAAGGAAGTGGAATATAAATCTCTGAATTATAGTCATTATCCTTTGAATTACGGATTTTTATTTCAAATGCTGGATAATTATTGCACAAATATGTTTTATTTGTATATTCGACAATTTTATCTGAATCAAAATCGAAAATGACTGGCTGCCTTAAATCGCAAATTTCTTCTAACTTGTCTTTTGAACCTTGTTCAATTTCATATACTTCTAAATCATTGCTCGTTTTCAAATGAAAATTTATATGCAAATAAATAAATAAAACGAGACAGAACACAAAAAAGGCAATAAATATTTTCAACATAAGTATTTAACTAATAGAAAAATAGAATAATTTTTGCAGATTTGTACTAATCCGCTATTTTCGGTGCAATAAAAAAGACTACTTGACTGTTGTCTCCTAAATCATATTTTATGCGCATTGGAAACTCGCCACTCACTCCAAATTCTATTTCGCTTGACAGCCTAGTAGTTAAACACATTTTTTGAATATAATTCAAACTATAATGCAAATCGAGTGATTCGCCTTCTGAAATAGAGAATTCCGACAAATCGTCTATTGGAATATTCACAGTCATCTCTCCATTTGTACCACTACTCGCCAAATCGATTTTCTCTTCGCTGCATTTTACATTTATAGTGTCCCCAAATAATAGCAATTGGGATGCAATTTCACAGATTTTCTTGGCCGGTATAGAAAACTCTGCATCATAATCCACATTAGGTATGCCTAGAAGTTCAGCGTCTAAATCCGCTAGTGGCAATTTGAAAAATTTGTCAAAATCGCCTTTTTTTGTCTCCGGAGTTTCATTAATCAAATCGATATGTACAGAGTCCGCATCGCCTTCGTAATGAATGTAAATTGTATGATATTCTTGATTAATCGAGAGAACATTATGAAAGATATTAGTGTCTATACTTATTTTATTTGAATCACTTTCATCAAATTCATAAGAAGAAAACCAAGATGAAAAAATTTTTATATCAAAAAGACAAACATGTGACTTGTCCATACCTTGAATATATAAATGGTCTTCATTGAATATAATATTTACAATAGAAGCACAACTTTTGAGAAGCTGAAATAAGGAAATAAAAGTATCTTTTTTTGCTTTGTTTACAATAGACAACTTCATTGGATTTTGAATATGTAATATAATATTGTAAACAAGGTTTAATATTGTTTTTGTATATATTATTAAATAAATAGCATCGCAAGCATATGGTTGCGTAGAGAATGGTCATAAGTCGGAGTAGGGTCAGGATTCAAATTTATTCGCACAGATGTAGTGTTGTCGTCGTCTTCAAGGTCTTTTTTATAAAAGATGAACTGTTCATCAACAAAAATTCTGGGTGTTTGATTATTAGCCTTATTAAAAGTCAAATTTTTTCTATCCCTTTCCGCGAAATTTCTTTTGTATACAGATGAAATACCCGGTTTAATGAGGGAATAAGCAAGCATTATGTTGCATAAAACGATAAATGTGTGTGAAATGTTCATTTCCTATACAAAGCTCTAGATAATTTTAATAAAAATACTAAAATTATCATCAATTTTTTATTTAACAATTTTTAATTTGCTCATTGTTTTTTTATCAGAAAATACAGATACTATCTTTATGAATTGTGAAAAAATAAATGGTGCATTATAAACAAAACATTCATGCATTTTATCAGGAAATTTATGTTTGAATATTTCAGAGATTTTACCAATCGTTGAGTAATATTTATCAATATCTCCAATTGTTAATGTTTTCAAACAAATAAATACAGTAAAATTTTCTTGAGTTTCTAAAACTTTCTCAAATATAGTAATCATATGTTCAATAATATCGTCATTTTCAATGCAATTAAATTTTCTTATTAGTTTAAAATATCTATAATCGATAATAATAATATTATCTGCATTTATATTGCAATATCCTAAAAGAAGTTCATCTGGTTTTATACACGAGGTATTAATATTAATATTTTGGTCAAATATAATATTGTTTTTTGTAGGAGAAAAATCATTTTTTAAATTCAGCATGAAAGTATATATTTTATATACTGAAATTTTAATTTTATGTTGAATTGCACATAAAATGTTTATATTTATTACATTAAATTATTACATTGAATTATTACATTAAATTATTAAATTGAAGATTGAACAAATGCCTTTAAATCTACGACATTACCTGCTAGAATTTCAGAATCTTCATTTTCAGCAGTAACATTTTCAGAAACCTCTCCCTCTACCTCTTCATCTTCATCTACCTCTTCATCTAGTTCTCCATTAACTTCAGTACTATCTGCATTTTCCTCATCTGGTTTATCATTTTTATTTTGTTGCTCATTGAAAATAAGTTCCGTTAATTTTTGATTTGTTTGCATTGTAAACGACTGTAATGACATCAAAAGACTCTTTACCTGAACCATTTCCGCTTTCAAAGTTTCAACAGACAAATTCAAATCATCAATTGCCTTATTCGATGCCTTTGAATTACTAGTTGGAACAGTCTTCGGCATTTGCTCCAGTTTATCCAGTCTTGCAACAATATTCGTAAAAACAGCTTCATCAACGACACGCATATTCTCACCAATCTCGCCAGTTTCCGCAGATGAATTCATAGCACCAATTTGGTCAAGTGGAGGCAGTTTTTGAATAAAGGTTTCTACCCTTCCAAGACGGAGAGTAATAAGACCAATCGCATCCGAAACAGACATCTTGGGATTTTGCATTGGTTGCTGTTGTTGCATTTGTTGTTGTTGTTGTTGCCCTCTCATTGGTTGTTGTTGTCCCCTCATCGGCTGTTGTTGTTGTTGTTGTGCGGGTCTAGAACTACCCGGAGGTGCAACATTATTTTGAGCACTATTCGTGCGTCTTTGAATAGCAGCTGCATTTGCTCGATTTCCGCTCATTGATAAAAAATATATACAAATTGTTTCTAAATACTTTACGCACGCGTTTCACATTCTTTTCACAATCATTGTAAAAAATTATATTTCTAAAATATAAGTAATGGCAGACGAAGACGCCCATTTTAGACCTATGACCCCTCCATATCCTCCCCCTGGGCACGCGCCTTCAGATACCCTCCCTGAGACTCATCCTTTTCTTCCCGAACAAGATTATGAAGACCCGAATGTCATATCAACATATGATTTTATCTATTTTGTTCAGGATTATACACCCTTTTTAAGAAATTATTTAGATTACCTTTATGACGAACGGTATATTTCCTCTGATGACCACGGTTATTACAATTCGTTTATAGATATATGCAATAATATAGACACCGACGAAGGAGATGATGGCACATTTGAAACATATCGTGCCACACTTGAACCTTTTATGGAATGGATGACAGAGGAGTGTGGTCATATGAATGAATATTATGAAGAGGAAATGCGTAACGCAAGGATACCCGCCCAACAAAATGTTGCATTACCAAAAGGTGTTGCAAGCAGAACGCGTTCCAAAGCCCCTGCAAGTAGATTTGAAATACCACAAATAAAAAAAAGGCGTAAAGATGCAATTACTCTAACTCAAATAAAAGAGGGACCAGTAATTAAGTTGAGCGATAAAAGAGAATATACCCAAGGCGAACTCAAACATATGTGGGATTGGAACAAAACTATGACTCCTTATCGTCATCCGTACACACAAGAAGATAAAGACAAAATCGACGAATTAATGGGTTTTGCAAAAGGTCTAAAAAAGAAAACTAGAAAGGCCAGAAAAGCCAATAAGGCTAGAAAAACAAAAAAGCAAAAGAAATCGAAGAAGACTAGAAAGGCAAAAAATAAACATTAAATTTGGCACCACCTTTAGAAAAGGTGGTCAAGCAACCATATTGAATTTAATTGGTTCGTGATGTTGATAATTTTGTATTTCAAAATCTTCAACACTATAATCATTTATGTTCTCGTGAACGCATTTAATCGACACAGTAGGAAACGGAAATGGTTGTCTAGTTATTTGCAAGTTGGCACCTTCAATGTGTTCTTCATAAATATGGCAATTACCCTTGAAATAAACAAATTCATAAGCTTCCAAACCACAGTGTTTGGCTAAAAGGTGCGTAAGAAACGAATAAGATGCAATATTGAATGGTGTTCCACAGCATTCATCATTTGACCTCTGATACATTGCACATGACAATTTATTTCCCCCATGAACATTGAATTGGCACATAATATGACAAGGTGGAAGCGCCATTTGATTCAACTGCTTGGGATTCCATGCAGTCAAAATAAGTCGTCTACTGTTTCTGGTCGCCGGATTTTTCAATTGGTCAATAATATCTTGTAATTGGTCTAAACCATTAAAGGGATAATCAGCATCTAAGCTTTTACCAGTAAGACAATTATAGCTTGCTCCGTAATTTCTCCATTGATAACCATAAATAGGTCCAGCCATACCTTCCGGATACAAGTGTAGCCCTCTTGAATCTAGAAACTCTCGTTTCGTGTTTCCATCCCAAATATGAACTCCCTGTTTTTGCAACAATTTATTATCTGTTTCTCCACGAACAAACCACAAAAGCTCTTTTAGACAAGTTTTCCAAGCCACTTTTTTACTGGTTAAAATAGGGATTTTGCCATTTTGAAGAGAAAAACGCATTGATTCCCCAAAAACACTAAGAGTATTACCATTTCTTCCTTCTTCCAATGAACCGGTATAAAGTATTCTTTTAATAAGATTTATGTATTGGATTTCTTCAAAATTTTCACTCATTTTCTCTCTGTTTAATAAATGTATAAAGTCTTCTTTTTATACTTGTTTAGGAAGACTTTCTAAAGTTTTTAATTTAATTTCTTTTTATAAATCATATGGAAAGTTTCGACGAAACATCAAAAAGTGCATCATCAAAAACAGGATTTTTCAAACACATATTTAATTTTGACGATGATATTAAGGCAGAAGTATTGAATTTAATACAATATTCTTTATTAGCAATTATACCAGTCGTTATATTGAATAAGTTGAGCCAAAAATATGTGCCAGAGGCGGACGAGGAGAAGGGTTCCTTAGAAATTTTAGCAGAAGTTGTGATTCAATTATTGGTTATATTTTTAGGCTTATTTTTCACAAACCGTTTGATTATATATGTGCCGACATATAGTGGTGTGAAATATCCTGATTTTTCATCGATACCACTAATATTGTCTGTATTATTGATAACATTGAGTCTTCAAACGAAATTGGGAGAAAAGGTAAGTATATTGACGGACCGTATTGCCGAATTATGGGATGGTTCCGTTTCAAGTGGAAAAAAAGTTGCAACTAAGGGAAAAGGCAGTGTAAAGGTGAGCCAACCCATTTCTGGTCAGGGTCAAAGTCAAAATGTAATGCAATCTCAAATGGATGCTGTGAGTCAATCATTATATTCGACGCCGATAAGCCAATTACCCACTATATCTGCCGAACAGAAGGCTCCCGATTATAATGCAATGTACCAGAACACATATACCCCAATGCCGGGAGCTGCAACTCCAGGTGAAGGGTTCCAGAGTATGGAACCGATGGCAGCCAATGCGGGTGGAAGCGCATTTGGTTCAGCGTTCGGCGGCGGGTTTTAGAGCCGATGCGTTTGATATAAACAGCCGACCTTCTTTAAGTCATTTTAGAAATAATATATATACAAAATTCCAATTTAAAGCAAGTGCGATGCAGAAAAATATAGTTATTTTGAACTAATAATATAAAGTTATTATATTATTAGATATAATATGACCTCTGTCAGTTTTTTTTATATTGCATTATTATATTTTATTAACAGCGCTTCCACCTTTTCATTACCTTTGAAAAAACCAGTGCCCAGCTTTTTCAACAATTGGATATGCATTGGAATAAAAGATAAAATCGATTTTTCGAACCCTTATAAAATCAATATCGGTGAATTGCCTCTTGTCTTGTGGAAATCAACTGATAACAAAATTGCGTCTGCTATTAATATTTGTAAACATATGGGGTCCAAATTGGACAATGGTGTCATTACTGAAAATGGGTGCTTGAAGTGTCAATATCACGGATTAGAGAATTCCTATGAAGACCGTTTCGGTGAGGTCGTGGAACACGAGGGCAAGATTTTTTGGGCTTACAAACCCGTGCAAAAGAAACCATTTAGTGTACCTTTTTTTGGAAATCCCGAATACGAAAAGACCTTTTTGGAAATTACTATGGATGCTTCTCTAACAGACAGCGCATTCAACACAATGGATTTGCGTCACCCGGAATATGTCCACAACAAAGTCTTTGGATTTGGTAATATTATTCCACCATCCAATATAAAAGAATACAAATACCCAAGCGGTGACCGAGTGGGATTGGCGTTTGACTATTGTTCCAATCCGGTTATGAGAACAATGAATGATAATGTACGAGTTACCAAAAACTATCACATGTTTGTTTTTCCTACTTTTAGTTGGTCAAAAGTCACATTTAATAAGAAGAATCTTATCATTGGAGTTAATTTGCTACCTTTGGAAAACAAGAAGACGCGCTGGTATATTACCATATGTCACAATTACTACAAATCTGGTCTCGGAAAAGAATTTATGAAATTCATCGCATCCATTATTTTAGGACAGGATTTTGTGCAGATGAAGAATCAGCACAAAGAAGATGAATTGAAAAAAGCAATGTTATTTGATTATAAGTTTAAAGACGAAGAGGTCATTTTTTGGCTTAGAGATATGTTCAAAGACTACAAATTTCCTGATATTGAACAGTGTGTCGAAATTTACAATGATTCTAAGAACGAGAAGAGATAAAAAAGAAGAAATATAATGTTTGGTTTTATATTAAAAGTTTATTAATATAAAATAGAAGAAACTGCAAAAATGGATGTCGACAAATTACTAAAAGCACTTGACAATGAAGAGAATTCTCATCTTTTAGACCTCACTAATGAAAAAATATTAAATATTAAGATTGATATACTTAAAGAACTCGGCTTCTCTCAAGCTCAACTTTTAGATTTGTTGAAAAAGTTGAGAAATTACAGATATGTGGACGGAATGAATGAACTCAGCTATGGTGCTTTTATTCGTTGGATTCCTATTTCCAATCCTGATAAATTAGAATTAGCAAGAGGAGCGATTTTTTGCGAATTCAAAGTAACAGACAAGGGAGTGTTTGTGGTTTGCAAGAATTTTATGCATAAACATCATCAATTCAAATTGGAAGAAAATCTAATTTTTCAAAAGATTACTGACCAAGAACATGTTTTGCTTAGCGCATTAGACCATCTGGCAAAATAAAATGTAGTAGTTTTTTCTTTATTTGCGCGCTTTTCTTGTTTTTTTATTGCAATTGCAATCTTTGAATAATCCGGGAATAAATTTACCCACTTTAATCATTTCCATCTCCATATTATTCAATCCTTTTTTGGCGGTTTTAACAAGTTTTCCACTATTGTAATGTGAAATACTTTTATACCCTTTTCCATTTTTTATTTGAACCTTTCTAACAGTTTTTTGGCCTCCGCTTTGATGTTTTTGAACGCTTAAAAAATGATACTTTTTTTGCATATTATAATATTGTTAGATAAAAATATTATTATAAAGTATAATGAGCAAAGAGTTATTTGTACATTTATTTCATATAATTCTTGTCGGAGGATTATTTTTGTATGTCTCTATAAAAAACGCATCAATGCCTAAATTTATGTTTCCTTTTCTAACTTTCTTGGGCTTATTTCTTATAGTTTACCACTCTTATAAATCATATACTTATTCTCTCATTAAAAAGAGTTTCAATGTAAATTTGTTCCACATTTTTATTGTAGCTCCTCTTTTAATTTACATCGGTTATGAACGCCCCGAGCCAAATAAATTTGTTTATCAACTTCTTTTAATGCTTGCTTTTTCAGTAATTGGTTATCACGGATATTATACGATTCTAGATTTCAACAAGGAGTAGTTATCCATTTTTTGGTAACTACTTTTTCAACACTATCTAATGCACCTTGCGTCCAACCCTGATTTTCACTTATCATTTCACCAACAATAAGCATTCCAGGGTTAGGATGTTGCGCTTCTTGAATAAATTCAGCTCTATTTTTAAAATTGCCTTTCAAAGGAGTATAATAGTGAGTTCCTATTGGCCAATAAAAGTCCAACAATGATGTAATTTTAAGAGTGTTCTCAGGAATACCGAGAGATACCTCCAAAAGTCTACAAAAAAAATCTCTATTTTCGGATGTATTTTCCAATTTATCTTTTAAAAAAGTCGCACCTTCATTATCTGTATAAGCTATCATATATATTCCTTGGTTTTCGCCATAGGGTATAATTCTATGTAACGGCCCGGGCACAACAGTGTTTGTTGGGACATAATGTTTCATTACTGGAATAGACGATTTAGAAAACTTGGCATAAAGACGCAAGAAAGGTTGACCGCGAATTTGTTGATATATGCTATTTTTCATAGATGCGCCAGGAACTAGTTTTAAAACAGAATCTATTGTGGTAGCAATTATCACTTTTGCGCAAGAGTAAGTAGTGCCTTTTTTTGTGTGCACTAAAAATCCACATTCAGCTCCGGTTTTTTCAATATTGACAACATCAGAAGATATTTTTATGTTTTGCAATCCAACTTTGTGCGACAAAGTATTAATTAATTCTTTCCAAGGAATACTTAATGCAACCCAATCTTCATAATTATCTTCGAAACCGTAATTATATAAGGTGTCATAGGCATCTTCATTTTCATAATCCGTGTATGCAGAACATATTAAAAAATTTTCATAGTCTTCTTTACCCAACAAAGGTAAGGCAAATTTTTTGAATGTAATGTGTTGTCGGTCCTTGTTTTTATTATATTCTCTTCGAAGAAATAAAAAGGTCTTTTTAACATTGCATTTCGGATGAATAGTGGAAGCATATTGATGTCCTTTTTGGAATTCATGAAAAGGTACATCGAGTTCATTTAACAAATTTATAAGTAATTTATCTTTTTCTTTACGACCAACTCCGGCTCCATTGACTACACTTACTCCGTGAAAATCGACATTGCCTATACGCCCTCCAAACCATTTTTTTTTGTATTTTTCTAAAATAAGTACTTTTGCATGCGGTGCAAATTTTTGAATTTTATAAGCACTATAAAGACCGGCAATACCACCTCCCACTATAATAATATCATAATTTAGAACTTTTTCCATATATAACAAGTATATAAATTTTAAAGTAGATTTGCCAATTTATAATATATTTCATAATTATATATTATAAATGAGTAACATCAATGCAAATAATATTAATAGTCAAAATATTACTGTTACAAACTTGAATGTTTCTTATATTAACGGGGTTCCTTATACTGCAAATCCGTGCGCAAACTCGTGCACTACTGGGTATTATGTGCCGTGCCCTGATTGCAATTATCAAGGCCCACCAGATGATGTATGTGACTGTGGCTTGCCGTGTGGTTATGTTGAACCTGACCCAGACCCGTGTGATTGTTTTGTTCCGTGCAACTCTGGTTCAGGAGCCACAGGCGCAACAGGCGCCACGGGAGCCACGGGAGCAACAGGCGCAACAGGCGCCACGGGAGCCACAGGCGCAACAGGAGCAACAGGCGCAACAGGAGCAACAGGCGCAACAGGCGCAACAGGAGCAACAGGAGCAACAGGCGCAACAGGCGCAACAGGAGCAACAGGCGCAACAGGCGCAACAGGCGCCACAGGAGCCACAGGAGCAACAGGCGCAACAGGCCGCACTGGTCCAACAGGCGCAACAGGTGCTACAGGTGCAACGGGGCCATCAAATTTTTATATAACAGCAACAGGAGCAGGAGGACCTTATTATTTCCCACTTATTTTAAATGATATTTCTGGAAACCAGTCATTATATACGGATTCAACTGGTAATCTCACATATGCACCTTCAACGAGAACTTTGAATTCAACAACAGGACTCTTAATTAATACTAGTCCATCGACAAACACAATAACATTAGAGGTGTCTGGAAACCCTATTAGCGTTATCACTGTGAGCGGAGAACAAGTGCAATTATTAAATACTCAAGGAACAGCAACCTATGGCACAGGTACTGGTATTTTAACTCTTAATGCTCCCTCTAACCCAACTCCTACATTTTATGCTAATACTATATCATTTTCAAGTGCATCAGATATTTCAGCAGTATATATGCCATCTACTACGCCTGTAAATGCAATGTATTATTGTTACATAACTAATCCAAGTACTAGTGGACCAGTAACAATACGCCCTCAACTTGCTGCATCAAGTGGTGCTTCAAATAAAACAACTTATACAAGCACGGTTACCATAGCAAGCGGGGGATTTGCGTTATTAACTACAACAAAGGTAGCACCAACTACTTATATTGTAAGCGTTAATTTAGTTGCCTAACAACCTTTGAGAAAGGTTGTGCCAAAATAAATTAATTGTTTTGTTATACTTTTTCTAAAAGTATATTATAATGTATGGTTTAATACAAACAACACAAGCTCCACTTCAAACAGACTGGTGCAGTGGAGGTGGAACAGGATTAAGAACATATGTACAAAAAATAGGACCTGTGTTTATTAACCGCATAAGACCTTATTTAGGTTCACAATCACCTCTTGTTTATGCAAATGTTAATGGTACAGCAAGTCCAGGAAATATTTATACTAATCAACGCGGAAATTTGACCTATTCTTTTACACAACAAGGAGATACAGTTGGTACATATACAACACCTCCTCCTTATCAAGATTCATTAGATCAGGGGGAGCTGTTTTAGGATATACAAATTATACTTTTATTATTACAGACCTTAGTACTGGACAACAGTATACATTTAGAAACTTTGTAAATTGGCCAAGTTAATTTTTATCGTTGTTTTCGTGTATTTGCAAAAGAAACTCCTTTTCTCGACCTCTTTGTCATTTCAACTTTACGCTGTTTTCTGCATTTAAAAGTCCCGCGTTTTAATCCGCGGGTTTTGAAAACGCTTCGCGTGCAAATCCCAATAGAACGCGGTTCAAATGAAGTACCCAACTTTTTGATACACGCACAGAGCTTCCTCGCCATAATATCTTCCGCATTCTTTTTTAACAATCGTTTACTTCGTGGCACGGTTTTCCCGTAATATTCTAAAATTTTTTTATAATCTGAATCCAACAAATTATAATTTGGCATTTTGATAATAATAATATATTATAGTGTATTATTTTATTTTTACAATGATGCTAAAAATCATTTTATTGCGCATTTTTTAAATATATTTATAGACTAAGCAATGCCAGAGAGCAGTAAAATAGTAGTATTTGATTTAGATGAAACACTTGGGTATTTTACGCAATTATGTATTATTTGGGAATCGTTAAAAATTCCATTGGACCCTGATGCATTTAATAAACTGCTCGATTTATTCCCAGAATACATACGCCCAAATATAGATACAATTTTGGATTATTTAAAAGAAAAAAAATTATCAAAAAAATGCAAAAATGTCATGATTTATACTAATAATCAAAGACAAAAAGAATGGGTATTCCTTATAAAAAAGTATTTCGAAACAAGAGTAAAATATAATCTTTTTGACCAAATAATATGCGCCTTTAAAATTAATGGAAAGCATGTAGAATTATGTCGAACAACACATAATAAAACTCACAAGGATTTTATTAAATGTTCCAAAATACCTCAAAATACGCAAATCTGTTTTATCGACGACACTTATTATCCAGAAATGCACTCTGATGAAGTTTACTATATAAAAATCAAGCCATATACATATTGTTTGAGCATCAACGCAATACTAGAACGATTGAAAAAATCGACTTTCTTTGACAAATGGTTTATTGTAGAAGGAGAGAAACAAGAATTCCTCCTTTATTTGAACGAGCGTTTGCAAGTAAAGCCCAATAAACCGAAATCAATGAAAGAATATGATATAGACAAGATTATAACCAAAGAAATAATGAATCACATAGAAATATTTTTTAATGGTCAACAAAAATATCCACCCGCCGCTTTTAATAATATTCATAAAACAAAAAAGAGAAGAGCGTATAGAAACAAAACGAGCAAAGTTAGAAAGTTATAAACTCTCATCCTATTTTTTTCCATGTAAAAAATTTCTATAGAACAAATAGCAAACATAAAATATTATTAGTATTCCAAAGGTATATTTCAGAGTTTTATTTATAGTTTGGTCTGTATTGTGGACCGTATTTTTAACATACCCCGTTAATATAGTGTAAACGGCGGTGCTTGTAAATAAGAATAATCCAGCACTAAATGCGATTTTTCTATCTAGTTCGTTAAATTCTATTTTTCGAAACATATTGAAACGCCAAAGCAAAAATAAACTGATGTAAATCTTGACATAATAATCAAAGTCGTCTAAATACATTGGTGCTGTTTTTGATATGCCAATAGCACTCAAAAAATATATTAAATATGTTGCAATTATAATCAAAGTAAATGCGTTATTTTGAAATGATGTAAGTTTGTCCATATATCTATATTGACAAAATTATTATTACGCAACATTTGAAATCTCCTTGTAAATACTCAATGTTCTAGCACTCGCATCCGTTGCATTCACATATTTAGGCATCCAAAAATATGGCACAATGTGACTCATATTTGGATAATATTCCTCGAACAATTTCCTATAATACATCTTCTCCTGTGTGTCTGGTGTATTATGTCCCAATTCTTTTAAATTATTAAATCTCGATTTGTCCAATTTAAATTCCATAGTAATGAAATCCTGCAATATCTGATATAAAGAGCGTGTTATTTTGCTGACGCCATCACTAAACGCCTCCTTTGTCCGCCATATAATTTCATCCGGTAACAATGCTTTGCCTTCGGTGTTCAAGTATTTCTCTTTGGAAAATGCTGTACGAATCAAATATTTTTCACATTTCCTCTCTCCAGGATGATAACGAACAGAAGGATGCAAGCTCAGATAATATTGCACAAATGACCTATCCAAAAAAGGTGTTCTCGGCTCCAAGCCATTACTCGAAATACTCTTATCTGAGCGTAATACATCATACATATAAATATCATTTAATAGTCTACGCGTTTCTTTATCAAACTCAATTGCATCCGGTGCTGAATGCATATACAAATATCCTCCACACAATTCATCTGCACCATCTCCATTAAAAATGACCTTTGCTTGACTATTGTTTGCAATGTATTTTGACACTAGATAATTTCCAATGCTTGCTCGAACAGTCGTAGTATCATAACTTTCAATTGCACAAATGACATCGGGTATGGCTGCAAAAAACTGCTCTTCTGTTAATTGAATAGTCGTATGCTTGGTTCCCAAATAATTCGCCACAATTTTAGCATATTTAAGGTCTTCTGAACCCTCCAATCCAATACTATAGGTTTCCAGCGGTTCTTCGTTATATTCTTTATGAAACTCATTCACCAACGCAGTTACTAGACTACTGTCCAAACCGCCAGACAAAAGACAAGCAACTGGTCGGTCTGTTATCAATGCACGCTTTTTAACTGCATTTGTAAAATAATGTTGAATTCCTTCAAAAATGGAGTCCATTTCCGCATTACTCTGAAAATGATTATACATTATAGAGTTAAATCCTTGAGTATGATAGACCTTATTTTTAAATTCTTGTGTCCACTCTGGGGATACTTTAAAGGGAAGATTGAAATAAGAATATGTTCCCGGTTTAAAATGATCAATTGTGTGAGTAAAAATTAAATCGCTATTGTAAAATTCGTTTAGTACTTTTAGTTCGGACGCAAACGCAAAAATGCGTTCAGTTCTTTTTGATTTATCTCTATTTAAATCAAATTCAGAATCGCAACTTACTGCAGCATTTTTGTGGCTTACTTGATACAAAGGTCTTACACCATATGGGTCTCTTGCTACATAAATCTTTGAACAAGGTGCATTAATATCAGAATCCATCAAAATAAAGGCAAAAACTCCGTCTAACATTTGCAAAGTCTGTTCTATACCGTACTTTTTATATAAATGAATAATAACTTCACAATCGGAATCCGTGGTGGGTTCTACGCCCATTATTTGATAAAGTTCCAAATAGTTGTAAATTTCTCCATTGCAAATCAATGAAATATCACCTATTGTAATGGGTTGGTTAGACTCTGAATTTATTCCATTAATGGCTAAACGATGAAACCCAAAAGTGCATTTCAGATTCACATTTACTAATTTAGAATATTCTGGGCCACGAAGTTGTCCTTTCATAAATTGCTCTTTAATAAATTCCTTTTTGAAAGTGTATTCGTTGTTCAAGATAGAAAATATGCCGCACATTGCTATTATTATTTTATAAGATACCTTTATGTATTTTTTAAAATGTATATGTCTATTTTTGCACGAATATAAATAATATTTTAGTATACTATATTAATGGCAACTGAACCTCAAATGTTAAGTAACAGTTATTTCAAACACGAATGCAATTCGAATATTCAAAATGCAACAAATCAAAGAATATATGATAGGAATATTCCATCGCAGTTTTTACAGCCTTATTTAAGTGTGCGACCAGTGTTAACAAAGTACTCTATTATGCCTATTGTTGACCCCAGAGCTCCGGCAAAGGTTCCTATGCAACAAGTACCGGTTTACAATCCGGAAAAAGTTTTCAATCCAGGAAATACTCAATCACCTTGGTCAGGGTTTGCGGCAGCAATAAACACGGAATCTGAACTAAGGAATCAAATTTATGCATTACAAGCGTGCAGTCAAGCGGTATATGTCCCCAACAGCACAAGCGATTTGTATCAATACAGTTTTGCACCGGAAAAGGCAAACCAAAATTTGCAACCATTTCAAGGGTTGTTTCAAAAAGAACATTTTAATTCTTTCAATCCGAATACAGAGAATATAGGAAATGGTCTATTCAATAATTATACACGACAACAATTAAGAGATTTAACAGGAAAGCAAAAGACGGACTGTTGATGATGTTTATAATAATTTCGTAAACTATTTCGTAAACTTACATATTATTCGATAATTGAAAATAATATATAACTTAATAAATGAATAAACCACAAGATTTTGTATCAGAAGTAACATTAGAATACTTATTGAACAAAGAGCAATATGGTAAATATTTAGTTCAAAAGAATCCACAAACGAAGTTGAACAATAAAAAAGACAAGAAATTTTACAGACGACGCATATTCGATTTAACGAAACAGTTGCTCAGTAACGAAAAACCGGATGTTTTGGCACCTGATATAAAAAATGCCTTTGAAAATTATGTCAATTTGTGCATAGAATATTTCAAAGCTTTGGACACAACAGATATAATACAGCAAGACTATAGCAACTTGAATTTAGAGATAGATTCAAAGAATGAAATCAATGTGGATAATATAGGAAGTACAGAACAGGCAAATCAATTGATGATGCGTTCCATAAAAATATCACACCCACCGTCGTTATTAGATAATTTTGTCAAAGTTAAAAATGTGAAACCACAAGTAGAACCAATAATACCGAAGCAAAAAGATATAAATTTGAAAGACCCTGTTTTGAAGAATAAAGGAATTCTTTATTTGAAAAAAAAAAAGAAAAATATCACTAATAATTATGACAAAGGTGAGAACGCGGAAAATAAATAAAAAAAATAGACATAAAAAATCAAAACATCGTCAGTCCCATTCAAAAAAGCATCATCATACAGTAAGGACATTTAAAGAAAAATACGACAACTTGGTAAAACAGCAATGCAGTCCCAAAACAAAGAAGAAGGGTTACAGTTGCTTGACGGATGATGCGTTGTATAAATTGCGTGATTTATGGAATGCGCGGCACCCAGATGTTGCTATAAATTCAAGTGACCCGAAGGAGATATGGGAGAGAATGAAGATGAATATGCGAAATGTTTGTAATAAGGAATCGTGTTGGTTAAAGCAGAATTTTGTAAATGGAAAATTGGATAAAGAACTAGAATCATCTTTTGCACCGGCATCGCCGACTGAATGGAAGAAGAATCCGAATGAGTGGTTATCGAGTTTAGACATTATGAATGTGATGAAACAATATGAAGAGGCATATAAGTGTTTTGAATTTATTGGGCCCTCACCAATCGATTATGATACGCACAAGTTGTACGGTGAGTGTGTTTGGGAAGAGTTGTGTCATTTCAGTTTAGAAGACCAAATCAAAAATGGAAAAATGAAGATAGGTGTTATTTTCAATTTAGACCCACATAATAAAGGAGGGTCACATTGGGTTTCTCTCTTTATAAATATTAAGAAGAAGGCCATTTTCTTCTTTGATAGCGCCGGAGAACAAATACCATCGCAAATAATGAAGTTTGTAAATACTGTGAAAACACAAGGTCAACAATTGAAAACACCGATACATTTTGCATTTGACCAGAATTATCCAGTGGAACATCAATATGGCAATACAGAATGTGGCATTTATAGCTTATATTTCATAGTTCATATGTTGGATGATAAAATAACAGGACATTATTTGAAGACACATATTATGAAGGACGAGTATATGGAGAAATTCAGAAAGGTATATTTTAATGATGATTTATAATATAAATGAAAGTATATAAATAATTTTCAATTAAATAATTTACATACAGATGAGCAATACCGATGCATCCAGTTTTTTAAGCAAGGAAAATGTTGAAATGATTTGGGATTTGATAGCCGACGAGGATATTATGCAAAACAAAACGGAGCAACATATGATGAATTTTCAAAAAACCTTTATAACGGATATAAGAGAATTTTATCAACGAGAGAAATCCCCAAACAGAGATTTAATGACAATGAATAAGATGTTTATAGAAAAGGTTTTAATGCAGTTATCGAGTGCACCAGCTAAGGAGCAAAAAGAAAAATCTGTAATAACAGCAGAGGACATTCAGGCTTCAAGAATGAATGAATTCGAGAAGCAGTTTGCAAAAAAACAAAGCGAGTTTTCAAATGCAATGACTCTCCAAGTACCAGAGAAACCGACTTTTACTGATGAAATGGATAAACCAATAGGTGAGATGGAGGACCTAATAGCGCGGACTCTAGCACAGCGAAATTTTGATATAGAACAAATACAACAGAATGTGGATAGAGAGAAAGTAAAAAGTTTTTTACAGAGTCAAGAGACCTCAATAAAGAGTGAAAAAGGAGAAACGCAAAAGGTTATCCAACAGATTCTAAAGCCGGCATATAATGTAAGTGAAAGCGAAGTAAAGTATATACAAATAGGTCAAGAGGAGTTGCTATTGCCGAAAATAAGTGAAGTAATAGATTTGCAGAAGACAAACAATGAGAGAAGACAAGTAAGTTGGGCGGATGAAGAGAATGTTAAATTGACAATAAGTGACACAAAAGAGAAACAAAGTATTTTTTCAAAGTTAAAATTGAAACCTCGAGTTGGCGAAGGTTCTTTAAACCCTTTTGAAAATGTTTTAGAAATGGACTTAAAGCCGACCGCAGACGAAGAATTGAAAGCATTGTCGAAAAAAGTGGATGACTTAAGTAGCAAAATAGATGCAATATTTGAATTTATAAAAAATACAAATGCAAATATAAATGCAAACGCAAATGCAAACACAAATATAAATAAAATTGATGAGAATACAGTCTAACTATAGAAAAATTAACGCGTTAGTGATATAATGTTTCTTTTTTTATTAGTATTATATTTGTTATCATCGTGATATAGTTTTTTTAGTTTTAATGTGGGTGCTTCTTTAAATAAATGTTTTGTATTTCGATTTATATAAGATTCAGCAAAAATGCCTTCTGATATTATAATACAGTGTCTATCTAATTCAACATGATGATATTCCACACCATCTAAACCTCTAACTTGATATATATTTCTGCCATTTATTAAATTTTTTGCAGGAACAAGTTTACCTCTAATACATATTCCATGATTAGGTGATACATACAAATCTCTAACTGGATAATTTATTCCAAAAGAATGTTGTTTTATGCATATGGGACTAGATTCTTTATTTATGTTGCGCTTATTTACATTGAATGAACTTCTCCATATTACTGGTTCAAATGAATAACCGCTTGACAAATTTACTATTCCATCCATTATCTTACCTTTTGTTAAAAGCATATCCCCATTTTTCAGTTCTTCTATTGGCTTATATCCTTCAATTGTTAATATTCTTGTTCCTTTTACATAACAAACTATAGGCCCTGGAGGTCCGTTATCTATTGAAATACTAAATATAGTTCCATCACCTGGTGAACCTGAGCCAGAACCACCAATATTATTTCCACCACCCCATGTTAGTCCTAATATATTTATAGTCGATGAATTAACAGTGTCTAAAGCAAGAGCTAAACCACAGTTATTGCCTTTGTTGGATCCTGGAAAACCATCTGATGGAGAGAATGTAAAATTATGAATTGTACTAAATGTATTTGCACTTAAATTATAAGACCAAATAGAACCAGTTGAACTAAACTTAAAAGAACCATTATTAGTAGAAACTTCACTAAAAGAATACGCCATTCCATAAAGATTATTGTTTACTTTTATTAATCCACCGATTGTATTATAGTAGTTATTTTGATTAAAAGATATAGTTTTTGTCAACGAACCTGACGAACCTGTATTTAATTTAAATATAAATATACCTCCTAAATTGTAAGTTCCACCGACACAAAACGTACCATATAAATAGTTATTATCTATTAATAATCTACCTTTAGGTGATAACATTAAATTAGGAATTACATTATTAAAAGGATATAATGTATTAAAAGTTGGAAAAGCTATATTTATTGAATAAAGATAGCCGAGCTTATCGTTAACTTGTGAAACACCGTACAATGTTGTAAAGTCAGAACTTATGGATAATGGGCCGCTAGGATTTCCATCAGTAACAGAACTAAAAGCATATAACGAAGGAGTCAATACAGAAGATGTTATATCATAGCTAAATATGTAAAAATTATTAAAACTGTCTATGCTTATTCCATATAATATGCTGTTTGTTGTATCTATCACTAATGGATAAACGGGAGACCAAGAATCTCCTAAAAAATGTAAAATTGTTACAGTGTTCGTTGAAGTGTTGAAACTTATTAGCACATCATTATTATTTATGGTATAAATTCCTATAGCATATAATGTATCGTTACCATCACTAACAAAAGTGCTAATATATGTCAAATGATATAGTGATTCTAATGTTGAAAGACCAACTAATACTTGTAAATTTGTTCCATCAGATTGAATACTATATATACCATAATCAGTGCCTGATTTATAACCATATAATAAATTACTTGTACTTTTTAGAGAGCAAAGTGAACCGCTTGGACCGCTAAAGCTACTGTTAGGTGTGTCAAAAAAATATGAAACATTATATGACATATATATATATATATATATATATGACATAATTTAAAAAAATAAAATTGATGAGAATATAATTTAATATTTGCAAACTATAACATATAAAGATACTTGCAATAATGACGACCATATTCAATAAATACCACACCATATTATTTATCTTCTATTTTGTAGGCTTTGTAGATGGTTATTGCAAATGTCTTTTGAAAAGCCCTTTTATAAAAATAACAAAAATAGAACCGCTTTTTACAAAACCTTATAAAAATTATTATACCGAAGATATATCTACCTCATATTCTCCAACCTGGGACGATGGTGAGGTTGCTTGGGATTTTCCCGATTTCAATCAAATTTACAACAACAATAATAATAAATTGCCCAACTATTATACATATGATTCCATTTATGAAAATAGTATTTATGAGAAATATTTCAAAGACAGATTCTATTTAAGAATTCGAACAAGTTACTTCAAAGAACTCTATTTTGCTCTAATAAAAAATGCATATAAAGATATTGTAAAATTGGAGAACTTTGCATTTGATGTTCAAGATTTAGCATTTGATAATATAAAAGGTGTGAGTGTTGAATCAGATTTAGCTCTATTACTTATAGCTAGCGGATTAAGTGTTCTTTACAATAAAAATAAGGAAGAAAACATACAGAAATTAAGGGTATTACAACAATCTTCCAGGAAAAAAAATACGCTGGAAAATTATAGACAAATAAAAAGAGCTTCTAGTATAATCTTTGTCGTTTTTATGACGATTTTCGGACGAAATATCAAAAATGCAGAATAATATGCTTGCTTTTGATTTACATATTTTTATAAAAAAGTCTAAAATATGTAATATGTAAATTATAATCAAGATTATATTTTTGTGAACTTCATATTGCCATCAGGCATTTTTTCTAATGTACCAATTAAAATCGGGTCAATTCCTGGTGTAACCTCGGCCTGTTTATAACTTTCCAAATCATATATATTTCCACGGTTCTTATCGATTTTTCGGTATATATATGTTTTTCCAAGTAAAGGAATCTCCTTGCCCTTCCACTGTAACGCCTGTTTATTAATTTGAGCCATACTATCTGGTTCATCACTCTTTAGTGAAGGATTATAAGAAAAAGCACTAGCTGTTGCGTCAGGAAATTGCAAGCAATGCAATTGTTCTTTATTTCCTAATCTCGAATAAATTGCGCAATCAACCGATGCCTCTTTCACCGATTTAATGAGTTGATTAGAGACTTCCTCTTTGATAGTTGAAATTTCGAAAAGCGCTTCGTCACTTGTAAACGGTAGTTTTACCAATTGTGGTTTTTCTGCATCAGGCTTTGTATTATATTCTCGTTTACTCAAATCTTTGATTTTCAATTCTATAGCAGCATCGCTCAGAAGCTGTTCTCTCGTAAATGTCATCAAATAAATGTAGACTTCTACTGTTTGCAACGCTTCTGGTAAATCTTTGTGTGAGCAAATACGACGCGCGCGACCAATAACCTGTTCGGTTCTCACTGGATGCCAATAAGGCTCCATAATATGAACATAACGCGTATTGCGCAAGTTGATACCTTCCGAACCTGACGCAGTAATCATAAAGACTTTGATTATCTCACCAGTGTTATTGTTGTGCGCTATTTCCTTCAATTCACTCGACAATGATGGCGGTAATTCATTCCACAAACCGTTATAAACCTTGCGCACCAATTCCTTCTCTTCTTTTGTTTCAGTGCCGGTATAAAGAGCAAAAGTTGGTTTACCACGGTCCTCTTCAGCAATATCTATTTGCCACACACCCGCAGGGTCCTTTTTAAGTTTGAATTGTGCGAAACCATTTTCTTCCAAAACGAGCTTAAAGATTCCGATGCCCTCCAAGGTGCGAAATTGACTATAGACCAGATGTAGGCCAATCTTTTCAGGGTCTTGAATATTTTCCAACATATGCAAATACTTTGGACTATATGTTTCTAATCCCTCGGGACTCAAATATTGCGATGCGCCGCGCTTTAATTTATCCATTGCTGTTCTCAAGCGCTTCTCGTATGTTGCATCACCGAATTTGTCTATTATCTCGTCTCCTTCCATTTCGTCTTCTCTTTCATCATCCTCTTTTTGAACTTTATCCGCATTTTCCAATACTTCCTCATACAATCGGTCGAGACCTCTTATTTCTACCGCCGTTTCTACCGCTTCAGCTTTTGATTCTTCAGCTTTTGATTCTTCAGCTTTTGATTCTTCAGCATTTACTTCACGGTCTTCTTTGGGTAAGGGACGACCCACAGCCTTTGGCATAACAAAATTGCAATACAAGCGCGAGAAAATACGATATGTTGATGTTGGCTCTACAAATACACCATTTTCATCCACTTTTCCCTTTTTCTTTTTTGAAGATGATTCCTGCTTTCTCTCTTGTTGTCTTGCTGCTTCATAAACACCAAATTGAAAATCGCTCATAGGAACTTTTACAATATGATAATCTGCTACCTTTTCATAGGAAGGTAGCAATGATTCTTGCGCACTTCTAAAATAAGACGAAAGCCCCATAATGCGGCGTTTAAATAATTCCGAATTTTTTATATTCATTGCTCCAGGTTCAATAAACCAATTTGAAAAATCGTCGAATTTATCGGGCAGTGCCTTGTACATATGTACGCGAATTCCAGTTGGGAAAACCTCGATTCCATTTTCTCTCAAAATATAAATCAACCTTCGTTCGAAATCCGCATCACTAATGATTCCGCGCTCTTGCAATACAAGTTCACCTCGGTCTCCTTTCCTAGTCTTCTTTTCGTTTGTCACACCATGATAACCAGACCCTTTCTTTTCCTTGTTTTCAAAACCAAATGGATTTCGTGTCACAGTAAGTACTTTGCTAGAAGTTGAATAATCCATATAATCCATTACTTTTTCTCTCGTAAAGATTTCTTGAAGTAATTCTTTGTTGACTTTTTGTGAGGCTTTGATATCCAATGGGATTTCCCATGTCTTGATATACCCACGCAATATATTGAAAAGTATTCCAATCTCATTTGGATAATTGATAATAGGTGTGCCTGTTAATAAAACAATACGCGCATTTTGTGCAGTTAGCAACATCTCATACAAGATTAATGCAATAGAAATATTCACTTTTTCTCGCTTTCCCGTTCTATCCATTGGAATTTCTTTTTCTTTCCCGATTTTATTAACAATTCGACTAATCAAGTTGTGTGCCTCATCAATAATAATCACAGAGTCGTCAAAAAAATTAGTTTCAAAATTGTTCGTCATTCTGCGCAATTTATCTCTACGCAAACCATTGTAATGAATAAACTGATACTTGGTTTCTATCATTGCATCTATTTGTTCATTCAAACTAATCTGGTCTTGTTGCAATTGGGCTTGTGATTTTCCCAAATTATTATTGCAATTGGCTGGCTTAGTAACATCTACTAACCAAGCACCCCCTTTCTTGCGAATATATTCCATCGGTAAATTCAATACACTCGAGAGAGTTTCCGCTAGTTCTGGATTCTTTAAAGTACTTACCCATTCCCAGCACTGATTCAATCTGTAAAAAGGGTCTCCTGCTTTTTTTAACTCTAAGCGATAGTTATCTTCGAGAGAAGCCGGCGTCATTACTATGACCTTTTTGGCACCTTTCATCCCTTCAGCAATTCCTATAGATGCTAGGGTTTTGCCCGCACCCAGGCCATGGTACAATAATAAACCGCGATATGGCGTATACAAATTCAAGTAATCTCGAACCAGTTTTTGATGCGTTAAAAGAGAATATTCACCTGCACTATTTGCCAAGTCATCACAAGACATTTCTGTTGAATCATCCAACACCTGGTCACGATAGGGTTCAAAAGTTGAATTAATAAAATTCACAAATATTTCGCGATTATTCATATAATAACTGCTAACCTTATAATTCACTTTGGCCTGTTTCTCTGGCAAACGCTCAATCAATGGTGTAGTACCAAATTGTACCCAAGCTTCTGGTGGCAAAATAGCAACACCTTTTGGCAATTTGCTTGTTCTTCTGGGTTTCTTCTTCACTTCTAAGGCCCGTAGGCCGACATCCGCCTCTAAGGCCCGTGGGCCGACATCCGCCTCTAAGGCCCGTAGGCCGACATCCGCCTCTAAGGCCCGTGGTTCTACTTCTGGACCGAGTTCCACAGCTTCTATAGGTTCGACTTCACCAGGAAGAATCGACACCCCTTCTTCTTGCAAAACCAACAAAGTCTTGCCACTCAACTTTTTCGATTTCTTCTTTGGATGCGCAACCAATGTCTCAACTTCTGCCTCTTTTTCAACTAAAGGCGATACAACAAGTTTAGTAAGTTTTTTATCTTTTAGTTTTTTTGTTAAATCTGCCATATTAAATGCCGCTGTCTCTCTTTTATCTCGAATAGTGACCATCGAAAACTTTACTTCTTCTGGTTTAGTTGCAACAGGAATAACAACTTCCACTTGTTTTACATCCAATTCAACATTCGGTTTTGCTCTTAATTTTTCTTTTAATTTTTCTAAAGCGCTCATATTACTTATACTTTATAGATATATAAATTTTGCCAATTTTACAGAGAAGCATAGTACTCTATTTTTTGTAAGGCTTCATTACAAGCCATTTGTTCCGCTTTGCGCTTTATCTTGTGTTGACCCTCACCCAAAAATATCAACACTTTTCCATATTGTACCAACCATTCTTGGATTTCTTTAAAAGTCTTTACATAGTCGATATGAGTAGCATTATGCAAACTAATCGAATGTATAGGCTGTCCTACACACAAGTAGACACCCATTCTGTAACCATTTTCAGCATCGTGTTCTATTTCTAAATAATGTGGCGTAACCTTGAACTCCTTTTGAATCTTCACTTGCAAAATATTTTTATAATTATCATCATTCTGAATAAGAGCTATCCAATCTATGTGTTTCTCGAAAATATTCTCCACAAATTTCTGCGCCATTTGAAATCCAGGACCCGTCACAAACACATTCTTAAACCATCCTTCATCATCCTTTACTGAAATCTTATTGAAATCTAGAAACAATGCTCCCAAAAATGACTCAAAAAGACAACCCAGTTTCTTCAAATTCGTTCGTATCTTCTTCTCCTCCGCGTGTTTCGAAAGAATTAGCCATTTATTTAGACGCATTTCGAGTGCAATTTTACCGATGGCTTCGTTTTTAACAATGGCAATCTTTTTTTCGGTCATAAACCCCTCGTTTTCTTTAGGAAACCGTCTGTACAAATAGTATTTAGTTACTAACTCTAGAATACCGTCTCCCAAAAATTCGAGACGCTCGTTGGATTTAGTATGCAATGGTAAACAATCAGGTGGGCGTTCAACAATAGTAATATTTTGTTCCGCGTTTTCGAGTTGCGGTCTTTTCGTATAAGACCGATGAACAAAGGCTCGCTTATAGAGTTCAAAATTTGTAACAAGTCCAGGTACGCCATATTTAGTGAGAATACATTGAACATCGTTTAATGTAATCTCCACATTTAATGGATTATAAGGATTGAATACAAGACCATCTTCCCCTTTGATAATATCATCATCGTGCAGCAACTGTTTTTCATCCATTATTTATATTATTTATATTATTTAGATTATGTTTTTATATTGGTTGAGCAAATATATATTTCAGAAAAATAATATATTAAGGGTATATATAATGGCTTTAATTGTCGGACATAACGGACCTTCTGCTTATGCGAGCACTATTGCGAACAGAACTGGACAAAGTGGTGGTTCAGTCGGTGGTGTGAAAAAGGCTGGTATTTGGAGTGGCCAACCCTTTATGAGTGTGTACAATGTTGGTAACAGCTACACTTACCGCGCTCCTCAAAGTATTCCTAACTTGGCTTTCAGCTTGCGCAACACTACACGAAATCCTCTCCAATACAAGCGTGGTTCTTACGCTGTCACCCACTCTGGTATGATGTAAATTTATTGCATTATATCTTTATATTTCTGGGTTTCTATTTTTGCATAAAACATTTAATGTGGAAAATCATTTAATAACTTAATTATTATATGATTATAAAAGATGATTATCAAGATTGATAACCGAGAGGCTGAGTTGATTCGTTGTATTAAGTATGTCTTGGAAATCAGTCCTATGTATAAAGATGTTCAAATAGTTGTAGAAAATTTGCCTATTGGGGATGTGATTCTCTGTAAAAATGAAGTCGAAAAGATAGTAATCGAGAGAAAAAGTTTACGAGATTTAGCGGCAAGTATAAAAGATGGACGTTATGAAGAGCAATCATATCGATTAAATGGATTACCTATTCACAATCATAATATTGTATATTTAGTAGAAGGAGATGTAAATAAGTTCAATGTTTTCAAAGATAGAATGGAAAAACTTACCTTGTATTCTGCAATGGTTTCTCTCAATTTTTACAAGGGGTTTTCTGTAATGCGAAGTTTTAATGTGGAAGAATCAGCACTTATTCTTTGCAATATGGCTCACAAAATAAATAAATGTGAAGCGGATGGTAAATCGATGTTCTATCGCACTTTGGAAAATGTTCCGGCGAAGCAAGATACAAAAGGTGAATCAAAAGGTGAAGCATTAGAATCAAATGAAGTGAATGATTTGGCTATTACTTCACCGGAACATTTTTCAAAGGTGGATTCAGATAATTACTGTTCTGTGGCTAAAAAGGTCAAGAAAGACAATGTAACTCCGCAAAATATTGGTGAAATTATGTTATCACAAATACCTAGCGTCAGTTCAACAACCGCCATAGCAATAATGGAAAAATTCGGAACTATACAAAATTTAGTAATGATGATAAATGAAAATGAAAATTGTATGAAAGACCTCACCTATACAAGCGGAAAAGGTCAAACACGCAAAATTAATAAAACCGCATTAAACAATATTATTAGCTACTTAAAGCCAAAGGTTTCCAAAGAAAAGGAATGTGCAGCGAGTATTTGAATAAAATTATAGCATAATAATATAAATGAACGAAGAATTTTTCAAAATAGTGGGTATAGTTATTGTTGTTGGATATTTAATATATTTAGCAGTAAAATCGATGACTTTACAGACAAGTATTATAGAAGGTTTAACAAATTCAGATTCATCAAGTAATGATGCTTTAAATCAAAATAAGGCCTCAGGTGCACAAAATTATGCAAATGAAATAAATAAAATACAATCAAGAATTACTGATGGATTGTTAATCAAAGATAATAGAAATGCTTATGAAAATGTTATTATACAAATGGATGACCTAATAAATGCATTAATGTTACAAAAAATTATCAGTATATCACAATCTTCTTTGTCAGAAGATACTTTATTAGATGTTATTGATAAAATTAATAAAATGAATGAAGGAAAAAAGAGTTTGAATTCTATTATGAAATTTATTGATGGAATGTAAATGTTTATTTTCATATTCACATTGTTTATGAAAATAAAACACTTTCTAGGGTACAAAAATATTCACTTCATTACCCTTGTAATATCCGCCATCCACTAGAGCTTGTGTATATTCTTGCCCTGCCCAATTATCATCCATTGGGTTTGGACTAAAAAGTAAATTTTCTTCTTGTTGATTCATTATGTCTAAAGGTGTGGTCGCTCCAACATATTGAGAAGAAGGGTCATATCCAGGCGCGGTATTTTGATTATAAGGTTGGTCATTTCTTGCCGCATCCATCAAAAGAGTAGGATTTGGGTTTGCATATGGTAAAGCTGGTGGCAATCCACCTTGCAAATCAGTGGCACTGGGTCGAACCTTATAAACAGAATTACCTTGTGCATCATAACTGTGTTGCAAATACAAAACAGGACAACGAATACCCTGACTGCGTTGCCAATCTATAAATTCAACATAGTCTTCTAAATTCTGAAATTCAATAGGATTCACGCCAGGGACTTTGGCAACTTTGGAATTGTATAAATAATATTTAATTCCTTTTTGCACTAAAATATTAGGACAACGAACTTGTCCATTATTATTTGTCATAGACTCTTGCAATTTAGGTGAACCATAAACATATAAACCTACTAAAAATGCGATTAAAATGAGAATAATGAAATACATATATATTACATTGTGATATTATTTTCTGATGTTATTTTATAGAATATGAGATTTTTGGAACCTATTACTGATTTAAACGGTGAAGATAATGAAAAAAATATGAAACTCTTCAAAGAACATATTGGTTCTGGAAAGCAGGGTTTTTTATTTTTATATATGGATGGTTGTGGGCCTTGTAATGCGACAAAATTATCGTGGAAAGAAATTCCAAAACATATCAAAAAACAACATTTATCCAATGATAACATAGTTGTTGCCGAAATAAACAAAAATTTATTTAATGAAATGGAAAACATTGGTTCTGAACCTATGGGATTTCCCACACTGCGTTATATTGACAAGAATGGCAGAGTTATTGAAGAATATGAATCCAGTCGTACACCACAGGGTTTTGCTGAATGGATTGAATCTAAAATTCCTAGGCATCAAAAACACGAACAAATTTATACAAGGAAAGCTCCTCATTATAAACATCATCATAAATATCCTCAACATAGAAAAACAAAGCACCACTATCATAAAAAAGTAATGCGTGGCGGAAAGTGGTCAATGAAATACAAGAAATCAATCAATTGCAAAAACCCGAAGGGGTTCTCTCAACGCCAACATTGTAAATATGGGAGAAGGGGATGGAAAACAAGAAAGAATCTTTAATTTTAAAATTTGGCACCACCTTTTTTAAAGGTGTGTGAAATTATTTTTGGAGTAACCAATAACCGCGCAGGCAATTCGTTTTCCAGCATTCCCGGTTTTCAAACTTGCCTCGTTCGTGCCTTGTCCACAATCATCTTCATCTGCGTGGATAATAAGACCACGACCAATAATATTAGCTTTTGACCCACGGAGTTTAATAACATCGTCGACCATTCTATAACGAGCTATACCATTTGCATCAGTATGCAAATTACCCAAATCGCCGACATGTCTTATCTTTGCACCCGGACATCCGTGTGTTTTGCCAAAAGGATTGAAATGTGCACACATACTTTCGCACTTATCTGTTAAATCACCGGATTCGTGCACATGAAAACCGTGTAAACCTGATTTCTTTAAACCCTCTATTTGGATATCAATAACAACAACATCATTTTTCAAATCTTCTGTGAATAAAACGGAACCCTTGATTTTCTTACCATCAAAAACAGCAATCGCTTGAATAGGTATTTTATTAGCCATATAAAATACTTATATAAAATTATTTTGTTGCGGTTTCTTTAAGCCAGTTTCAGCATAATATAATTATTGGCGTGTTGTTGCGGTTTCTTTAAGCCAGTTTCAGCATAATATAATTATTGGTGTGTTGTTGTGGTTTCTTTAAGCCAGTTTCAGCATAATATAATTATTGGCGTGTTGTTGCGGTTTCTTTAAGCCAGTTTCAGCATAATATAATTATTGGTGTGTTGTTGTGGTTTCTTTAAGCCAGTTTCAGCATAATATAATTATTGGCGACTTCGGTTTCTCTCGAGTAGTTGCAAATACTCTTCATTGATATTTCCAGTAATATATTTACCATTGAAACACGATGTTTCGAATCCTTTGATTTTTGGATTCAAATCGATACAAGCTTGTTCTACCTCTTTCAATTCATTGAATATAACCTTGTCTGCTTTCAATATTTCACATATTTCTTCTATTGTTCTTCCATTTGCTATCAACTCTTCTCGCGTAGGTATGTCTATTCCATACACATTTGGAAAACTGACTGGTGGAGCTACACTCGCAAAATATACCGCTTTTGCCCCAGCTTCTCTCGCCAATTGCACCAATTCTATGGATGTCGTCCCTCTTACTATCGAATCATCTATTATTAATACATTTTTATCCATAAATTCCTTTTTTATTGTACTCAATTTCAACTTTATATTTTTCTTCCTTATTTCTTGATTCGGCATAATAAATGTTCTCGAAATATAATGATTTTTTATATAACCCTCACTATATGGAATTTTCAAACTATTCGCTATTGCCAATGCAGAAAATCTCGATGTTTCAGGTATTGGCATTATTACATCTATTTTCTCTCTGTAATCCGGCATAATTTTCAATATTTTGTTTGCCAATACTTCCCCCATTTTGTTACGAGCCTCATAAACCAATATTTCGTCAATCACTGAATCCGGTCTTGCAAAATAAATATATTCAAAAATACACGGCATTAATGCAGTTTTCTTACTCATTATTTTTGAATGAAATTCACAATGATTTGTTATTAATACACATTCACCAGGTTGAACATCTCGCGTTAACTGAAATCCATCAGCCAAAGAATCTATTGCTACACTTTCTGAAGAAAAAATGTAATCCCTTTCTGTAGTATTTGTTCCAGCTTTTCTCTCGCCATAACAAAGAGGACGAATACCATATGGGTCTCGAAATGCTAATAATCCTACATTATTTATAATCATAATAACTGAATATCCGCCTCTACACATTCTCATAAGTTCTCCAACGCTTTCAAAAATATCGCTAATTATATTATCTTCGATTTTCTTTGATGCGAGCAACTGCGAAAAAATACACAACAACACTTCTGAATCAGAAGTGGTATTTATATGTCTATTGCATTTTTTCATAGTTTCCATTAATTCACGCGTATTTGTTAAATTGCCATTATGCACCAAAGCTATACCATATGGATTATCTGTATAAAAAGGCTGTGCTTGTTCTAGAGAGACACTTCCGGAAGTAGAATAACGCACATGGCCTATTCCTAATGCTCCCTTTAAATTGATTATATTATTTTTATTAAATACATCTGAAACCTTTCCGAGATTTTTGCATTTATAAAAACAGTTATTATGAAGTGAATAAATTCCTGCTGAATCTTGACCACGATGCTGTAAAAATGTCAAAGAATGAACTATCGACTGATTCACGAAATTATTATTATCATTATTCATTATTCCAACAATTCCACACATAATAGTACTAATAGATATTTTTTTAAACATTTTACATAAAATTGATATGAAAAAAAGGAAATAAACAAAAAGTACCTTTAAGATACAAAGAACTATGGAACGAACATTCCGTTTGTACGATTTCAATATATATAATGAAAAAGCTGAGAATGGAAGTAGTGGAAGTGAGAATGAGGAGGGGAAACCCGCATTTAAAGATTCTGGCAAATTTATGATTCAAATGTTCGGCAAAAATGAACACGGTGAATCGTGTTCCATTCTAGCAGAAGGATTCAAACCCTTCTTCTATGTGAAAGTCGATGATTCTTGGTCCACAGCATCTAAAAATGCATTTGTTTCATTTATCAAGGGAAAACTCGGCAAATATTACGAACAATCTTTGTGCGAATGTAAGCTAATTAAAAGGCGAAAGTTGTACGGGTTTGACGGTGGCAAAGAGCACAAGTTCTTGGCATTCAAATTTGACAATATGCAAGCTTTCAACAAAGCAAAAAATCTCTGGTATAGCACAGCCGATAGGAAATTGTTGAAAGATGGTCTTCTATTCAGCGGAACACACACATATTTATACGAGGCAAATATTCCACCATTGTTGCGGTTGTTTCACATTCGTGATATTAGTCCATCTGGCTGGGTCGCTTTACCAAATAAGAATACAACTAATATTCTTTCAAAGAAGACGACTTGCGATTTCGAGTTCAAAATAAACTACAAATTTATTATTCCGCTAAATGATAAGGAGACGCGAGTTCCTTTAAAAATATGTAGTTTTGATATTGAGGCCAGTAGCAGTCACGGTGATTTTCCGGTTCCAATCAAATCTTACAAAAAGTTGGCAACCAACATCATCGAATATTTGGAAAACCAAAATTATGATTTTACTGTAGAACAATACAAAGACATTTTGAAAAAGATAGTTTTATGTGCTTTTGGGTATGAATTTACAATGAAAACATCTATTGATATTGTATATCCAAAAAAAGCACCTGCATCTGAAAAAGAATTAGTCGAGCTAATTGATAAATGGCTTGTTGCTCATGTGAGAAACGGTCAATCAACAGAAGAAATCAAAGACCAATTATCAATTGAAGCCCTCTTCGAAAAAATGAATCAAGATGAGGACGAAGATTCACATTTCGGTTCACATTACTTTAAAACTTCTTCAAAGAAAGGAACCGTCGTGGAACTTTTGATGGATAAAAAGATAGACCGAAATGCGAAGATGACCGAGCTGAATATTTCACTAAATTCGTTCTTCCCCCGTTTAGAAGGCGACAAGGTCACTTTTATTGGTTCAACTTTCTTGAGAAGTGGTGAAAAAGAACCCTACTTGAATCACTGCGTGGCGTTGAACACTTGTTCCAATGTTGATAATGCAATAATCGAATCTTATTCGACAGAAAAAGCATTGTTATTAGCTTGGCGTGATATTATTCAAAAGGAAAATCCAGACATTATTATCGGATACAACATATTTGGTTTTGATTATGAGTTTATGTTTCGCCGAGCAGAAGAGAACAGTTGCGTTGAGGAATTTTTGAAACTATCAAAAAATAAGGGCGAGGTTTGCGGTTCAAAAGATTTCAAAACAAGCAAATACAAGATTGAAGAAACCAGCATTCAAATTGCAAGTGGCCAACACGATTTGAAATATATCAAGATGAATGGCCGCATTCAAATTGATTTATACAATTTCTTCCGTCGTGAGGAGAATTTGACCTCTTATAAGCTGGATTATGTGGCAGGTCATTTTATCGGTGATTATGTAAAGTCGTTCGATTATTCTGAAACTGATGGAACAACAACTATTCAAACTGCGAATATGACTGGTCTACTCGTGGGAAGCTATGTTCACTTTGAGGAAATAGGACATTCCGTGGATTATTACAATAATGGAGAAAAGTTTGTTGTTTTGGAAGTATTGAAGCAGGAAGGTAAGTTCAAAATTGGTGCTAAGGTTTGTCCAGACCAGTCAAAAAAAGTGCGATGGTGTTTGGCCAAGGATGATGTGACACCAAAGGACATTTTTACAATGACGAATGGTTCGGCAGACGACCGCGCGGTGATTGCAAAATACTGTATTCAGGATTGTAACTTGGTGCATTATTTGATGACCAAGGCCGATATATTGACCGGTTTTGTCGAGATGGCCAAGATTTGCAGTGTCCCAATCAATTTCCTTGTTCTTCGTGGTCAAGGAATTAAATTGACGAGTTATGTCGCCAAGAAATGCAGGGAAAAACGCACCTTGATGCCTGTAGTGGAGAAATCCGAGGATGAAGACGGATATGAAGGTGCCATTGTTCTAGATCCGAAATGCGACTTGTATTTGGATAATCCGGTAGCTTGCGTCGATTATGCATCACTGTATCCGTCTTCGATGATGAGCGAGAATATTTCACACGATAGCAAGGTGTGGACATTGGAATACGACTTGGACGGTCAATTGGTTTGCGAGACTGGCGAAAAGAATGCCGAGGGTGTATTCATTTATGATAATCTGCCTGGTTATGAGTATGTGAATATTACTTATGACACTTTCAAGTATGTTAGGAAGACGCCGAGTGCAGCGGCAGAAAAGATAAAATGTGGACACAAAATTTGCCGATTTGCTCAGCCATTGAATGGTGTGCGTGCGATTATGCCTTCGATTTTGGAGGAACTCTTGTTAGCTCGTAAGACAACCAGAAAGCTGATTCCCGCAGAAAAAGACGAGTTTATGAAAAATGTTTTAGACAAGAGGCAGCTTGGATACAAGGTAACAGCTAATTCTTTGTACGGGCAATGTGGCGCCAAAACGAGTTCCTTTTATGACAAGGATTGTGCTGCATCTTGTACTGCTATAGGTCGTCTGCTCTTGACTTATGCGAAGAAAGTGGTGGAAGAGTGTTATGGAAACGCGATTTGTGAAACGGAAAATTATGGTCCGGTGTTGACAAAAGCCGAGTACATATATGGTGACACGGATAGTGTATTCTTTACATTTAATCTAGAGGAGTTAAATGGAACTCCCATTCGCGGAAAAAAGGCATTAGAAATTACGATTGAATTGGCGCAGCAAGCGGGTCACTTGGCATCCAAATTCTTGAAAGGTCCACACGACTTGGAATACGAAAAGACATTTATGCCGTTTTGTCTGCTTTCGAAGAAGCGTTATGTTGGAATGTTATATGAAACAGACCCGACAAAGTGCAAGCGAAAGGAAATGGGAATCGTATTGAAGCGCCGTGATAATGCGCCCATAGTAAAAGAAATATATGGTGGTATTATTGACATTCTGATGAAGCAGCAAGATATTGGCAAAGCAGTCGATTTCCTCAGGTCTTCATTGAGGAATATTGTCGACGAAAAATATCCGATTGACAAGCTTATTATAAGCAAATCGTTGCGGTCGGGTTACAAGAATCCACAACAGATTGCTCACAAAGTATTAGCAGACCGTATTACTCTGAGAGACCCAGGGAACAAGCCAGGTCCAGGTGATAGGATTCCGTATGTGTTTGTGCATAATCCTGATAAAAAAGCGAAGCAAGGTGAAAGAATAGAGACACCGACATATATCAAAGAAAAGAATTTGAAAATTGATTATTCGTATTATATTACGAATCAGATAATGAAACCATTACAACAAGTATTTGCACTAGTTCTGGAAAAAATGTGGACAATGCAAAATAAAAAATCGAAACTGTCAAAGTTTAAAAGAGAAGTGGAAGCGCTAAAAATAAAGACAAAACCGGAGAAGTTCGACGAAAAGTTGGACGATTTGAAAGAGAAGGAAGTGAAAGCCCTACTATTTGACGAATTTCTCAGAGAAACCAATAATCAAAAAGAAAATAATCGCGCTCTTACCGGATTCTTTAAACCAAAATAATTTAAATATATTTCCGAAAAACATATTTAAAGACACGAATAATTTTTTATTTGGATTCTTCAATAGTAAATTTTATATTTTCAGGTTCAACTGGCGTTTTTTTCAAAACAACTATATAAAGTCCATTCCACCATGTTTCTCTGGCAACATCCATTGGCGTATGAGTTTCATCATTTGTCAAAAATATTTCCTTTTCATACAAAATAGTCAATTTTAAATCTTCAATAGATTTTTTTGCGGCACTTTGTATATACCTCCAATTAATGTCATCTACAATATAAACAAATACATCCTCCATTGAATTAATAAAATGTGGCAATGTGCCATAAATATCGTTATAATCAAGGGTTGCATCATATAAAAGAATGTTGAATTTTGAAATTTTATTTGTATCAATATCTCGATATGATTGTTCGATTAATTTTGTATAATTATTTCCTTTGAATTTCTTGTAATTTTCCATAAACTCTTCTCTTGAGCTACCAGTCCAATTGTCAACGCAAAACACCTTTGCAGTATTATTATACATTGCTGAGCAAGTTAATGACCCGGAACCAACACCTATTTCCAAATATTTTGCCATATTCATTTGAAGCAAGTTGTTCAAAAAATGTCTTGTTTTTATTCCTGACGGACCGCCCATATTTATCAATTCCTTTGGCAATTTTGAAAAATTATATTCTGCGGCGTACAAAGAAGCTTCTACATGCTTAATAATTTTTTGCTCCATTTGTATGTTAATTTAAATAAGTTTTTAAATTAAAATACGAAAAAATATAAAATAATACAAATTTTTCATATTTTACAATATTATTTTCTTAAGTAGATGAAGCCATTACATTTTGCTTAGGAAAATTCTTTTGAAGAAACGAATAAATATTTGCGATTTGTTGCTCAATAAAGGTAACCTTCTGCTGCATATTATAAGGGTCAAATTCATGTTCCTCATCTTGGTCTTCGTCTTCATCATCTTGGTCGTCCTCCTCCTCTGGAACATAGTCTTCATCATTTGGGTCATCCTGCTCCTCGCATTCACTTGCTTCACCATCGTCATCATCAATTGCGGGTTGTAGTGAAATCGACTGTTCTAGACTCGGAAAAACCCAGCCACGAGCGTTGACCCACGATGAATCAATAAGTCCCTCTGATTGAAGCTTGCTCATAATTGCATAATCTGTTCTTCCGTGGATAGCTGCAATCTCTTGCACAGTAAGCTCCTTCATCTCATATTCATTATGAAGATTATTCAATTCAGTAGAAGTCCATCTTGCACGATGTCTCTTCGGCATAGCAGTAGTTGTGCTCATTATATAAATAATTATATACTGTATCTTTAAATTGTTTATAAATATTATTTCTGGCGCACCATATAAAGGTTAAGTATTTTGTGGTTGTCTTGGAATAAGAATCTTTGAACACAACCATGTTCCAAAAACAAGCCACATATTATCTATCGAGACAGACCCATTGAAAATGACCCATCGCAGTGCTCTGCAATGAGGTGCAGCAATAATGAAAGGCGATGACAAAAATCCAAAAATTGTATTAGGTGCACAGAAATAGGTGTAAAGATGAGCTGAAAGATAATGAAGAGCTATCCACATCAAATAAATACTGCAAGCGTGAAACGCAAACCAGAATGCGTTTACTGTATAGGTCTTCACTGAATTGAAGGTCTGCATTGCTTTTTCCTTTATTGAAATAGTGCAAGTGTCTTCCATATTTAAATCTTCAAGTGGGGCACTATTAAATTCTTTTTTGTTACAAGTTCGTCTTTGCATAAACTAAGATTGCGTACATTTTTCAATTAGTTTTTCACTTCAATTTTATTTTCAATTCAAAATGCTTATAGTCAGTATGAGGATTTAATAATATATGCGCGCGCTTGCTCTGGTAAAGACCAATCAAAACTAATAAAGTATTTTTTTTTTGTTTCGTCATAATCATAATCGATTTCACTATCTGTGAATAAGAGTCGCAAATTATAAACTAAATTTTGAACAATTTCTACTTCATTGTCAACTTCTATATTGCACGATGTTTCACCTTCTTCATTTTTCTCAACTACAAAATTGCGCATAGTATCAAACAACTTTTTTGTAACTATGCGCCTTCTATTTTTTTCGCTGTCAAGATACATTTCTCGAAGCTTCCCTCTAGTAATAACTTGTATTTTTTCCATTTAAAACTATATTAATTTTATCTTTAATTTATTTCACTAACAAAAATTTATTTGCTTTTATATGCTTACATCTTTATTAATACAAACTTTATTAGCAACATTCCGAATTATTTTATTGATTCCTGTATCATCATCAGGTGTAATAGCAGTTGTCACTTGATTAGCGATTTGCATATATTCATCATTTTTCTTAGTAGTAACATCAGAAGCGCTAGGATTTGCCTCTTTCCAAACAGGAATGTATTTGAAATTTTTATGAGCAATCAGAGCAATTACATTCCTAATTTTTCGATTATTTACATCTTTATCCCATACATCATTGTCTTTAATATAGAGAACTTCTCTCTTGATGTCACTACAATGAATGGGCCGCACTGTTTCATCGAGGTCTTTAAGTCCTTTTATGAAAATATTAGAAATGCCTTGAACATAGCCGAGTTTGCCGATATTTTCGAAATCGTCATCGTGTATTTGAATGGTGTCAAGGAATTCGCTCATATTCATAGCATTTTTGCATTTTTCATTCAAAAAAACATTCAAGTTGAATTGATTTTTATTATTACAATTGGTATTGGTATTGATTACAGCTGTAGAAGGTTTGGACGCAATTTCATACATTTTGTTGGTCTGGTCCATAATAAGTTCTTTAAATTCTTTATTTTCTTTCAATAAAAACATTATCAATTCCTTATCTGTCATGTTCTCAGGAAAATCATCTATGGTTTGAATGCCCTTTTTGCAATTTTTCTTATGCTTATAAAGACTCTGTCTATGTTTGAAATGCTTACCACAAATGCATTCAGTTGATTCATTTGCTCCTTTTTTCGAGAAATGTAAGTCTTTGTCAGCCAAATGTAAGTCTAAATGTTTTTTGGTGTTAATATGTCTGTCATAATTTGTTTTTTTAGATGTAACAAAGTGACAACTTTTGCACTCAAAATGAAGGCTCTTTTCTGCTCCAAAAATGTAAGCCATGGGAAGTCTATGCTAAAGAATGGGAAAAAATTCTAAGTACTTTTTATGAAAAATGAAAAAAAATATGCTGACACTTTTTTCGGCAAAAATCTGAATTTTAGAGCATTATGGTGACACTTGACTTTTTGCAAGCTTTTTTGTCGAAAAGTATTTTGGGTTTTGAAAAATGGACAAAAAAAATGTCCAAAATCGAAAATCGGAAATACTTTTTGGAAAAAAGTTATGCAACACTGACTTTCTAGGATTTTCATTTTTTATTGTTAAATCGATACCGAAACAAGTTACAATGCAAAAATTGTAATTCTTTGTACAAACCATAAGAGCAGTCGAAAATATAATATATTTATAAATGGACTTAAAGCCGCCCTTCGGGCGGAGCGGCGGGGTTATGCTCTAGCGAATTGTTTGTTTTGTGTAAGTTTTATTACCATAAATGATGTGGTGGTAAAACTCGCTATAAACGGAATCCTCGGAAAATGATTTCATTTGCAGAAGCATCATATGTTGTATTGTTGAAAAACAGTCTATTTGCTGTATTGCCTTGACTAGTATTGAATAACTGGTTCAATAATGTACCCGTCAGCTCTGTTAAAGCGGATTCTAAAACATTGTCTGATGAATCTGATTGAGATACTCTTGAATTACTATTTCTCTCGGGTGGTCTACCTAATGGACTACTATTGGGTGTAGATGGAAGAGGTTCTTCTTTCGTTTCCTCTATTTCTAGTTCTTCTTTTGTTTCCTCTTGCTCATGAAGCCTATTTGTTCTAATATCATACCTGCAAACCGGACATCTCACATTAGTCGAAAACCACGAAGTTAACGCCTCTGGATTAAATAAATGATTACACCCCAATATCTCTGTTACATTCGAATTATTCGTAAATTGCTCCAATGTTATCGGACAACTACTATTAATAGGATTACATATTTCTGAAAAACGCACTACTCGTGTTGCATTTACAACTTGAGATGGAGTTGCAATTACCGGTACATTCGAATAAAAATTCTGTATAAAATTTAACATATCAGCATTTGTTCTGGTATTTGTTCCGGTATTTGCATTAGATGGAATATTATATCTCTCAAATTCGATTCTATATGGTCTTCCTTGAATATAAACTCTGTTGTTCAATCCTTGATATTGATTTTGTGGTGTAGAACGATTATTATACCAAGTATTTTGTCTTGCTCTTCCTCCCCATACATTATTTCTACCTCCTCCTCCTCCAACATTTACACCTCTATTGGGTCCTCTTCCTCCTCTACCCGCATAATCTCTATAATCCCTATTTATATTCTCATTATTTGTATTATTGGTATTTCTATTAAAATTATTTCTTATTATTCCACTAAGCATATTTATTGCTTCTCTGACTTCATCTAATATATCATATAAAGCATCAATTCTACGAACAGTCTGTGTATGCAAATTCATATAAAAATCTAGAAGGATCCTATTTGTATTATTATTCACTAATACTCTATCAATATCAAGATTTTGGTGATTAATTGAATTTTGATTGGACATTATATTTAATAAATATAATAAATATGTTTAAATACATATTATTATATTTATTCAATGGACCTCGAAATTTATAAAAACAAAGGATTGACTGGATTGACTAATCTCGGAAATACATGTTTTATTAATTCATGCATTCAAATATTATCACATACATACGAGCTAAACGATTTTCTAAATAAACAGACATACAAGAAACGATTACAAAAGAAATACGAATCTACATTGTTAATTGAATGGGATAGCTTACGTCAATTAATGTGGAGCGAAAATTGCATCGTATCCCCTGGTAAATTTATAAAAACAATACAGAAGTTGGCACAAATTAAAGGTATTGATATTTTTACCGGATATTCTCAAAATGATTTACCAGAATTTCTTTTGTTTATGATTGACTGTTTCCATACATCTTTATCAAGAGAAGTAAATATGAGTATATCAGGTACAGTGTCAAATAGTACAGACAAAATTGCAGTGGATTGTTTTGAAATGATAAAAAAAATGTATGCAAAAGAGTATTCTGAAATATGGAATATGTTTTATGGAATACATGTATCGCAAATCATTTCAATGGACAAAAATGAAGTATTAAGCAGTTCTCCTGAACCCTATTTTATGATTAATTTATCTATTCCTTCAAATAATAAATCACCATCTTTAATGGATTGTTTTGATTTATATGTGGAGGGCGAAACATTGGAAGGCGATAATGCATGGTTTAATGAATCAACTGGTCAAAAAGAGGATGTCAAGAAAAAAATAAGTTATTGGAGTATGCCTAATGTCTTGGTAATTGATTTGAAACGATTCAATGCATTCAATCACAATAATAAAAATCAAATTTTGGTTGATTTTCCCTTGACTAATTTAGATTTGTCAAAATATGTCATTGGATACAAAAAAGACAGCTATGTATATGATTTATATGGTATTTGTAATCATAGTGGGGGAACATTTGGTGGACATTATACAGCATTCGTTAAAAATGCTAATGGGAAATGGTATCATTTTAATGATACATTTGTGAATGAAGTTGTAAATACTGCTGATTTGATTACACCTCGGGCATATTGCTTCTTTTACAGAAAAAAAACCATTGACTAGCAGGGAACCGAGGATACAAGGATTTCCGCCCCGCACCCCTCCTAAAAAATTTATGAATGAACTATTAACGGTTTATTAATTTGCATTTTCTATTAAATTATAATTTAGAAATAAAAATAACAATAATTTTGTACATCGTTCGTTTGCAAATGCGCAATAGGTCTAAAATTTATTTTCATTTATAAAACAACTTTTAGGAGGGGTGCGGGGCGGAAATCCTTGTATCTTCAGTTCCCTGCAAAAAAAAACCATTGACTAATATATGGAGGTAAATACAAGCACAACAACAGATACAGTAAATATGTATGATTATATCAATGGATTTTTCTTGAACCCTAGTGCATTTATAATCGTGGCCCTAGTCTTGATTGCATATTTTATCGTGTTTTCATCTTTAGGAAACAATTCATCGTCGACAACTCAAAATAATTTTTTTACACCCGATTCTAGCATTTCATCTTCAAGTTCTTCTGGAAAAACATCATCTATATTAATAGCTGTAGTTATTGGAATACTAGTTATTTTATTATTAGTAAATGGATTACAATACTTTTTTGGCATTGATATTATAGCCTCCATAAAACAAGTATTTTTAGGTAATCCAATTATTGATATTAAGGTCGAACAAACAACAACAGACGCCAGTGGTGGTATATTAGGTACGAATACTGTTCCAGAAATTCGTTATACTGAACAAGTTTTCAATATTCCTGGCAATTATTATGGTTATGAGGATGCCAAAACCTTGTGTGCTGCTTATGGTGCTCGTTTAGCCAATTATCAAGAAGTTGAGGATTCTTATAATAAGGGCGGCGAATGGTGCAACTATGGATGGTCTGATGGGCAAATGGCGCTTTTCCCAACTCAGACTGCAACATACAATAATTTACAGCAAATAAAAGGACACGAACACGATTGCGGTCGTCCTGGTGTAAATGGTGGTTATATGGCGAATCCTCATTTGAAATTCGGTGTTAATTGTTATGGTTATAAGCCAAAGATTAATCAAGAAGAAGAGCAATTAATGCAAGTTAATACAGCATATCCAAAGACCGAAAAAGATATTTTGTTCGAGAAGCGTGTTGATTATTGGAAATCGAAATTGAATGATATTTTGGTATCACCTTTTAACTACAATACATGGAGCAAAATCTAATTTGTATTTACTTTTTTATTATCAATGCTATAAAAAAGTAACATTAAACTTAACTTCTTCTACTTGAATTCTTTTTTTCCCTTGAAATTCGATGTTTGCGAGTTTTTCTCTCGTTGTTTGTTTTTCCAGAATCATTTACTTCAATCATTTTTATTAATTGACTATGAATATCTTCCGATAATACAGCATTATCTTTGAATCCGCCTTCAAACTCTTGCACATCTTCAGAATATTGAAATAAATTACGCTTTTTACTCGCATTTTTTTGGTAAAGCAATCCAGCGGGAACAGCCAAGTTTTTGAAAATGCTACTAACCGAACCACCGGTTGAAATTGTTGAAGTATTTGAAGTGTACATAGGTGATTCTCCTCTATTTAATAATAGTGATTCGATTGAAAAACCTCCACTCATTATCTTTTGTTCATTTGTGTTTTCATCAACTTCTTTATAAAAAACCATATCATTGGGAGAAAGATGACTCATATACATTATTAAAATATTAATTAATTATTAGAAAAGCGCTTTATTTCGGAAACAACTTTGACCTCGCGTTTAGATTTAATGTACTCAACAATTTGCTTTACTTGGTTTTCATTTTTAATAATTTCACCTAATGATTTTTCTAAATACTTGAATGTCAATGGTGATTGCACTTTTGTGGACGCAAATTTAAGTTTTCCGTCGCTAATTTGTATTGTTGCGTTGGATAAGTTGTTTTCTTTGGCATAATCATTCAAATTATCGGACAACTTTGTTTTTTTCTCTCGTAGTTCCTTTATTTGATCATTTAAAAGCCGGATTTTATTATCAATAGAAACCCATTGTTGTATTTGTTGTTCAAAACTCATCAACTTATATAATTTAGACAAAAAATTATCATAAATTTTAAAAATAAGCACAAAAAAAATAAATATAATATTCAAAACATATAAATGTTGGGAAATTTTGAGTTTTATAATACACATAATGTAAATAAACAGTCCAAGCATTTTATCGATTTAGAAAAGAATGTCCAATTGAGAAAAACCCCGGTAAAAAAGGTTATATTATTTACAAATGCTAGAGACGAAAAAAGAATAAAAGAATGGGCAACACATCATTTATTACTTGGATTCAATATTGTTTACATATTTGACCATAAATCAAAAATACCATTAAAAGAAGTCTTTAAAAACTTTGATAAGCGAGTTGTCGTAGAAAGGTGTGAATTGCATAGCGCTCCCAAATTGCCACTAATGAAACGAGCAACAGAAATAGCTTGTTTGATGAAAGCCGACTGGTTTTTATATTTAGATGCAGATGAGTTTTTAGTTTTGAATAGATTTATAGGGGTTAAACATATGCTAAATCATTATCATTTTGCGGATTCGTTATCTTTGAATTGGTTGATGTTCGGGACAAACAACTATGTAAAAGAACCTGATGGTTTACTGCTCGAGAATTATACAAAATCAGATTCAAAATTGAATGACCATGTAAAAACTTTTGTGAGGCCATCGCAAGTCTCGACTACTGTAGCTACGACTCCACACACATTTCATATTGTAAATCCAACGAGGTCATTTGCAATAACAGGAGCATCAATGAGTAAGAAAACATTTAATCCAACAAAAAATGCATTCTGGAAAGTTTCAGCATTTATTGCACATTATATTTATCAATCAGAGGAGACATACAAAGAGAGAAAAATTGAATTACCCACGGATGACAATGGAGGATTCCGAAGTTTAGATAACGACATTCATTCAAAACATAATGAAGTTGACAATTTTATTCCAAAAAAATATGCCGAAAATGTTAAAGCATTTCTAAAACAATACGAATAATATAAAACTTTATGTTTAGTCTTTATATTATTTTTTAAGTGCAATATTAAAATACTTATTTGCGGTGTTTTCGGGTGCGCTTACCGTAAGCATTTTGGAGGCCAAGAAGTCCAAAAGGAACAAGTGCGGTTTCCAACACTTGTGCCCAATAACCTCCCTTCTTTGCTCTGCGGCGTTTGCCACCAAATTGAGGAACCAAACTGTTTGGGTTAATTGTGCCTTGGGGAATGTTATTAGGACCAACAGCGGGTGCTCCAACAACAGTGGGAATTTGAGCACTAGAAGTGGTTTGCGGGCCACCATTTCCAAAAGTATTCATAAATTGTTGTTGCGGCGTGAAGCCAAAGTTAGTACCAACCCAATGTCCGGCCCCGTCTCCTCCGCGTCTACCGCGTCTGTGGGTCTTGTGACGGCGTTTGCCTCCGGAACTCATATTAACCTCGTTTTCTGCACCAGGTAATGCGGCTATACCAATATAAGCATCAGTATTTGGGTCCCCACTTCCACCCTTTCTGCTTCTGCGATGTCTCATTCTACGACTTTTTGCCATTATATATTCAAAGGAGAAAAAATTAAAATAACTTGGATACCAGATTTTTATTACGCAAAATTGAAATCAACAAAATTAATATTGCTAAAATCATTACAAAAATCAAAAATATGATTCCTATAATCAAATAAATATAGGGCGTTATTACATTAAATATCAATTCTATTACTGGCATACAAAAGCATTTTAATTCGTGTTTTATGTCTTCTCTCTTTAAAATATCTAAACACTGTTGAACTAGACCCTCTTTCATATTTACTAATTACAAAAATAAAATAAAGATTTATCTATTAATTTTATTTGCGTGTTATCGCATTTTTATTTTTCTTGGCAACCATTAATGGAAAATATCGTTCAACCTAATCATTCATTCGATTTTTCATCATTATCTTTAGCTCACCCCACCGGAATTCAAGGAGGCGCTTATTTTACCAAAATTTATAATAATGCAAAACCTCTATATATTCAAACGCCTAAAAGTCTCACCAAACAAGGGTTTGTTAAAAACGGCAAAAAAATTTATGCTGACCTTATGTTCGATAATAATGACGAACAATTCATCCATTGGCTCGAAAGTTTAGAAACAAAATGTCAAGACCTCATTTTCGAAAAAAAGGACTCGTGGTTTGAAAACCAACTCGATAAAAGTGACATTGAAACCGCATTTACAAGTCCTATGCGAATTTACAAATCCGGTAAATTTTACCTTGTTCGCGTAAATGTCAAGGTCACTAGTTCAACTAATGTACCAAATGTGAAGATTTACAATGAAAATGAAACGCCGCTTACCATTGATGATGTGAATAATGAAACAAATATTATCTCTATATTAGAGATACAAGGAATTAAATTCACTTCAAGGAATTTTCAAATAGAAATAGAATTGAAACAGTCAATGATTTTGAATGGCGATGCTTTGTTTGAGAGTTGTTTGATTAAAACAAATGCGCCCAAAAAAACAAATATTGAAGAACTTCTAAGTGAAAAAGACGATGCTACGAAAATTAAAATGCAAATGGTTAAACCGTCAATAGAAGAAATAAACGCGGTGAATTTAGAAACACCTATTGAGGAATTGGAAGCATTAAGTACTCAAATTTTAGAAAGCAATGATTTAGAAATTGAAACAAATCAAACAAATCAAAAGGAGAATGAAGAACAAGGTAAAGATGATGCGAGTATAGAATATGATTTAGAAGATGAAGATGAGGAAGAAGTATATCGCCCTCCTTTAACTTTTGGAAGTGAAATTAAACCAAGTGCGATTGTTATAAATGCTAATAAACCCAGTGTTAAATTTGAAAATCTTGAAGCAGAAACTGATTTCAATGGATTGGAGGAAATCGATTTTGATATGAATGCTACTATTGAGGAAAATGAAAAGAAAGATAAAAAGGAACAAAGAGAAGAAGAAGAATCAGACAGTTTGAGAGAAATAGATTTGGTATCTAATTTAGACATTTTGTCAGAAGATGCATTAACCTTGAAAAAACCCAATCAAGTTTATTATGAAATATATAAACAGGCCAGGAAAAAGGCAAAACAAGCAAAAAAAGAAGCATTAATGGCCTTTTTGGAAGCGAAGAATATTAAGAAGACATATATGTTGGAAGATTTAGATGAAAGTGATAGCGATAATAGTGATTTAGATAATATTGAAGAGTTCGAGGAATTTGCATAACTTGCATAACTTGCAGAATTATTTATGAAATGTTTAGAATCATTCAAAAATAGAAGAAGATTACAAACATTAGGAATAATTAAACACAATGGAAAAAAATATTTTATCACCAATTTTATATAATGAGCAGTTCTCTGAAAAAGCTATGGAACGATTACGGCATCGGTGCTATCGTTGTCTTATTAATTGTCGCCTACGGTGTTAATTTATTCGCAAAATACTTGACTTCCAAGGGCAGTTATGGGTCTGAGTCTATGTCTCAAGGTGCCAACCCCGCTTACAAAAACAAGGGAAAACAATCTGGTGCCCCTCAACAAGCAATGGGTGTTCAACCCGCCAACCCTTTAGGCCAAAATGAGGTGTTTGCATCCGTCAATGGCATCCCTACTCCCACTCAAGGAATTCCCACTTCTTGCTCCAAGCCCAACATTCAGAATCCCGCTGATCTTTTACCCAAGGACACCAACAGCCAATGGGCACAATTGAACCCCTCTGGAAAAGGTGAGCTTGCCAACATCAACTTGTTGAAGGCGGGCTACCACATTGGTATTGACACCATTGGACAAACCTTGAGAAATGCCAACTTGCAAATCCGCTCTGAGCCTCCTAACCCCCAGTTGTATGTTGGTCCTTGGATGCAGAGCACAATTGAGCCAGATTTCATGAGGCCTCCTCTTGAAATTGGTGCCACAACGTTGGCACAATAAAAATTTTTTGACACCATAAAATATTACATATCAAAATCTTTATATTCGTCTTTTTTACACATATAAATATTTTGAATAATAATAATAAAATAATATAATATGTTCAAATTCAAAGAAAATATATTATGTTATGTGATAATCGGTTTTATTTTAATCGTTTGTTTAAGAATCTATTATGAATCCGAAAACTACAACTTAAAATGTATTATTTCCACGGTCGACGGAAACAAATATTGCGTTAGAGACAGAGCATTGTTAAACGATGCAGCAGATTTATTGGCACAAGTAACACAAAAAATGAAAGACTTGGTTTCTTATATGAAAAAAAAATATCCAGGTGACCCCGATGTCGACCGACTAGTAAAAGGTTTCAACCCTAAGAAAATTAGTGAGACTTTACCCACTAGTGAATTAACCGCATATAGTGAAAATAAAGGAGAGAAACTAGCGTTTTGCTTGAACAAGACAAAAAATGGTCAAACCCTAATTGATTTGAATACATTGACCTTTGTCGCCATTCACGAATTGGCGCACATTATGACAAAATCAATTGGACACAAACAAGAATTTTGGCAGAATTTCAAATTTCTATTGGAAAATGCAAAGGAGGCGGGAATATACACACCCGAAGATTATAAATCAAAACCGCAAAGCTACTGTGGTATGACAATTACTGATAATCCTTATTATGATTTATAACACTAGAAAATAAGCATAAAGATATATTGCAAGTATCAATAGTATGCTTGTAACATTGTGTTTTCTTGTATTTTTTGTATTCATCAATATCAATTATATTTTATCATATAACATAAAAAATAATTTAACAATTCAACAGTGGACAAAAATTAGAGAAATAATGCTACATCCATCTTGTAGTCCAAATATGAGAGAAAAACTAAATCAAGTATTGTTTGATAAATATGAAGAATGGGCTTGTAATCACGCGCGATTGTTCAAAAAAAAACACATATTTCTTTGTAAAGACATTAAAATCGGTGAACTACAATTAATTGCACTAAGTGGGTTGAATAATGCCATAATAAAATATAATCCAAAATATATTTTATTCTATAAATACGCAACAATCTATGTTTATTCTTGTTTATACGAAGCCGTTTCGAAGCAGCAACCGATGAATATAATTCCAACTTATATTAGAAAAGATAAAAAACATCCATGGAAATTGAGAAACAAGAGACACTATGATAATATGATTGACCCGATTTTTGTAGGAGATGATAATTTTAAATTAGAAGCTGGTGTTGATGAAAACAATAATCCTTTAAAAATATTTGAGCATAGTAATACAATTAACGAATTATGGAATTTCATTCAAAAGGAATTAGATTTCACATCTTTTACAGTTTTTAAGTACAAGTACAACACTGAGTTTGAAAAGGTTATGTCGAATAAAGAAATATCTAATTTGATGGGTTGTAGTGAAGAAACAATAAGAAAAAATTTAAAAGCGTCGAGTGAAATATTAAAATTAAAATTAAATATATAAAATAATACTAGGAGTATATATATGTCATTATTAGCATTAAAAGAAAATCCAATATATAAAGTAAATCATTTAAGCGATGCTGGTACAATAAAAGCGATTCATGTTTTTTATGGGACGAGTCTAGAAGAAGAGGACTTGGATGAATTATTTAAGCGAGACCCACAAAATCCGGTTTTTCTTGATAAAAATACAGGACAACCCATATTTAATAGGGAGGAGTTGCAGAATATTCTTGAAAAAAATATTCCTGTTATTTTTTCAGAACAGCAAATTCATTATGATGACAGTATTGGTGTAGTTAAACTCAAAATTATGGCTGAGTTTTCGAATACTTTTTCTCTCGATGAGATTTATTTGTTTTGTATGAAGGATGAGATTTTAAATCCTGCTAACATTTTTCAGACTCTTACACAGAATGGTCGTTTGCCTTTAACCAAGGTCCGTCTAGACCAATTCATATTGAATGTTATTTACGACGAAAATGGCAAACCGATTAAATTCGATATACCTGAGAAAGATGTCTATGATTATGATGATATACTTGCATTAGACATAAATGGAAAACAGTTTTCTTTGACCAAGGTTCTAGGACAAAAGTTTTTCATAGTTGCAAACGAATACCCATTCGTTTCAAATCCATTTGAAGTAGATGAATATGATGATTTTATTGAACGAGCCTCGCGAAAATCGCTGACAACTTTAAATAGTCATTTATTGTTGAATACTGGGAAAATAGTAGGCAATAACATTTATTTATGTTTAGCACGAGATGTCTATTCAGAAGCAAAAAGAAAAGGAATCTCCGAAAAATATGCAACCAGAATCTATTATCCTTTTTTGTTGGAAAAGAATATTTCTTCTCTCGAAGAGTTGGATGAACAAAAGGAAAGATTAATTGAAGCCAGTGAAAGATTGTTGAATGAAAATACTATGGAGACTTTTCAAAGTGTTGATTTGTTTTATGACATTTATAAAGAGAGAAAAAGTAATTTGGATTACAGAAAAACTGGAATAAAATCGATAAAAGTGAAAATGCTTCCATTATATAATATCAAAATTCCGTTGGATGTGATTTTCAAATTGTTGCACGCCACTGAAATGTCGCCTCTTATAAAATATAACCCTTCTCAAAGACAGGAAAACATTTATCGTCTGTTTGCAGACAAAACCGCCAAGGATGGTAGAAAAATACCCTATCTCTCTCGTCCAGTTATTTTCAAGTTGATGAAAACAATCGGTAAAACAAAGTCGGTAGCAGTTTATATAGAATACAATTATCATAATACAGAATTAGTAGTGGTTTGCGAATTTGAAGAAAGTGGAAACATAAATATAAGCTGTAATTTTGATGTAATTTTTCCAATGGAAGAAATTGACGAATTGTTCAGGAGTGCAGTAAATCCGGTTATAGAGGAAGTCAAGGCTTATTTGGAACAGAGCGGTTACACTGTTGGTTTATTCAATAACTTATTGGCTGAAAATGTGGAAGTTGAAAAAATCGATTATGAGTCAATGATTCACATTAGTAAACCAATAAAAATAGACGAGATTATTGGCTGTATTTCTAGTATATTTATTGTAGAATCGAAGAATTTTAAAAAGGGAATACAAATGCGATTCAAACGAGTAGCAAATTTTAATAAGATGACAAGCAGAGAGGCATTTGTAATAGAACAAGTGAAACAAAGTGATGGACTAAAAGGTAATGATTTGATTGCTGCTCTAATAGAGAATTACGGTATTTCGGAACAGGAGGCGAGAGAATTAATTGCGAAATTAGCAAGTGAATTGCAAGTTGAGAGAGGTGTTCGTAGGTCAGAAATAGAGATAAAAATAAATCCTGGATTCAAAACTACAGTGATGCTGAACCCGATTACAAGTTTAATAACAATCAGGGTTGAAAACATTAATGATATAAATTATTTGTATACTTTGCCGATATATTTGGACTCCTTTGTTCGATTAACCCAAGATAAGAGTTCAACAAATGTCCCGATGGAGAGAATTGCACTTTTATGTGGTTCGGATGAAAAAGAAGAAGTAGTAATAAAAGATATTGTTTCTGCTGCGGAGTCCGCCTTTTTAGACCAAGAAGTCCCAGTAGTAAAAGATGACAATTTAGAATATCTTGATTTCAATGAATATACTGAAGGAGCAAAAGAGGAAGAGAGTAAAATGAAAAATGCTCTAGATTTATTTTTTGGAGATGAAGATGAAGAAGAGGAAGAGGAGGGTTCAGAAGAACGCGGTGGAACATTAAAAGGTGGTATTTCATCAGAAGAAAAATCGTCGTCTTCAGTGAGTTCTTTTGATTTCAATGAGGGAAACATCCAGGGATTGGAAGCTTTACAAGAGGCAACTCCTGGAGAAGAAAAATCATTGTCGAGTTTTGGGTCAGAACCCGAAGAGCAAAAAAAGGAAGAAATTGAGGACCAATCATTATCAAGCTTTGGTTCAAAACCTGAATCTGAATCTCAACCAAGTTCTCCAATAACAGTCCTTGAGCCTACCCTGCCATTAAAAGAAGAATCGTCTGCAAAATTAAGTTCAACATCAGAAGAATCAAAAGCGGAACTAACTGCTCCAATTCCAGAATCTGAGTCAAAAACATCTACAGAAGAACCAGAACCTCTACTAGAACCAGTAACACTAAAAGTAGAAGAAAAAATGCCAATAGAGGTTCCAGCTAAAGAAGTGGAACCATTAAAAATCCCGGAAGAAGAACCTCCAAAAAAATTAGTGAAAAAAGCATCAGTAAAATTTGATGTAGTAGAGCCTATGAATATTAAAAAGTCACAACCACAACAGCAAACTAATATGGTAAGAAACATAGACGGTATGAAACTGTCGACACCCAATCCATTTCAAACGAGAATGGAGGAATTAGACCCAATATTATTTAATAATCCAAAACAAAATGGAAAATTTACTTCTTATTCAAGAAGTTGTTTACACAGTGCAAGAAAGCAACCAGTTATTTTAACAGATCAAGAAATGCAAAAAATCGAAGAAGAACAACCAGGATTTTTGGAAAGAGGAAAAGAAAACGGCGATATTCTTCGTTATGGTTCTAAACCGGACAATCAATATTATTACATGTGTCCAAGATATTGGTGTATGAAAACAAATTCTCCTATTTCAGAAGAAGACGTAAAGAGCGGCAAATGCGGAAAAATTATACCAAGAAGCAGGAAGGAAATAAAGCCAGGTGAGTATGTATTTGAATTTTATGACAAGGCAGAACACGGGTCTCAAGAGAATTATATTAAACATTATCCTGGATTTTTGGATAGTTCAAAGCACGCCGAAGGATTATGTATGCCTTGTTGTTTCAAAAATTGGAATACTCCAGGTCAATTAGCCAGAAGAAAACAATGTGCACAAAATGAAGAAAAGAGGGCAGAAGAAGAAAGAAAGGGTAAAGAAAACGAGACCGAAGAGGGCGAAGAGAAAGAGACAGAAGAAAAAGAGGAACCATCTCTAAAAGCAGATACACCGAGAACTCCAGGAACACCAAAAAAACAAGCCGACAAAGAAGATTATATAAAAGGTCCAGAGAAAGTACCTCTAGGTCCAAATCGTTGGGGATATTTACCAATGAGCATACAAAAGTTTTTGCACGAGGTGAATGCGGATTGTCAAATAAGCAGAACCAACACAAACATAAAACCTTTTCATACATGTTTGTTGCGTCACGGAGTAGAAACCAGTAGAAATCAATCATTTATAGCTTGTATAGCAGACGCCAAGTTTTATGGCGGTGATGCAAGAATCCCATCTATAAAAGAAATGAAGGAATTAATCATTCAAGCAATAAGTTTGGATTCTTTTGTCAGTTACCAGAACGGTGACCTAATAAGTATTTTTATGGATAATTCCGGGGTATCGGCTAGTTCACCAATCCCTAAGAAATACATAACATCAAAATTGTATACAAAAACAAATAGCGCAAGAAGTGGCGAAAAAGACCGTTTATATTTTCAAAATGTGGTAAAGGCATTTGAGAATTTTATTTCCTTTTTAAAAGACAACGAAGTTCTCATAGACTATACCTATTTGTGGGACATTATAACTAAGCCAAACCCAAAGCTATTTCCACAAGGAATAAATCTAGTGATTCTAGAAATATCCAACAATGATACTACAAACAATGTGGAAATTATATGTCCAACAAATCATTATTCCAATGAATTTTATGAAGCGCGCAAACAAACATTAATAGTTGTAAAGAATGAAGATTATTATGAGCCCATTTATTCTTATAGAAACGAAGAAACAAAGACGAAGGTTGCAAAGACATTTAGCGAATACGACCCACATATTTCGAAAACTATGCGTGCAATCTTTAAAAAACTTATTAAACCATTGTTGAAGAACACTTGTGTTCCAATGTCAAGTATGCCAAATGTATATAAGTTTAAAACGCCAATTAATCTAGATATATTAATAGAACTATTGAACAAATATAGTTATGAAATTGAAAATCAAATAGTAAATTATCAAAGCAAAGTGATATCCGTTGTTTGCAAAAGTCCAGCAGGAATTAGTGGTGTTGTGCCTTGTTTTCCATCAGCCATAAATCCCACATATAACTATGTTTTAATGACGGATGAATCGATGTACAAATCATACGAAGAAACAAAATCGTTCTTGCAAAGGTTGTCTGCAGATACAAATAAGAAAATTCCGTGTTTACCTGAATTCAAGGTTATAGAAGATGAGATGGTTGTAGGTTTCATAACCGAAACGAACCAATTCATACAACTGAATGAGCCTTTTCCACTATCTGAAGCAATGGATACAATAAAAGAGTTGAAAGGAAACAATTATTTGATAGCAGAAAGAAGCACATTTTTATCAAAAGAATATGACAAAGAGCGAGTAGATTACATTAAGAAAATCAAGCTTGAGACCAATTTTTATAATGTATTCCGAAATACGATTCGCATACTTTTGAATAAATATGAAAATATCAAGTTGAGAGAAGCCGTTGAAGACACCGTGAAAAATGGATATATTTTATACAATACAAAATTAATAACTATTATAAAACAGCTTAAAGACCTGGTTGATGATGCGATTATTTTTTCAGATGAGTATGATTATAACTTGATTGGTGATATTTCAACATGTATAGTATTGGATAGCGACAAGTGCAACAAAAACCGGCCATTATGTGCATTCTCAACCGGGAATACTTGTCAGCTAATATTGCCAAAAAAAAATTTGTTAACTGAAACAGATAATCAGGTTTATTATTTTGGAAAAATGGCCGATGAATTAATAAGATATAGTAGAATCAATTCTTTCATATTCCAACCACAATCATATTTGTCTTTTGGAAATCTAGGATATAATTTGAGAGAAGATGAAATTATAGTAATTCAATCTTTGTTGAACGCCGAATACTTTGAAGGGTTGATTCCAGCAGAAATTAACAAATATTCCAAAAATAATGCATACGATGTTGCTGAGCCGGCTTTAAGCCAAAATTACGAAAATAGAATAAATCTGGATGAAGCAATAAATCCGACAGTTGCAGCGGCAAATGAAGACCGTGAATGTCTACCGACATCGACTGGTAAAATTAGTTCAATACTATGGAAAAAATGTTTTCCTTCGAATTTTGATGAATTAATGTATGACAAGACGGTCTATTGTGGTTTTTATATGATAATTGATGTTATAAATAAAGCAAAGGGTGTAAATCTAACTATTAGTCAATTGAAAAATGAATTATTAGAAGAATATGTCAAATATTTGATTCATTATGAGGGTCAGATTATCGATATTTTGATAGAAGAAGGTAAAAAGACACTAGGTGACCAGGTAAAAGCAGGAACATTATCATTCCAAAATTTTATATTTACAGAGAGTTATTTTATAACAAATTTTGATATTTGGCTAATGCTTGAGAAATATGAAATTCCTTCTATTTTAATATCTAGTAAAACACTATTAGAAACGAATCACAAAAAGAATGTATTTGTTTTGAATGGTGGCGAGAGAAGCGAGTTTATTTTTATAATTTCGCCGGCGTTAAGAGCGGAAAATATACCCAAATATAAAATTGTGCAATCACCTGAAAAACAGCTTGCATTTCCTATTTCGTCAACAAAATGCGAAGATGTTTTAAGAGAAGCGGTAAGGGACAAAATAAGCATAGAACAATATTTGTCTGGATATAAAAGAGAAAAAACAACAAAATACAAATTGAAGAATCCCAATCCTAAGCCTCGCGCAAAGAAACAACCAAGGTTAGCTATCGTGGATGAAGAGGAGGAGTTAGTCGAAGTTGAACAAAAACCGCCAGAAGTCTTAGGAGAAGCAGAAGAAGAGTCTGAACACAATCTGAGTTCAGATTCATCGAAAAAATCAAAAAAAAATATTACACATGTTGTAATAAAAAAAACAAAAAGGCGAAGAGGGAAAGTACAACCACCCAAATTGGTAATTCAAGAAGAATAAAAAACGATAATATAATTTTTCAACTTATACTATCTTCATCTGATTCTACATCATTGCTTAAATTTTCTACTGCAATAATTTCTTCTTGCATAGTTACATTTTCATTTTCATCATTTTCATTAACAGTGACATCATTATCGTTATCTCTATCATCATCGTCATAATCGCTGCTTAATTCGAGTTCATTCAAGTCAGATTCATAACTAGGACTCTGAAATCGTCTATTAAAAATATTATACTCTGGATTATTGTAATAATTTGGATAAATTTCATGAAAAGGAATATGATTTAAATTGAATGAAAAAGTTCGAATAGTCCTTAAAGCATAAATCATATTATTTGTTTCGGGACACTTTATTTGTACAAATTGTTTTGTCTTTTTATTTATTTTTCTGCCAAACTGAGGATTAAAATTTACAAACTCTTTCAACTTTTCTTTGAGCTGAACATATGAAGTATTTCTTTTATCAGTTCCGTGTACCCCGTATTTGAATGTATAATACAAATAGAAATATGGTCTAAAAATATTAATCAAAATTTCTTTGGGAATATCATTGTGAATAATTAATTTTTTAGTATATTTATAATGAATACTAAGCATTTTTTTTAAATCGTGATGTAAAACACTGTGTGGGGAGTTTTTTGCATAATTTTTGATATATGTATCTCTAATTATTGGTTCATTCTCATATAAAAAATCATCAATATTGAAATTTGACTTGAAAAATAGATTAAACAATACAGGATTGTGAAATGTATTGTATTTTATAAAAAAATAAATATTATAAAGTGTCGCATTGTCAAAAGGCAAATTGCTAAAAGGGTTTTTAGGTTGCAACGGTTCAGGAAAAAAATGACACGAATTTAAAAGAGACGAATTAATGATACGAATTAAATCATTTGCCATAAATAAATATTTTGACCCGCTTTGCATAATAGCAATGACATTTTTTCTGTCGGGTTGTATTTCATTCAAATACATGTCAGTGTTTATCTTGACAAAAGACTTTTTGAATTTATATATATAAGCTAGCCTTGAAAAAGAAAAATATGTTCGTTGTGCTTTTTGAAAGAGTTCAAGAAATTTTTCTCTCGAACTTTCTGGAATAAATATGTTATTCAAATATTCATTCAAAAAATTATACTTATTTTCAATAAAAGTTTTCTCTTTATCTGGATAATAAAACAACTTAGAACAAAACATATAAAGAAAAGAGTCTTGAATAGAAAGATGAAATGGTTTTTTTATCTCAAATTCACTTTTATCATCAGAACTCACAGTAATGTCCTTCCAATATTCCATTGACGAATGATCATACATATTAAAAAAAATTTTTGGATTAATTAATTTATGTATTATCGTGCATAATGATGTCATATTTATATTGTTTAAATCTATTTAAATATATTTTAACAATATTATGTTTTAATGAATTATTTTTAGAATCCGGGATTATAAGTGTTATCTTGACCCAAGTCCGCGGTCTTGATGCTAACAACATTATTTTGAATAGTTAGCTTGTTTGAACTGCATTGGTCATCTGGATTTTCTACACCGCCGAACAATTTCTCTATTGAGTCTTCTTCATTGATTTTCTCATAGACAGCAACTTCCTCCAGCTTTCGCATTTCTTCCAAGTCGAGTACCACTTGAAATGCATTTGTACCAAAGAGTCCTTCTTGACCACACATCACATTGGCAGAAACACCTCGCAATGTATCCAATTCGGCGTGTCTAGCAGCCTTCAAGAACATTTCTGGCGTCTCCTCGAAAGATGCTTTGGCAATCGGACCAATATTATCATTGTTGATTCCGTGACGGAAAATCGAAATCATTTTATTTGTAAATGTCATTCTGTCACACAAGATACTCAAGTGATGGAAGTTAATATAAGTGCCGTCGAATTCAATCACATCTGCCAATTCATTATAAATAGCTTGTCTTGCGGCTTCAATACCAAAAGTCTCGTAAATCTCAACAATATCATTACTAAAAGTGCGATTTGGATCAATGTAGTCGAGTGCCAAAACATCCATCATATTGGTTCCAATGGTATCTAGAACCCAAATATCCTTCTTCTTGAAAACTCCTGCTTCTTGTGTAACATTATCTTTAATCTTTCGTAAAATCACCTTCTTTATGCGTTTAATACCACGAAGCACTATATTTTCTAGGAGCTGGTCTTGGAAATTCTTCAGCAAGTAGATTTGGTCGGATTGGTCCAATGGATTCACCTTGGTCTTCTTTGCACCACCCTTACTTGTGCCTTGTTTTATAACATTGTTCATTCGAATTCGGAATACTAACTTGTCCGCATTATAATCCGAGTAGACACAGGAAATGTCGTCTCCGAAACTATTCTTAAGTGTAAAGTTAACATCATCCATAGTAATATTCTTCTCCAACATCACCTCCGGATTCATTTCCATACGCAAAATCCATTTTGATTTTTCATTTGTTTCTTCGGTCAAGGAGGTTTCCATACATTCATCGACCATATTCTCAAATGCACGAAATTGTTGCATTGTGGACTCGTCCTCATTAATAAGAGTGTTCAAATCATCGGGGTCGAAACAAATCTCGGTTGATGCAACCACTTCCTTCATCTTGGTGTGTTCCAACATATACATAATCGATTGTGCCTTTTCGCGGTCAGCCTCATCTTCGGGTTTCAAAAACACAGTGAGCGAAGGATTCTTGGGGTCCGACGACAAAGATAGAATCTCCTCAATTCTTGGAACACCACGAGTCACATTGGATTTGCTAGAAACACCGGCAAAATGAAAAGTATCCCTTAAAGCGAGACCATTATAGATGTTAAAATTTCTTGTGTCTGCAACAGTAAGGTCATATGCATAATTGGTTGTGTTGGGAACTTCTTCAATTGATTTAATTTTGTCAAAGAGAACATCAACAAAGCTTTCATCTTTTCTAGGCTCCATCACAATTTGTCCATCAATTTCGTTGGGAACATACAAGTAGTTTCTATTAATTTTGTAATCAAATTTTGAACTGTGGTCTGCAATGATAATACAATTTTTCTTTTTATACTCAATCTTAATATCTAGCATTGATGCCAATTGCTTTGCTTGCTGGTTTCGCACATATAAAATATATCCTTGATGAATATTTTCAGGCAAAGTTCCTCTATTATTGGAAGTTTGCTTCGTCAATTTCTTGATGAAACTATAAATTCCTACATTATTCAGCATTTGTTGTACATCAACCAATAACTCTTTGGAAACTGAGCTCATCATAATAGATTTATCTTTTGTGCTAACGGTTCCGTCGCCTCCAATGTATGCATCCAAGAATCCTTGAATACACTCCTTGTTGGAAAATATAATCTTGTCACTTACAAATTTATTGTGACCTAGCTTTCCGCAAAGAGAATCCAAGATGCGGCACAAAACTGTATTGTAAATTCTTAAGTCCTGACTTGTCCATCCTTGTTGACCTTTATTATTTTGTTTAAACAATTTGGTCGAAATGTTCCATTGTTGAAGAAGCATCATAATTGGGGTAAAGTATGCTTCATCATTATTTGCAATAGATAATTGAAATTTCGTCATACATCCTTCAGCCGCGTAAGCTCCTACCAAATAACCAAAATTGTAGTCAAGTGGAATTTCTTCTGGAATTGTGTAAGCGTTCATATTTGTTTGCTTTGTATAAACGCATCCAGGAACAAATTCAGTTTTGCTTTTGCATCCATTTCTTAATTTATCAGATACTTTTGCAACAAAGCAGTCACTTCTAGAATAAGGTAGAGTAAAAGTTTTCCCTTGATGTTTACACCACCAATGATATTCTTGCATTACCGATGTAGCCTTTTCCACTTCTGACGAATAAATATATTCTGTAGGTGGAAGAATTTCGCGCAGATTGAGGGACCTAGATTCAGCAAAGTCTATTTGTTTTGTGCTTACAGGCAGGTAATCGCCTACCTTGAACTGGTCACCATCCATCTGAACAATTTTTCCATTTACCAATTTTAACAAAGATTTTGCCTTGGTGACAATAACTTCTCTTTCTTCTTCAGTTGTAAATTTGAGCATTGTATTTGTTCCATCCTTATTTACAACTGGATGTTTTGTAACAGCCTCGATTTGTTTCCAAATTACATTTCCATCTTCATCACAAGAAGGAATTTCGAAATACTCTTTTGGTTCAGCCCAAGTGGTGTCATTCTCGGAATAATATTCAAGCTTCTTTGCATCATCAATATGTTTCCCAATAAAATCTCCAATGTGAACCTTCTGTATTTTTCCGTTTGAATCCTTTACAATGATAGGTGTCTCAAAAGTTACTGAGTTTAGCGTGTTATGTATTATGATGCCATAATCTGTCATAAAAGTTTGATTTCCTGGCACAGTAAAATCGTAGACATACTCCGTTTGTTCGGGTGTCCATACTTCAATTTTCTTGATTTCATCCCAGATGACTCCAGAGTTGGCGGCTTGGTTCAAAATGCGCAGTTCGTCCTTGATTAGACTGGAATTTTCGTGAGACTCGAACACTTGAATATATTTTTGTAGAGTACGGCGACCAATGGTATCTTTCTTGGCCCAGCGTCCATAGTTGCGGCTTTGTCCAGGCAACTTCAAAGTTTTTCCGCACTTGGCAATAATAGCGCCGAGACCATTAATTTTGTCAATTTCGTCGGACAAATCGTGAGCATTATCTCTGTCAATATAGTCGACCAATGCTTGCAATTTATCGCCGTGGACTTGAGAACCGATAGACTCTTGATATTGTCTGCTATATTTGGCGGAAATTGCCAGGTTATAAATGTTGGAACCGCGAGTAAAATTCTCTTTAATAGAACCAAAGATATCAAAATAGTTGAGCATAAGTGCCATATCTTTTGTCAATTGCTTAGAGCGGCTGCAAACGCGAATCTGGTGATGTCCTTCGTCGCATTGGAAATTGCCATCACCGTCAAAGTATGCTTGGATAAGACCAGCCTTGAACTCATTGGGTGCCAAGAATGCAAAGTCAGGCACATGCTTTACAAATGAACCGTTATCGCAAGTGGCTAGAAGGAAATCTGCAAGAGGTTTGCACGAGAATGATGTTATCACACTTGGACCGTATTCACATTCTCTTTCAACCACTCTGCCGTCTTTTCCGAGTCGCGTGGCAAATTTTTTTGTATTTTCAATAAAATGACTCGAAATATTTGTAATATTTATTGACCCGCTAACATTTTGTGTTCCTGTCTTTTTATTCAAATTACCTTCTGCTAAATAAGCTCCAATAAACCAACCAAAGAGATGGTCAAGTTTTTGAACGGTTGTACCAATTGTAACAGAATCCTTAACAAATGTATTATCAATATGCTTTGCAACAGGAATACGCATACCTTCCTTCATATTTGCACCAGTAATTGGGACAACGGTTTGCGTTTTCTCGTCGCGAACTAAATGGGAGTGACTCGTGGTTGTTGAAACAATCCTGCCACTCTTAGTTGTAACTTTCATAACATTTCCATTTACCGGATGTCTGCTAACATGGCTAATTTTATTCCAATGTGTTTTCTCCTCGGTATCAACCCCAATAATATAATATTCATCTTCTACGCCGTCTAGAATTGTTTCAACACTATCTACATGTCCAGTGCCAAAAGTATATTGAGGATGTTGTTCAATCAATGCATCGCACATTGAACCTATCTCTCCCGACACCATAGAAATTTCTTTTGTAATTTTATTAATTTTCGCACACCTAATATGCTCACATTTTAGGGCAGACATTTGCGTAGTAGGTTCGCCAATGCTCTGTGCGGCCACCATTCCCACCATCTCACCAGGTGCGACAATAGCGCGCTTATAATTCACAGCGACATTCTCCAACAAAACAGTGAGAGCGGCCTTGTTGAATCGCTTTACAAAGAGCAGGTCCTTGGGTGACAAGTAGTAGAAATAGAGCGTCTTGAATAGGGCAGTGGGAACAGCGCAGCGAATCTTCTCCAAGTTAGAATAACATCTTTCAATCATATCAAATGCTTCCAAAGGAGTCAAGTCAGTAATAGAACTAGCATTAATATTTTGCTGACCAATCACATTGTTAATAATATAGGCAAATGCAACCGGGCAATTCACCACACTATCGCCCTTGTTCTTGAAGACATTTTTCACGATTAAATCGCGGTTCTCAATCATTAAATCAGTGTAAAACTTGCACTTTTCCTGGGTTTCCTTCATTTGCTTCTTGTATCGAGCAAGCGCAGGCTTCAAGAACACCGAAGAAAGTGCCTTGGTCTTTCCAGATTCATCAGGAATATTGTAATGTGCATAAATATCTTGAATGCTCATACTCACCAAAGGCATTGATTGATTCTCCACCTTGACCGGGTCAATACCGTCATCACCATAAGCAAACTGTACAAGCTTGCCCTTGTTGGTTCTCACGGTCATATCATACGACACCATCAAATCTTCTAATCCCTTAATTAAACGGCGCTGAATATAACCTGTTGTTGAGGTGTCGCGAACTTGAAGTCCATTTGCCAATCCAAAATTTAATGTAGATGGAATTGTCAAATCATATACCTTTGGATGATCTTCTACGCCAATAATATTAATCTCTACAATTTTATCCAAAACAACATTATTGTAGGTATCAAAATTGCGATGAGTTGCACTCCATTTTATTGACATCATTTTTTTCTGTTTATTTTCTTCTAACAACGAGACTTTCTCTGAAAATATTTTTCCCCATTGAGCACGAATAGAAAGTCTGTATGTTGGCTTGATATTTTTTGTTCCAAGATTGTTTGACTTCAACTGGGTTTTGAAAACCTTGCCAAAAATGCCGAATCTGGAACACAACATAGAAATGCCTTCAATCAATCTCTTAGATGCAGAACCACAATCAACAGAATTCTTACTAATACTTCCATCGCCAGAATAATATCCGTTTAACAAACCCATCACAAATTCTCTGGGAGCAATAAATGCTTCACTGGGTACATATTTGTTTGCAGCTCCGTGTCCAACAAACTTGGTTAAGAATGTAGAAAGAACACTAGAAGCTCCAATAATAGTAGTGGTTGTTCCTCCGATTTTATTTATTCTTGTTTTTTCTCTAAACTCGATCGAATGTTTTGCAAACCAGTTTTTTACAAAAGTGCGAATATTTTCATTATTATTTGTAATACAAACTGTATTTTTTCCTGCATTTCCTTCTGCTAAAAAGAGTCCAATGAAAATTCCATTCATTTCGTTCAATTCAAATTCTTCTGGAATAGCAGTATCTTTACGATTTCCACTATAAGGGTAAATAAAACCATCTTTAACATTCGCTGTATTGGAACGAACATTTGTTCTTTGTAAAGACGATTTTTTCGAGTAAGGTAATACAAAACTTTTTCCATTGTTGTCTGTCCACCATTTTTCTGGTATTTTACTGCGTCCTTCCATTGCAGTTTGCATCATATTTATAGCCTTATTAAAGTCGGTGCCATATACATATTCTGTTTTAGGTAAATATTCTGTCATATTTATATTTTTTGAAACAATGGGTGGTTCACACAAATCCATTGTTACTGGAACACAATCACCAATTTTAATATCTGGAGTAGGAGTCTCCTTCAATTTTTGTGTTTCTTTGTTCCAAATAAGAAGTGATTTGCTTTCCGTTACAATAACACTGCGTCCTCCAGATGTTTTAATTTCATACAATTCTGTTCCAGGATCGTGTCTTGTAATTGCTGTAACTTCACCCCATGTAACCACACCATTTTCGTCTGTGGTTGGAATATAAACATCGCCATTTTTAATATTCAAAAGCTCCATTTGTCTTTCTGTAAAATGTTGAATGCTTTCTGGGGCAGCATTATCAAGTTGATTATCAATCCATTTTCCAATTTCAATATATCTTGTTTTGCAATTTTCTATAATTACTATTGGAGTTTCCCAAGTAACACTCTTAACTGCAGTATCAATAAGACCAACGCGACCACCCATTGCGTGGAAGAAGAGTTCTTGAGGATTGAGACCATTAATATAAGAACTTTCAACAAATCCACGGGCGCTTGGACTGTCATCATACTTGGTAAAGTGTGGTAGTGTGCGATGGTCGAATCCGTAAGGAATGCGCTTACCATCTACATTCTGTTGTCCAAGACAAGAAATCATCTGCGAAATATTCAAATCTGAACCCTTAGAACCGGCACTCACCATAATAACGAAGCGGTTATCCTTGCTCAAACTTGTGAGACCGACTTTGCCTGCTTCCGAAGACGCTTGGTTGAGAATATTGTTGACTTGCGTCTCGAATTCCTCTTCATTGGTCTTACCGGTCTTGTTCTCAAAGACACCTATTTGTGTTTGGTCAATGAGCTTCTTGACATCCATCTTTTTCTCGGTAATAATTTTAACAATATCTTGATTAGTTTTCTCATCGGCAATCAAGTCACTAATTCCGACACTATACGCACTGGACTTCATATACTCAGTGATAATATTTTGCAAGTCATCAACAAAATTCGCAGAAGCAAAGTTGCCAAAGTCATTGCATATGCGCTGGATAAGACCCTTGGTGCCTCCACCAAGGACACCTTTCTCCATCTGACCACGCAAGTATTGTCCATTCTTGATTTCGAGGACATTGTTAGACTTGGATTTGTCTTCAGTGTCTTTGAATAGCTTGGTATTGTATTTCAACGAAAGCGGTGGCAGAATTTGTGACATCAATTCAAAGTTTGTAACAACTCCGCGCTCTTCAATAATAGAATTGAGTGCTTTCTCGTTTACACGCTGGAACATCATCAAGATATTCATAGCCTCACGGGGAGTGAAACGAATACCTTCGCGCGTAAAACGATTGCATCCAAGCATAGAGTCCTGATAAATTCCAATAATTGGCGAGTTATTCGCAGGACTAATAATTTGATATGGAACGGCCGCCAAATTTCGCAGCTCCGATTCCGCTTCCACATCTTGTGGCATATGTAAATTCATTTCCATGAATTTCCCAAAGGTTTCCCAAAGGGACGGAGTACACCTTATGCCTTATCAGGTTGATTAAACCATCATATAAGACCCACAACCGTCTACTCTCTGAACCTTCCCCATGCTCTATCATAACGAGTTTAGGGGCTTGGCTGCTGATTATCCAATCCTTTACATTATTACCATTGGGTTCGGCTATTAACCGAGTTCCTCATCACAGTTTCCCGTGTTGAGTGGTAGTAAAGGCTCTAAGGAACTTCCAGCAATTTGGTCATGTTGCATCCACCTTTTCTAAAGGTGGATACTAGGGAGTTGCACGCTTTTCACGCTCCCTGTTGGGGACAAAATGATTTACATATGTCTATCCCCATCAAAATCAGCATTGTAAGGCTTTGTCGGCCTAATCCCGCAAGGTTTCCCAAGGGGCCGGACTGTATCTTACACTAGTTCAGAGTGGTTAGCTCCTCATTACTAATGAACACCCGTTCAGTCTCTGAGTGCCTGCCATATCCTACCAGAACGGAGTTAGACAGTAACACTGCGGATTGCCCAATCCTTTACATTATTACCATTGGGTTCGGCTATTAACCGAGTTCCTCATCACAGTTTCCTGTGTTGAGTGGTAGTAAAGGCTCTAAGGGGTTTCCCGCATCAAGGTGTTTCGCAAATAAATCAATAAATACTTGAGGCAATTCAAGTTTGTTTTCTAAATGATATTCAACTAGTTTTTTATTGTGTTCTTCAATCTGTGGTTTGAGTATTTTATTATTTTTTTTCAGGTTTTCTTTTACGGACAGTGGCATCGTATTTCTCCAATTAAAAGCCAACAACTGTTGTTCTTCATTTGTTAAATCAAATCTTGACAAAGGAATTACATGGTCGATGTGCCATTCTTTGCCATAATTTGAAAATGTAAAACAATGATTGTTATTTAATAACCATTTCAAATAATCAGAACAGTTGCAACCCAAATAAGAGAGTGTGCGTTTTGATTTTATTTTAATGGCGCTTAAAATTCTACTTCTAACTCTCCTAATTAGCTTTGAGGTAGGTTCTTCCCTTTCACAATCTTTGCATTTCAAACGATTATGTCTGTACCTATCTTTCGATTTAATTTCATGACAATAATTACATTTATTATTGCCAATTCCTATCTCAAGCTCTTTGGATTTATTTTTTTCGGCTATCTTTTTTTGTTTGTATTCGGTAGCCTTTTTTATCATTTTAATACGATGCTCTTCAACATTTTTATAAATTGTCCGTCTTTTATTATTATTGCATTCAATGCAGATTTTTCTATTCTTGACAAATAATGAAAGCTTCTTAGTAGAATTGCAAGAGTTGCATTCTTGTTCCACTTCATTGTTTGTGAATATTAATTTATAGTTTTCTCTGCTTTTTTGGTTTCTACATTCCTTGCATATATTGCGTTTTGGAATAAACAAACACTCAATTTTTGTAATACCACATTTTGAACAACATTTTTCTAAAGGTTTTGTATCTGTCACATCCATATTATTTAATATGGATATTAATTTTTAAGTAGTTTTATATTATTTTGCCTCAGTTATTGATTTACTCACTAGGGGGTAACACGCTTTTCACGCCCCCTGTTGCCGACACAAAGTCTATCGGCTACATTCATTCGAAATGTGTCGCCTCGCTTCATAATACGAGCGATGTGACACATCATCGACATTCTGTGCAAAGTTGGTTGACGATTGAAGAGAATTGCATCACCATCCATCATATGGCGGTGCACAATATCTCCGTCTTCCAGAACAATTGACTTGCGGTCAATGTATCTCAGGGTGATTGAATCACCATTTTTTCGTTCCAGAATTTTCGCACCAGGATGCACATCTGGACCGTTTTGCACCAACTTCATCAAGAAGGCGCGGTTCACTGCATTTACAACGACCGGTTTGGTGATATTCTTGGCAATCTTCATCGGAATGCCCAGTTCTCTTATCGAAATGTTAGGGTCAGCAGTAATGACTGAACGGGCACTAAAGTCCACACGCTTCGCCATCAAGTTGCCTCTCATACGCCCACCCTTTCCATTTAAACGGTCCTTAATCGACTTTAGAGGACGACCAGACCTTTGCGCAACAGATGCCACACCAGGAATCTTATTATCCACTTGAGTGGCAACATAGTATTGCAAAACGGTGGTCCAATCATCAATTACATTTGCGGGTGCATTGTTCTGCAACTTTTCCTGCAAGGTCTTATTCGTCTTGATAATGTTTACCAAGATGTGACTCAAATCATCCTCCGAACGCTGTTGCGCGTCGTGCTTGACCGAAGGTCGAACAGCTGGAGGAGGAACAGCCATCACTTGACAAACCATCCAATCAGGACGGGACCACACAGGACTGAATCCCATAAAGGATACATCCTCATCAGAAATGCGCTTGAAAATTTTTAAAACCATTTCAGGAGTCAATTTTATAATAATATTATTTGCTCCATCTTCACTGGAATCATTTTTCCACTCGGCATAAATAGTGGCGAGTCCGTCCTTACGAATCTTGTTGGGCTGCAAGCACCCACAACCGTCTTCAGTGTCCTCACCACAACGCTTCATTTTACTCGCTAAAGCAAACACATACTTCCATCTGGCCTCGCTGGCCATTTTCACTGCTTGCTTATATTTTTCCTTACTGATCAATAGTTTACTGCATTTGAAACAAACACATCGAAGCACCTTGAAAATAGTGCTCAAATATTGTATGTAAAATACAGGTCGCGCCAATTCTATGTGACCGAAATAACCGGGAGTCTGCATATAATCGAGTCCATCTGTTGGACAAATGAGACCTGGTTCAAGGACACCCATTCTGGGGTCAAACAAACCACCGATAATGGGTTTATTGTTGACATAGGTATCTCTGGAAGTAATTTCGGCGACAGAACCTTTGCGAATTTCATCAGGGGAAAGAATACTAAATTGTATTCCAATTACTTTTGAATTGTGAATATTGGATTTGGTATTCCTCGACATCGTTCCTTATAATATATAATTATATTTAGATTGTTTATTATCAATTTTATTTTAAATAAAAATTCAAGCTCAAAAATTGAAGAAGTATGATTATTGAAATTTTTGATAAAAAATAAAAATTGATTGGCATTTAAAAATAAAAAACAATGCATATATAAGAAAATGGCACGAGATCAAAAGATGACTAAACGCGAACAAATTAAAAAGTCAAAGAAACAAGACGAGCTTGCGCGTAATCGCAAATCGCACAAGGATTCTGATGATGACGATGACAACGATGATGAATATGATTATGATGAGGAGGAGGAAGATGAGATGGATGTTCACGAGTACAGAAAATTTTTAGCAAAGATGTTTCCTTCAAAACATATGAATAAAAAAATCAAGGCAGGTGAAGAAATCAAAAAGTTTTTGAAGTCGTTACCTTCGGAAGACGAAGATTCAGATGACGCCGAAAGTGAAGAAGACGATGCAGAAGAGGAAGAGAAAAAATCCAAAAAAGTTCAAAAGAAATCAAAGAAAGTTGTTTCAAAGAAAAAGTTGACCAAAAAGCCAGCAAAGAAGGAAAAATCAAAACCAAAGAAAAAGTCAAAGGAACAAGACGAGGAGTCCGAATCCGAAGATGATGATGATGAAGAGGAGGAGGAAGTCGATGATGAACACGAAATTTCAACTTCCAAGGGAAAATTTAATATTATCTTTACCATTGGTGGTCGACCTGGCGAAGATGAGGACGAGGACATGTGGGAGGACTTTGATGAAGATGAAGATTGGGAGGAAGACGAGGACGAGGAAATCTCGACCGAGGATGAGGATGAAGAGGTAACCGAAGATGAAGATGAAGAAGAAGACGAAGAAGAGAGTGAATCTGAAGATGAACCAGTAGTAAAAACAAGAAGTAAGAAAAACAAGAAGCGTGTAATTGAAGATGATGAAACCGAAACGGAAGAGAATGTCAAGGTTTCTTCATCCACATCGAATTCAGATATGGTTTCAATGATCAAGGATATTCTTGAGAAATCTTCAAGTGAGGAGTCAAAACCAAAGACATTGGAAGAAGACGAGGTCATTTTGAAGGGTTTAAAAGAGGTTCAAGAGAAAAACAGGGGAAACAAGATGATTGAAGAATGCATCAAGGTTTGTGAAAAAGAACTAAAACAAAAGCGAAAGAAGCACGAGAAGAAAATTCAAAAGACGAAGGAGAAGCACGAACGCATTTTTAGGCGTGTTATTCGTGATAAGAATCCGATGAATGATTTCACATTCTTCAACAAGTTGGAACCAGTTGAACAGAAAAAGATTATCAAAGAAGTGCGCGAAATTAACAAGATTACGCGTGTCGAAAAGCCTTATCGTCTTACATTGTTGGAAGCCGATATTCCACCCATTTTCAAGGCCGCCGCAATGAAGAAGATTAATTCGCTCCGTTATATGGAACCTGGAAGCGGCGAATTCTACAAAATCAAGAACTGGGTCGACACCTTTATGCAAGTCCCATTTGGGAAAATTCGTACACTTCCTGTCACTATTGAAGACGGAGTGGAAAAATGCCACGATTTTATGGCCAGCGCCCAGAAGACACTCGATGATGCGGTGTATGGACTTGGTGATGCAAAAATGCAAATTATGCAGATGTTGGGTCAACTGATTACAAATCCAGCGGCAATTGGAACGGCAATAGCGATTCACGGCCCACCTGGTACAGGAAAGACGAGTTTGGTGAAGGAAGGTATTAGTAAGATTCTGAACCGTCCCTTTGCGTTTATTGCGCTTGGTGGTGCAACAGATAGTAGTTTCTTGGAGGGTCACTCTTATACATATGAAGGAAGTATGTGGGGTAAAATTGTCCAAATTTTGATTGATAGCAAGTGTATGAATCCTGTGATATATTTCGACGAGTTGGACAAGATTAGTGATACACCAAAGGGTGAGGAAATTGCCGGAATTTTGACGCACTTGACAGATACGAGTCAGAACAGTCAATTCCACGATAAATATTTTGCGGAAGTGGATTTTGACTTGAGCAAGTGTTTGTTCATTTTCAGTTACAATGATGAGAGCAAGGTGAATCCCATTTTGAAGGACCGTATGTACAGGATTATGACCAAGGGCTATGACCAAAAGCAGAAGACAGTGATTAGTAACAACTATTTGTTGCCGCGTATTCGTGAACAGGTCAAGTTTACAGAGGATGACATTATTATTCCCAAGGAAACGATTCATCATATTATCGATGAACATTGCAATAAAGAAGACGGAGTGCGTAATTTGAAGCGTTGTATAGAGATTATTTACACCAAGTTGAACTTATATCGCTTGATGCGTCCGGACGCGAACTTGTTTGAAGAGGAGATGTCGCTCAAGGTGGAATTTCCTTTTACAGTTACAAAAGAGATTGTGGACAAATTGATTAAGAAGGATAGAGAACAGAATATGACATGGAGAAATATGTATATGTAAATAAATAGTTATAACAATCATAACAATTATAACAATTATAACAATAATTTTTTTGTCTTTGATAAAGGGCTTAAATATAATACACCAATTATTGTTATAATGTCAGAGTTTAAAAGTGAGAATGATTATGAGTCAATAGAAATTAGTGAAGAACTGCAAACACTATTAAATATTAGAGGTTACCTTGAAATGCAGATTACTCTTTTGAATGAACAAGTATCGTTTAGTGATTCGCTCGATGGGTCTTTAAGCCCTTTTATAGAAGCTTTTTCAAATGAATTTAAAGGCCATTTTTCTAGGACGAGTGTAGAGCAAGATTTGCAGGTGCTAGAAAAAATGATGGGTGAAGTAGTTCAGCAAATTAAGGGTGTGTGTAAACATCAATATGAAGAAGATAATATTGATATTACTGATGGATGTTGTGAGGAGTCGAAGAATATCACTTATTGCCTAATTTGTTACTCGACTTTCTAGCCGTGGTATTTTTGGGGCGCTTTTGTTTCTTGCGGTTCTTTAATTTTAGTGCGCCACCCGCTTCCATACCAACAACCTCACCCTCAACACCTTCCTCATGAACCGCTTCCATACCAACAACACCCTCACCCTGACCCTGACCCGCGTCACCAACTTCATCCGTTTCCGCTTCCATACCAACAACACCCTCACCCTGACCTTTATCCTGCTTTACAAATAGTCTTTGAAAAACATTGTTAAATAATCTTACTGATGACGGAACATCTGAAATATAACCCACCATTTCTTTAAAACCTCCTATAGTTGTAGTCGGCGCAAAATAAGCATCAAAAATTGCTCCAATAGGTACATCTTGTCCAATAGGCACATCTAGTCCATCTACTTTAAATACTATTTTACTTCTGCACGCATTTGGGTCTGAATAACCTAGCATCGCAGTACAATCAATCCTTTCTGGAAATGCCAACTCAACAAACGAACTACAATTCATTAATTGTGATGCAAATGGTAGACTCTGCGTGTATCTAGTCGCCAATCTTGAATATATACACCTTGTTTGACACGAAAATTGTTCCACTGTAACAACCCTTTCATCTTTATCTTCTCCTATAACCATTGTAATCGCTCTGGTTTGTTTAACTGTCGCTAGAATTTTATTTAAACGAACAATATTTGATTTCTTTAAAATTCCCACATCAACAATTCTATAGTTAAGTTCTTCATCTTCTATATTTAATGAATCTGGGGAATAAATAAAACCAGTACCTAATATTTGAACATCGCGCAATTTTGTTGCAGTTTTAATAACACCTTCCATTTTTTTAAGATACTTAATTTTAGCGTCTCCATCTTGTGCCGATGCTTGCTCCGCATCATAGAAAGGGTCAGAACCATATCCCAATGTATATATTTTTCCATTGCACAAGATTATTATTGATGTGTGAAAAGCTTCAAAAATATACTCACCTTTATCATTTTTTGAATATAGTAAATTTTTCTCTGTCAATGCAGCCATAAAAGTATCAATTGCGTTCTCGTCTTCTTGGTTTTCTGGTTTAGGTCTACCTTTTGTAATATCTTTTGGCATTAATATTTGCCATATTTTTGTTCTTGACAACTTTTTCCTTTTCAAGCACGAAAAAATAATAAATAAGGGCACAGACACTTGGCTCAATGGCATTTGGTCAAATTCTTCTGGATTTTTGTCTAATCTTTCAAATTGTTCGACTTCTTCTGTTATTTCTCTCGATATAAACACAGGCGCATTTTCTTCCAAAAAGGGGATTTTCTGCGTTTCAAAATAATCACCTACAAGTTTTTGTTTTAAATCGTTGCCCGCAAATTCAGAAGCAAGTTTAAAAGTAGTTGGGATGCTTCTATTTGTCACCATATTTTTCACAAATTCTTTTCCATTTAAAAATGAATAGTCTTCTTTTAATGCTTTTTCTTCGTCTTCTTTCGACATGTCTTTAACAAATGCGTCGCTTATATCTTCGCGTTCAAAGTCTATTGCAATTTGAATGGGAAATCCAGGCATTCTATATGTTGTTAGAAGTTCTCTTAACCACTTAGTGGGTTCCAACTTTGAAATCTGTATTGATGGTGGAATAGGACCCGGAACAAAGTCGTCAAGATTCAATGTAGCAGCTTTTCTATAAGCCAACAACGCATTTGAACCTTCTAAATAGGGAAGCAATGTAGAAACATTGGCTCTAGTAAATTTAAATCTCTTTTGCAGTTGTTTTAACAAGTCGTTCCATAATTTTGCGTCTAGTGGTGGTTGAATAAATTGTCCTTTTTCATCAAACAAATCAGCATATTTTGGTTGTCTAGCGACTTCATAAAATTTTGATACATTATTTAATACCAAATCTAATTTTGCTAGTTTGCACAGCTCTACCATATCTGGAGAACTTGTAAAAAATTCTAATAGTGCCTGTTTTTTTATTTCTTGTTCGGAAACACCTCGCTTTTTTTTTTTTGCTTGTTGACCGTCTTCTCCTTGTACTTCTCTTGGAGAAGAAGGGGGGCTGACAGGGGCACCTTCTTCTCCTTCTTCTCCTTGTACTTCTCTTGGAGAAGAAGGGGGGCTGACAGGGGCACCTGAAATTAACCCGTTGTATAATTTATCAAGTAAATTAAACTGTAAAAAATCATCAAGTCTTTTATTTATGTTAGCAGTTAACTTGCCTTTTTTCAAATTTTCACAATCTAATGGTACACCAGAGTCAAAAAACCATTGAACAAATTCTAATTTCTTTAATTTTGCTGCTGCCTCGTTTTTCATACCTGCTAAAGCTTGTAGAGTTGGATCTAATTCTGGTTTTGTCTCTTGTTCTTTATGTGATTTTAATTCTGTTTCAAAAACTAAAGTATTATCATCAGGAAAAGCGTCAAAACTTCCTGCTCTTCCTGTTATGCTACCAAATACTGGCGAAGAAGGAGGAGGCGGTGGAGAGTTTTGAAGATATTCGATATATCCGTTATAATCAAACAAACCTGGTCGTCCTGGTTCTCCTGTTTGAAAAAAACGAATAGGAACATTATCTAGTATAACTGGAGAACCATCTTCATTTACAATTTCAGATTCTATTCTCAAACTATTACAATGTAACACTCCGTCGCTTGCGGGATAATCGGGATAATAAACACTAACTACCGTCCACCTGCTTCGTTCTTCAGTATTGTCGATAAAACCGTCACCATTCTTGTAATTACACGCAAAGACTGCATCAGGTTGTTCTCGCATCAGGGATTCCATTATTTCTTCTTTAAATTGCATAGCTTTCCGTGTATCAAAGAAAAAATTACCATTTTGTGACATTGCGGAGAAATGCACACTATATGGATTGTACATAACAATAGTTGGACCTTCAGTTAAATGGTCGCCATTTGGTTCAAAATCAAATGGTAAAACACCAGGTGAATTGGAGTAAAATAAAACATTAAACTTATATTTCATGCATAGCGGTTTTAAAAATTCTTGTTTTAAAAAACCTTTACCTTTTATATTTCTTATAAGATACTCTGTTCTGTCTTTTATATCGGTAATTTGTGGTGCTGTTTCAGCATTGGGAGCATTTTGTCCCAATGCTTCAGTTAATGCCTCATGTGGGTTAATAACTGTGTAATAGAATACAACATCGTTTAAAAAAGGACCTATTCGAAATTCTCTAGCAATGCTATCTTTATCTATCTGTTTTAAAGTTCTAAATGTTGGCGACAAATCCATAAGCAAAGAGTGAATTAAACAGTCATTACTATCAGCACTAGTGTAATAAACCTGCCAATCATTAATAGGTTTGGGAAGGGGAGGTACTCCTTGCAATAGTTCAAGACTAGTGGGGCTTTGCTGTAATTGAGACTGTGCAATTTGTTGTTTAACCCACCAATCTATCCAATCTATATTATTTTGTTCTGGTTCATCCATATTTTATTAGTTATAATAAGTTAATAAAATATAATTATTTAAACCCTTATTCACACTTAATACTCGGAATAAGGCACATTGTTGCCTCCGCGGTCAATCAAATAGTTGTACTGATCTACAGTCATACACGCACATCCCATACTGTTCGAATAAGTGTTTGGGCAGCAACTAGGAGAGAAGGGAGTATTCTTAAACATCAACATCTCTCCATCAGGAAGAGGAACGGGTTGCTTGGACCTATCCAAAATGTTTTGAATACCTTGGCTCACAGGTTGACCAGGACTATAAGTCAAATTAGGAGTGAACCAAGAGCTAGTGCTAACAGGAGGTTCATTGTACATTGAGGATTCACCGTTATTAGTATTAGCTCCGGTGAAACCTTCTTTCATTGCACGGCTCATAGGAGAACCGGGTATTGGTTTGGGTTTCATCATTAATCCTTCCTTTTTACCAACAGGTTTTCCATTTTTTGTTAAAGCCTTGGTAACCGTTGTAAAAGCCTCCAAAGGAGTAGTTTGAGCGCACGAACAAAACAAATGCCCTGATAAAACAAAAAATAAGACAACTATTAAAATAATAATTTCAGCACGAATATTAAATTGCATAATTATACATATTTGATAGATAATATTTTTCCTCTATATTTTTCTAAAAAGAGCTCTATTTGTGAATTATAGTGAAAATATTTTATTCCATTCACCCAAAAATAATGTTTGTTCGTTAATAAATGATATACATTTTTTCCATAATTTTTAGAATAGTTGTTTTCTATAGTTTCTTTCTCTAAATTTGCTTGGTTATTAATAAAAACCGGTTGCAAATTTATTCCGTAAACTCCTGGAGTTCCCCCTAAATTTTTCCCAGAAATCTCAACTAAACCAACCACTCTAGTTCCGTCCTTCAAAACCGCCCCTATTTCTAAATTACTTATTTCTCTCGATTCTCCATTTTCCATTTCTATTTTTGTACTAGAATAAAAGCCACCATCATAAAACTTGTGTATATCTTCACTAGAGTCTGAATCTAAATGCAAAAGTAATTCTTGCTTTTCCTCTGAAAACACCTCATCCCAATCCGAAAATTCAAATGCACCTATTGCGACGGTCTTTAAGCTTGTATTCAAACAATATATATAGGGTTCACAATAGCTTAAAGCAAGGGCCAGAGGATGGTCTTTCACTTGAATCCATTGGTTAGTGTGTTTCACAAGATGACTACCACTAACTATTATTTCACCTAACTGAAACATTTCGACCTCTTTTGCATCTAATTTTAGTTTTGCAGTTACTACATTGTTGTTTGCTAGTATCTCTCCAACTTTTATTTCCTCTATTGGTTTTTGTGAACCATTATTCATTGTAACATGGGTTCTTCCATCAAAACAATGTCTTGGACCCGGAACAGAGGGTATTGGAGAATTTATATCTACATGCAAAACTTGATTCATAAAAGCAATTATTATTATCAGGGGAATACTTACAGAGAGAAACACCGCTGTTCCTGTTATTGCCGCTGGCCATGTAAATGGTAAAATCCATAATCCCGCTATTAGACCAGCTAATATCATCAGCACAATAACAACTAACTGAAGTATCGCACCCATCAAAGACTTTAATGTATAATATGTTCCTAGACTCGTATAAAGCCCTGCGGCAAATATACCTTGAACCTTACCCATTAAGTCCATAAAAGATATCAATATCATCTGTATAGGTGTCATTATGTTCAATATTCTACCTAAAATTTCTTGTGCTATTTTTGCCATATTTGTTCTCACATTTGAAATAATTGTCCTTATTGAATTCAATGTATTTGCTATTTCACCATATAATGATGTTAAACTGGCAGTAATATAAGTTAATGGTTCTACTGCATAACCAGTAATTGAAGTTAATATATTTTGCATACAAAAATTGAAATTGTCTTGCGTATATTGAATTGTAGATGCACCTTCGGGTTTATTTATAAATCCTGCAAATGGGATAACCTTTGGATTGCATCTCTCGACAGCCCAGTTCTCTTTTATTGGTTGTACATTTTTCATTATTGTTGTATATGCATAAACCAAAAACAACACTATCATTAATATAATGAATAATATTACTGACCCTCCGTATAAATCATAATAATTTAAATCGCCATACAATTTATTCACTTTTTCCGTGCTTTCTTTTATTGTTATAGTTTTTTGAGGAATATTATCCATATATAGTAAATGGATAATATTCTATCTTCTTTTACCAGAATGGCCTTATTAAATCATCGTCCCAATCATAAAATAGATTTTTTCCTATTTGAATCTTGTGATCACTTGTTATTAAAGAACTAAACCAATCCGATTTTTTTATGTCTTGCTTCTTTGCTAGAGGATGCGACTTGACTTCGACATATTTTCCCAATTCATCACAGAAAATCATATGTGTTCCTGTCACATATATGTCTTTTCCGTCCACTCCATTTGGAATAATATAAAAATCACTATTTGTTTCAGTATTATCCAATTTGATTACTGCATTTACCCTACTGCCATTTTCTAAAATATCCCCTAAATTCAAATCTTTCATTAAAACCACTTTTCCATCCAACAATTTCACTTCTGTTTCAGGATGAAAACATAAAGCTCTCACTGTCTGACCTGGGGGTCCATTCCACGATGATTCGATTGTCTTCAAACTGCCGTCCATAATATACAACACTGTAACTACAATTCCTATTAGTTTTCCAACTAAATCTTTTATTCCTATTGTTATTTTTTGAAATTCTGTTATTAAATTCAAGAAAACTCCAAATATATTTCCAGTAATGCTTGCCATAAATGTTCTAATATTGCTAATCATTACACGGAAAAAGTTGAGACTATCTGTAAATTGAGAACCCATTTCACTTAAATTGGAGGTAATATAAGTTAATGGTTCTAACAAGTAGCCCATATAATTGTTTTGCATATTTTGAACACAATATGTGAAATCTGTTTGTATATCATCGGAAAGTGGCATAAACATAGGATTGCATCGATATTTTGGCCAATCTTGTTTAATCTGTACAACCGATGCAAAAAAATACATTGAAAAAATTAATGCTACGAAGGCTAAATTTATATATATGAAATGAACCCAATCTATTCCTTTTGGCATTTAACTTATATTAACTTTATAATTTATTTTCTTCCTTTAGTCGATTTCCTCGACTTCCTCGACTTCCTCGATTTCCTCGATTTGTTTGATTTCTTCGATTTCTTTCCACCTTTTACAAGAGGTACATTATCTTTTTCACTTTGTACACCCATCTGTTGTCCAACTTGCTGTGTCCCTACTTGTTGTTGTGTTGTTCCGTTTACCATATTGCTTTTATATAATGTTGGAAGCACTGGGACCGCAACCGTACCTCCACCTCTTTTATGACGACGAGTTCCACCCTTTACCTTTGGATTTACTAATTCTGCTTGTGTAGCTGCGGCATTTTTATTTGCATTTAATGCAGATTGCATCGGACTTCCGTTTGACCCCGGAGGCATTGTTCTCAATGGAGGCGATAACATTCTTTTATATTATGAAAATATTTTTTAACGCAGTAAGAAATTCACAAATAAATACGCGGTAAAAGATTTCGTTAACTTGTAAAATTAAGTTTCTTAAATATAGTTTATATGGACGATAATGCAAGACTTCAACTGCAAAAGATGATTAAGGCGAATGATGTCGAGGACCAAACTGGATTAATACGCGAACTTAAACACAGTCATCAGTTAAAAGCCGATATCAATGGTCTTCTTTTGTTAAAAGCTAAACATCGAGAGAACCAAGAATTAATTGTCACTGAGGCGATGGCTGAATGCCAGTTTTTATTCACTTATTACACCGATATTTTCAACAAGGTTAGAAAAGACGAAATTGATTTGGATATCTTGTTCAAGTTCTTGGATGTATTAAGACAAATCGAAGATGGTGAACTAGACCAACACGAGGGCTCTTTTGTTGTTGGAAAGTTGTTAAAAGAATTGTATGTAGATAGCGCTTTAAGAAAGGCGGACAAGCTCAATGAAGAACACGAAAAGGCGAAACCCGTCGAAAAAATCATTGAACCTATTAATATTTCGTGGAAGCAATTTAAAGAAATTGCCAAGGTTTAAAAGTCGGTATCTAATGAAAATGCATCTTGTTTTTCCTTGTAAGATACGGTTTCATCGAAACCTCCTACAAATTCCCCATTATAAAAAACCATTGGAAAAGTCTTGCATTCTTTCCCCGCCTTTTCTCGAATGAATTCTAAGAATGCGGGCTTATCTTCAATAAGCCATTCATCGCAGTCTACAATCAAAGGCTTTTCTGTTTCAGATTCTAATAATTTCTTTACTTTAATACAATTTGGACAACCACTCTTCGTGTAAATTGTATAATTGTTGGCAGCAGGTTCAATATATTCCATCGTTATATAGCTATAATGCTAAAATAATTTTATATTGTTTTCAATGTTATTCGCTGTAAGATATAGACCTATGTAAACTATTACACCTTTGAATACAAATGCAACTGTTACCGATAAATCAATTAAGACGCAAACAAAGTGTGCGAACTTAAATGTTCATCGGTGTAAAAATGCTTAAACAACTATCTTATAACTATAATATGCAAGTGGTTGTTGAATCGCCGATACATCACAATACACAAGAAGAACCAAATAGACAAATTTCAGAAGAAGAAGAAAGCATGGAACAAATTAGGGATATGTGTTTGCTATTTTTTTGTCTACTTATTTTTGTTTTTATTATTGTTATTATTTTTACTTTTCTTTGAGAGATAAATTTTATAGGCAACAAAAATATTTATATATCTTAACACTTAAACATATTTTTATAAATATATTTAAGACAATGAGTGCAATAACCAAATCAAAAAAAATACAGCTAACAACAACAGTTGTTATTGTTGAATCACCAGCAAAATGCAAGAAAATCGAAGAATACTTGGGTCCTGGTTATAAGGTCATTGCTAGTTTTGGTCATTTGAGAGAACTTGGCTCCCTGAAAAATGTCGATATTGAAAACAGATTTACACCCAATTATCAAATTATTAACGACGAGAGAAAGCGCAAACACATTGAATTTATGCGCAAAGATATCCATTCATCTGATGATGTCATATTGGCCACAGATGATGACCGAGAAGGCGAGGCCATAGCTTGGCACATTTGTGCGCTATTTGATTTGCCAGTTGACAAAACCAAACGCATTGTGTTCCACGAAATTACAGAGCGCGCCATTCAAGCGGCCATCTTGAGTCCCAGGACCATCGATTTGAATCTGGTTTACTCACAACAAGCACGGCAAATATTGGATTTACTTGTGGGGTTTACCATCTCTCCATTACTTTGGAAATATATTGCAAAGAATGCAGAAAATAGTTTGAGTGCTGGTCGCTGCCAGACACCGGCATTGAAGCTGGTCCACGAGAATCAAATAGAAATAAATAATTCTCCTGGTAAAACCGTGTATAACACAGTAGGATATTTCACAAATAAATGCATTCCATTTGATTTGAACACACGCTACGAAAGTGAAGATAAAATGTTGAATTTTCTGGAAGAGACTGTAAACTTTGAACACATATATAATTGCAGTGCACCAAAAAAAGTTTTTAAGGCACAACCAGAGCCTCTAACTACTTCAAGGATTCAACAACTGGCAAGCAATGAGTTGCATATTTCACCCAAGGAGACGATGCGGTTGTGTCAAATCTTGTATGAAGAGGGACACATTACTTATATGAGAACAGACTCGAAGAAATATAGCAAGGATTTTATTGATACTGCAAAGGAATATATTGTGAAAGAATATTTGGACCCCAGATATTTGAACCCTCAAATTGACGCGCTTGCAAATACAAAAGACAATGCAGAATCTCAAGAAGATACCAAAAAGTCTGATAAACCTAAGAAAACAAAGAAGACCAAGGCACATGATGCAAAAGAAAAAGACTTGTCGCAAGAAGCTCACGAAGCCATAAGGCCCACCAAAATTTCTGTTAAAAGCGTTGATGATAAAATGGGACCGCGAGAGAAAAAGTTGTACAAGTTAATATGGGAAACAACAGTGGAAAGTTGTATGTCTCAAGCAGAATTCTTCCAAATTAGTGCCTCGATTAGCGCACCATTTGAATCAAAGTATGTACACATTTCTGAAATAGTTGACTTTCCTGGATGGAAAATAGTAAAAAACAAATATACTGACTCCGAAAAAAGCAAGGTATACACTTATTTGCAGACCATTAAACAAGACACAACCTATGACTATAAAAAAGTTTTAAGCACAATGACTTTGACCGATACAAAGTCGCATTATACGGAAGCAAGACTTGTTCAGTTGCTTGAAGAACGCGGTATAGGTCGCCCATCCACATTTTCGACTCTAATAGACAAAATCCAAGAGCGCGGTTATGTGAAAAAGGAAGATGTAAATGGTAGAACACTCCAATGCACTGATTTTGAATTGGAGGAAGACACAATTTCTGAAAAGAAAATAATGAGAGAAGTTGGAAATGAAAAGAACAAACTCGTCATTCAACAGCTTGGAATTATTGTCATGGAATTCTTGGACAAGCATTTCAATTCACTCTTCAATTATGACTATACACGGTTAATGGAAGACGATTTAGACAAGATATCAAAGGGAGAGAAAGAATGGACCTTATTGTGCGATTCTTGTTTAAAAACAATGGAAGAATCGTGCAAGGAATTGAAGGACGAGAAAAAGCACGAAATTCGTATAGACGAAAATCACAGTTATATTATAGGGAAATTTGGTCCCGTTATCAAATGCGTCGAAGGCAAAGACGAGCAGGGAAAAGACAAGGTTGTCTTTAAGCCCATTAAAAAAGATATTAATTTGGAAGTTCTGGAAAGAGGAGGTTATAAATTGGAGGATTTGCTGGATAATGATGTAAAGAAGAAGGGTGACCCACCGCTAGGTAAATTCCACGGCGAAGATTTATTTATTAAAAAGGGAAAATATGGAGTTTACGCCAATTGGGGAGAGAACAACAAATCACTGTCTTGCTTCGGAAATCGACCTATTCAGAATATTACTTATGATGAAGTTCTTGCATTATTAATGAAAGATGAATTAGACGGTAATCTTGGGAAAAAGGGGCCCAATATTATTAGAGAAATTACTAGTAATATTAGTATTAGGAATAGTGCACACGGCGATTATTTGTTTTTTAAAACGGCGAAAATGAAGAAACCGGTTTTTTATAAATTGACTGGGTTCAAGGGCGATTATAAGAATTGTAATATAGAGATTTTGAAAAGTTGGATTATCGACGAACACAAAATTAGAATATAAGTCAGGGAACCTAAGGTTCCCCGAACCCCTCCTCTATTTTAACATGATTTTTATAAAAATCATGTTAAATTTCAGAAAAATATAACAAAAACAAAGCAAAGAGGAGGGGTTCGGGGAACCTTAGGTTCCCTGAGTTAGGATTTTTTAGCAACCGCCGTTGAACTTCCGGATAATGCATTCGATGTTGGGTCAAAAGTAATATATGTACGCAAATTCTGAGGTCTCAAAATTTGGAAAATCAAATTGAATGAATAGTTGAATTTTCCAAATTCAACCAGCAAACCATTGTGATATCGAATCTTAATTTTTAATTTGCGTATTCTCTCAGCAGGTGGATTAAAGATTTTAACAGCTTCAGTATTACTGTCATACCATTGTGAAATGGGAGTCGTAGTTACACCTATTTTGGCAAAAGCGGAATTATGAACACCATTCGTTTCATTCGTTTTATAAGTAAAAGGTGTTAAACTAAATGGACTTGTTTCGTCAATATTATTTAATCCAGCAATTTCAATATAAAAATATGCATTGCCCATCAAATTGATTTTGGCCGGCGCCTCTAAATAATAGACATTTTGCGTTTGATATTGACTATCCGGAAGTAACCAATATCCATTATCACCGCTTGTTAATGCATCACCATAATAAAAACGCGGGTAAACACCAGGATATTTATTTGTAATTGTTGGCGTAGGGCAACGCGTAAATCCTAAAAATGCAGGTAAACCCCAATTCGAAAAATCGTCCAATTGTTGTTGCAAACATTGTATTCCTAATAGTTCATTTCTTATAATATAAAACGGTGAGTCATTGGTTAATATAAACCCCGAACTCTTATTTCCAAACCACAATGTTTGAGTTACCTGATTATAAACAATAACAAATTGTTTGTAGCCTCCTTGTTGAATATATTGTTCCAATAAATCTGGATAGTTTTTAGTTAAATAATCATAAATGTAAACATCAACCGCTTCATTAAACCGATTAGTTAATTCAGTAGCAATTTGAATAGGATTATAAAACCCTTCTGAAATGGCCACAATAAAATTTTCATCTATATGTGCATACAAAGCTTGAAATGTCGCATTTAATAATGGGTCAAAAAAACCGTGATCTGCTGGATTAAATGGATTAGAAATTTTGAATGTCATACCTATATTTGCTTGCGCGAGAGAAAATGTATTATAGTTTGCAGGAAAAGTATAATTCCCCAATTTTACCGTGGATACATTTACATAATCATCCGGTAATTCTATTTCAAAATTGCTTGAACTAGGCCATTTAGTAACATCCCTATCTTCAGAATGTATGCTTACAACTCGCTGCTCAATCATATATTCATTTGCATTCGGTATTAAAGGATAATTTGTACTTGTATTAAATCTACTCATATATAAATATTACTAGAAATTTTATTTTATATTATATTTTTTGCATATCATATAAAACTTTATTATGTTATTTATATAAAATGGCGTACATTAGTTTTTCAGGAAAACAACCAAATTATACTGCATATATAAAAACATTCCCTTTGTCTCCATTATCAACAAATACTACTTGGACAAATACAAGTATTAGTAACACAGCTTATCTTACTCCATCTAATGCGAATGCAAGCGTTTACATTAAAAATGATTTACTTGTTGGTGGCTCGATAAATAATCCTTCTGATTTTAAATTAAAGGAAAATATTGAAGAACTAAATTTATCCTTGGCAAATGATTTGTTAAAGATTGAACCTATTCAGTATACTTACAAAGCTGATGATGATAAAAAAATTCATTATGGAGTTATCGCACAAGATTTGGAATCCTATTTTCCAAATTTAGTATCAACTATAGTAATGAAAAATGATGATGATGATTACAAAGAACACAAGGTTGTCAATTATCTTGAACTAGTCCCTCTTCTTATTGTTAAAATAAAAGATTTGCAAAAACAAATAGACGAATTGAAAGGGTTTCAATAAAAAATAATTTATTCTCTAGAAGTAATATATCATAATGTCATCTAATGGTCCTAAGGCAATAACAGGAATAAATACAAGTACAAGTGATTTTGCATCTTTACAGCCCACTATTGGAGGCGGAGATTTTTTTGTTTCTTTCTTACCAACATTTTATGTTTCATTAATTGTTGTTGGTATTATATTATTGTTTATTACTGTAGGTTCTACTTCTATGGATAATTTAAATGGAACAATTGCTGGTTATTCTTTAATAGCGGCAGGAATTTTAATTTTAATTGGGTTTTTAATGATGAACTTATCTACAAGTTCTGAAAAGAAACCAGAATCTCTTACAAAAAATAATAGACAAATTATTATGAGCTTTTTTTATACATCAGGCCCCTTTTTGGTGACAGTAGGTATCATTTCTTACATTCTATATTTGCTAATAACTTACAAAGACAGAATTGCAGAAGGAAATATTGCACCAGGATATGTTAGTTTTGCAAATATATCCATTATTCTTATTTTAATGCAATTGCTATTATTTTATTTTGGCACTAAAAAAAGCAGTTTTAAAGAAACAAGCAGATTAGACCGTGTTTATAGTGGCTTGTTATATTTTGTTGGTATATTGAATATTATTACAGTAATAACAATTGGAATAATTTTACGGTATTTCTCAACAGATGGGTAAGGTTACGGATTATTTGCCTTCAAGAACTTGTATGTCAATCCATAATAACAATCTGTTTCCCATATTCCGGAAATCTTAAGCATAAAATTGCCATTGCTTAGTTTATCTGCATTTTCAAGAAACAATTTAATATTTCCGTTTCTAAATTGCTCAGTAATTTTATATTGAGGAGTTTTATTTCTAATGTTATATTTCCTCAATAAACTTTCTTCAATCAATCGCAAATTCTCTATCATATCCTTATGCAAAACTGGATTGAATGTGCACTTGTACTTATTATAATATTTTTCAATGTTTATCTCGTATAATGGAATCAATAAACTTATTCCGTTCAGTACAAACAAGGAATTGGAGTATAATATTCTAACAAAATTCCCTTCATTCATCACATTATTTTTTATGGGATCGCAGAAATATACACTTTCATCATTATATTGTTCTATTCTTTTTACAATGTTCATTATTCTACTAGTAGACTCTATTTATTTGTGTTATGTTTTTAAGTTTATAAAAATATACTAATTAATTAATAAGTAATAAAATGGAATAAAGATTGTTGAGTTAGATTATATAATATATGAAATTTCACGAAACCCATTTTGAAGAATACATAAATGCCAAGGAAAATTTGCATCCAAAGCTCGAAAAAATATTTGCAAAATTTCCCATAAAAATACATGATTTGAAAAACTTAATTTTCTATGGTCCAAACGGTGTCGGAAAATATACGCAAATGTTGAAATCTATCCGCAAATATAGTCATACTGATTTGAAGTATGAGAAGAAAATCAGTGTTACTTATAACAAGCAGCAGTACTTCTTTAAAATAAGCGACATTCATTATGAAATAGACATGTCATTGCTTGGGTGCAACTCGAAGCTGTTGTGGCACGAAATTTACTCTCAAATTGTGGACATTGTATCGGCAAAAACGGAGAAATCTGGGATTATTGTGTGTAAATATTTCAATGAAATCCACAGTGAATTACTGGATAACTTTTATAGCTATATGCAGAAAAACACCGCATCATGTATTGATTTGAAATACATTTTGATTACCGAGGAGCTGAGTTTTATTCCGGACAATATATTGAATTGTTGTGAAGTGATTAATATTCCGCGGCCGACAAAATCGGCTTACAACAAGTGTTTAAAAAATAAACTGAATATCAAGGTTGAACAGATAACGAATATAAAAAATCTGCATTCATCTGTAACACAATTGATGATGCCTTACAAAATCATATGTGATAAGATTTTGGATGCAATGATTAAAATAGAAGAAACTAAATTTCTGAAATTTCGTGATTTACTGTATGATATTTTTATTTATAATTTAGATATTACAGATTGTGTGTGGTATATAATATCGACATTGATTCAGCAAAATAAATTGAAAAAGGAGAAAATATCAGAACTGTTAATCAAGACATATTCATTTTTTCAGTTTTATAATAATAATTATCGACCTATTTATCATTTAGAGAATTACTTGTTTTTTATTGTTTCATTGATGCACAATTATAAATTGTAAATTGTTATAGAAAATCAAATACTTAGAAAATAAAAAACAAGTTATGCAATGGATTTCAAATCCGCGTGCGAAATATTAGAAATAGATACGAATTCTCAAACGGCAAATATATTAACATTAGAATACTTAAAGAAGCGCTATCATAAGCTGGCCTTGCAAAACCATCCAGATAAGCGAGGTAATACTTTAGAAGCCAAAGAAAAATTTCAACAAATTAATGAAGCTTATAACTACTTGTCGAGAGAAATTAGTAATTTAAATTTAGATACAGAAAATGATTTTTGTAACAACGAAGAAAAAACAGATAGCAATACAGGTTACATTAATATTTTGAATCTATTCTTGGATAGCTTATTGAAGGGACATCCCTCTGGAAACGAATTTCTCTCTTCATTCATAAAAGATATAGTGAATGGCTACAAGGAAATTACTTTGAAGATGTTTGAGGGCCTCGATAAGGAAAAGACTCTTGGAGTCTACAACTTCCTCTTTAAGTATAAAAATATATTATATATTAGTGATGAAATTCTGGACAAGGTCCGCGCGATTATAGCGGAAAAATACAAGGATGTGCAGATATATGTGTTGAATCCGAGTATCAACGATTTGTTTTCGAATAATGTGTATAAGTTGGATTTAGACGGCGAACTATATTTTGTGCCGTTGTGGCACAACGAGTTGTATTTTGATGACAAACGACTAGAAAACGGGAAGGACAATATAATTGTTAAATGCATTCCTGAATTGCCAGAGAATATCAGCATAGATGAGAACAATAATATACATATTTTATTGAGGCTTTCATTTACTTTTTCTCTCCTTGAACAGAAATCTATAGTCTTCTTTCTGGGAGAAAAAAGGTTTGAGCTTCCTTTAGAAGGGTTGAAAATACAAAAGTTTCAGACTTGCATATTGCGAAAACAAGGCATCTCAAAAGTATTTGAAAATGATTTATATAATATCGAAGAAAAGGGAGATATAATAGTTAAGTTGCTCTTTTGCGAATAATTTTATATATATAGATTAATGGATAAATCTATTCCTCAACAAATTATAGAACAATTAGGTATTATACAAGGAGACTATAAAACTCCTATATTAACAGACGCTCAAATTAATTCTTTATTGGAAAAAATAAAAACTAAATGTTCAGGGTATAGAGGTCCTGCTAAAAGTTTTATGGGCTTGTTTGTAAGTGCTCACGGAGATGATTTAGATGTTGCTACTAGATTTACAATTATTGATGGTTTGGAATTAGAATTTGATTTTCCAAAAATAAATGCAGACGGAGATGATGAAACTATAACAAAAATTACAAAAAAAAGGGGGAAATCAAAAACAGAAACAAAAACCGTTGTTGAAGTCGATAATTATATACATATTTTAACAAATTTTACAGATGAGATAAAGAAAAAGAGAGTAGAAAAAGACTATGAAAAAAAATTCAAACAATATATTGAACAGTCTGTATATTTGCAAATTGCAATGGGACAACCCGGTCCATCTGCGCCAATGTCTACGGAGGCAGATGATGACCTAAAACCAACAGACGCAAAAAGAGGCATATGGGATTATCTATCAAGTTCTGCAGCTGACCTTGCAATTGTATCAAATACTTTTGCTTTATTGAATGATACTACCCTTCCTCCTTCAGCTGCTTCTGCAGCAGCTGCTGCTGCTGTTGCTCCTTCTTATCCAAATCCTTGTGAATTAGAAGAAGTAGTCAAAATATGTCGTCATATGTTAAGAGCTAATTTTGTAGAACTTTGGGACAACACTGGTAAACTTAGTGGTGATGCATTATGGACGAAACATTACTTAGATTTAATAAAAAAAACCAAAAGGGACATAGATAAACCACAAATATGGATTCAAAAAAAATTAACAAAATATAGCTATGATAGGCGGTATCAATTAGCACCAAATAAAGGCGAAGACCCGGCTTATAATGCTTTTGAAGGTCTTCATATTGTTGATTTTCGAGATGAAAATGGAGAAGAAGTTTTAGAAGGGTCATTAGGACAACCAGGATTGGTTAGTTTTCTTCCTATTTCCAAAACTCCTATACCTGTCATTTATAGTAACAAGGGCGACCCTTTAAATAAAATAGATGATGTTCAACTCACTGCATTAAAATCAAATTTGCATATAAACAATTTAAAATTTAAAACATTCAGAGACCGATTTTATAATTATATAAGAAGGGTTAAATTTCCTATAGGAGCTGCAGCTGTAGCTGCCCGACTAAGTCAAGAGCAAATAGAAGAAAATTTTAATAAGGTAAGAGCTATAAGGTCAATTTTATATGCAATTGAAAATGAAGAATTATATTTAAGTCAAATCTGTGTACTTGCATTTTTACTTGAAATAGATTTGTGTGAAATCTTCGACCCTGCGTGTAGACCTCTAAGCCATACTGTGTTTGATAAGGACGGCAAAGAAATTATTACAAGTTTGCGTTCTGGGACAGTAAGGGATAATAATATATACGATGCTCTTGATACTTTTGACACACAGCTTACACAATAAGTTTTTTAACTTTTATTAATAACAAAAATAAAAAATTTTTTGTATTTTTTATTTTTTCATTTCAAATATTTATATTTTTTATAAATTTACATTTTTAAGCCTCTGCAACAACCTTCTTCTTCACCACCTTCTTTTTCTTTGGCTCCTCTGCAACTGCCGTAGGAGGAGCGACAACTGGTGCTGGTGCAGGCGGAGGAACAACTGGTGCTGAAACCGGTTCATCATCCTCCTGCTCCTCATCAGAATCCTCCACCTCAGCAGTGTGAACTGCGTCCTCATCATCAACAACATCACCACTAGGAGCAGGCGCCGTCTTCAACTTCTCCTTGTCAGCACTCTTCAGCTTGATAAAGCACTGACCGCTTAGAGAAGCACGCGGCTTCTGCACAACAACCTGAATCAGCTTCCAAGTAACACCAAACTTGCCATTCGCAAACCAGAGGCCACCACACTGAATCAGCGAAGCCACCTGAGTTCCCTTCTGAATAAGCTCCACAGGAGTCAGAATAGGATTCGAAGGATTGGGAAACAACTTCTCGCCATCCTCGTCGTAAACCTCGCACTTCCAAGACCCCTCCCACATCGGAATCTTCACACGAAGACTAGGAGCGCGACTAAGGTCAGCCTCGCCAGTAGCCTTGTCCTTCGAGTACTTCAATATCGGAGTGTAAAGTGCCTCGACAACCTCGGCATTCTTGTGAACCTTGCCAAACCAGTCCTTCGAGTAAGTAAGCGCATCCTCCTTAATCTTCGCCTCAAAAGCCTGCATATTCTTCAGAAAAGCGGTAGTGTCATCAGTCTTGTACTCATCACTTGGAAATTGCAGCGACATCTCAAACTTGCCATTTCCCTTTCCCGACGCCTGGTCCACAAAATCGGAGGCGCCCCAAGTGAGCATAAGTGGTGTGGAAAGTCTGAGGCCGCTATTAGTTGCCTTATTCAAAATATTAATACTCTTTCCACCCGAGGCATTGGCCTTAGGAGCGGAATAACGAATCTCTCTTGCATTAAATAGGGTTGCGTCAACGATCGTGTCTGCCATTCTTGCTAGTATGAATTATATATTGGGCTTATCTTTAAATCAATTTTTTTTCTAATGTTAAAACCAAAATGAAATGCGTTATCATCTTGTAACACGGACAATGCTGTAACATCGAATTTTATATATAATTATATGTAAAACGGTTCAAAAAGAATTCTATATATATTGTATAAAATCCGCATAAATGCATAAAAAAATAGATGATTGCAAACAGGAAGATTTAATAAAAAATTACACTTACAAACAAATAAAGGATACCACTCTAGAAGAATACATTGAATTTATTGAAAGCAGCTGTGACAATGAATTGAAAACTGTTAAGAAAAAGGCAAAGGTATCGGATGATAATATAATAATTCCTAAATTCACCGATTATGCATTTATTAGAGACAACAATTACAATGTGCAACAATTAAAAGTATTTGCAAAGCATTACAATCTCAAAATATCTGGAAACAAGAGTCAATTGATAAATCGTTTGTATATTTTTTTGAAACTTTCATCAAGAATTGTTATAATTCAAAAAAATTTTAGAGGCAAACTGCAAAGAAATTATAACAATTGTCACGGTCCAGCATTTATTGACCGCTCATTGTGCACAAATACTTCCGACTTTTTAACCATTGAGAATATGGTCGACCTACCTTTCTCTCAATTTTTCAGCTACAAGGATGTAGACGGGTTTATTTATGGTTTTGATATAATTTCTCTCTATAACTTGATAATTAAATCGGGGAAGAAGGCGCAAAATCCATATAATAGGAATGACTTACCGAAAGAAGTCTTGCAGACTATTCGGAATTTGATTAGATTAAGCAAAATATTGAAAATCCAAATAGACATTGACATAAAAGATGTGAACGATGATATTAGTAATCAAAAAAGCATTGAATTGAAGATATTGGACATTTTTCAGACAATCGACAGTTTAGGAAATTACAGTGACCCTGCTTGGTTTCTCTCATTGAATCGTCAACAAATATTGAAATTTGTGAGAGAATTGCATGATATTTGGGATTATAGGGCTCAACTATCAGCCGAAACAAAAAGAAACATATGTCCGCCGAATGGCGACCCATTTAGGAATATTAATGCAACTTACATTGTGAATGAATCGAATATTGATAATATTCGAAAATTTATTTATCCTTTATTGGAAAAATTCGTTAATAGCGGAGTAGACAAAGATAGTAAATCTTTAGGAGCATATTATGTACTTGGGGCATTAACATTAGTTAATCAAAATGCTGCTACATCGCTTCCTTGGCTTTTTCAATCCGTTTCGTATTTTTAACAATTTGCACAATTATATTTGTGACCTTCCCAATCACAAATATATATATAATGCGTTAAATCACTTAAAAAGATAGTGTTTAGATAGAATATAAATGGCAAGAACCAAGAAGACTTCCGACGCTGTTGAATCCGCTCCCGCTCCCGCCCCTGTTGTTAATGTTGCAGCTGATGCTGCTTCTGCTACCGTCGCCAAGGCCCCTAAGGTGAAGAAGGCCAAGGCTCCCAAGGAGCAATCTCCTGTCGAGGCTGCAGCACCTGTTGAGGTTGCCGCCCCCGTTGAGGATGCCCCCGTTGATGGTGATGCTTCCCTTGTTGAGCAGTCCACCGAGTTTTTGGCCAAGCTTGGCCAGCTTGGTGCTCTTATTTCCTCGCTGAAGACCGAGTACCGTACTCTTGAGAAGAAGTGGACTCGCGAGCTTAAGACTGCCCAGAAGCAGTCCTCCAAGCGCAAGCGCAAGGCTGGCAACCGTGCCCCTTCTGGCTTTGTTAAGCCCACCAAGATTTCCGATGAGCTTGCTGCTTTCCTTGGAAAGGACAAGGGTGCCGAGTTGGCTCGCACCACCGTTACCAAGGAGATTAATGCATACATCCGCACCAACAAGCTCCAGGACGAGGCCAATGGTCGCAAGATTAACCCCGATGCCAAGCTTGCTGCTCTTTTGAAGCTCAAGAAGACCGATGAGCTTACTTACTTCAACCTTCAGAAGTATATGAGCCACCATTTCTCCAAGACCGGAAAGGCTGAGGAGTCCGCTTCCGCTTAAATGCAAAAAATAAAAACCAATAAAATATATAAATTCTAGTTTTTATAAAATTTATATATTTTGTCTACTCTAATTTGGAATACTTTTCAAAGTTGGGGAAATCGCAATCAGTGGGTCCAATTATATATAGTTTCAATAATTTGTCTTTATTTAAATGTGGTTGCATTTTCATAACATATTTAATAGTAATTTTTTCCTCGTCATCCGTCAATTGGAATCGATTATTTAAAATATAATCAACGGCAAATTCCTCATCAATTTTCTGTGTTTTTAAAATATCAATTAATCCTACCGCATATATGTTCTCTTTTAATATGTCCATCGAATATTGATTGTTCGTTAATTCAAGTTTGTTGTTGATGCTCATATATATTTATAACATTATGATTTTAAATAAAAAAAATAAAATACTTTTTAAATATGTTTATTTTATAAATTTATTTCTAACAAAATATAAACCCATCTTCTTCCAAAATTGGTCGTATAGCCTCTCTCCTGATTTGTGTATTTATGATTTTAATTTTCTCAAATGCTTTTAAATTTGTGGATTGTTGTTTCATTGACAAATCAAACATTTTGTTTATATTGTCCAATTCATCTCTTTCTTCAATATAATCAGTATTTTCTAACAACCAATCGTAAAAATCTTGCGTCTTATTTGTTTTATGATATTTCTTGAATAATTTCAAAGTTTTAACTAGTCCGTGGTCTTCTGCATCAGTTGAAATATTGTAATCTGTTCCAGACAAAACACAAATTTCTCGAAACTCTTTTTGGGTAATTCCAAGTTCTTCCAAAATATTTTTGGTATCATATAGAACCACATTATGATTCAATAGACTCAAATATCGCAACACTCGTCTGCATCCATAAACAAACATATCCATATCTTCGCTCAAACAAGCCCATACCTTCTTTTTGGCCACTAGCATTGCACACAATTCATCTGCTTCACCTGGAGCATCATAATATGTAAGACCGTAGGCGCGAATCATTTCCTTCACTTTGTCTATTTGTTCTCGATTCACATATACAAATTTCTTCTTCAGAGCATCCATAGCTGTCGTAATTTCTTCCCTTTTCTCTTCTTCCATATTGTCCTCTGATTCTAGTATATTTTTCAAATGGTTGTATTCACTTTCTGCTTGTTGTTTGTCTGCGCGGCGCTTTTTCAATAGTTCCTTTTTTTCAGCGGGTGGTTTACCATCGAAAATGAAAATAGGTATTATATTGTAATACCTGAATGTAGCCAGCATTAGATAGATGTTCTCAATAAGTGAATCGTCACCTGCATATTTGTAAATATAGATGCTGATATCAACAGCAATTTTTTTCCCCGACAAATCTGCCAGGGGGACACATTTGATAGATTCACTGCAATTGTCCCTTAGAAAACTGTTTAAATTCTTGATTCCCATTGTTTCAAAGGTTGTTTGGTTTTAGGTGCGTTCATAATTTGTTGATTTACCCTATTCAATTTTTTTTAGGAAACAGATAAATATAAAAATATGGCTTTAAATTGAAAACCGCGATTTTAAGTTTTTGAATTTGCGGATTTTTTGAATTTGAAAAAAATAATATAAAGAGTTTTTCATAAAAATATAAATATGAAATTTTTGCCTTATTTCATTTTTGCAGCTATTATTCCTTCAAATTGTTTCGCTCTAATACAAAATCAAAACAAACCTATATGTGCAAATTGCAAATTTTTTATTTCTAATAAAAATAAATGCAGAAAATTTGGAGAAATGGATTTAGTTACTGGTGAATATACTTATAGCAATGCTATTACTATAAGAAACAATAAAGATAAGTGCGGAGAAAATGCTATTGAATTTGAAAAAGATGATTTCAAAGTTATAAAAAATAGTTATTATTTTTTAACAGAAAATTGGGCTTTGTTTACATTATTTTCTTTGTACAGTGTTTTGCTTTTAGCAACTATCACTAATAGTAAATCATAATTTTAAATAAAACTTTAAAAGTTTTCAAAATAAAATTGATTCATTGTAATCAACTTAAAATAGTATAAACAAATACTACAATATGCTGACTCGAAGCCAAACCAAAAACCAAATTCAACTACACATAGTTGAATATGAAGTCAATATCGACTTTGATGAAGCCAGTGCGGCGTGGAAGGCAAATAAGAAATCCAAAGGAAATGGAACTTACCGTTATGTTTGCCAAGGTATAACCAAAACGGGAAAGAAGTGCTCGAGAGAACCGTTCCACGGTTGTGACTTTTGTAAGTGGCATCAAAATCAAAAATAAAAATTTTTGTCTTTAGAAAATATATATGCGTTCTAAAAAACATTACAAGAAAACAAAAACTACAACCAGAACAAAAAGAAGTTATAAAAAGGGTGGTGATACTAGTTCTGACATTCGAGTAGAAAAAGGTCTTGGACCCAGAAATGACACTTATGTGATAGATATAAAACCTAGCTCCAGTCCAAGCGTGCGTGCTCGCTCTTTATCATCTTCTATTCCACCACCCCCTTTTGGTACACCCCCGCCTATTTCAAATGAAGATTCCAGTTCTGACATTCGACTAGAAGAAGGTCTTGTACCCATAAATGACACTTATGTGATAGATATAAAACCTAGCTCCAGTCCAAGCGTGCGTGCTCGCTCTTTATCATCTTCTATTCCACCACCTCCTTTTGGTACACCTCCGCCTATTTCAAATGAAGATTCCGATTCATTCAAATCGGCTATTGAAGAGATTCTTCCTTTAAAAATGTCTAGAAAAAATAGGAAAAGAAGCTTCCCCTATGAAAGCGTTGTTTATAACCCTGATGACATTGAGGGTATGGTTCACGACTATAGACCTTTCCCTCCAAAAGCCATTCCCGTGCAGTTTGAGGTTTCCCCTCCTTTAGCCAATAGAAAACAACATAAACCATTTAGATTATCAACTTTTATGTCCGATATGGAGGATTATGCTATTCCATTTAGTGATACAAAACCTTTACCACCTAAAATTGTTTTAAGAAAAGGTAGTGTGCAAAATCAAGAATATAATCCACTCCAATCTTGGTCATCAGAAAAAGAAAGACCATCCGACCTTGCATTTGGTATATTATTAGGAAGAAAACGAAAAACAAAAAGACACCATAAGCGCACCAAAAAACATCACAAAAAGACTAGACGCTAATATAAATAATAAAATAGCTTTATCTTGTAAATAAAAACATATTCATTTTTTATTTACATCCGTCAAATTACAATTGGTTTCAGCATTGGCCAGATTATCCGCTCAGCTCGGACATTTCCATCACTTTATATAATGCTGTCTTTAAGCCCTAACCCAGTTCACATATGGACATTCGCATATTTTTTAGAAGCAACTCTGCATTTTGAACAGCCTTCTTTGTCCTCACTTTCTTGAAACTACTCAAAAACTTTTCCATACAATCAACACTATGCAACATTGCTCTGGTTTTATAATTCTTTTCCACAAATTTGCAAAATTCATCCAAATTGGAAGTCGTCTTTTTGAATTGAAGGAGAGAAAGATTATGTGTATTGCACCACGACAAAAATCCCTGATAATTATTCATCAACACAAGTGTTATCACATAATATGACAATACATTACTTTTTTCTTTGTACATTGTTTCTCTCAACACCCTCGATTCTTCTTTCTTCGAATACAAGTCTCTGTATCTTAGTCCCATAAAATTCAAGGTCTTTACCATCTGAAAAAACCCATATGTTCTTTCAAAATTAATAAAAAACTCGCAATTCGAGAGAAATTCCTCCTCATTGTCTTTGTCCTGCAATAAATAAAAACTACAGAACACCGCATTCATTATTTCCGCCCAAAATTCCGTATACGCCTCAAATAAATTGACTTCCGATTCCACTTTAAATACTGACAATATTCTCTCATTACACTGACTCATATTCATATCCGAAAAATCCAGCGCAAAATTATGAAATGTCTCGTGCATTAAAACCTTAAACCACTCCTCCTTTCTAAATACCACTATTTCACTTACTACTGGACATGTATAAGTAAATGCAGTATTCACATTGCTCTGGTCTAAAATACTTATATTACTATTTGGCAATTCTTTCGTTAATGAAGTCATATAAATAAACAAGGTCAGCTTTTTTGCACATCGTTTTGCGCCATATTCATTTATTATATAAAGCCACGCCAATATCTTATCAACATATTCATTATACAACTCCAAAGAAAGTTCGGGATTCTTATCTTCTACTAAAAAATGAATTGTTAGTTCTCGGTCAAAGAGAGAAAAAGTATATGACAAGTCATACGAAATAAAAGTATCAATCTGTTTTCTTACTTCTGCAGGAAAACTGTCAGCATTAAATTGTCGTGGTTTAGGAATTTGATTCGCTGTTGTCAATTTAGTGACCACCAACTTGTAAAACCCGGGTCCTTCTTCTCGCTTCTTTTTTTGAACAAATGAATTTGCTGCTTTCAATTCATTATATAATTGTTTTAAAATGTGATTCGTTTTTTTTGTAGGTTGCGAATGATTTATACATTTATTTTCAATAAAAAAAGACATTAATGATTTGCTCGTTTTTGTTAATCTCATTCCTATATTATTTAGTTATTTTATATTTAATTTGTTTACAGCAACAAAAATATTTATTTTGTTCTCATAATTTATAGAAATGGAAGCATCCGATATTATCATCGCCGTTTTGCTTGTGTTGTTATTTTTCGCATTTATGGGTCATATTGTGGTCGTTCAAAGCAATCCTAATCCACCTCCTCAACCTCAACCCACCCCTGTTCCTGTCCCTGTACCCTATCCTGTTCCCCAGCCCTATCCCCAACCTCAACCCCAACCTCAACCCCAACCTCAACCCCAACCTATGGTCGGCGGATGTGCGGGAACCAGGTATGGCTGCTGCCCAGATGGTAACACTCCCAAAATGAATTACCTCGGTTCCAACTGTTACAATTAAACTCACACACATTTTCCTTCCTTATGCAGTCACTATACAGTTATTTTTTATGATACCAACTCATTTATCATAAGAAAAACTAAAATCAACAAGTGAAATCTCGCGAAGTCAGTGTATGCAAGGTTTTTTTCAGAAAAGTGTTTCCGATTTTCGATTTTGGACATTTTTTTTGTCCAATTTTCAAAACCCAAAATACTTTTCAGCAAAAAGTTATGCATTTTTCGCTTTTACAGCATAAAGCTCTCATTTTCATTTTTTTTATTAAAAAAATGTGAGCATAATATTTTTCATTTCTCGAAAAAAAGTATTTAAAATCTTTTCTTTTCCTTTAGTAATGATAAAAAATGATAACTTTTTGGTAGCCAAAACTAGCTCTATTTTTGCGTGTAAAACTTGTCACTATAATACATATAAAAAATCCAACTTTGATAAACATTTGCTTACGAAAAGGCATATAATGATAAAAAATGATAAAAATGATAACGAATTGGTAGCCGATGGTAGCTCAAATCAATTTAGCTGTGTGTGTGGAAAATTTTACACCCAAAAATCGAATTTATGCAGACACAAGAAAAAATGCAATAAAGTGCAGAATGATGTAGAAGAAATGGTAGAACAAATGTCAGACAAAGAGCTTATTATGTACTTATTGAAAGAAAACAAGGAATTCAAAGAATTGATATTAGACCAAAGTAATAAGATGATGGAATTGGCATCAAAACCCACTAGTATCATAAATAATAACAATTCCAATAATAATTCAAATAACAATAATAAGCAATTTAATTTGCAAGTTTTCTTAAATGAAAAATGTAAGAATGCTATGAATATGAGCGACTTCCTTGACACCATCAAAATCGAAGACGAGGACTTTGAAAATATCGGAAAGCTCGGTTATATTCAAGGCATATCCAATATTTTCATAAAAGGGCTTAAAGACCTCGATGAAACAGTAAGACCAATGCATTGCAATGACATTAAAAGAGAGACCCTCTATATCAAAGATAACGATGTTTGGGACAAAGACGACAATAAACACAAAATTAGAAATGCAATAGCCTTAATTGCACACAAGAATTTCAAATATATTCCTGTATGGCAAGAGGCAAACCCTAGTTCTTTCGATGTAACTACCAAAAAGAATGACTTATATATGAAAATAGCGAATCAAGTTACAACAGCTATTACGCCAGATGATGATAATGGAATTAATAAAATTATTCGCAATGTGGCCAATAAAGTTATTATCGATAAAGAAAACTATGCATAAAATCCTTATTATTGTTTTTTCAACGCATTTCTAACAAAAATTAATTCCTCCGCCAATTTTCCCTCTTTGCATTTCTTACAATAAACCAATTTTGCATTTTTTGTTGCTAGAAGCAAATCTTTCAAGTCCTCGTTTTGAGAGAACTTGGCATACAATGCATCCTTCAACGCTTTCTCTCCTACCTTGTCATCAAATTCCGGGTCTACAACCACTTCGACAGGTCGAATCAGTTCCTTCGTGTCCTTATTTATACCTTTCTTACTACCCGCGTCTTTCGCCAATTCAGCATTCGTTGACAAAGCAGTCCCAGATTCTAATGCAAAAGACAAATAAAATTCTCTATTATGTTCTTTGAATTTTGAAGCCTGAATATAATGCTCCACGGTTTGCCATCGATTACCATTTAATGTAAAAGGCTGTCCCCAAGAATTGTCCAATTTTCTTCTCCAATCAGGAACAGCCGCTAATTCCGCAAACTCACGAATCATTTCTGGTTCAATTTTCTCTCCAGCTCCCTTCCCAGGTAATTTTTTACCAGACGAACCGTCATAAAAAGAAAACACTACATCATCATCATACAATCCCTTTATTTTTGCCTCTGACAATTCCTCAAACCTCGGTTTCTCTCGAGATGGGCCTTTTAACTCTTCTCTAAATGTTTGAAATTCGGGTATCAAACTAAACGCACCAGCATTCTGTTCCATACACTTGTCTACAATTTTTACCTTCATATCATATGGAATTTCACCAAATGTAAATATCTGTTTTTTCTTGTAACCTATTAATTTAAAATGATATCCATTATGATCAACCATAATATAATAATCTGGATTGAATACTCCTGCCGATTCTAGAATACTATCATTCAATTGACCACAATTCAATACATTATTTTTATCACCACTTTTAAAAGCCTCTGATGATAATACAATGAATTTTATGTTCAAAGCCCTTTCCAATGTTGATAATGTCCAAGTTTCTCCCCAAAATTCACATGTTCTTATTTTCTTTTTAAATGCATTCAAGTCATTTACCTTTTTCATAAATTTGTATTCCGCTGCATATTGTTGAGAAACCATTTTTTCTTTTATTACTCTTTCTCTCTGTTCCTTGATTTTCTTACCAGCTTCAGTGAGCTTCTTCTTTTCTTCCCTATCCAATGTGGCATTATATTTGTCTTTGAAATTTTGATGAGCAGCTTCTAATTCCGCAATTTTTCTTGTATCGCTTACAACAGATTGCATTGCCTCTTCATATTGTCGTTTGTAGTTTTGAAATAATTTTTCTGTAGCTTCTTCGGATAATCTATTTCTCAATTTAACAACAGAAGTTTGTTGTCCAATTTGAGAGAAAGCATCTCGTACTGTTGCAAACAAGCAATCACCGCCACCTTCATTGTCCAATATATAATAATTATCATTTTCCATATATTTTTCTATCCATTCACTCTTAACTGTTGACCTAAAGGCATCTTTATATGCCTTTGCATCCTTCTTTGTTTCTTCTCTCAATAATGCAGGAATAGGAATCCCTTTTGTGAGAATAAAAATGTCTTTTCTCGAATCGGGAATGACTCCTTCATTTTCGTTCAAAAATTGCCTTTCGACTTCAATATCTTCTTCTGGTTCCTCATCTTCTTCTTCATCTTCTTCTTCTTCATCTCTAAAAAATGTCTCTGGTTTTAAGCGCAAATTTTTCAACATTTCCGTTGTAACAAATGTATAAATTAATGGTTCTCCCATTTTTTCTACTTCCAAATTATTATTTTCATCCGTATATTCCGTAACATTAGTTGATTCAATTTCATACAACCCTATTTGTATTACTTTTTTATTCGTTTTTACTAAATAAATAGGAAAATATGTTACATTCTTAGATTCAAATGTGTTTTTAGCACCACCTATTGCAACTATTATTTCAATTTTGCCAATTTTTGCAGTTTCAAATTCAATTTGATATAAATTGGCTTCTTTTTTTAAATCATCGGGGTCAACTCTTTTTAATTCAGGGTAACTTATACTTCTATCTAATCTTGATAATACCATTATTATAATTTATATTTATATTTTTAATATATTTTTCAAGGAATAAAAAATATATTACAAGATACACTTTACCACAATACAAATTTTTTCATAATTTTGTCCGCTTTCAAAGAATCCAAATAAAACCACAATTCTTTCCTTTTCATTACTGTTTCTATATTATCCACATTCTTCTCATACATTATTATTAAGGATATAATATCATTCTTTTTCATTGTTCGCGCCTTGGCACCATAATATTCAGCCGTTTTGGTTTGTTTCGTTAAACCATAGTATTCACATATTAATAGCAACTGTTTTATTGTATAATTCAATTCATAATTCTTTATTTCTGATAATATATCGTCTTCATTATACAACGAATTGCTATTATTGGCATTTATTTGTTCAAACTCATTCAATAAAAGTGCCAATTCGGAATTTGTACTTTCGGTTTCACAAGTGATATCATCGATATCATCAAAATAATAAGTAATGTTTTCTGTATCATCCATTATTTATTATTTAAGTGTTATTTTTAATATATATTTTACATAATTACATAATTGTTCTTTACCTTGAAATGGAAATCAAATCCATAGTCTTGATTAATACTCCAGCAAAAATAATAATTGGCAATAACACTAAGAACCAAGAAACTGAAGAATAACCCTTAGAGCATAAGTAATTCAAGAAATATGTCCACAAAAGAATGAAAAACAAATTGATTATAGAAGTAACCAATTTAAATTTAGTTAAAAACGCAATAGTCAATCCAATAATAGATACCCAAAAATAGATACTGGCGGGGGTGCACAAATCCTTAACAGAAAATTTCATTATACTATATACCCATATAAAAAAATTTTATTTCTCTAAATTTGCTTAAAAAGTGTAAATGAGACTACATTTCAATCATATCCATACACTTGAATATGGTTTTATTCGATAGACTTGGATAATCCTTGGCCTTGCTTCTAGCCAGGCGTTCAATAACTTTAATAAATGTTTCTCCGTCAATTCTTTCATCAGAATTTTCAAACCACTCTTTATTGTACAAAATAAAGATATTCTCAATAATCTCATCTACTTCACTCTTTTTATTTTCTTCCTTCATAAATACCAATACTTGATTCAGGAGATTAAATGTCAATTCAATCAATTTATCCTTCTTAATTACACCATTGACCGTCAAATTCACAAAGAATGAACTCAATGCCTTTCTTCGTTCATTGTCCTTTACAACCTTGCAATAATGCTCATAATTTGCATCTGGGTTGCCACTTTCAATCGTTTTGAAAATATCCAAAAAGACATTGAAATTTGAATCAAAGATTGCGCGCATAATTTCAAACTGCTCTATCAACAATGTATACAAATCCGCATACAATTTTGAAAAGAACCTGTTATTCGATGCAATCTCAAAAATTGCGTTTCCAACCTTTTGCATATCCGTTTCAATAACACCTTCAACAATCAATTGATTCAAGATTTCAATAATTTTACTAGAATGTTCGCCATAATTTTTCTCCGTCATTTTATTCAATGATGAACGAATCAAATCTATTTGCGCGTCAATACCCACCTTCTGCTCTATAACTGTTGTTTGAAAAGTTCGTATTGTTTCCCAATCTTCATCGTTCAACACTTCTACTGCTCGGTTTCCACGTTTCTTCCTTTTAAAATCGGAACCGCCACCAGTCACAGAAAATATGGTATTTGTTCCTCCGCCACCTGCTTTCAAATTATTCTCCCTTTTTGCAAAAATCGGTGTCTTTATGTATGTAGGTGAACCAACCTGCAGTGCCAACTCAGTAATAATACTCATTGTTTCATCAGGTAATTTAATATCAAACCCTGCAAATGTGATATCTGTAAAATCGTTTAGAGTATATCTCATTGTCTGCATTGGCTTATAACTCTAATTGTGTTGTTTCATTTATATCAATTTTTTTATATATATTTATAACGCATAAAAATAGTCAAAAGTTGATAAATGTCATCGGCTGTCTATTGTATAAAATATATATTTAACTTTGTAAATCCACTTAAACATAAAATCATTACTAATAATATTATGTCAGTTGAAAACGAAAACGAAAACACAAATGGAAACACAATAGAACAGGGTAATGAATTTGACTCTTCATATGAATTTAATTCATGGGATGAATTGGAGATACCAAAAGATTTGTTAAGAGGAATTTATGCTTATGGATTTGAAAATCCAAGTCCAATTCAGAAAAAGGCAATTAAACCGATGATGATGAAGAAGGATATTATTGGTCAAGCGCAATCGGGAACGGGTAAAACCGCGACTTTTACAATAGGAGCATTATCAAATGTTAATCTTGAGGAAAAATACCCGCAAGTTCTGGTTCTTTCGCCGACGAGAGAATTAAGCACGCAAACTGCAAATGTTTTCAAAGGTCTTGGCAGTATGATGAATAACCTAGTTGTTCAAATTCTAATTGGTGGTTGCTCTATTGATGAGGATGTAGATAATTTGAAGAAAAATACGCCACATGTAATTGTTGGATGTCCAGGCAGAGTATATGATATGATTCGAAGGAACACATTTTCTGCGAAGAAGGTAAAGTTGGTTATTTTGGACGAAGCAGACGAGATGTTTTCTACTGGTTTCAAGGAGCAGGTATACAATATTTTTCAGAATTTCAACAAGGACATTCAAGTGGCTCTTTTTAGCGCGACTCTACCATCTTATATCTATTCAATTACATCAAAATTAATGCGCGACCCTGTGCGTGTTTCCGTGAAAGCTGAACAACTGACATTAGAAGGAATTTCACAATATTATGTTGCTGTGGAAGATGATAAGCAAAAGTATGCGACACTTAAAGACTTGTATTCAGTAATTTCATTGTCGCAATGTATTATTTATTGCAATAGTGTAAAGCGAGTTTCAGACTTGTATGATGCAATGATTGAGGATGGTTTTCCGGTCTGTCGAATTCATAGTGGGATGGACAAGACAGAACGCGATAATGCGTTTGCTGAATTTAGAACGGGAAAGTATCGAGTATTGATATCGTCAAATGTGACAGCGCGAGGGATTGATATACAGCAAGTGAGTGTTGTTATTAATTTCGATATTTCCAAGTGTGTGCATACTTATTTGCATAGGATTGGAAGGTCGGGGCGTTGGGGTAGAAAGGGCGTAGGTATTAATTTGATTACAAGACGCGATATTTCGAAGATGAAGGAAATTGAGGCACATTATTCTTGTCAAATACAGGAGATGCCTTCAACGCTCGATAAGTTAGAAAGATAATAAAATACGCGTAAAATGTAGTAATAATTATTCTATTTTTTCTATAAATGTCATTATCAAATATAGAAAAAATAAATGAACATTTCAAGGTTCCCATTTTATATAATGATAAAAAGGTAAAATTAAATGAAAATATAATAACGGACTTGGAATTGATAGAAACAATTGATCCTTCTGGAACACCAATGTATCAATATGCATTTCAACCCAAAACCAATTTTGGAAAAAAGGTAGTTGAACAATTGTCGCTTCATTATACAACAGATATCAATTATTTGAAAGATAATCAACAACTTTTGAAAAATTACACTCCTATAAAGCACGAAATATTTAGACCAGAATTTACACATATAATGGAGTTATGGGATGAAATTAAGAATGATACTGGTTTCAAAGAAAAATATCAATATATTGATTGGCCTTTCTGGGAATTTTTGAATAAAGACGGAAACTTTCTTCAAATACTTAGTATTTATAATCTATCATCGCCAGTAATGTCATTTTTTGTGCCCGTTATTATTCTGATAATCCCATTTTTTGTTATACAAATGAAAGGTGTGAATTTATCGTTTGTTGAATATATTGAAGTATTAAAAGTTGTTGCATCAAACCACGCAATAGGAAAACTATTCACAAAATTCAACTCTGTTAAATTAGACGAGAAAATGTATCTTCTTATTAGCGCAGCCTTTTATATTTTTTCCATTTATCAAAATGTTCTTACATGCATAAGATTCAACACAAATATGAAAAAAATACACACTTACTTGTCTGATATAAAAAAGTATATAGAATACACTGAAAATTCTGCTAACAATTTCCTTTCTCATTCTTCCAGACTCAATAATTTCTCACAATTCAATCAAAATCTAAAAGAGAATATAATTATTTTGAAACAATTTAAAGAAAAAATAGAGAGAATAGACCCATACAAGGTATCGATAAAGAAGGTAATGCAATTTGGTCACATATTGAAATGCTTTTATGAGTTATATGAAAATAAGGAATATAATGATGCATTTATGTATTCATTTGGTTTTAATGGATATATAGATGCATTGGAAGGATTGGTGGACAATGTGCAAAAGAAGAATATGCAATTTGCCAAATTTCACAAGTTTACGAAGAAATCCAAAAAATCCAAGAAATCTGGTACAAAAATAGTCAAATCTTATTATCCTGCTTTAATTAATAATAATCCTATTTGCAACTCTATTAATATAGATAAAAATATAATTGTTACCGGACCCAATGCTTCTGGAAAAACCACTATCTTGAAATCTTCGTTGATAAATATTATTATTACACAGCAAATGGGATGTGGATTTTATTCTTCTGCATCATTAACACCTTATGAACATATACATTGTTATTTGAATATTCCAGATACTTCAGGGAGAGATAGTTTATTTCAGGCTGAGGCGCGCCGATGTAAAGAAATAATAGATGTAATACATTTGAATCCTAATCAAAATCATTTTTGTGTTTTTGATGAATTATATTCTGGTACGAATCCGGATGAAGCTGTTGCAAGTGCTTCTGCATTTATGAATTATTTGTCAAAATTCAGGGGTGTGAATTGCTTATTGACCACACATTTTTTTGATTTATGTACTCATTTAGGGAAAAACATTTGTTTTGAAAACTTTCATATGGAAACCGTAAAAGATGCGACTAAAAAGTTCAATTATACATATTTATTGAAAAAGGGAATTTCGAATGTTCGTGGTGGAGTCAAAGTATTAGAAGATATGGAATATCCTCAGGAAATTATTGCAAATTCTTCTTTATAATCATTAACTATTCTTTACCTAATTCGTTCTCTTTGAGAGAAAAATATATACTGAAACTCTAATAATGGCATTAACCGATATTTTACCTACATCAACACTTATTTGTTTAGCAATTATTTTGCTATTAGTTGGAGGTGTTGCAATGTTTTTTATGCAAAGAATCAATGAGCAAAATCACAAAATTTCTTCCATGTTGGGACTTGTTTCTACAATGGCAGAAGAATTAAATTTTGTTAGGTCTCGAATGCAAATTTTATCTTCAGGAGTTTTATCTAGTCAAAATGGAGGCGCGAGCTCTCCTATTTCACCAACAAATGAATTGATTCATGTTTCTGATGACGAAGATGATGATGAAGATGATGATGAAGATGATGATGAAGATGATGACGATGACGAAGATGATGATGAAGATGATGACGATGATGAAGACGAAGATGATGAAGACGAAGATGATGATGATGACGAAGACGAAGACACAGAGGAAAAACAAAACATAAAAACAATTAATATGGGGGAGAGTTTGGATATGAATATTCATAGTGAGACGTTAGCAGAAGATGAAGGAACTGGTTCCTCTTCTTCAAATTCCGAATTAGAAGATGATTTGGAGAGTATCAATGAGGAGAATTTAGATGTGCAAGACAATGAAGCAACGAATGAGACATTTACATTGACAAACACTGATTTTATCAAGTCGATTGATATTTCTAATTTAGAGGAATCGCACAAGGATTCCGAGACTTTTGATTACAAGAAAATGTCTCTCAACAAATTAAGAAGTGTTGTTGTTGAAAAGGGTCTTGCAACAGATTCTTCCAAGCTGAAAAAGAACGACCTTTTAAAGTTACTTAGCTCTGAATAACGGTATAGTAGTAAAACCAGTAAAAATTGTATAATATATAATTTTCTTTTAATATTATATATTAAATGTCTTGGGCAACTTGCTATAGCGGTTCAAATAATATTCATTTCAATTTCCCACCAATTATGGCCGATGGAAGAAATTTTGCATCATGGCAACCCGAAGCCGTTGTTAACGAACGCATTCAAAAACAAGAGCATATTACTTCTAGTTGGGCTTATCGTCAATATTTGACTAACAACGCGCTTCAAATTATGAAATACAACAACCAAGAAGCCTGTGCCGATTTAGGATTGAATCCTCACATACAAACAAATGCTACACCCTCTTCAAATGTTCCATACAAGTTCAGTTCAGTAATGGACACAAAAGCGCCAGGCTTTGGATATCCAACAAGTGATTTAAAGAATCCTTATTTGTCGAGAGAACAATTGCAAGCACGAATGATTTCACCTTCTATAAGTGTTCCAGTGAATGCAGCATCGCCTCTTTATAATGCGTAATTTTTTTCATTTGAGATATTGAGATATTGAGATATTGATTTTATATATATTTAATAAACTTGTGAAATATATATAAAGAACAATGTATCAATATATGTTTGGTCTGAGTATATTAAAATCATTTACACCCTATTTTCGAAAACATGTATTAACCACTTTGAATTCTCATGACTTACTTTTTATCAATACATTTTTCATTTTTTCGATAGTCTTCCTATTTTTCCTGTATAAATTATTTTTTGATAAATCAAATCCGCTTATAGAGACATTTAAAAATTATAAAAGTCTTTCACTTACTCAAGTAGTTGCATTATTTGTAATGGCATTTTTGGCTGTAGGTTCCTCTATTTTTGTTTACGAATTTGATAAGAAATACAATACACCCCTTATAAATTCAATGTTTATGCGTACAGCATCAACCATTTCTCTTATCCTTGTAGGAATCTTCTTATTCGAAGAAAAATACTCGTGGAAACAAATTGCGGGTGTCTTCTTTACCATTTTTGGCGTTTACCTTATTTCGCAAAAGTAAAACATCGAGAGAAAAGACCTCCCCAATCCGGCAAGTCTTTAAGTTGTTTCGAAAATATAATATTTATACAACTTAAAGAAATGCCATCCAAGCTGACCACTTTTCTCTCGATTATGATGTTTTACATTTTGCTTTCTTATATTTTGGGTCCTCTTGCCTTCTACTATTTCTTCGGCAAAAATCTGAAATCAGCAGGCAATGGATTTATTGTAGGAAGTGTGTTGTCTATTGTTTTATGGTACTTTTATGGCTCAAAAATGATATAAACAACTTTTTTATATTATATCAACAGTCTATAATATGAAAATACTTAGTATTGATGTTGGAATTAAAAATTTAGCATTCTGCCTTTTAGAAAAAGATTGCCAAAATACCGAGAAAATTACAATTTTAAAATGGGATACAATCAATTTGGCTCAAAAAGTGGAGGCAAAATGCTGTGAAATTGAGAAAAATGTGCAATGCAACAAACCAGCAAAATTCACAAAAAACGCGAAATACTATTGCTTGAGACACTCCAAAAAGCAGCAATTTCAAATTCCAACCAATCAATTAAAACCTGCCTATCTCAATAAACAAAAAATGAATGTTTTGTGTCAACTCGCTGACGACTATAAAATCAAATACCCACAACCTTGCAAAAAAGCAGAGGTTCTCTCTTTAATTAACGATTACATTTATAATTCTTGTTTTGAACCAGTTGAGAACACTAGTGCATCTAAGATAGACCTCGTTACTATCGGACGCAATATGCAATGCAAATTCGATGATATTTTAGCCGAACATTTATTAACCATAGATAAGGTTATTATTGAAAATCAAATTAGCCCTATTGCGAATCGTATGAAAACAATTCAAGGTATGATTGCTCAGTACTTTATAATGAAAAATAATAATATACAAATTGATTTTGTAAATGCATCCAACAAACTCAAAACTACTTCTTCTCAAGATACAGCAAAAAACTCTGAGACTAAAAAACTTAAATACAGCGATAGGAAAAAACTGGGTATTCAACAATGTTTAGAATTTTTATCAACTTATAATTTTCAACAATGGGAAGAGTTTTTCAAGTCACACTCCAAAAAAGACGATTTAGCCGATTCTTTCTTGCAAGCCATCTGGTTTATTAACAATAAAATAACCATTTGTTGCCCTCTATAAATACATTGTCATTGTTAGTCGAAAAATATATTTATTATTCGTTAATACTTAAATTTAATGTTCTATTTAATTCATAAATGGACGATATTATTGACATATCTACAATAAATTTAAATGAAAACTTGAGCGAAGATTGGAATGCTCGACCTAGTAGTAGTTCAAAGTCCACTAATTTTGGAGGTGGGCTTGAATTGCTTATGAATGACAAGAAAAAAGAAGGCTCTGGTAGACAATCCTCGGACATTGAATTAGATGATTTGAATAATTTAGAAGACGAGTTAAATAATCTTACCGATGATGTGGATAATGCGCGATTTGAAAGCCGTTCTGATTTATTTAATAGAGGAAATAGTTTTGAAAATAAGCACTCTGTTCGTTTTGATGATAATGGTGCAAGTCTAGGACAAGCCACGGCCGAATCTGATGGGGAGAGTAAAACCTGGGATGGATATACCAAATTCAATAATGTACCTATCAATCCCGACAAAGCTCTTCCATCCCAACCTCAGATGTCCAAAGAGGAGTTGTTGAGAGAAAAGTTCAAGTATTTAAGAAAGTTGGAAACGCTTGAATCCAAAGGCGTGACTCTGACAAAGAAGTATTCAATGGAATCGCCACTTGCTGAGATGCAAGGCGAATATGAAATGATTATGGAAGAAAAGGCCAAGCAAAATTCAATCAAGTTTCAAGGTAATATGCTTATGGCGTGCATTAATGGTATTGAATTCTTGAATAACCGTTTTGACCCTTTTGATATCAAGTTGGACGGTTGGAGTGACCAGGTCAATGAAAATCTAAACGATTATGATGATGTATTTGCCGAGTTATATGATAAGTATAAGAGCCGCGCGTCAATGGCTCCTGAACTCAAACTACTTTTCCAACTAGGTGGAAGTGCTATGATGGTTCATATGACCAATACGATGTTCAAGTCAGCTATGCCTGGAATGGACGACATCTTGCGTCAAAACCCCGATCTAATGCGCCAATTCCAAACCGCTGCAGTGAATTCGATGAGCCAACAGAGCCCCGGGTTCTCGGGATTTATGAATAATATGATGAATCCGGAACCCCAAGTTGGATTCAGTGGACCTCCTCCTCCACCCATTTCCACACAGAATCGTGATGCACCAACAAGTCGACCTGGCAATAATACATCTTCTTCTTCGAGATTCTCTAATGCCCGCCCTGTTTTTGGAAATGAGAATGATGGAATCAATATTCGAGAAAACTTTGGCGGCACTTCCGATGTCCCTCGTTCTAGTCGAGCTGAAATGAAGGGACCTAGTGACATTTCTGATATCTTAAATGGTCTTAAAACAAAGACTATTAATATTCAAGAGGTGCCACCGTCTTCTCAATCCACAATTAATGGAGGAAATGATAGCAGCACTATAAGTATTTCAGAGCTGAAGGAGCTACAATCCGAGGGTAATATGCCAAAGCGAAGTAAAAGAAGACAAAAGTCGGATAAGAATACTGTCAGCTTAGATATTTAAATTTTCCGTTTATTTATATTTAATAATAAATTACTAAATATAAAATATAAAAGATGCGTATTTGTGTAGTAATGTTTTATGATGATAATATAAAAAATTATGGGGATATAAATTATGAAATAAATAAAAATTATTGTAAAAAATATGGATTAGATATTATTGTTTCGCATAAAAAAATCTATGATAATAGACATCCTGCGTGGGAAAGATTGCCGTTATTGCTCAAATATATTGATAATTATGATTACCTAATTTGGATAGACGCCGATGCATTTTTTTTTCCAGATGCAAATAATATTGTTGATGTTATAAATAATAATAGTGATTTTAATTTTATTTTTAGCAATGATATTACAGGCTTAAATGTTAATACCGGGATTTTAATTGTTAAAAACAGTCAATATAGCAAAGAATTTTTGGAAAGATGGGCTTATGATGACTCATTGTTTGAAAATAATACTTATCCACATTGGTGGGACCAAGGTGTACTAATAGACATGATAAATAACAATTTATTGGACATAAAAAATAATTCTATTTGTATTGATTATGGTATATTGCAGGAGTTTTATCCAAATGAATTCACAAAAGCATATATTTATCATCTAGCTGGAATAGATTGTAATACAAGAGTATCTGTTTCTGAAAATTATATAAAGCAAATTAAAATACTATAAGAAATACTATATTATTTTACCATAATAATATAATACACAGATAAATGTCTTTTGAAAATGGATTATTCATATTTCGTCGCGATTTTAGAACTATCGATAATAGTGCTTTGAATAATGCAAACTCCAAATGCAAACGCATTTTTACTATATTCGTCTTTACGCCAGAACAAGTAACAAAAGCAAATAAATTCAAATCCGACAATGCTGTTCAGTTTATGATTGAGAGTCTTGAAGACTTGGCAAAAGATATTTCACAAAGTGGAGGCCATTTGTATACTTTTTTTGGAGAGAACGACAAGATTATTGCTCAATGCATTAAAGCGTGGAATATAAATTATGTTTCTTTTAATGCGGATTACACACCTTATGCTTTAAAGCGTGATACAGAAATTGAGAGTTTGTGTGTAAAGCTTGGTGTTAAAATGGAAACAACCCACGACTATTATTTGCACCCTCCAGGAACTATAATGAATGGAACAGGCGAACCCTACAAGAAGTTTACTCCTTATTACAATGCCGCACAAAGACAACATATTCAATCGCCGGCAGGAAAAAGGAGGATACATTTTGCCAAATCGGGAGCACATCTTTCAAATACTATTTCTCTCGATTCGGCCTTTTCAAGATTCACAAAGGAGAACAAATCTATCCTTGTTCACGGAGGCAGACCTGATGCTTTACAATGTTTAAAACAAGCCCTCAAGACGCAAAAGCATTATAGTAAAACACATAATGACTTGGAAAAACCAACTACGCAATTATCAGCATATATAAAATTTGGCTGTCTCTCTATTCGTGAAGTATGGAAAGCATTTCGAAGCAATAAAGACTTAGTTCGTCAACTTATATGGCGTGATTTTTATGCCAATATACTTTTCTCATTCCCATATGTTTTAGGTAACGCAATGAAACCTTCTTATGACAAAATCAGGTGGCATAAAAACACAAAATGGTTGAATGCGTGGAAAATGGGGACCACGGGTTTTCCAATTGTTGATGCGGGTATGCGTCAACTTGCAGAAACAGGCTATATGCATAACAGAGCAAGATTGATAACTTCTTCATTCTTAATAAAAGTTCTACTTATAGATTGGCAAGAAGGAGAGAAATATTTTGCCCAACATTTGACGGATTATGACCCCGCATCGAATAATGGAAATTGGCAATGGGGTGCAAGTACTGGTGCCGATTCACAGCCCTATTTTCGTATATTCAATCCTTGGTTACAATCTGAGGAATATGATCCTGATGCTGAATATATCAAACAATGGATTCCTGAATTGAGAGAAGTCGACTCAAAAGTTATTCATCAATGGTACAAATATTCTGGTGAAAAAGAATTTAAAGGAATCAAATATCCAGCACCAATAGTGGATTACTCAAAACAGAAGGAAATCGCATTGAAAATGTACTCTAGTGTATTCAAATAATGCCAAATTGATAAAAACAAAAAATATAAATATAAATATATATTAATGGCGCGTTCAAGAAAAATGAAATCTAGAATCCGAAAAGTGCGTAAAAGCCGAAGAGGAAGAGGAAGCGGAAATCAACTTACTTGGGAGTTGGACGAAAGAGACAGAGTTTTTCCTGATGGAGAATATAAAGGGCATAAAATTTTGTGGACCGAGGAACCAATAAATATTCCATGGCCAGGTATGACAGGAATAGGCGATTATATTGGCGAATATTATTTAGACAAGTATGGAGACCCTATAATGATGGGGCGCGGCAGACTTGTATACACGGAAGAAAACCCGGCCAATGGAATGCATACCATATATGATGGATACTGGACCGAAAATAAAAAAGATGGTGCCATTGATTTTGAATATAGAAATGGAGATTACGGCTACGCTGAATTTGAAAAAGACGCACTTGTTAAACCGAATAAGTGGCACTTTGCACCAACCTATAATTACGCTGACGGAAGAGTGTATGAAGGAGAATTAGTCATTAAAGATGGAAGAGCAGTTCCTCTAAATTATGGTGAAGTTCCTCCCAGAACAGTTTTCAATTTTGCTCCAGGGCCAAGAGATTTTCTTAATTTTAAAGGAGACTATGTTGAGCTTGACGAGAGAGAAGCCGAACGAGGTTTTCGTATGTCTGAACATCCAGATGCTAGAAAGAAAGTCCCAAAAACTCCTGCAAATTCTCCCCAACCCGTGCATAAAGTAGTTAAATCATCAACATCAGGAATAAGAGGACTCAAAGGAAGAGTCAACGAAGCGCGTTCAACAAGCAACGCACCTGTAAAGATGAACAGAGAAGAGGAAATGAGAGAAATGAAAAAGCTTGCTGCTAGTCAAACGGGGTTATCGTCTGTTCTCAAAGGGTTCGAGAAAAAAGCAGCGTTGCCTCCTATACAAAGCGCAAGAGACACTGGTATGGGACACAGACACAGTCGCAAGAAAAGAAGAAATAAATCGAAGAGTCATAGAAAACACAAATCAAGAAGACATAAATAAACCAAAATTATAATATAAAAATAATTGCAATTTATATTATATGACACCATTCTATTTAAGCATTTCAATATTATTTTTCTCTCAAATCTTATTTTCTCAAATAATGACTGCATTTCAATTGATTGGTATCTTCGGAAAACCATTTCAAATATCAAAGAGAGAAATAACGAAGCATTTTCAATATAATCAAATTTCTTCTAGCGACAAGCAAAACATATTAAGAAACATAAATGGCTTTTATGGTATGATAGGTCCCGATGTAAATGAAGATAACATTAAATCAGTATATGAATTGTTTGCAGGCGACGGTATGATTCAAGGAGTATTTTTCGATAATGGAAATATTACTTTTGTAAAAAAGTTTATTCGCACAGAAAAATTAGTATTCGAAGAAAAACACGGAAAAATACCCAACAATTTATTTATAACAGCTTTATTCACAATAGGGAGTAGTTTGAAATTATTACCTAATATTATAGGTCGTGCAAATACCGCGCTTATAAATATAAATAAGAACATTTATGCATTATTTGAAGGAGATAATCCTTATTTATTGAATATAGATTTTGAGAATAAAGAATTAGACACAATAAAAAAGGTGAATATACCAAATATTGATTATTTCTGCGCTCATTCCAAATTTAATAATGACGAACAAAAAATAGAATCCATAGATTACGATGTAATGCGAAAAGCTGTGAATTATTATTCATTAAACTCTGCTTTTCAAATTATTAATCAAAAAAAAATATTGACAACAAATGTACCATTTATTCATGATTTTATTGTTACGAACACAAGTATTTTAATTACAGAATCCCCATTTGTGTTAAAAATGGATTCATTAAAAAATCTGAAGGTTCCTATTGAATTGAATAAAAATACGACTACAAAAATTCATATTATTGATAAAATTACAAATAAATGCGAATGTTATGAAATAAAAGAAAGTGCGTTTATTTTTCATTACGCCCTTTTAAAAGAAGACAAAAAGCAGTACGAAATTTTTGCACCAATTTATGAATCAATGGATTTCAATGATTTACATGTTGAAGGAAAATATAGAAAAATTGTAATAAACAAAAGAACAAAAAATGTAAGAATTGAAAAAAACAGAGACCTTGAAAACCTAAGTCTCGATTTTCCACTACAATTTGATAATAAAATAGTCCTATTAAATGGCGTAAAAAATAAAGCCAATGGTTTTGTTATTTGCGATGGGCTTAGCATCATTTATAAACATTTTATGAATAATAAGCGCATATGTGGTGAACCCGCAATTATTTATATTGATAAAATACCTCATTTGATTGCTTTCGAAACTGATATGATTCAGAAGAATAGTTATTTATTTATAATGAACTTAAAGACCTATAAAAAAACGGAAATCCCATTGGATATAGAAATAAGTATGGGTTTTCATTCGTTATTTATTGAAAGAAAGTAAAAGGTTTCAGAAGAAGACTATATTACAAAAATAAAGGAGAGTCATAAATAAAGGCGGAATTGTGTTTTTTAATGTTTTATTGATATTTTCCTTTGTGAAACCTAGTCGTTTTGTTTCTTTTAAATAATAAAGCAATGGACTGTATATTAATAGTAATAACAATCCTGCTTTAAAATTATAGATAATAGACAATTCGGTAAAACAAAGTAAAATATTGAAATATGCAATAGAATTTGCAATTTCAAAAGCCATATTTTTTCCATAAATTACTGGTAATGTAAGAATACCATTTTGCTTATCTCCATCTATATCGCACATATCGAGTAATATTTCAGTATACAATGAACCAAAAAATATAAGTTGTGAATTAATAGCAAGAAGACCCCAGTTTTTGTTAAAACCATAATCAATAATAGGATTAGCTGTTAATCCTGCAAAAAATACAGAAAATGCTACTAATCCAGCACATGACAAGTTTTTGATAAAAGGAATTTTTTTCAAAATGGGTGTATAAATAAGAATATTAGCAATTGCGGTGTGAATTACTATTTGCAAGTTTGAAGGTAAATACATGAAATTCAAATATTCAGTTAATCCTAATAAAATGCTAGATAAAGCAATTGCCTCTTCCACTTTTACTTCTCCAGTAATAAGAGGACGACGAGGATTGTTTATTTTATCCAACGGAATATCAAATAAATCATTGAGAATCATACTAGTAGACATTATCAGTAAAGTATCAAAAATACCCACTATAAATGATGGTGTATTTAATAATTCAAATAAATGCGGATTTACTATCCATCCCCCAGTAAAAGTCAATAAAGTAGTTGGTAATATATTTGAAGGACGAATCAATTTAAAGAAAGCGCTTACTTTTTGCAAAGGTGTAAAGGGTTTCGCCGAATCAATGATGTTATTATTATCTTGATTATCATATTTAATTGTCGAAATTTTTGTTGTAACTTTTGGTTTATGCAGTAAAAACCCAGAAGTATTTGATATAAAAAACAAAAAAAATAATAATTTGTTTAATAATTTCATTACTTAATAATGAAATGATTACTCTAAGTTTTTTTTATTTATACAAACATTGTTAGCTACATTTCGTATTATTTTATTGATACCCAACTCATCATCTGGCGTGATACATGTGGTAACTTGGTTCATTATTTTCATCAATAAGTCATTTTTCTTGGTAGTGACATCGGAAGAAGTAGGATTGGCTTCTTTCCAGACAGGAATATATTTGAGATTTTTGTGCGCGATTAGAGCAATCGTCCTTCTAATTTTTTGCTGGTTTTCATCTTTATTCCACTCATTATTGTCCTTAATGTACAAGGTTTCGCGTTTTATATCACTGCAATGAATGGGTCGAACTGTTTCATCGAGTCCTTTAAGTCCTTTTATAAATATATTAGAAATACCTTGAACATAGCCGAGTTTTCCGATATTTTCAAAGTCTTCATCGAGTATTTCAATCGAGTCAACAAAATCGGTAATACTCATAGCATTTTTGCATTTTTCATTCAAGAAGAATTGCATATTGAATTGATTGTTATTCGTATTAATGTTATTATTCACAGTGGACTTGTTTTTACTAGCAAAATCCATCATCATTTTACTCTGTTCTATCATTTTATTGCCCTGGTCAATTATAATTTCTTTGAATTCTTTATTTTCTTTTAATAATATTTTTACAATATCATTCTCGGTCATATTCTCAGTCACATTTTGTTGCATCGAGTCACATTTTTTCTTATGATACCATAAACCGTGACGAGACTTGAAATCTTTATTACACTTTTCACACGAATATAGATGCGAATCATTCAAAGCAACTTCTGCGTTACCAAATGTAACGAGTTGATGTTTAGCTGTGGTCAAATGTTTATCAAAACTACTTTTCTTACTAGTATTATAGTGACATTTTATACAGAAAAAATCTGGAGCAACTTTTTGCAACTTTTTTGTTACCATTTGTTCTATATTTTAAGAACAGAAAAAGTTGCTAAGTTCTTTTCCCAAAAAATGAAAAAAAAGTATGCTCACATTTTTTTTATTTGAAAAATGAAAATGACATCAAAAAGCTCACAGGTCATTTTTGCATAACTTTTTACCGAAAAGTATTTTGGGTTTCAAAAAATGGACAAAAAAAATGTCCAAAAATGAAAATCGCAAATACTTTTCTGAAAAAAGTTATGCAAGACTGAGATTTGACATTTCGTCTTTTTGTATATTATTCTATTATCATAAATGATAACGACACAAAAATAATAATCTAGATGTGGCTCCATAAGCATATAACTTATCTGTGAATCAACTTAAAGAAACACGGTGTTTAGTTTAAAAAATTGATTCGCTAAACTCACATCATAATTGTAAGACAGTTATCCATTATGACAACCCCAACCCCAGAAATGAACATATTAGACTCCTTTATTATCGGTGAAAACCCCACCTTCATCTTTGTAGATGGAAGTTATTACACTTTTCATCGATATTTCTCTATAATGCGCTGGCGCAAAAGTGCGCATCCAGAGGAACCACTCGATGACCCGTTTACCAATGAAGCTTTCGTCGAAAAATTCAAGAAAACCTTTGTCGACAATTTAAAATCTATCCCAAAAAATCTAGGCATCCACAAGGACCCAATTGCTCCTATTATGATTACTGGAAAAGACTGCCCGAGAGAACAAATATGGCGCTTTAAACTGCAAGATAATTACAAGGCTAATCGTAAGAATGGACCTGAAGATGGGTTTATGGGCGGACCCTTCTTTAAAATGGCTTACCAAGATGAACTTTTCCAACAAGGCGGCGTAAAGGCCATTCTAAAACATCCTCATTTAGAGGCAGATGATTGCATTGCCATTTCTGTCAAGTATTTACTACAAAAATATCCACAAGTACGAATTTTCATTATTACTAGTGACAAAGATTACCTACAACTTGTAGAGCCTCGCGTTAAACTATTCGACCTCGGATTCAAGAACCTGGCGCAACAAAAGAGCAGCACAGGTAACCCAAAATCCGACTTGTTTTGTAAGATTGTTATGGGTGACCCTAGCGATAATATTTCATCGGTACTTTCCAAATGTGGACCAAAGACAGCATTAAAGTGTTACCAAGACCGCGAATATTTCGAGGCGCGTATGAAAAAGGAAGATGCCTATGCAAAGTTTGAAATCAACCAAAAAATGGTTGATTTCAACTATATTCCTCAAGAATTACAAAACGAATTCTTCCAATCAATTGCTGTCGTTTTGTAAATTGAATACCTTGTTAACATTACGCAAAAAATTCGTTGTTTCCTTTATTTTTTCTATTACAGGCCGTTGATAATATTTTCTCGGTTCTTTAAGTATGTTTACAAGTAAATTCATATCTGTTGTTAAATCACCGGTTAAGCAAATCACTTCATTGTCAAAGTATTTTTTTATATTATGACACCCCAAATAGATTGGTGTTGTCGAACATAACAATGGATTTAATATTTTCTCGGAAAAATATTCATTTGATTGAAAATTCTCTATACAAATATGGAAAAAATAATTTTCATAGGGCTCTTTATCGGTAAATTCGCCTTTTAAACGCGGGTCTATATTTTTGTTCATTTTTTTTCTGAAATTGACACATCCACGACCATAAACATCTATAGGTAGACCATTATGCAAAATAGTGTTAACCAAGTCATATCTATATTTATGACCTGGAGCAAAACCCTTTTCACTAATCATTATAGACATTAATCTGTTTTTTTCTGGTAAATTCTTCAATGGAACTGTATGCCACATATATGCACATCCTTCAATAAAAGGGTCAGGTAAGTGTTTCTTGTCGCCAATAAAATATTGAGAAATATTCTTTTTTGCATACTCTATAAATTCATCTGTCAAAACTAAAAAATATAACGGTTCAAAAGCTAATCCAATTACATTTTCTTTCGGAATATCTGGCTTCAACTGAGGCATTGCAGTATTAAGAATTACTGCGTGTGTATAGTCATCCTCATTCGTTATATACAATTTTTTGTCAGGACCATAATAATCCAATAATTCAGACTCAAAATCTTTCTCGTAATGCATTTTGCAAGTGTCGCCATCACAAAAACTCGAAAAAAATCTAAGGCGAATCTGCATCATAGTGCTTTTTTTTAAGTTGTTTTCTGATTCTTTAAGTTCTTTTTTAGAATATTTAACGAGCATTTGAGAATATGAACTGCGATTAGGAAATTTATCAATATGTGGTTTATGCAATCCACAAGGAGACTCATAGTAAACTGTTTCTACTGCAAATTTTTTAGCAACATCTATTGGCGCTATTTTAAATTCTCTGATAATACACCAATAGCAAAAATAAATATCCTCATTTGTCATATATTCTAATCTAGGACAGTAAGTGCAAATATCCAACATTGTGTCGACATTTCTTAGAGAGAGACCACCATTTCCTACTTCCAACATACCCATCCATTTTATGTGCCAAGGAGCACCAACATAGTCATATTGTAAAAACTCGTCTAACTCTCCATTTAATAACAAAGTGTCTGATTGGAAAATAATAGCGTGTCTAGCTCCACACAATTTGATTTTTTGCCAGAATGCGAGAGAACACAACAAATCATTATATTCTTTTTCTATCAAATTCTCTTTATTAATATTGAAATAATGAATATTTTTTATACCTTCGAGTTTTGTCTTAAAAAATTTCTCATTTGTTGTTCCATGAAAAATAATTAGACCCCATTGTTTTTCTTGCAATAAAGATAAGAAATTTTTTATCACCAATATTGTCAAATCTAATTCCCTCGGTTCAACCATAACGCAAAATTTTGTTGGATTTTCATATATTTCAAATTCGCTATTCGACTTATTGAATTGTTGCAAATAATTTGACCACTCAGGTTCATAACCGGTTTCCATATTTAAATAGTATTATAATTAAAATACTATTTAAATCACTTTATCACAATTAACCTTCTCTTTCTCTCCTTCTGTCACGACCTCTTTCTCTATCACGACCTCTTTCCGTCCTATTTCTCGATCTGCTCTCATCTTCTCTATTTCTACGAGTCCTTGTCGACCTATAATTATCTCTTGAATCCCTATTTTTTATTGTAGAAGGAGCTGTAAATCCTGTAACATATAATTCATTGGGGCGATAAACTAGACCAAATAATTTGGCCCACGCTTGCCTAATTTTCTCATATCGACTTTGACAAGCTAACACCGCTTTTTGCGCTAATGGAATACCATCTTTGCCGGGATACAAGTCCAAATCAATAATTACATAATAACTTAACCTGGAATCACGATTACTTGCAAACACGCTATTTCCTCGGTTTGTACTTACATATCCAGTTCCTAATGGAGGCGCACCGCCATATTTTAGTCTATCTGGTTTTTTACCAATATTTGTTCTAGTACTTCGTTTTACACCAGAAGCAATATCTTCATTTTCAATGACAATAGGTTTTGATGTAGCAGGCTCGGGATAATTTTTTTCTAATTTTGTTTTGTAATCAAACATTGTTTGTAGATAATCTGGATTTATATATCTAAAAAATGGAATTCTTTTTATATTATCAAGCTTTTTTACATTAGAAAACTTTACTAAAGAATTGAAAATCAACATATTATAAAATGCAGGAATTTCTCTATAATCATAAACAAATCTATTTTCTGTAAAACTAAAAATGTTGCTATAAGTATCACTAATATCGTCACACAATAAAAATATAAAATCATCTATAACTGGTGTTCCTGTTGCTGCTCCAAGAGGTTGTATAATTATTGGTGGTGCAATAAAAAAATTTACTTCTTTACTTACATAACTTGGAATAAGTCTTTGACAAGATAATTCAAATTCACTAAAATCCTGAGTTTGAATAACAAATTTTGGATAATAATCTATTACATCTGCCAAGAAACCTTTTTTTGAAGCGTTGCCATTAAAAAACTGTGTTAATTCGGTTAATGGAGTGACTCCTCCTCTAGCTGAGCTTTCTAAATACTGTATAATATTTACTTGTTTAAAAATTTCTGACATTTTATCATTAAACTCTTTTAATTTGGTCAGAGTAGCAGGATTACCTCCAGATGCAGTAAAAAAGAATGGACAATTCATAGTTTCTAATATATTTACCAAAACATCCATACTTTTTGCAACTTTATTGTATTGGTCTATTAATGCTTGATAACCTGATGGACGGCGCCCTTTACCATTCTGAATTTCTTGACTCCTACTAACCAATAGTTCTTTTAACATTTCTAATTCTATTTTTTGATACATTAACTCGAAGTTTTTTTGGAAAGGTGGAGCATCTAGTTCATCTTTTGTAATTTTTACACCAGAAGAACTCGAAGGAAGAAATTTCAGTTCTTTTACAAATCCTTTCAAAACTTTAGATTCACCATCTTTACCCTTGTTATCATAAAATGCAAAAAAAGACCCATTGTGAATTTGCTGTTCAGAACTATCTATAACTACTGTTTTTATCTTAAATATATTTTCTAATAGCTTCAATATTACTCTATCACCAAAATAACCTTGAGCACTTGTAATTCGAGAAATTATTGTTGCATTTTTTGTTGTATAATATAATTCATCTCTTCTTACTCGCGGATTATCAATTATGGTTTGAATTACATTATCCAAATTCATATCACGAAACATAAACTTTATTTTATCCCATTCTTGTTTCATATAATCATATATAACTGCCTTCAATCTTTGTTGTTGTTTTGTAGTATCTTCTAACCCAATAAATGGTGCAATAAAATAGTCTAAAAAACTCGCTGCTTCTTGAATATAATAATTAATATAATTCTCATTTACCGGTAAATTAATATGGTCAGCAATAGCTTGTCTTATTCCTTGAATCGTGAATTTACCAGTACTTTTATCGTTATACCTATTCGTCGTAGTCTTCCCAGAAACAACTAATTGTCCATTTAACGCAGTAACAAACGCTTCCAAAATAGAACCAGGCTTCTCATGAGATTCACTATAAATATAAGAATAAACACCCCATTGATTTATTTTCTCTGATACATTAGCATAAACAGATGGATTTACTTCTTTATCCCTGATATATACATAATATTCTAAAAAAGTCCAAGTTAATTGTTCACTAGATATTTCACTTAAATCTTCATCTTTTATGAAACTTTTAAAAAAATTAATACGATTTTGTTCATTTATTGAAATAGGGTTTTGATTCAAATTTTCAGGATTGGTTATGGCAACACACGCTTTGAAAAGTCCCATTTTACTTATATAAGGAATCAACGAATCCAGTTCAGCTTTAAATTTTAAATTCAAATCCGCAACAGCATCCTCAATGTAAACTTTATCATAGTTAAGTTCTCCAAGTTTTTTATTAATATTTTCAATTAAATTATCAAATTGTAAACCGCTACCAGGTATTGTCTTAGAACTCCATAAACTGGTTTCCAAATCTTCGTACAATGGTTGAGATAATAAACCATTTCTCGATACATCTGCAAAATTTTGTTTCACATTTTCATAATACTTTTTTAAAGAAGTTAAATAATTTCTAGTTGCATTCACATTATTCAACTGTTGGGTTTTATATGACAATTGCCGAGCCAATGTTATTGTAGACAATCTAGCATATAATGTTATATAAGTATAAGATATCACTTGTGCGTTTAATAAGTTTTCATATTGCTCTCTTTGCGCTTTATCTGTAGATGATGTTGAAGAACGAAAACTCAACATACTCGTTTTCTGAAGAGGAAGTTGACCGGAATTATACCTTATTAAAAATTCGGCGCGTTGTGTAGCATCAGGAAAAGTTTCTGTATATTTTCTATACAATAAATAAGTTTTCCCAATTGATTTTAAAGCGAGTCCTTTGACTCTTTCAAACAATGCAGTAGTTTTTTCAGAAATATTTTTCCAAAGCATTGATTCATTTTGAATGTCAAACAGTAGTAATTTTACATTATAACAATCTATTTGATGTTTTTCAATACTTAGTAAAGAGGGATAATTGAAACAAGTTTCAAAACTATCTATTGTATTATATGATTGACCCAAAAAATTATCAATTTCGATAATAACTTTTTTAATTTCATCTTCAAACTCTTTCAATGATGCATTGTAAACACTATTACTTAATAAATCAAAATAACAACCATAATCAAATTCCAACATTTCAACAGATATAATCAATTTCAACAAATCAATAGAATCATATTCATCCTTCTTTTTTTTATACATTACATCCAACTTTTTCTTCTGAATATTCAATAAAAATTTAATATAATCACAAAATGCCCCTATATATTTGCGTTGAGTGTTTATCTTATTCAAAAAAGCATATAGTGTTTCTTTGTAAGTTCTGAAATATTCCTGTTTAACTTTTTGCAATTTATTAAATTCTTCCAAAAATTTAGACTTTAAAGCATCATCCGAGAGAATAGTTCTTAATGTTTGACCTTCCTTTTTATATGTTTCCACCATTTTAATAAAATTTTCTACTAATTTATCATATGCCCCCTTCAATTTTAAAACCGATTTATTTATTGTTATCGGCAAAACAGCATCATAGTTTATTTTTTTAAATTTATCGATTAATCCACTATGTAACTGTGCAGATTTTTTAAATAATTGACCTATTTGTTGTAACCCTACTTGAATTTGTATTCTTATACCAGAATCTAATTGTTGTTCATCATAAATAGTTTTCAATCCGTTCAGCAAACCGTTTATCTCTCCAATAATTGAATCAACGCTTTTTATTAAATTAAAAACATCAATCTGGTTTTGAAGAGGGTCATTTGTTGATTCTTTAACTTGTGATTCTTGTGCCTTTATTAAATTGGTTAACTTGGTTTTCAAACTTTCCAAGCGTGCAATAATAGTAGCTGTATCTACAGGCTTCGTCGAAGGACTCGCTATTGGTGGTTGCACCTGTCTATACATATTAATAACTGATTCGAATTCTTTCGACAATCCAGTAAAATCAGCCGCTTCTAATTGACTCATTATTTCGTCTTTGTTTCTTTTTAAATCTTGCCTCTGGGTTTCTAACTCGCCAAAATTTGTTTCATCCTTATCAAGAAGTCCAACCAATGACTTGAATTTATCTGACGCATCTTGATGTTCTTTCATTGTAGTTTGAAACTTTTGATATAATGTCACCAAACTGGGATTTTCATTTTTTTCTTCCAAATAAACAACATTTAATGAGTCTAAAATAGATTTAGATATGGGGTCACTCGCCATATTAGGTGTATCTGGGTCAACATTTATTGCAGTGTCAAATACCAATTCCGTAGCAACAAGTTGTTTTACTGAATCAGGTAAATCCTTTTGTTTCGCGGGGTTTACAGTGACATCTGGACTAGTAGTAGTAATGCCACTGGTATCGCTAGTTTTAGGTTTTCCAGAAACCCCAGCTGCCACTCCACTTAAAAGTTCAGAGTCACCGAATTTGGACATATTTGGATTAATTCTTCCGTGCATAACAAAATCGGGATGAGTGGAGACAAAATTATCAAACTCTTGATTGGCCAAATCTTCTTCTTGAGTGGAAAACTGCAACTGTAACATTGAATTGATACCTTGACCATAAGAAGAACCCGACATTTCAAAACGGCGTTCTATATTTTTAGTGCCAATTCGCCAATCCCCATAATTCCAATCATAACTATTTATTGTAAAAGGCTGTCCTTTTATATAAAAACGACTACCCGATTTGAACAACTGATTCAAAGTCACTTTAATATTATTATCAATATATCCTTCTTCAGTAGCTTGCTCTAGCGTTTTTTTTCCTTGACCTAATAAAGAAGACGATAAAGTTCGATTAATTAAACTATCAAACGCACCCCTATCAAAGAATTGGGAATACAATTCCGAAGGTGGATAACCTTTGGGAACCCGACCAGCTACACTATTATTTAATTTAACAAGAGGGTCAAAGTAAACCGTTTCGCTGCGCGCACCCGGAATGGACATAGAAGGTTCATATTTGAGTTTTGGAAAACCTCGGATTCTTGTATTGATTAATATTGACAATGATTTGGGATAATTTGTTTCTCTAGGATTTATTTTTGGACTAATTGGTTGAGCTGTTGGAAACATACTTATAATACATTAAGAATATTATATAGGTATTTTAAATGTATTTGTAAAAAAGAAAAAATTATTTATCAGTCGTTGAGCTACTAGAACTTGCATTGATTTGAGGGAGGTCATTATCCACACTTTTAAACTTATCGTAAGCATCCATCTGCGCCTTCATTTGTTTCTCTCGTTTGGCCTTTTCCAAAACCGCAATAGCTGAATTAATTTCAGTATCGGATACATGGCCATCTCCATTTGCGTCTACTAATTTATGCAAAACTCTGTGTTGATGTGGAACAATGCAAAAATTACTTTCTTCATTAAACAAATGGTCAGACAAAACAACAAAAATGGCTGTTAAACCTAGGGCAGTGTATATATCACGAGTACCCATCCACGCCATAGCAAAGACCAAAAGCTGTTTACTGAGAGAAAACTTGAGATATTCCTCAGTAGATTTGCTAAATTGAATTGAAATAAACTTGGAACCAACATTTAACATAATCATTACAACTCCGGCAAAAAACTTACTACTATTCAAATATAAAATATGGTCGTGAATATATAAAAAAGGATTTTTGAAAAAACTTATATTACTGCTATTTAAAGGTGCTGGCGGCGCGGGTCCGAATCCTGGAAAACCTTGCATACTGGAATTATTGGAATTATTGGAAATAATATTTTTTTTCTTAGAAGCTTTCGATGGCATATTATAATAAAACAATAAAATAAAACTTTCAAATAAAAAGTGTGAAACAAACAATTTTACGCTAATCCAAATTTTCTTACAATTGTTTGCATTTTTCCAGAAAATATCTTGAATTTGTTTTTGCTATATAAACGCATATTTCTTATATAGGGTCTATAGGCTTGTCGAAATCCTGATAAGAACCCTTCTTTATTTTCATATTCATAACTTTTCTTTTTCTTTATGATGATCAATTGTTGAATCAAATAAACCAAAAAAACAAAAACAACGATAAAAATAAAAATATTTAAAAATATAATCAAATTGCTCTTCATAAAGTATATGATTATATTTTTTATTAAAAATTAATTTATTTTGCAACAGAGCTAACACTTTTTAGACCTTCTGGTCCAGAATAGTTTGCCATAGGTTCAAAACTAGATTCATTATATTTAGAAAACGACATCTGATTCGATGATTTAGGTTTACGAATATAATCTTCAATAGTCAACATCCTGTTTCTTCCTTCACTCAAATCAGCAGGAGATAATGTCATATTGTGAAAACCCTCTTTTTTATCTACTTTGTCACCCTTTTTTTGAACATTTTCTTTGGGAACAACTGCAGGTTCAGAAGACTTATCAAGAGGAGGAGCAGGTTTTTTTTCATCGGAGGATGCGGCAAGCAAAGGTGCGGGTTTGGTAGATGTAGAAGCTTCTGTGGTTTTTGGATTGCTTGGTTTAGATGGAGCAATAATATCCACCTTGTCTTTAGATTCCATACCTTCAATGACACGAGAATTATAAAGACCAATGAACACTACTGTTGTTATGGCGCCTAATAAAGGATTGCAATAGGTCATTGCAATAATAAAAAGTATTAAAGAAGCCCTTCCTAAAGTGTTCTCAAAATAGAAACTCAAGTAATGAGGATACATTACAATGTAAAGAACAATTAACCCAAAAACCAATGTCATAATTGTGTGAAAATGGGTAGTAAAGGCGGTTATTAGAGAATCAGTTTTTGTCATTATATAAATAACTCTATATTTTTTTGCAAATGGCAAATCTTAAAATTCAGTGTGTTTCATAAATTTATTATCTTATTTTTTATTAAGAATGTCTTTAGCAATGTATGCAGCACCATTTGATAATGAAAATAATCAAGTAGTGAATAACGATACGACAAATCATATAGGAAAAAAAAGGAATGCTCTAAATAAGACCCAAAAACGATATACAAATCCAAATCCTAAAGAGAATGTAAATACTGAAAAAGTATTGTCGGTTCTTCAATCCATTCATAATTTACCCGAACAATCCAACGAGTTGGCAGACTTTAGTCCTCTTCCACCTCCACAATCTATGGGTGTTCAATCAACCATTTCGAGAGAAGGCAATAATTCATCTTCCCCTTTGAATTCAAATCTAGCTTCCAATTTAACTAGCAATGCTAGTGATGTTAATCAAAGTTCAACATACAATATTTATTCTGAAGACCATAATCAAAATATGGCGGAAGACTATTACAAACGATTCATTCCTAATTATGAATCGATGTACAGTACAACGCCTTATAATATGCCATCTTATAAGTATTCTAATTCTACGAGGTCAAACTCAAACAGCGGACCCATGTCAAACAGCGGACCCATGTCAAACCAAGATATTTTGATAGAGAAATTAAACTATATGATTCATCTTTTAGAAGAACAACAAGATGAACGCACAAATACTGTAACAGAGGAAGTAGTATTATACTCCTTTTTAGGAGTTTTTATCATTTTTATTGTAGACGCTTTTTCTCGCGCAGGAAAATATACCCGCTAAAACAGAATTAAGAAATAAAAAACAATTACAATTCTATAAAAGACATAAAGATTTTTATAGAATACAATTATATGCGAATCTTTTGGTCAAGTCTTTTCTTTGCATCCATTATTGCAAGAACAACTAGTTTATTTGAGAATAACTTTACGACTGTATCCGAACTTGATTTAAATAAATATCAAGGCCATTGGTATCAAGTTTATGCCGCACCCATTGATTACACTTTTCAAGGTTACGGAAAATGTATTACAGCGGATTACGGTATTCTAGGCCCTAATAATGTTAGTGTATTGAATTCTCAATTGAACAAAAAAGGTGAATTAGAACAAATTAGTGGATATGCCTTTTACAAGGATATTAGCAAGCCTGGTCAAATATCTGTTACTCTAGAAGGTGTTCCATTTGTTGCACCTTATTGGGTGCTAAATTTGGGCGAAGTGAAGAACGATGAATACCAGTACAGCATTGTAAGCGTTCCAGTAGGCCCATCTTTGTGGGTTTTAGCGCGCAATATTATGGAGTTTTTTGCTGTTTATGACGAAGAAGTTACCAGTTTGCTGAAAAAATATGATTTCAATTATGTAAAAGTGGACCAAGAAAACTGCTAATTACACTAATTAATGAAGAATCAAACATTTTGATGGTTTAAAAGTGGGATAAGCAAAATTGTAAAAAAAATATGCGGTAGGACTTACCATTGTTGGTTTAGTACGCAACATTATATTTTTTATAATTGCATTATTATCACTAGTGTCTTCTATAACTGCATACTGAAAACCAGGATGCTTTTTATAGATTTTCCAAAGAGCAACCTTGTAACCCTCTACAAATATATCTGGATTATTATTTTTGGAATTAATAGATGCAAAACACGATAATATTTCCACATTTTTCCTTACATAAGCACACGATTTTCGAAAGAAGTAGACGCACAACACTTCAAAATCGTGAACAATAATATAACAATAAATATTCCCAGTCTTTATAAGTTCAATCAAATTCGATATTTCTGGCATTACAACAATATCAAATTTAGTATTTTGTATTTTAATAAAATCGACCAAATAGTGCATATTTTTAGGTCCAATTTCAATTAGACCCAAATAACCTGGTAATCGTGGCGGTCTTTTCCAAGTCCGCATTTCAAAACCATAAGTGGAATAGACACAAAGAGGAACTATGCCGGTCAATTCGCCCTCTCTTTTAAAGAGAGAAACCACAATTTTCTCGTTTAAAAGGCGTTGATTATATTCGTGCGTTTGAATAATTTGCGGTGCTATTCCTGCTTTTCTATGATTTTTATCTACACATAAATAATCCACATAATAAGCGTCAAAAAATGAATCTTTGCTTCCATTATTAATATATATTCTAACCGGTCTACTGGTCATAACCCCTATAATTTTGTTATTTTCAATCGATGTATTTGTTTTGCAGTCTAAAAGCAACTCGGAAATATTATAGAATGATACAAAACAAGGATGATTGTGCCCAGTAAAATAAGGAACTATATTTTCTTCTTTTGGCAAAAAAACATTGTCTTTGTTTCGCAAATAATGCGATTGAACAAATGACGCAAATTTTGAAATCTTGTAATTATCAAGAGAATCAAATTTTACAACCTCTATATCTTTAAAATTGCAATACTTATTTCTCTCGGGCATACAATGTTGAATAATTCCATGAGGAAATAAATAATAATGTAAATCATAAATATGAAAGACGGGTTGAATTCTCCAGAATCCAAATTTGAAACGAATATATAAGAAAAAAGACAAGAAAAACAAAAATATAATACATATAAAAATAAAGAATATGTATTTTATGTTATGGATATTATTGTAATAATCAATAAGCATTTATCAGTTTAATGGTTTCAAAGAAAATATTTAATTGGGTTTGACTAATATATACAAATATTGATATTCGTATGCAACTTTAATAAGGTCAATTTGTCCTTCCAAGAGGAACCCGACTTCCTGAGCCATTTGTATTATGGATTCGCTTGTTGGCATATACATGGTATGTTCATTTTTGCGTACTTTGCCGGAATTATTGAATTTGAATTTTTCACTGAAAGTTGCTACATCCGTCTTTTCATCCAGGTCGAAATTTGCCTCATATTTAAAATCATTGAATGTGACACTGGTATGTGTAATGCGTTTATCCGCGTATTTTTGCGGCGAAACCATAATTAGAGGGTTTCCAGGAGGCAAAATAGGGTCAAACATAGTTCTGTCTACCAAATGCAACACTAAATAACCACCCGGTTTCAACCAATTCATACAATTTTTAAAAAAGAGCATTTTGTCTTTTATATAATAAATGGTAAAGTACAAGCAAAGGATGTGTGTAAAAGAATTTGGATAAAATTTATCGCTCTTCAATGCATCTCCGACGATAAAATTGTAATCAGGATAAAATTCCTTAGCTTTGTTAATCATTGCTGGTGAAATATCCATTCCAACCACATTATAATTTTTAGAGGCTAAATCGGCAACATGATGTCCTGTACCCGAACCCACATCTAAAATAATACTTTCTTCAGACGGCAATGTTTTATTAATGATTTCACCCACCTCATAAGAATCCTTGATATTATTGTAAACCAAATAATCATAAATATCACTGTAAAAGTCGTCATAAATACCATCACCCGTTTTCAAAAGAAACTTGTCGCCTTGTTCAAACCCCTCAATTGTGGTTGGTCTTTTGAAAGATTTGAAATACATAATAACAATAAGAAATAAGACGATAAATAGTAGTATTTTTCCCCATAATGAAAGTTTATTGTATGTTTTATTGATAGAAGAAAATATGTTGGTCATTTGTCTATTATGTATTATTACTATATATTTTTGTTGGTTTGTTTATTTGTTTGTTCGATGTTTTTGGTTTTTTGTTGGTTTTTTTAATAGAACTAATAATATATTGTTTCAATGTCAAATAATGAAATCAATGATGTAAGAGAACAAAAGGAATTCAAAGGAATCACATTCTCGGAATTTAAGAAAACTGATGTAAAGAAAGAATTACTAAATAATTTGATAAATTCTAAAATAGAACAAGCGTGTTACTGGAGTGCGGAAATTATATGTTCTGGTCATTTCAGCGATTTATGGGAAATAATATTGTTTTTTTATAGTAAACATATTCATTTAGGTAATCCTAAATTGGCCATTTATTTGAATTTGAGAATTGATAATTTCAAGGAAATCATCCACGGTGGTTACATAAACAATGAAATAAAGATGCGTAATAATCCTAAAATAAGGAAACTCTTTGCTGAAATAATGTGTATATTGTGCAATGCCAAGAGGAAACACAGTTTCGACGAGATTAAAATAAAAAAAGAAGATTTTGATATGACTCAAATGACTGACCGTTTCAAAGCACCCAATGTTTCGTTCGGAACAAATATTATGCTCCCTGAAGACCCAAAAGAGTTGTTTATTGCAATGAATGAATTTGCATATAATATATCGAAAGAGGGAAAGAATTCTATAAACGCATGTTACTGGATGGAATGGATAATGGAGTTTGAAACCATTTGCAAAACCAAAAAAGAAAAATGTAAATGCGAGAGAAGAATACAAATGCCTGTCGATAGTAAAAATCAGCAAGATATAATATGGCTAATATGGGATGCCATTTTAAAAGAATCCGCTGCAAACCATAACCAACTAATACAAAAAATAATAACAAGTTTGCTTAGTTTATTCTGTTTAAAATATGCCAATGGTTGCGGCAGAAAACGCCGTTATATTATTTATTATGCAATCTCTCTTCTCATAGAACCCGTCGATGTAAATGAAGAAATCGTGAAAAACAAGGACCAAGTTAATTTGGTCGTTTCAAAGATTGATAATATTTATAAACAAATTAAGAAAAATGAAAAATCGCCCAATACGGATTATCTATTTAATCAATTAGGCAAAACCAATTTAGACAAGACAATTGAGAAACTCGAAAAGATGAATAATTTTGGAGAATCTTTTATACCAAGGTTGTAAATAAATTTGTTTATATAAAATATAGCAATGAGTTCAAGAAGAGCACAAAATCGCAAACAGAAAACGCGTAAAAATCGTCTAACAACTATGTCAATGCAATCTATTCAAAAATTCGAGCAAGAAATTGTAGTCAAGTTTTTAAGTATACTCAATATAGTGAAAATTTACCATTGGAAAACCCACAGCTATGCAACTCACAAGGCAACTGATGAACTCTATTCCAAATTAAATGATGACATTGACCATTTCGTGGAAGTACTTCTTGGGAAAATAGGAAATCGTGTTGATTTAACAAAGTGCAAGTCCATTCCTGTTCGCGATTTTACTTCTCTCGAACAAATGAAGAGAGAAATTGTCAATTTCAAGTCCTATTTAGTCGGTTTAGATTCGAATAAAGTTATGCATATAATGTCCAATTCTGATTTATACAATATTCGCGATGAAATATTAGGCGACTTGAATCAATTCATGTATTTATTGACCTTTTCATAAATTATACAAGTTATAGAGTTAAAAATAAAAATTTAATAATATTTATTTTTAGTATAAATATAAATGAATAGCGCTGCTGTTTCAAGTAATCCGTTATCACAAAACAATTTTAATTCGTTCGACGCTACACCTGCTGCTGCCCCTACCGCTTCTTCTATTCCCTCTTTAACCACATCATCTTCCGATGGTGGCTGGTTTAGTCATTTTGACTGGCGTGTCTGGCTTTTCATCATTTTCATTTTGGCCTTTATGGGAATAAATATTTTTGTTTACTTAGCAAAAGGTACACAAACATTGGCTGACCTTTTAGCGCCTATTAGCCAGTATTTTGGCGGGACTGCTATCAATGCCACAAAACAAGCAGTCAATGTCAGCGCAACTGGTGCCAAAGCTGGTGTCGATATTGCCGCGGGTACTGTAACAACCGGTTTAGATGTGGTGCAGCAAACCGCCGGTTCCATCAAAGGAGCGCCGGCAAATAGTCAACAAACAAATACACTCAGTTATGATAACTCACTCAGTAATGCATTGAATAATGCTACTTCATCTTCAACACAGAAAGAACAACCAGAACAGGACACACCAACATATCAAGCAGATGATTCTTATAGCAGTATTCAAGCGAGTAAAACGGCGGGAAAAGCTGGGTGGTGCTTTATAGGTGAAGACCGTGGATTCCGTAGTTGCATTGAAGTAGGAGAGAATGACCAATGTATGTCTGGCGATATTTTCCCTAGCCAAGAAATATGTGTTAATCCTAATCTGAGAATGTAAAGACACTAAAAAATTGACATGCAAATTTTATTTAATCTCTTTTGTTTATTGAATTTTAATGCAGCATTTTCAACATCCTTTTTAGCCCTTATGTATTTTTTGAATGAATGCGAAGAATATATGTAATTTCTAGTCATACCAGAAATTAAATATGCTAATTTATGGGGAGGATTATTCGTCATAACTAAATAAAATATAAAATTTTGGATTATTTACTTTAATAATTTATATTTTTATATTGTTTTTAGTAATAAGATGTCGGTAAAAGAGAAATTACTGGCTTATTAACGGGTTTAATTGAATTCGCAGAAAAGATGAGTTTTGCATTTGTCGGCCATTTATTGCCACTTGTTCCATAAGTAAGTTTAGTCTTTGGATAATAAGTTTGCAAACCATCATTCCAACATAAAATAGTTTCAGGCCCAGGAACATCAGACTCTGAAGTAGAATAACATTCTTGTATATAAGTTTGTTGCAAGATTTTCCCTGTGCAAGGATTCGATGTAATAGTCCCTATCAATGAACCTCCTGTTTGAATTGCTGCCGGGGTAATAATCTTGGGTCGATAAACATAAGGAGGCATTATTATTGAATTCGCCGGTGGACTAGTAGGTGGAGGAGGCAAAACAAAATTATTTGCATTTCTATTTGTAGTAATTGGCAATGCTGGATAACTCTTTGGTACAATTGGTAAACACGATGTAATGACAGAAGTCGATAGAACAGGCGCAATAATTTCAGTTCCATCAACACTATAATTAGGGACTATAACAGTATCATAATTTACTTGCTTCAACAAATCTGAATTAGCATTAGTAACGGATTCAGATTGAGACGCCCAAGTTTTAGTTCGATTCGTCCACATACCTTTTGCTATTTGAGAATAGCGTTGATTTTTAGTCAAATTGGCGCTATTTTTCTTGTATTGAAGTACATTTCCTTTTTTATAGACTGCAACATTGTACTCATAAGATTGAGGAAGAGCATTAGCAATGTTGATAATATTTTGCGAGGAATTAAACAATACACTAGGACATCTATTCTGAAATCTGTACCATTCTTTTGTTGGAACGGGATTGTAATTGGGTCCTAAACAAGACATTCTTATATATTCTACTTTTTATAAGTTTGCAAAAAAGTAGAATGCAATAATTTTTATATACTTTTCCCACTTTTTTAACAATTTGCACATTTTTTACATTGAAAAATAGCAATAGCAATCGGTTACTTTTGAGAAAAGGTGTAAAGTGATTTAAGGATTAAATTGGTCATTGTTACCATAGAAATACCAGCGCAAAGACAAGTAGTTGGGATTCTTCATATTCATTGCTGAAGAACCGGTCATCTTTGTATTTGGCCCCTTTTTGACCAAATTCTGTATGGCTGCCGTTCCAAGTGCATAATTGTAATACCATAAATTAGAAATGTATCCATCAAATCCGCCATTCATAGCAACATAAACATCTCCGTAATTTTGCTTAGGAACGCCGAGTAATTTTACACTCTTGGTAACAGTTCCATTAATATAAATATCGACAGAAGTATTCTTGCAACGAATAATAACATTAACCCACTTATTCAATGGTATATCGGGAACAACAATTTCCTCATTGATTACATCATAAGTGTTCATAATAACAGTTAGAGCGTTTGTATTTGGTGAAATGTAAAGCCCGGGAGCATTATTGGGGTAATTCAATCCCTGACTGTCTAATGTGTCATTACCCTTGTGGAAGATATGTTGATACTTGTTATTGGATTTACCTAAATCATTGATGAAAATCCAAACAGACCACGTAAATTCAATCCCATTAGTAGCATTTACAGAACGATTAATTGTTTTTGCGCCAGATTGAGAAGGATCTTGTGGAACAACCAAAAACTGTTTTGCATCCACCATACCATTTATTAGGTGGGGAGAATCGGAAGGGTTAAAAAACCAACCCAAAAAAGATATAGAAAATTGTAAGACTACAATAAAAAGAAATATTACCAACAGTAAAAATGATATTTTAGCAACCAAACTATTTGAATCTAAAAAACTTGCTACACCGTTTTGAATGTTACTTCCCGATATTGATGTATTTGATCTATTGCTTGAATTATCCATATATATATTATAAAAGAAAAAGTAAATAATATATATTCCAATCACATTTTTAAGTCTCTTAAATATTAAATTGTTAAACTACTTGTATCTGCACCATTTTCAACTAATGAAACCTTTACTTGATATTTGCCAAAAATATTGCTTAGCATACTGGCACCATAACCCTGTTGATAAATGTTCCACGCGGTTTGAGGGTCGATGGAATTGGGGTAATACTGGAATTTGGCCGTCCATCCAGAAAACCCACCGTTAGGTGTAACATAAACATTTGCATTATTATTGATTTGTGCTATACCAGGCAAAACACATGTTTTTACTAATTTACCATCTAAATAAACATCTAATGTTCTTCCATAAACACTAATTAATAAATTGACCCATTTTTGAATGGGTACATTTGGTACAGCACAATTATGAACAACCGCACTTTCACTACCAGTTTCATCGGCAACGGAATCTAACCCTGGATAAACGGTCAATTGAATATCTAAATTATTAGAAATGGCGCCTAAAATTACACCGGGACAAAATCCACTGCAATTTGTTCCTTGTTTATCCTTACGAGTGGTTGCATTATCGGGATAAGGACAGCATCCGTATTGTGTTCCGTTGCATCCGCCAACAAAACCAGGGGTAGTTGGGTTAGAACTAGGAGTTGGTGAAGCTGATCTGGCAAAAATAATTTTAGGTTCTCCGTAACGATAATTCCAGTCATTCACATAAAACCATATAGAATATGCAAAATTACTAGAGTTATTTCCACTAGTGCTTTTTGCTAAACTGGTTGATGCAACAGTAGTCATTGAGGTTCCTGAAGTCAATCCAGACAATGTATTCACATCTTTTGTAATATAACGAATCACTACATATAGTAAAACAATAATAACTATAATAAGCAAAATTGTGGTAATCTTCATAATATAATATAATAACAGAATTTTTTTAAAAAATCGTTTGTTTACTTGTTCTTAAATTTATCACCCAAAGTGTTTGTATAATTTCTAATACTAGAAACTGGATTATTCATTGTACTTGGAACATCTTCAGCAATATGTTTAATGGTTTCTTCCGAACTTTTATAAACAGGTGGCGTATTATCTTTTACAGAATTGTATAAATTGTTGATTTGCTGAATATTCAAACTCTTATTGAAATAAATTAAATTACATATTCCACCGTGAATTCCATTTTTTGTACCAACGCTCAAAGTATCATAGCTCATCCAAGAAAGTACTTCAATCGAAGATTTAACTAATTCGCCATTATAAAATATATCTAAAGTACCACCATTATAATTAATAATAATATTGTTCCACTTTTGCAATAATATATCCTTCTTTACATAAATGATTCTATTACCATTGTCATCTACTTCAAATGGTGGTGTTTTAGGTGTATATTTTGTTTTGGGAGCCGAAGTACTGTCCATTGTTATCATTAATGTATTATCCGCACCCTTGTATAAAACATTGGGTTTTCCTCCATAGTTTAATAAAGAAGTGTATGTGTTATACGCACTGCTCATACTAGGACTAGCTGCATCAATATAGACCCAAAAAGAGATTGCGTAAGTATAATTGAAATCTGTATTAAATGATGCATCATAATTTAAATCATAAATATCGAATTTATTCAAGCTCTGATAACTAGCCAAAATATTTTCCGAATTTGTATAAATTGGATTATCTATCAACATAACTCCGCCTTGTTTTGAAAATTTATCCGCTGCATATGGGTATGCAAAATAACCGACATTCAATAAAATGGCAATAACTAATAAGATGTAATCGGTAGGTGTGGGTTTAAATAGACCACTATCTTTGGCACTCTTCGAGTCTAATCCTGAAAGTTTTACAAAATTGTCTATGAATGCTACGAGTAAACAAGGAATATAGAAAATAAAATTGACAATAAGTTGTGTAAGAGGACTATTTTGATAAAAGTTGCTATAAGTTAGTGCTCTAAAAACGATTGCCGCAATTACGATGATGATAATGATATTTAGAAAAGCTTTTCCATAATTGTTGGATGAAATATTGGCAGTTATTTGAGCTCCGAACATTGCCAAAATTATAATAAAAAACCCAGTAACAACACTTATAGAGGAATACTTCATAACGGTAAAAAGTTTATTTATATCGCTCATATATTTTAAATAAGTTTCAGTATCGGGTTTCACAATTTGATTTTTAGAGGAATAAGAAAAATAAATAGTAAGTAAAAAATAGAGTGTAAAAAAAACAAATGAAGCTACAATTAAACCATAAATTGGAGTAGACAAATATTCCATAATATAACCACCAGGATTGTAGCGATAAAAACTTATTGACAAAACAAAGACACATAATAAGATAATAAAAATTTTAAAGGTCGAAAACCTAAAATCGATAAAATCCGCGTTCGATTTTGCTGCATTATAAAATAAAAATACACCAGATAATAATGCTATAAAATTAAAAATAGATGGATACTTACTTACAAATTTTCCTGGGTCATTTACAAGAAAATAACAAACAACAATTGCATAAGTGATTAAAAACCCCAATTTGAAAATGGACGGTTTATGAAGACTCAAACCTCCTACTATTGTGCGCCCTACTTTTTCTGGATTTGATATAACTGATGCTTCTATTAATGGAATTGCTTGCACAACATTTGATTTATTTGATGAACTCATATAATTAGATATATACTATATAATTATAAAATATTTCAAGAACCCACTACATATTTTCCATAGCCGTTTTCTCTCCATGACAATTTCTACATAGAGCAATCAAGTTGTCTACTTCATTAGTTCCGCCATATTCAAGGCGAATTTTGTGGTCAATCTCAAAAGTATGATTTAACTGTTTATTACATTTACCACATATCCAATTTTGTTTGGATGCGACATATTTTTTCTTTGTCTCGCTGACTGAGCGTTTTGTCGCTTTTCCACCAGATTGCATTATTCTTCGTTCAAAATTTGTTTCTTGTGGTACTGTTGCTTGATTCATATTGTTCATAAAACCTCCAGCGCCAGCGCCACTTGTAAAATCGACAATAGGTGACAGCATATCCATTGAAGACTTATCAATAGGCATATATTTTACTACATTGTTTGCGTGGAATAAAATTTTTTTGGTTTGGAGTGGGTCTCTCTTAATAAGCAAATAGAGAGAAATTCCTAGAAGCGCCAAGAAGCCCATTTGAAAATATTTTTTATAAGAGAAAAACATTTTTGTGTATTTTCCGTCGTGATAAGCATTGTATATTAAAAATGCTGTTACACCTAGAATAAATAATTCGAGTTTCATAATATATATTTATATATTTAGTTACAAAAAGAAATTATTATAACCACGCTCTTTTACTGTGCAAATTCTTAATATTCTTAAGTGTCTTCACCATCATCTTGTGGAATCGTCTCTTTTTGAGTTTCTTGCGAGTTCCCGATGACAGCGAACCTGCTGATAGTGTTTTTTTTTCAGTTGAGTTCAATTCATCGAGTAGCTCCTTGTTAGGTAAGGAAGTTGAACTAGACGACGAAACAGGTTTTTTACCGCGTTTAAAATGAGAGAAAACTGAATTCAAATCATTCAACTTTTCAACAAGAACTGGAATATTAATGGGTTTATCACTTGCATCAATTAAAAGAAGCATTAAATCCTTTATTTTTTCAATAACAGTTAATTGTGTTGATGTTAATTTTGTGTGAGCACCAATCACATCTTCAACTATGGGGACATAAGATACGACGAATCCCCATATATCTATATTCTTCAAGAATACTTGGCTCAAATAAGCGTCGCTATCAAATACGCCGTCTTTTGTAAAGGTAACAAGAATTTTGGTAATGTATTCGAAAATAAAGTAGAATGTGAAATCGTATTCTATCAATTCGCCCCTGAAAGAATCTTCCATATGTCTTAAATCGTGCTCAAATAAGTTTTTGAATATGCTATTCATAGTTTTAAGATGTCCTGGTCCGCGTTCTTCTACCCATTCCAAAACATAGTTAATAACAAATGTACGAAGCGTATAATAATCAGGGTTAGGATGTTTTGCCAAGAAAGTTTTGTACATTTTGGTGAAGAGAGAAGTAAACAGAATATTGGAAAATGGGACATTGTATTGGAAAGGGCGATTAGTAAGAACTTTGGGAATTGATTGGCCAGACTGATAACTTGTAGAAAGTCCCCAATCGATGAGTCGAGTTCTCAAAACCGATGTCTCTTCTCTCGCCAATATATTGGAGGATTTCAAATCGCAATGGTAAACACCCGCCTCGTTCATAGGAACAATGCCGCTTTCCAAGAGTTGAATCAGTGAGTCGTTTAATTCGGTCATTTTAGTAGCGCTGTGCCAGTGTTCATCGATGAATTTGCTTACATCGATGCCACCATATGGCATATTCAATGCCAAAAGCTCTTGAAGGGATTCTCTCTGATTCACATTTTCTGCATTTAAACCCAGCTTTTTTAGTGCATTGCATTTTTCATCAAAGTTTTCTAAATCCGCCGCCGATAGTGGCGATGGTTCACAAACAGAAAATCCATCTAGAAGAAAGTAGTCGGAATAATTGGGTATATTTTTCAATAGTTTATGGAATTTCATAACTTCCATTTTTTCCTTGAGTGCGTATTTTCTTTTCATAAGTTTGGTAATATGAGACCCATTTGATTTTGAGGCTACTTTCCCTTTGCATTTTAACGCGGGCCTAAAAATGCATCCAAAACCGCCGGACCCTAATACTTTTCCACCTTTTAAAGATGAATTAATATTTAATTGTTTTGTTCTATTTTTGTGAGTTTTTGCCATTGGTTAATATATATAAATATAATAAACAAAGACTAGTCTACTTTTTATTTATCTTTTTTGTTCTTGTTTTTCTTGTAGTTTTTCTCTTTTTTCTTCTTTCTATTGTTGTTCTATTTCTAGTCTTTCTCTTCTTTTTAGATTTTCCTCCAAGAACACCCACTCCAAATAAAGTTCCTACAACGGCACCTGTAGCAACTACAGCAGCGCCAATCGAACCTAATATAATATTATTGATTGATGTTCTTGCTTGCTGAGAACATTCATTTTTTTTCCATAAAAAAAAGGCGGCATTTTTTTCACCATTGTAAAAAAACATTGTTGAAACAGTACAGTAACTTTCAAATTCATCATTTGGACCAGGGTTCATCACATTAGAAATATTATAATCTCCTTCAACAAAAATATTTGCTTTTTTTGAAGAGTCTCTGTTACTGATAATGTTTACATTTATAGGTTTTTCTATTATTTCTGATTTGCCATCCACTACTTGTTCAACCTTTACACCTTTTCCTGGAGTCAAAATACTTCCTGTTGTTTCTAATTCATCGTGTTCTTCGCTTGTAATTATATTTCTAGCAATCTCGACAGAAGCAATCATAGTATTTTGTGTTAGAAGAACTTTTAATTTTAAAAGTTTGTCATCATAGCTAGGTTCGTCTGATTTCAATAAAAATTTTTCAGAAAGAATCGCATCAACTTGTCTATTAATGGAATCTTTATTCAAATTTAAAACATTACCATCTAATAAAATATCGTACTTTCCAGACTCACCAATATCTCTATGTACTTGGTTATTTACAGTAGCATCATCAAGTCTGTTAGTCCAAATTAATTGAATTGCTTGGTCTAATGTTAATCCGTTATTTAATGGGGTTTCTTTAAATATTAAACCATTATATGGAATAACATACATTTTATTTCTGACGGAATTAGGAAAACCATATTTTTTTATCATTTGTTCAGTTACTAATGACATTCGATGGTCGTAATTTAAAAGTAATGCTTCTATTTCATTAGAATTTCCACCTCCTCTATATTTTTTTGATTTTATTTTTTTCCGAATATGTGAATTTTTATGTTTTCTATGTTTTCTATGTTTTTTTGATGACATATATTATCAAAATATTTTATAATTTAAAGACTATCCTTGTTTTTGCAAAAGCTGGTTATTTATTATACAAATAGTAAATCAAACACGCCACTAACAATATCAAAACAAAATAAATAATGCGACCACGCATCTTGTAATATTCTTTCATTTTCACATCCTTCGGTTTATATTCTTCATAATAGTTAATATAAAACTGATTTAAAGAAATCTTGGGTTTCTCAAGTTTTTCATTAATTTTATTATGAATGAAGTGCATCCAGCGAATAAATGTGTCGCGTGTATCTAAATATGGAGTAACGGGATATTCATCAAGCAATTTACTAAAATAAGTTGCAATTCCTTCAATAGGAATGAACATAGGTATGTTGTGAACAAACTCGTAATATTTCTTTTTAGTAATGGTGTTTGGTCTTAAAGGATAACACATAGTGACGGTGTGAAGGAAGAACCAATAATGAGGACCCCACACTTTTGGGTCTAATTTATATTGGGCATTTTGCATTCTATTCATTATCATGTCAAAATTATAATTGGAATTAAACAAAAGAATAATTGTTTTAGTTTAAATATAAAAATAAAACTATAAAACTAAGATATATGTTCTTTAACAAAAAAATCCTATTATTTGGTGGTTCGGGTTCTCTCGGTAATAAATTTATCGAAACATACTTGGGAAACAACGAAATAACAAATTATTCGAGGGATGAATGCAAACATTGGAAGATGTCATTGAAATATAAATCTGCTAATTTAAAGTTTATTATTGGAGATATTCGAGATTATAATAGTGTTGAAAATGCTATTTTGAGAGAACAGCCACACATTATTGTTATTATGGCGGCTTTGAAACATATTGACCGATGTGAATATGCCATTCACGAATGTTTGCAAACAAATTGTGTGGGTCCAATGAATGTATTGAATGCTATTGAAAAGAACAACGACCGTTTATTAAACTTAGAGACTACAGTAATGGTGAGCACTGATAAAGCTTGCGAACCAACGAATGTATATGGTATGGCAAAAGCGCTAGCAGAAAGCGCTATTGTAGAAAAATCCTTGTATATAAAGAATCGCAAGTTTGTAAATATTCGTTATGGAAATGTTCTGAATTCGCGAGGAAGCATTATTCCCATTTTACACGAGAAAGGAAAAGACCCAGAAGTGAAAGAATTTACATTAACACACGAAGATATGACACGATTTGTAATGACATTAGAACAAAGCGTGGCATTAATTGAATATGCTGCAATTTACGGAGAGAGTGGGGATACCATTATACCAAAATTAATATCATTGAAGATGATCGATTTAATCGAAATTTTTTCAGAAAAGTACGGGAAACCTGTAAAAGTAACTGGATTAAGGCCCGGCGAAAAGATGTTGGAGTCTTTAATAAGCGAAACACAAGCTATGCGTCTTGTAAAAACAGAAGCTGGATATATGCATATTAAGGCGCCATATATGAATTTGTTAGTTACTGATGATATTAAGAATTACAACAGCAAGTTGAATCCTTTAAAAAAAGACGAGTTGAAGGAATTTTTGATAAATTTAAGTTTGATTTATTAATAAATAGTCTCATATATTAGTACTTAGTAAATGATAAGACTATCTGTTTTAGTACCCACTGTACCATCTCGTTTAAGTTATTTTTATCCTAGAATAATGAATCAGCTATTATAACAAAGCAAGAATTATCCTGGAGTGGAAATAATTGGATTGTTTGATAATAAAAAAAGAAGTGTAGGAGAAAAAAGACAAGATTTATTAAATTTAGCAAAGGGTCAATATTTAGTATTTATAGATGACGATGATAGAATTTCAGATGATTATATATCTAGCATAATACAAGCGATGAACGAGAATTGCCTGACACAGACTGTATAGTTTTTGACGCCATTTGTTGTATTGAAAATAGTTCATTAAAAACTCATGCAAAATATGGAATTGAATTTGAATATTACACATCAAGTGATGAAACAGAATGGAGAGGAAAACCAGCTCATACAATGGTTTATAAGTCAAGTATTGCAAAAGCACATTCATTTTTGAATATAAGTTATGGAGAGGACCTTGAATGGGTTTCAAGAGCCTGGAAAGATATAAAACATCAAACGCGAATAGAGAAAATCTTGTATTATTATGATTGTCAAAAAGATACAACTTCAGAAACAAGAGGTATTAGTGAAATAACAATTCAAGAAAATATAAAAAAATAATTAGTAAAAATGAGTAAAAATCAACATTTTAAAATAATTTATTATTTTAAAACTATAATGGATTATTTACAAGTGTACAAAGATGCATTTAATAATGCGACTTATTCAAATGAACATCACATTCAATACGATTTTGCCGCAAATGAAATTTTATTTAAAATAAATGACCCAACAACTAATTTTAAATTGATCGATATTGGAAGCGGGAGGGGTCAGTTAATCAATTTAGTCAAAAAAAGATTTATTAATTCAAATATTACATCGGCCGATCTTAATAACTTTCACAACAATAATGATGTTAATTTTGTTAAATGCAATTTATCTAATCCGGATAATAGGGATGCTTTATTAAATTCTAAATATGATATATTAACTTGCACAGATGTATTTGAACACCTTGATAAATTTTTTATTGAAGATGTTATAGAAATGTGCTCAAAATTATCAGATGTTTGCATTTTTGCAATAGCAAATCATTCAGATATTATAAATAATGTTGAGTTGCATACTATTCAAGAAAACGATTTGTGGTGGGACGAAAAATTAAACAAGTTTTTTTACATTGAAAAAAAAGAAATAAAATATGAAGGAATATTATACTTGTATGTATGTATAAGTAAAACTATTTAAATAAAATGGATTACTAAACAGTTACAATCTATATATTTCCTTGTATTTTTCTGGATCAGCTCTTAATAATCTCAACTTATCCTTTTCTTCGTCAACTGGGTCATCTGGTCTTGGAACAAAAAAGGCTTTCATTCGTTTATTTTTGTCTGATAGATTTTTGCTTAAATATGAGAGGGTTATAAAAATCCGTTTACTTTCTGGAGGACAATTTGCTGGTTCTGGATTTCCATGCCACGCATAATCATTGCACTCAAATAATACCATTCGATTAAACATTGGCGCAATACTATCAACCTTTTCTATTAATTTTGCATCATTGTTTGAAGCATTTTCTCCTCGCCAAATTTCCAAATGACATCCATATTCTTGTTTCCATTCATAACTCAGATAAATTCCAAGAGTAATTTGTTTTTTTAGTAATTGTGTTGGATGCAAACCAGCATCAACATGAATATCAAGTTTATCGCCTGGCCCATAAGTGTGAACTCCCCAAAAATTTCTGGTATCGTCCAATTTTAATTCATAACCTACAACCTTTGACAATTTTGAAACAAATAGTTCGCTTGTTAGTTCTTCAAACAACTGCTTCAAATAAGGAGGGAAATTATATTTATCTCGAAGAGTAAACTTTTGTTCAAATGGATTATTGTAACGGTCCCAACATTCTTGAGAAATATTTAATATTTCTGTTTGCAATGTTAAAGCAATATTTGGATTTAAAAACTCATCACATTTTAAATAAGGAAAAGGAGATTTTATCATTTCTAACTTCAGAAAATCAATTTTATTATTTGTAAAGGACATCTATAAATAATAAAAGGTAAAAAGTTTTATTATATTTTACTCTAAAAATAACTTAATTTGTTCAATAACTTGTTTGCTAGTTGTTCCATCTCCAAGCCAAGACGCATCAATAACTCTTTCTCCCTTTACTAGAGCATTTATCCATTCAAAAACATCTTCTATATTTGATAAATGTTCGGCGTCTAATTTTATACTACAATTGTTTTCATAACTTTGAGGTCTCTCAGTAAAATCTCGAGGGACAACAACTGGGGTTCCTAAAAGAGCAGGCTCTTCTTGCCCGGTTCCACTGTCGCTTATTATAAATTTGCAATGGTAAACAGTTTGCAAATATTCTTTATATGGAAATAGTGGAACCATTTCTATTTTACCTAAATCTAATGAATATTTATCAATTTCATCCTTTAGTCTCTTGAAGTAAAGCAACTTTACATGAAGTTCGTATTTTTCAATGCACTTATTTGCAAATTCAAAAATATTTTTGAGTCTTTCGGGATATTTGAAATTTTCTGGGCGATGAATATCCAATAAAATCATATCATTTCTTTTTGAAATATTTGCAATTTCATTGTAAAACATTTTGAATGGTTCGACAATTGTATTTCCAACAACAAATACATTTTTAGTGATATTTTCTAGTAGCAATTGTTCTTTATAATCTTCGTGATATACAAATAATATATCGCTACAGTGGTCACAAACAGTGCGATTGATTTCTTCCAACATTCTTTTGTCATAAGAACGCATCCCAGCTTCAATGTGTCCAATCTTATATCCAGCCTTTTTCAATGGAAATGACACCCCCGCAGAATTTGAATCTCCCAAAAATAAAATCAAATCTGGACGAATGTCGTTTTCTTCAAAAAGCTTAGGAACTGCAACAGATAAATAAGCCAACTGTTCATAATGATTCGTCGAACACTTTCCTGTATCCAAAATATAATCTGGATTTCTTATACCAAGCTGTTTAAAAAATACATCACTTAAAAGAGTATCATAATGTTGACCTGTATGAACCAAAATGTGATTAAACTCCTTATCTAGTTCTTTAAAAATTGCACACATTCGAATAAAATCAGGTCTAATCCCAGTAATAGTAACTATAGTTTTTTTCATTAATATAACTACATCTTAGTATTTATATTAAAATTAATCGCAAATAATATAAATAATTATGCGTTTCTCAAGTTTTCGTATTTTCTATCAAACTCCTCGATATTTTCAGTAGCATCGACATAAATTCCTATAGAATCATAAATTCTTTTTTTTTTATTAAACAGTTCTACATTGTCTTCTACCCCTTTATCCCACATTTCTGGAGACATTCCGTGATATAAATGTATACCTCCAATATTATGTTCATTATTAAAAACATTAATAATGTTTACATTTTTTGAAATAATTTTTAAAACAAAATCGTTGTCATCATAACTTGCACCCATTGTATAATCATAGTTGAACTCTTTTATTTTATTAAATGTATTTGTTGTCATTGAAGTTAAAAAATGATACTTTCTATTATTGCTGACAGATTGATACCAAAGCCAAAATAAATCTAGTTTATAAATATCAGTATTTTTAGTATTGCTATTATAAATTGTTTCATTTGTTTCGTAATTTAGACTAGCATTCACATCAAATACATAATAATTATCATCAGAAATACCTTGGTTTACAAATTGTAAAACATCGCCAATATGGCAAACTTCTGCATTTTGAATTATAACTTTACTTCCTTTTATAAATTTAAACCCAATATTATAATTTACTAATGGGTTGTGCCAGTCTTTGTTTTCGCGTTTTATTTTAACAATATCCAAATTAAAAAGATACGCATTATTTTTTATTGTTTCAACATCTAATGGGTCACTATCAGAATCATCAACAATAATAACTTGTATATTTCTAACAACACTATCTGCAATCGTCTTCAAAGTAAATAGTGTTTGTTTACTTCTATTTGAAGATGTCATAACAATTGAAATGGTTTCGTCGTCAATTTCTCTATTTTGAATACAATAATGTTCAAATAAAGATGGGTCCAAATTTTCAACTCGTTCTTTTATTCTAAAAATATGGTCTTTGTTCCTCAATAAAGTTTCCATTTTTTTTATATTATTAATATAATAAATTAAAAGTTTTTAAATCACTTATTTGAATATTTAATTCTTGGGCAAAAAATATTGAGTCTTTGTGAATTGACAATAAAGTTTTATCAATAACCTCTTCGGCCTCTACCAGATTTATTTTTATGTTTAACTCAAAAACTTCTTTTATAATTTCGGCTAATTCATATTTACTTTTGGAAGTTGGTGAATATATATGTCGAACTCCGCTCCAAAAATTGTCATTTTCTATCATATTATTAACTAATTTGCAATATTCTAAACAAGTTATTCCATTCCACATATGATTAGACCAACCATTAATTGTTTTATTGTTATTTGAAATTACCCACTCCATAAATGATTTTTTGTTAAATAACTCCAATCCGATAATAGAAGTGCGTATAATTGTGCATCCATGTGGTTCACCCAGTGACTTACTCATTCCATATGCATTTGTTTCATCGTGACAGTCGGTCTCTAAATATGAACCTTTTTTGCCAGAAAATACACAATCTGTTGTTGGTTGTATCATTTTTGCATTATATTTTTTGCAAGCATTCCACAATAAATGTGGGAACAACCCATTTATCAAAAAATAATTTTTGTCACCAACAGTTGCTTCTTTTCGTTGAGGTATTAAACCAATGCAATTTATTATGCAAGTTCGGTCATCTATATTACTTTTAACTAATACATCTTCGATCAATTCTAAACTCTCATTTGAAATTCTAAAATCTACTTTAATAACTTGAATACTAGTCTCTTGCTTAAAATACGAGTAAATATATCGACCAAGCATACCCGTCGAACCAAACAATAATATTTTACTTACTCGACTCTCCATTTATAATTCAATTAATATCATAAATTTAAGATTTAAACACAAAGCAACATCATACTATAACCTTTAAGGATTATGAACAAGACAAATAACATATGCAATAACTGTGGTAAACACGGTCACTTGTTTCATCAATGCAAACTCCCTATAACCAGTTACGGTATCATTCTTTTTCGTCACAGCGACGAAGGCTTACAGTTCTTAATGATTCGCAGAAAAGACAGCTTCGGCTATATTGATTTTATTCGGGGAAAATATTCGCCTTATAACATTGAACAACTGCAAAAAAGCGTAGACGAAATGTCGTTATCAGAAAAGAGTAGAATTCTTGTAGAACCTTTTGATAAATTATGGAGACAACTATGGGGTGAAAATTCTGGCACGCAGTACAGAAGCGAAGAGCAAGCGTCTAACAAGAAATTCGATGCAATCAGAAATGGCGTTATAATGGACGATGCATTAATCACATTGCAAGATATTGTTACAAAAAGCAAAACGGCTTGGTCTGAAACTGAATGGGAGTTTCCAAAAGGTCGCAGAAATTTCCAAGAAAAGGATTTAGATTGTGCTCTTCGCGAATTCGAAGAAGAAACTGGGTTTTCCAAAAATGATATTGCAGTTATTGATAATTTGCTACCATTCGAAGAAATGTACATTGGTTCTAATCACAAATGTTATAAACACAAATATTTTTTGGCGTTAATGAATAAAAGCGATGAATCTTTACACAATTTTCAAAAAACAGAGGTCAGCAAACTAGAGTGGAAAAATATAGACCAATGCTTGGAATCCATAAGACCATATAATTTAGAGAAAAAACAGTTAATCGTGAAAATAAATAAACTTTTACAAGAATATAGAATATATTCGTAGTATATAGTATTATGTCAAAAACTGATCCTCTATTAAAACCTAAAACAAAATCAAAAACTTCTTCAAAAAAGGACAATACTTCTAAGACATTTGACTTGAAAACAGAATACGAAGAAAATAAATGTAATGCAAATTTATATTCTGATGAATGCAACAAATTCTTATTGAAAAAGGAATTATTGGAGAGAAACGAGTTAGAAAAAAACCCTGAAGCCAATGATTACTTGTACCCAACACTGAATGATCCAAATTTCAATATAAAAATTGCTGAAAAGAAGGAATTTAATGATACAAAGTATGATGGCACTATTTACAATATAAAAGAACAAGCACAGATTTTAAGCAATGCCGATTTTGAGTTGGCGCCTCATCAAGCCTTTGTGCGAAATTTTATGTCATTTCAAACTCCTTATAATAGTCTCTTGCTATTTCATGCGCTAGGTTCGGGTAAAACATTGAGTGCAATTGGAGTTTGTGAAGAGATGCGTGCTTATTTAAAACAAATGGGAATAGTAAAACGAATAATTATAGTCGCGTCACCGAATGTCCAAGACAACTTTCGCGTTCAATTATTTGACGAGAGAAGATTAAAATTGGTGGATGGTTTATGGACAATGCGAGATGCAACGGGTAATCGATTATTAAAGGAAATTAATCCAATGAATATGAAAGGGTTGACAAAAGAAAAAGTAATTAGTCAAATTAAAGGAATAATCAATAGTTCTTATTTGTTCTTGGGTTATATTGAGTTTGCCAATTATATTGAAAAAACACAGCAAGTAAAAGGTGAATACAAATCCGAAAAAGAGAGAAAGGCGCGAATGATGCGTAATTTGCAAAATGAATTTGACAATAGGTTGATTGTGGTTGATGAAGTTCACAATATTCGTATTTCCGAAGATAACGATAATAAAAAGGTGGCTGATAAATTATTGGAATTGGTAAAAACTGCTAATAATTTGCGTTTATTGCTGCTTTCTGCAACTCCAATGTACAATAGTTTTCAAGAAGTCATATGGTTATTGAATTTGATGAACATAAATGATAGACGGGGTACAATAGAAATAAGGGATGTCTTTGATAAAAACGGTAAATGGAAAACGAACACCAAGGGAGAAGAAATAGGAAAAGAACTGTTAATACAAAAGGCAAATGGTTATGTTTCGTTTGTTCGTGGTGAGAATCCTTATACTTTTCCTTTTCGTGTTTATCCGGAAATATTCGACCCTCAACATTCCTTTTCAAATAGGGAAATCAAATATCCAAAATATCAGATGAATGGTAAACTTATTAAAGATGAAGATAAATTGAAGATACTCAAATTATATTTAACAAATATTGGTGAATATCAATCAAAGGGGTATCAATATATTATAGACAGTTTACGAAAACGCAAAATAACGACCACTACCAAAAAAGGTGTCGTGAGAGAAATGCCCAGTTTTGAAAATATGGAATCATTTGGATATACCTTGTTGCAAATCCCGATTGAGGCATTGAATATTGTTTATCCAATTGAAGGATTAGACGAGGCGTTGAGTGCTGTTCTACCCATTGAGGATTATTCTGAAAGTTCTTCAATATCACCGGATTCTTTAGAAGAGGAAAAACCTGCACCCAAGAAAAAACCAAACGCAAAACCAAAAAAATCGGCAACGGCAAAATTGTTACTGGTTGAACACGAAGAAAAACCGGATTTGAAAACTTTTGAGAAACCCTTTTTAGGATTGGAATCAGTCGCAGGCTTGGAATCAGTCGCAGGCTTGGAATCATTTGAAGGCGAAGAACGCGTTGAACTTGAAAGACCTCTAACCGCTGTTCCATCAGAACAAGTAGAAGAAGAGGGTCAAGTTATAGAGCTAACTAAAAAACCA